>Ga0209755_10000617_pt1 | contig 63426 bp, 58 predicted proteins | sample TergutCo191P1_FD_187301 | JGI IMG/M metagenome (GOLD analysis project Ga0209755, IMG submission 187301) | Cornitermes sp. P1 segment gut microbial communities from Petit-Saut dam, French Guiana - Co191P1 (SPAdes) (version 2) | ecosystem: Host-associated > Arthropoda: Insects > Digestive system...
AAAAAGGAAGGTTACAGGAGAATTCGCTCTTATCTTCCTTGCTTATAACTTAAAAAGAGTCGTTAACATTCTTGGAACCAGGAAATTGATAGAAGCAATGATTTGACGCAGGGGTACAAGTTTCTGCTTCAGAAAAATATTATTCTGATTATTCTAAAATCGTATTTATGATAACTTTTGACACAGTCTGGGGGAATTTCCCCCAGACTGTGTCAAAAGTCCAAGAAGCACACAAAAAAGGTATTAATATGATTGAAAAACATCGAATATTAGCGTTTTTTACACCTTTTATGCTCCTAAAAAATAGTTTTAACACAATCTACCCCCTTAACAAATAATTAATTAAATAAATCCACATCTGTACAAGAACTTATTTAAATCTCTCATCTTTCCTTGCAAAAATAAGAATAATTCCTTAAAATTAAGTATGGGAGATTATAAGTAAAGGAGAATCAGAATGAGACGGCTGTTTTTTTCCATTTTTTTCATATTAACGGTGTTATCATCGGCTTTTACTCAGGCGAGGCTTGGGGATTTTACTATGCGCGGCGCTGTAAGTCAGGAGATGAAGAATGACGGGCTTGTCGGAGCGCATCCGAGTTTTCCCTTAAATTCTGCGGTTAAAATATCCAATCCGCGTAACGGCAGGGAAGTTGAAGTTACTATCATCGACCGAATCGATCCGTCTGTAAATAGAATAATCGATATATCTCCTTCAGTCGCTCAGGTGCTTGGGTTAAGCGCCGGAGATCATGTGGTGCTTACAGTCAGCGCTCCGCGCCCTGCTCAGATACGGTCTTCAGAACAGATTGTTGATTTAAGGGATCCTTCAAAGCTTGTTACAATGCCTCCTTCTTTAAATGTGACGCCCGCACCTGTCAGTGTTTCTTCAACAACTGTGCAATCACCGCCGGTGCAAGATCAACGGGAGACAATTCAAGTATCGCAAAAACAACCTGTAAATAATCAAACACCTGTTGTTTATCCTGTTGTAGAGATTAATAATAAGAATTCGGAAGAATCCGGTAACGGTAATAAAGAAACAAAGGGCTTTGAACTTGCTTCTCATTTGGCAAATGTAAAAGCAAATGAATCAACAGAATTTCTTGCTTGGTTGATGGCTATGTCTATTGATGCACGCGACGCCCGCGATGCACGCGATGCCCGTGAGGTAAGAGAAGCCCGCGAAGCGCGTGAGGTCCGCGAAGCGCGGGAAGCCCGTGAAGCGCGGGAAATACGTGAATCCAGGGAAGTCCGGGAAGTAAGGGAAGCGCGTGAAGCAAGGGATGCTGTTCAACTACGTGTTGTCGAAACAAAAACCGCTTCTGATGATTCAAGGAGAAGAGTAAGCAATCAGCCTGTAATAAGAGAGTCTCAGCCTATAGTAAGAGAAGCTCAACCTGTACGAGGGCATGAAGCGCAACCTGCAAGGGGAACTTCGGTAAATGAAGTACCTATGTTGGAAAAAAATATACATGGAAGCTCGATACATGAAGTAAGGGAGCAGGGAATTTCTATACAAGAAGCGCCTCCGCCTCCGGCAGTAAGTCATCCTCCTGTGAATCAACCTGCCGCAACTTTACTTGAGGAACCAAGTCTGCCTTTATCAAGGGGAAATCCTTTGACGACAAATATCAATACTTTGGCTGCGGATTTAAGGCTTGCAGCAAACCAATCGGCTAATATTCAACCGAGAAACGGTTCCTTGCCCCCTGTAAACCCCGAAGCCGTGCAAATTATACCCGGTTTGCCGGATCGCTCTTCAGGTAAAAATTACCGCTTGCAGATTGGCGCGTATTCCGCCCAAGATTCCGCTATCAGGGCTGCAAATTATATAAAAAACGCAGGTTTTGCGGTTGAAGTTGATTATTCTAACCCGGTTTTCCGTGTAATGGCTGTGGGAATCCCTTCCGTAGATGTTTATTCTGCGTCAATCCGCTTGGGATCCTTAGGTTTCGGTCAAATTTGGGTTAGAGAGTGATTTTTAAAATATACATTTATTCTAATATCATCGAAGATTTCCACTTGAATATATGGGGGTTTCATGATATTTTTATAGTAAGGGGGAAATCTCAATGGCAGCAACACGCATAGATATGAGTAAAACCGAGTCACGGCAATTGGTTACTTTCCAGCTTGGAGAAGAACTATATGGCGTCAACATTATGGATGTTAAGGAAATTGTAAGAGTACAGGCAATCAGGACGATCCCTAATGCGCCTCCTTATGTTGAAGGAATTTTTAATCTGCGAAGCGAGATTATTCCTATCATTAATTTACACAAGAGGTTTCATTTAAGAAAACTGGTAACATCAGAAGAAGATGAATTGCTTAGCGGTTTTGTTATTCTTGATATAGACGGGATGAAATTAGGGGTTATCATCGACAGGATTTCCCGTGTTGTGACTATCGAAAAAGAAGATGTTCAACCCCCGCCCCAGATGTTTTCCGGAATCGGCGCTGAATATATTCAGGGTGTAGTTCGTCAGACAGAAGGGTATTTGATCATTCTTGATATAAGAGATCTTTTCAATCCAAAAGAACTTCAAAAAATTGCCGAGCTTCGAAAATAAAACCGGGCATGAGTTAAAAAGGTTTTAAAGCAGCATGAAAATAGAAGTATATTCTCCCACAATCAGACGTAAAGAAATGGATGCGGTGTTAACCGCTATGGTGGAAGAAAAAATCGGTCCCGGAGAGAGAAACCGTTTATTAATTCAAACAGCAAAAGAACAATTACATTTTGATTACGCTCTCGCTTTACGAAGCCCCGCTGTCGCGCTTTTTCTGGCTCTTAAAGCTTTGATTGACGCATTACAAACAGATTCTTCTTCAGAAAATAAAAAACGCGCTGTAATTATCTCCGCTCTTTCCCCCCGTTATTATTTACAGGTTTTGCAGGACTTGCACCTAACGCCCCTTTATTGCGATGTTACTTATGATTTCCCCTGTATGAGCCGGGAATTAATCGAAAATACCGCCGTTAAAAAACCTCCCGAACTTGAAATTATCGCGGTCGTCCTTCATCACACTCTCGGTTTTGCCCCCGATTCCGCCGGCATCTCTGAATTAGGCATTCCTGTAATCGAAGATATTTCACAATCATACGGCAATTGGTTTGTTTCAAAAGATAAAAAGATTAATGATAAAGCGGAAGACGCGCCTGCCGAAAAAAAAGATAAGGAAGAAACGCAGGCTCAAAGTAAAATAGAACTTAACGGAATTTTCTGCATACTTGGGCTTGAAGAAAGAGATATGCTGACGGCAGGCGGAGGCGCTTTGCTCTTTGCGATGAACAGGAAAGACGCCGCTTCTTTGCGGAACTTTGCAGGTATCGCGGATGAATACTGCCTCCCTGATATTAATTCCGCTCTTGCCATTGTTCAATTTAAAGACGCCGCCCGCAATCTTGATAAAAGGCGTGATATAGCTGAGTTTTATATTAAAGCGAGTTTACGTACAAGGCATAAAAGGTTTATACAGGCTAATAGTGAATATTGCAATTATTCTTTTCCTCTTGTTTTGGAAACAGGATTAAAAGATGTAATCGCTTATGCAAAAAAGAAAGAAATAATTTTAGAAAACGCTTTTTGGAATTCAATCGCAGGGGTTGCAAACTCTGTTTGTGCGGAAAATTGCCCTGTCAGCAATTCGCTTGTTTTACGCACTGTTCTTTTCCCCATATATCCAAGGTTGCGTTCCGCAGATGCTGAACGTATAAGCCGTCTTATTATGACGCTTCCCTAAGGATGGTTTATGGTTAAAAGCGCGATTTTATTTATCAATCTTTTAAAAGAAAATGCCGCTTTGTTAGCTGAAAAAATTAAAGAAGAATTAATCAAAAGGAAAATAGATGTTTCTGTTTGTACCTTTGACGGCAGGCAGGAAACTCCGCCGGAAGGCAAATGGGATATCGCTTTTACGCTCGGCGGGGACGGGACTGTGCTTTTCGCCGCGCGTTGTGTAGCGCATTTAAATGTGCCGATTCTGCCTATCAATCTTGGATCGCTTGGTTTTCTTGCGGAAGTAAGCAAGGATGATTGGCTTACAGTTTTTAATAAATGGGAAAAAGGCGAAGTTATCCCCTCAGAAAGGTGTATGTTAAATGTTTCTGTTAAACGCCGCGTTTCCGGGGAATCAAAAACCCTTATGGAAAATTTCTGCCTTAACGATGCTGTCATTTCTTGTACAGGGATTGCGAAACTTATCAAACTTAATGTAAATATTTTAATGGGGGAAAGACAGATCGAATTAGGCGCGTACCGCTGTGACGGGCTTATTGTTTCAACGCCTACAGGTTCTACCGCATATTCAATGGCGGCGGGAGGCCCGATACTTGATCCCGAACATGAAGCTTTTATAATAAATCCGATCTGCCCCTTCGCTCTTTCTAATCGTCCTTTTGTAATTTCTACAAATCAGACAATTATGGTTAAGGTGGCGGAAAAACAAAAATCAGAAGTGCTTTTAACAATTGACGGGCAAGTTACTTTTAATTTGAAAAGCGATGATAATATTATTATAAATCAAACTTCTCATTATGCGAAAATAATTTATCCTGATAAGTATGCGTATTATTCAGCGCTAAGAAAAAAACTTTTCTTTTCAGGGGAAACTCATGCTTGAAGAGATGTCAATTAGAAATTACGCGCTAATTGATTCTATCAATCTTTCTTTCCGTCACGGTTTTAATGTATTAACAGGCGAAACAGGGGCAGGCAAATCCATCATTGTAGGTTCTTTAAGTTTTTTGATGGGCGGTAAAGCGGAGATTGATGTTATACGCTCAGGCTGCGAAGAAGCAAGCGTATCCGCTGTAATTTCCGTTAATAAAAATAACTTAGATGTGACAGAATGGCTTAGCGCAAGAGACATTGAATGTGAAGAAGATGCAAACCCTGTTTGTGCAAATCCTGTTTATACTATCATCGTTAGACGAAATATTAAATCGACAGGGCGCGGATCAATTTACATTCAAAATATCCCTGTAACAAGGCAGGATTTAGCCGAGTTTATGTCGCTGTTATTCGATCTTCACGGACAGCATAACCACGAGTCTTTACTGCGAAAAGAAAACCACAGGCGTTATCTTGATCATTTTGCAGGAATAGAAAACGAAGTGAGTGAGTTTTCTAAAGTTTTTCTTGAACTGACGGAAAAACGCAAAACTATGGAAGCTTCATTAAAGAGCGAGAAAGAAAGGGAAGAAAGGCTTGAACTTTTACAATATGCTGTAGATGAGATTGACAAGGCGAAGATTCAAACAGGTGAAATAAGAGAACTTGAAAATGAAGCGCAGAAATTATCTGATTTTGAAAAATTAGCCGGTTTAATCCGCACAGCGACAGGCAGTTTTTTTGACGGGGAGCAATCAATATTAAGTTTAACGCGCCGCGTAAAAAATTCGCTTGACAGCGCCGCCGCGGTAGACTCTTCGTTAGGTGATATAAATAGAAGGGTGGAAAATCTTTATTATGAAGCGGAAGATATTGCGGGAGATTTCCGTGTATACAGGGATAATTTAACTTTCGATCCAAAAAGATTGGAAGATGTAAATGAAAGGCTCAGCCTTTTATATAAATTACGAAAAAAATATGCAGCAAAATTAGAAAACAAACAGGCTCAAACAGGAAGCGAAGAAGATGCGATTTTAACATACAAGTTAAACGCGCAGGCGGAAATTGAAGCTCTTAGCGGGGCGGAAGAAAACAGGGAAAAATTAAAAGCGCAGATTTCTGTTTTAGAAAAATCCATTGTCGCTAAAGCTCAAAGCCTGCGTGAAAAGCGGACGGGAGCGGCATCCGTTTTAAGCCGGACAATTACAGGGATTTTACAACACCTTGGAATGCCTAATGCCGGTTTTCAAGTTAAATTACTGCCGCGGGGACAGGAAGGGGGCGTTTCTAAAGAACCGGGCGGTTCTAAGGAACCGCAGATTTCATACGGTCCTTACGGCACAGAGGATATCGAGTTTTTGATTTCCGCTAATAAAGGGGAGCCTTTAAAAGATTTAGCGAAAATCGCTTCAGGCGGCGAACTTTCACGTGTGATGCTTGCCATAAAGACCGCCCTTTTAAAAGATGATAAAAAAACAGAGGAGGGGGTTCAAACCCTCGTTTTTGATGAGATAGATACAGGTATCGGAGGAGAAGTTGCCTTAAAAGTCGGCGAATATTTGGCGCAAATCGGTAAATTTAAACAAATTTTTTGCGTTACACATCTCGCGAGTATCGCTGTAAGAGCCGATAATCATTTTAAGGTGGAAAAAAGAACTGAAGGCGGCAGGACGTACACAGGCATAGGCCCCTTATCTTCTGAGGGCAGAAGGAAAGAGATAGCCAGAATGCTTGCAGGAGATTGCGGGAGCGCGGCTCTCGCCCACGCTGACGAGCTTATTTCCAAATACGGGAGCGCCTGATGGCTAAGATATCCGATCAAGATCGGCATTTATACCATGAAAAAGTTAAAATCTACATTACAATGACAAGAGCCCTTTTAAGAACCGAAGCCGAATTAGTTTCACTTATAAAAAAGAATCCCGCCGATACTATTTTAAAAAAATTAAATCTTGTAGACGAGATGCTTAATTTAGTTTCCAGTTACATGGCTATAAACGGTGTCTCCACTTCCGTCTTAAAAGTAAAAAACGAAGAAGCTTTAAATGATGCAAGAAAATCAATTTATAAAGCTGTAATTTATCTTGAAGAAATAGTAAGTAATTATATAGACGCGCCTTTCTCCGAATATGAAGAAAAGCTCGCCCAGATTGATACTTTCGATCCTAATCAGCGTTATAATCTGGTGCGGAAAATGGGTTTTACCATAGATTTATTGGAACAGGCATACGGAGATAATTCAAAATGGAGATGGACCTTTGTTGAGTTGGAAGGAAGGTTTGCGGCGACAGCGAAAAATATTATTGATTTACGCAACGCTTTTCAAAATACCCTGCCTGACTCCCCTTATTATGAATCAACCGTTTATCATTTAAGATTGATAAAAGAACTTTTAGCGCGTGCCGCCAGCCGTTACCGCGACAAATACGAACTTTCTACACAACAGGTTCTTGATTTTAAAACCGGGATTTTATTTTTATCAGCTTTAAGGCGCATACATATAGTGATGTCTGAAAGCGAAGCGGCGGAAGAAATCAAGAAAAAGCTTGCTATATGGTCGACAAAACTGGAAACAGATATAAAGAAACAGGAAGAAATGAAAAAAAAATTGGGATAATTTTTATTTATAGAAAGCTTCGAAGCTTCCGGTACAATGAACAATGAACGATGAACAAAGAGATACAGAAAATAAAAATAAGCCGCAGCGAATATCTCTTAAAGAATTTAAATTATTAATACCTTATCTTTCTCAATATAAAAAACGTTATATTTTAGGTCTTATCTGTCTTATTATTGTTGATGCGGCGCAAATTATTATACCTCAGTTTATCCGTGTTACAGTAGATATAATCAGTTCAGATGATTTTGAATGGAAAAAAATAATTATACTTTGTCTTATTATGATAGGGATTATGGCTTTTGTTTCTGTGGGTCGTTTTCTATGGCGGTTTTTTATTAACGGCTCATCAAGACGGATAGAGGTGCAATTACGCGAAGATATTTTTGAACATTTGCAAAAATTATCATGGGATTTTTATCAAAAAAATAAGATCGGGGATTTGATGGCTCGTTCCATAAATGATCTTCATGCGGTAAGGATGTCTATCGGAATGGGGCTTGTCGCTTTTTTTGATTTTATTTTTATGTCTACCGCAATCCTTGTTATAATTTTTATTCAAGATGCAAAATCCGCTCTTTTTTCAATTATCCCTTTGCCCCTTGTCAGTATTTTAATTCTTGTTTTCGGCAGGGTAATCGGCAAAAAATTCAGAGCCGTTCAAGAAGCATATTCAAAAATGAGCGATAATGTCCAAGAAACTTTTGCAGGTGTGAGTGTTGTAAAATCTTTTGTAAAAGAATGGTGGTTTTTAAAAAAGTTTTCAGATTCAAATGACGATTACCGCAAAGCAAATATGGAACTTATCCGTATTTTTGGTTTTATGTTTCCCTTTGTAAATTTGCTTTCAGGTTTTACTATTCTTATTATGCTTGCGATAGGAGGCAGATTGGTAATTCAAGATGAAATGACTCCGGGAAGCCTTGTCGCCATGTTCCGTTATCTGTCAATGTTGATCTGGCCCCTTATGGGAGCGGGCTTTACGGTGACATTAATTCAAAGAGGAGCTGTCAGTTTAAGCAGGATAAATGAAATATTAAGCTCTAAACCGTCAATTTCAGATAACAGTGTACAGATAATACAAAATAATGAAAATATAACAGAAAAAAATGCCCCGGCCTTGCTTGTTAAAAATCTTTCCTTTGCTTATAACGGAGATGATAAAGTACTTGAAGGGATTAATTTATGTGTTGAGAAAGGAGAGTGGTTAGGTGTAATAGGTAAGACGGGAGCCGGGAAATCTACGCTTATTAAAACCTTTACCCGTATGATTGATCCTCCTCCCGGCACTGTGTTTGTTTTCGGCGTTGATATACATGATTTACCTCTTGATACCCTGCGCTCTCTTTTTGCGGTAAGCCCTCAGGATAGTTATCTTTTTTCTGATTCTATTGCAAATAATATCGCCTATGGTCTGCCGCCGGAAACTTCGCCTGAAGTTATGGATGCCGATCAAAATATAGTAGAAAAAGCGATTACTTTTGCATCTTTAAATAAAGATATTAGTATTTTTAAAAACGGAAAAAACACGCTTATAGGTGAGAGGGGGCTTACGCTTTCTGGAGGGCAGAAACAAAGGACTGCTATTGCAAGAGCGGTAATTTTAAACAGCGAGTTTTTAATTTTAGATGATTCATTTTCCGCTGTGGATAACGAGACGGAACAAAAAATATTACAATCTTTGTTACAGGAAAGAAAAGAGCGTAATTTCCCGCGTACAACGATTATTGTTTCTCATAGAGTTTCTACTCTTAAATATACTGATAAAATTTTGGTGTTGGAAAATGGGAAAGTGCTTGAATATGGAAGCCCCTCCAAACTTATTTCCAACGGCGGTTTTTACAGTAAAATTGCGGCTTTTCAAAGAATGGAGTCAGATGCTTCAGGGGGTAGGGAAGATGGCTGATAGTTATTTTGACACTGATGAAATTACCAAAGAATACGACAGCCGCATTACTTCCAGAATTTTATCTTATCTAAAACCTTATAAATTACATGTGTTTGTAACAATTACCGCCCTTATTATTTCCACTCTTGGGGAACTGTTTCTCCCTGTTTTGCTTCAAAGGATCATTGATGACGGTATACTTGTTAAAAATGTTTCTTATTTAATGCAAGGTTGTATGCATTATTTGTTTATATTAATATTTGTTTTTGTTTTCTCCTTTATACAAACATGGACGGCGAACCTCATGACTCAGTATGTAATGAAGGATATCCGTCTGGGGCTTTTTAAAAAAACGCTTTCCCAATCGACAGGGTTTTTATCCCGCCATCCTGTGGGCAGGATTGTTACGCGCATAACAAGCGATGTTCAAACCATGGATGATTTTTTTACAACTGTGTTAGTTGCATTCTTAAAAGATATTTCTATTATGACAGGTTCAATTATAACCATGTTTATTCTTTCACCTCAGATGGCGTCTGTTGTTCTTATAACCTTGCCTCCTGTTTTAATTGTCACTTTTATCAGCCGTATAAAAGCGAGGGATGCGTTCAGAAGGCAGAGGACGGCTTCTTCCAAAGTATTCGCCTATCTTGCAGAAAGGCTTGCAGGGATGCAGGTGGTTCAGTATTTCAGACAGGAAAAAAAGAGCGCGAAAGAATTTAAAGAAAACAACAACGAATTGTTAGATGCAAATCTTAAAGAAATGTATGTGTTTGCAACATTCAGACCTACCGTTGAATGGCTGTCGGTATTAACACTGGCTGTTGTAATTGTAGTTGGAAGCAAATTGGTTTTTTCTCTTACCATTACTCTTGGAGTTTTAATTGCGTTTATCAATCTTGTACAGATGTTTTTTCATCCTGTAACAGATATTGCGGAAAAATATACAATGCTTCAATCTGCAATGGCGGGCGGAGAAAAGATTTTTAAATTAATCGACACAAACGAACAAATTCCCGACACAGGAAAAGACGAAATAAATAAAAGCATAAAAGGGCAAGTTGATTTTGATAATGTGCATTTCTCTTACAAAGAAGGGGAAGAAGTTTTAAAAGGGCTTTCTTTTTCTGTAAAACCGGGGGAAATGGCGGCAATAGCCGGTTTTACAGGAGCGGGTAAAACAACAATAATTAATGTACTCTCCCGTCTTTGGGATATAAACAAAGGGGAGATAAGGCTTGACGGAATTCCTGTTAAAGATATTCCGCTTGATAAATTGCGTAATGCAATTATGCCTGTCAATCAGGATGTGACTTTATTCTCCGGCACAATCGAAGAAAATATAAGCCTTGGCTTGGAGCTTTCTGAGGAGCAAATAATTGAAGCTGCAAAAACGGTTCATGCCCATGAATTTATTTCCAATTTAAAAGACGGATATAAAACGATGCTTTCAGAAAGAGCGTCGAATATTTCTACGGGGCAGAGGCAGTTAATAAGTTTTGCGCGCGTTATCGCGCATAACCCGCAGGTAGTTATACTTGATGAAGCAACCAGTTCCATCGATACAGAGACAGAACGTTTAATCCAGCTTGGAATGAAAAAAGTTATGGCGGGAAGGACGTCTTTTGTTATCGCGCACAGGCTTTCTACAATAAAAGATGCAGACCGCATTATGGTTCTTTCCAACGGACGGCTTGTGGAAGAAGGCAGGCACGAAGAATTAATCGAAAAGAAAGGTATTTACGCAGGCTTATACAGGCTTCAATATGAAGAAAACATAGATGTTTAAAAACATTTTAACCTATGGACTTGAGGCAATTTTAGTACTAAAATATAGATAGTAATGAAAAGAAGGTGTTTTTTAAGCATATTTACCCTTTTATTAGCGGTTTCCGGTATAATTTCCGCTCAAAATAGGGATCCGCACATTACGCAAATTAAAGTGGAAGCAAGAAATAATCTTATAAGGCTTACATGGACAGATTCACCTGAAGCAAGGGGTCCTGTTTTTATTTTCAGATCGGCACGTCCTTTCAGCAGTTTTATTCCGGCAAATATTAGACCTGTAGTTGTCAGGTACGGCGAGCAATATTATATTGACGATACCGAAGATATGGGAAATGTTTATTATTTTATTGCGGCAAGCGACGTATCAGGCAGAAGGTATGATTTAATCATACCGAGGATAAATAGTACCAGCTTAAATTTTGTTGCAGAAGAAGAGAGTGAGAATGTAATTACAGAAGCACCTGTTATTGAACCTAAAATAATAGAAGGTATTTCAAATATAAGAGCTATCCAGGAAGGTGAAAAGGTAATTATTTATTTTGATTCTACAAGACCCCGCAGAAACATCATTCTTTACCGCAGTATGCAGCCTTTAAGACAGCCTCAGGATTTGCTTAACGCTGTGATTGTGCAATCCGGAATTTCGTCAGGTTTTGTTGATTATCCTGTTCCCGATATAACCTGGTATTATATTTTAATGTATGAAGATGAAATTTCCAGCGGTAATATGGATGTTAAACCCGGCGTTAATTCTACGGTTTCTCCTGTAAGGATTACAGCTTTTCAAACTACTGAACGCTCTTTACGCCCTATACCTTTGCCGATTTTAACAATTAATAATGCAGTGCAGTACGGTTCTGTTAACGATAGAATGACTCTTGGAAAAGATTCTTTAAATATACTGCGTAACACCTCTATGCCGTCAAAGATACCTATGATACAAAAGAAACCCAGAATTTTTGCAATTGATTTAGAAGCGCCTGCAGGAGGCGAAGAATCTGCGCTATTCCAGATATTATCCGAACATTTTATTAATTTTGAATGGGAAAAAGCACTTGACAATTTACAGCATTATTTATCTTTACCGCGTTCAAAAGACGTGGAAGCGAGAGCGCGTTTTTATTTAGGTCAAACCTTGTATTATACAGAAAAATACAGGGAAGCTCTTATGGAGTTTTTATCTTTCAAGAAGTTTAATACAATGGAAGCAAACCATTGGATAGACGCGGTCTTATCGGCAATGGTTTATTGACAAGCGAAGTGAGAGTCGTTACCTAACAGCACAGTCATCGAAGGGGGCAATACCTGCGTTATTAATCTTCAGATACCTGTTCTTGTACCTGTACCTGTTCTTCAACTTTTTTCTTCTTTCTTAAAAGCGGTCTTTCTTTTTCATCAATACGTTGAAGGACAATCTGTGACAATCGTTTGAAATGCTGAGGGAGCAGTTCTTCATCAGGTGTATTGTAATATTCAAGTAATTTATTAAATTCTTCCCTTGATTGTGTGAATTTTCTTTGTTTGTAATGTATGTTTGCAATATGGTATTCGGCTGTAATGACAAGATCAATATTTAAACGGTTGCGATCATACAAAGCTTGATAATACTGGATCGCGGCTCTGTATCGGTTTCTTTCCAGAGCTTCCTGTCCGCGTTGTATTATTTCTGCAGGAGAAAGATTTTCATTTATTAATATTGTAGAAGCGCAAGTTGAAAAAGATAAAATGAAAATCAGTGTGGATAATGTTAATAATATTCTATTCATAGTCTTAGTATATCTATAACAACATTATTAGTAAAGTGTAACAAAGGCTTATTATGCAGAATTGACCATCCCTTTCTAAAAGTGCATAATTATAACATGATAGCGGGAATTATAGGCGCGACAGGTTATGCCGGCGCTGAATTGGTCAGATTGCTTGCCAGGCATCCAAAAATTGAAAAACTCATTCTTTCTTCTGTTAGTTTTGAAGGAGAGCGCATAGAAGATGTCTATCCTAACTTTTTAAAGGTAATTTCCGGCGAACTTATCAAGGCTGAAGATCTCATAAAATCCTCGGATGTGGTTTTTTCAGCGCTCCCCCACGCAGTGGGCGAGCCTTATGCCGCCGCTTGTATAGAGAAAAATATCCATTTCATCGATCTTTCCGCAGACTTCCGCTTTGATGATGATGAAGAGCTTTATAAGGCATGGTACGGTAAAACATACAAATACCCGGAATTACATAAGAAATCGATATACGGTCTTCCTGAGTTAAACCGGATTAAAATAAAGGAACTTGCTTCTAAGGAGGCTGTAATAATTGGAAATCCTGGTTGTTACCCTACAGGCCCTTCTTTAGCTTTTTATCCGGCAATCGTCAAAGGGCTTTGGGATAAAAACAGCAGCCAGCCTGTTATTGTAGATTCTGCTTCCGGGACCTCAGGCGGCGGCAGGGAGCCTTCGCGATCTTTTCATTACAGCGAATGCGCGGATTCTTGCGCGCCTTATAAAGTTGCCTGTCACAGACATTCTCCTGAAATTGCGCATAACTTTGCGGTTATGGCGCAGAGAGCGGGAAGCCCTTCACAGAGCGGTTTTAAAAAACCGCAGGTTATTTTTACGCCGCATCTTGTGCCTATGGTCAGGGGGATACTCAGCACTGTTTATATCCCCTTATCAGATGAATGGCGCGTAAAGCCGCAAACGGCATCTGTTATGCCACCGTCAGATGAAATTACTGCAAAGACTGCTGAAATCCAAAAAATTTATAATGATTTTTATAAAGACGAGCCTTTTGTGCGGATTATGCCTTCCGGTATTTATCCTTCTACAAACCGCGTGCGTCATTCTAATTACTGTGATATTTCTGTAGATGCCGATATCAACGGCTCTACTTTAATTGTTATAACCGCAATCGACAATATGTTAAAAGGAGCGGCGGGGCAAGCTGTACAAAACATGAATATTTTATTCGGTTTAGATGAAAAGACAGGGCTTGAAGCGATACCGATGCTTTTCTAGGAGCGTTAAATGAAAGAAATTAAAGGCGGGGTTTGCGCTGCGAAAGGTTTTATGGCAGGCGGTATACGGTGCGGAATAAAACCGGGAAATTCAAATAAAAAAGATTTAGCTCTTATTTTTTCGCTTAAACCTTGTACTGCCGCGGCGGTGTTTACAAAAAATAAAGTGCAAGCGGCGTGTATACAGGTAAGCAAGGAAAATATCGCACGCTGCGCTGACGGCAAAATGCGCGCCGTCATTGTCAATTCAGGGAATGCCAATGCCTGTACAGGTGATGAGGGACTTTCAGCCGCGAAACGCATGGCGTTTCTTGCGTCTAAAGTTCTGGAAGTTGACGAAAGAGAAGTCGCTGTCGCTTCCACAGGCGTAATCGGTGTTCCTCTGCCGATAAATGTCATTGTAAAAAATATTAATGTTTTGAAAGCAAGTTTACGCGATGACGGACAGGGTCATGCTGACGCTTTAGAAGCGATTATGACAACAGATACTCGTAAGAAGGAAACCGCTTTTGAAATAGAGATAGGCGGAAAGACAGTCCGCATAGGCGCTATGGCTAAAGGCTCAGGGATGATACACCCTGATATGGCGACGATGCTTGCTTTTATCACAACAGATGCGGCGATCAGCTCCGAAGCCCTGGATAAATGCCTGCGGAAGGCTGTTAATAATTCTTTTAACAGGCTGACTGTTGACGGCGACACTTCTACCAACGATATGGTTTTAATTATGGCAAACGGGGAAGCGGGGAATGAACAGTTAACAACGGACGGCGGGCATGAAGATTTAAAAAAATTCGAATCTGCGCTTGAGGTTGTTTGTATCTCTCTTGCGAAAATGATAGCGCGTGACGGGGAAGGGGCAACTAAACTTATCAGCGTAAAACTTGAAGGGGCTTCTTGTGAAAAGACGGCACTCTCTCTTGCAAAATCTGTCGCTTCTTCCAGTCTTGTAAAAGCTGCATGTTTCGGAGCGGACGCTAATTGGGGGCGTGTGTTATGCGCCATGGGTTATGCCGGTGTTGATTTTTCACCTGAGAAAACAGATGTTTGTTTTTCAAGCCGTGCCGGAGATATTACAGTATGCAAGAGCGGTAAAGCATTTTCTTTCAGCGAAGAAAAGGCAAAACAAATACTTAGCGAAGAAGAAATCGAAATACGCATAAACATGAATGACGGTGAAAGTATCGCGACTGTATGGGGTTGCGATCTAACTTATGATTATGTGAAAATAAACGGGGATTACAGATCATGAACGGGCAAAATTTTACCAACAAAGAAAGAGCGGGCATATTGATTCAAGCTCTGCCTTACATCCAAAATTTTCAAAATAAAACCATTGTAGTAAAATACGGTGGGAACGCCATGTTAAACGATGAGTTAAAAAAAGCGGTAATAGAAGACGTGATTCTAATGTCCTGTGTCGGCATACGCACAGTATTGGTTCATGGCGGCGGACCTGAAATTGAAGCGATGTTAAAAAAGATAGGAAAAGAAAGCCGCTTTGTAAACGGTCTGCGCTATACCGATGAAGAAACAATGGATATAGTACAAATGGTTCTTTGCGGAAAAGTAAATAAAGAAATAACAGCTCTCATTCAAGAAACAGGAGGCAGGGCAATCGGTCTTTGCGGCATAGACGGCGCAATGTTAAAAGCAAAAAGGACTAAAGAAGATTTAGGTTTAGTCGGGGAAATAGAAGAAGTTGATACCTCAATTTTAAATTCAATTCTTGAATCGGAAGTAAACGGCCTTTGTATAATACCGGTAATTTCATCTGTCGCTTACGGTATAGGCGAAGATGAAGGGAAAGCCCTTAATATAAATGCCGATATAGCCGCCGCTAAAATAGCTGCCGCTCTGGGCGCGGAAAAACTCGTTCTAATGACCGATGTACGCGGCATTATGCGCGACTTAAATGATGAATCGTCCCTAATCAAATTTGTCGCAAGATCGCAGTTGGAATCTTTAAAAAAAGAGGGTGTTATCTCTAAAGGGATGATACCTAAAGTGGACTGCTGCGCGACAGCCTTATACGGTGGTGTTAAAAAAGCCCACATCATAGATGGCAGGCTTCCTCACGCTATTTTAATAGAACTATTCACAGATGAGGGTATCGGGACGATGATAGAATAGCTAGACAATTTTTTTTAATTTTTGTAAAATATAGCAAGTAGTTATACAAGGAGGACAGTTGGCGGAGAAAGATTTACGTGTGAACGAGCAGATTCGTGCCCGAGAAGTCCGTCTAATCCGGGATGACGGGGATCAGGGTATTATGTCTGTTTCGCAAGCCTTGGAATTTGCCAGAGAAGCAGGGCTTGATCTTGTTGAAGTAGCACCCCAGGCGGTGCCCCCTGTTGTCAAGATTTTAGATTACGGTAAGTTTAGATTTGAGAATGAAAAAAGACAGCGTGATTCCAAGAAGAAGCAAAAATTGATCAAACTTAAGGAAATCCGTATGCAGCCCAAAATTGATGATCATGATCTTGATTTTAAATCTAAACATATTAAAGAATTTTTAAACGCCGGTAACAAGGTGAAAGTAACGATCCGTTTCCGAGGTCGCGAACTTGCCCATACGGAACTTGGTTTTGATGTAATGAAAGATGTACTTGCCCGTATTGAGGGGGAGTATGTAATGGATAAGCCGCCTGCAATGGAAGGGCGTTTTATGTCCATGGTATTAAGTCCGAAAGGAAAAAAATAATTTGAGAGGTGGCACAAATGCCAAAGATGAAAACAAAAAAAAGCGCTGCAAAACGTTTTTCCTTTACCGGTACAGGTAAGGTAAAATATAAAAAGCAAAATCTGCGCCATATTCTGACTAAAAAGTCATCTAAGCGCAAAAGAGGTTTACGGCATGCAGGTATTTTATCTGATGATAATGTAAAGGTAATTAGAAAAAAGCTTCTGCCTTACGGTTAAAGCTATTTAAATTTTAAAAGAGGAAAGGTTATGTCAAGAGCGGTAGACGGTTCAAAGAGAAAGAACCATCGTAAAAAAATATTAAAACTAACAAAAGGTTATTGGGGCAGAAGAAGCACTAATTTCAAAACTGCAAAAGATGCAGTCGCAAAATCTTTAACTTATGCTTATCGTGACAGAAAGGATAGAAAAGGTAATTTTCGGCGTATTTGGATAATCAGAATCAATGCGGCATGCCGGGAAATGGATTTATCTTATTCTAAATTTATTGCAGGGCTTGAAAAAGCGGGTATTGTAATAAACCGTAAAGCTTTGGCTTATCTTGCTACAGAAGATAAAGCCGCTTTTCAGGCAATCGTACAAAAAGTAAAAGAAGCGTGCGCTTCTTCAAAAGCGGCGGGAGTATAAAAAATATTCCCGGACCAAAACGATGACGGGAGGTAGTCGTGATTAGTCTTGAACAAGTTCAATTATTGGAAACAAAAGTCGCCAAAGCGATTGAGTATGTGCAAAGGGTAACAGAAGAAAACTCCGCCCTTATTTCAGAGAGAGCCGGGCTTTTATCAAAACTTGAAGCAAATCAAAAACGCTTGGATGAACTTGAAGTGCTTGTTATGAGCTTTAAGGAAGATCAAAGCAGGATAGAGGACGGTATAATGGCCGCCCTTGATCGCTTAAACCAATTTGAAGAAGCGTTTGAAAACAGTTTAAAAGAAAAAGTTGTACCCAAGAAACCTGCAAAAAAATCAGCGGATACTGTTAAACAGGAAACGCCTGTTGCGAAAGAATTCTTTGAAATTTCCAACCCTATTAATGAAGAAGATATTAATTCAGATGTTGATATTCATTCATCAGAAATCGAAGATACTGAAACCGCGCTTCGCACTTCTAACGCTAAGGTTTCAGGTGAGCTTGATATTTTTTAAGGATTTTAATGGTAAATGAACTAAAGTTTGATATTCTTGGAACTTCTTTTACAATAACTACAGATGAGGACGAAGCATATCTTGAAAAAATATTAACACAGTATAAAGCGGCTGTTATCAATACCCAGAGTATATCAGGGATAAAAGAGCCGCTTAATATTGCTATTTTAACAGGTTTTCTGTTATGCGATGAATTTAACAAAATAAAATACAAACTGGAAGAAGAAAGAGAAGCAAATGATAGTTTGCAAAAAGCTACCGACAATGATTGGGAAGAACAAGAAGTAGAAGAGCGTACAGTTCGCTTAATTGCAAAACTTGAACAAGCATTGAATTTATTTAGTGATGATAAAGGTTTATAAACTTCACAATCAAATTAAACATTATAAATGGGGATCCACTGTAATACTGCCTGAATTTTTAGGTTTGTCAAATGATGAAAATTTACCTTATGCGGAAATGTGGATGGGAACACATAACGGAGCACCTTCGCAAATAAATAAAAACGGGAAACAGGTTAACCTTACAGAGCTTTCCGGTGAATTACCCTTTCTTTTAAAATTACTTGCCGTTGAAAAATCTCTTTCTATTCAGGTTCATCCTGAAAAAGAACAGGCGTTTTCCGGTTTTAATTTAGAAGAAAAAAACGGCATTCCTTTAACAGCTCCCGACAGAATTTATAAAGATGCAAACCAAAAATCAGAAATTATCTGCGCTCTTTCAACTTTTCAATTAATGGCGGGTTTTAAAGAACTTTCATTGATTATTGAAGCATTTAATATACTTTCTTCTATTGCGCCCAAGATTTCAGATTTTATTTCATCTTTAAAAGGCTTATTAAAAAACAATCAACTTTTAGATTTTTTAAAAAAACTTTTTTATATTGAGAAAAGCAGTTTAGATTATCTTTGTAATATTATCTTATCATTTGATAATAAAGAAAATAAATTTGATCTGCAACAAACAATTTCGCATGAACAATGGGCTTTAATCAAACAATTTGCAAGCCTTTATCCGCAAGACCCTTGTTTTTTGTCCCCTCTTTTTCTAAATGTACTTACACTTGATCCGGGGCAGGCGGTTTTTATTCCCGCAGGGACCGTTCATGCATATATAAAAGGTTTCGGCGTTGAACTAATGAATAATTCTGATAATGTATTACGCGGAGGGCTTACATCAAAATATGTTAACATAGATGAATTTATAAAAATTTTAAATTTAAAAATATATACGCCGCAAATAATCACTCCTTCCGATGAAAATATTTTCAGTTATAAAACCCCGTGTGATTGTAAATTATCTGTATTAAAGAACGATAATTCACAAATAATAAATAAGCATTTTAATAAATCGGCTATTTGCATAGTCACTGAAGGAGAAGTGTCTGTGAACGGAGAAATGTTTAAAAAAAGCGAGTCGTTTTTTATTCCGTCTGAGACAGATCAATTATCGTTAAAAGGATGCTTTACACTTTTTTTAGCAGAGTCCGCGTGAGGTTATATGAAGATACTTGTTGATGCCGATTCATGCCCAAGACCTGTAAGAAACCTTGTACTGCGCAGGGCATTGAAAATGGGAATACGCATAATTTTTGCCGCTAACCGTCCAATTCCTGATTCACAAGGAGCAGAAATGATCATTTGCCCTGTAAGAGATAATTCCGCAGACGACTGTATTGCAGAATTGGCTGAAAAAGGGGATCTTGTAATAACAAGAGATGTCCCCCTTGCCAAGAGATTGGTAGAAAAAGAAGTCTCGGTAATTGATGATCGCGGACGCGCTTTCACATCAGATAATATCAACGAACTTTTATCCCTGCGTAATTTTGCGGTAGGTCTTGCAGATAATGGTCTTGAAATTGAAAGAATAGCAAATTACGGTAAAAAGGAATTAAAAACTTTCGCAGATGCTTTGGATCGTCTCTTAACGAAGATTACTGGAAAAAATTAATAATTAACATAAGAAAATTTTATACACTGATATCTTCAGGGTATTGTTCCCGTGTTTGTTTTATATTAGGCAGTATTTCGAAGAATGCTTCGATTAAATCCGGATCGAATTTTGTGCCGGAAAGTTTTCGCAGTTCATTTAAGACATCATCTTCTGTCCAAGGGTCTTTATAAACACGTTTTGAACTGAGCGCGTCATAAACATCGGCGATTGCCACTATTCTGCCGCCTAAGGGGATTTCTTCTTCTTTTTTACCGAGAGGTTTGCCGTTTCCGTCCGCTCTTTCGATTTCTCCTGAAGTTGCGTTTATCCAGCCCGGATAACCTGTACCGTCCCAATTTTCATGATGGGTCAGCGCGATATCTCTTGCAAGAATATCAAGCGGAGAACTTGTATCATCGTTGAATAAGCTTGCTCCGAAAACTGTATGGTTCTGCATAACCTGATATTCTTCCGGTGTAAAGCGTGCCGGTTTTTTTAGAATTGAATCTGATATTGCAACCTTGCCTACATCATGAAGCATCGAACTTATTTTTAACATGTCACGGAATTTTTCTTTTTCTTCTAAGGGTATTTTTTGATGGTAAGCCCACCGATCATAAATTTCTATCGAATAACCTGCAACACGGTTTACATGAGTTCCTGTTTCTTTCGGATCACGTAATTCAGACATTTTAATCATTCTTAAGATCATTGTTCTTGTTATATACGCTCTTTGAAGAACCATAGTTGCATTAGCCGCAAAATGAGTAAGAAGAAGCTCATCGTCAGCAGTAAAAGGCCTGATATTTCCGTTTGCGTCTTTTGAATTAAGTACTTGGATTACACCCATCAATCTTTGCTCTGTAGAGATAAGCGGGAAGGTCAGACTGGAAACGGATTTATAACCTGTGAGCATATCGTAATGTGAATAAAATTTATAAGGCGCTTCAGGCGGGATATTATACATATCGGGAATATTGATCGATGTTCTTTTATAAGCGCTGTAACCGGAGATGGATTTTTCATTTATAAGAACAGAAAAAATCGAATAGATCATTTTATGACCCGGAGGAAGTTTTTGCTGGATAGTATCATTTTGCGAGTATTTTATCGCAAGTTTTTCTTTCCCTTCTTCGCCCGGTTCTGTCGGTACTGTTATATAGATAGAGCCGGCATCCGCATTGGCTACCTTTCTCGCTTCAAAAAGTATTCTCTCCAACAGTAAATCAAAATCTTGTATTTGATTAAGCTCTGAATCTAATTGCATTATATTCTTAAAATTCAACTCATTTGTCATTGTTTTATCCTGTAAAAAAACTCCTGTAATTTGTTCGGCAAGATACCCTCTTGAACCTCAATCGGGTCTGATGTATCATTTAAAAGCCGTTATAATATTTTATTTTATACTAAAGAAGGGAATTTGACAATGGGAGTAATTAAAACAGCTCTGGAACTTGCTCTGGAAAGGACTGAAAATGTAAAGGGTGATAAATCCGTTATTGACCAGTTTGAGATGAAGCAAAAAGGTAAAAAAATTGCCAATACCTTCCTTGACGGAGAAATTGATTTATCGGCGGAAATTAAAAAATTATCCGGTGAGACATCGGGTGAAGCATTAAAACAAGGAATTTTTGATGTTCTTGTCACTCAAATAACCCTCCCTTCTTCTGAAGATGAAAAAAAACGCATAGAAAAGGTAGGGCAGGGTTTAGTTGTGGTTATTGAAAACTCGAAAGGGAAAAATGAATTTACTGCAATGTATAAACAACTAATGCAGATTATTGACCAATATCTTAAAGAATCAGCTCATTATGAAAAGGCGATCCGCCAGCAATATGCACCGAAACTCCGTCAAAAAGAAGAAGAACTTTCCCGCCGCCTTGGCAGGGAAATCCGCATCGATCCTATGCAAGACCCTGAGTACATCGCTTTTTATAACCAGACGATGATGGCTTTAAAGGGTAAGTATGAACCTGTTGTAGAACAGGCAAAAGAAGAGGCAAAGCGGCTGTTTGAAGGGTTGAGCGCTTAATATACTTATTCACATGATCTGCGGATTAGGCAAGGTTAAGATTGTCCACGGATTTTCACGAATTAAACGGATTTACACGGATTATTTTTATTTTTTTGTTTGATAAAAATTTGTTATATGATTTATGCGCTTAATTTTAATCCGTGTTAATCGGTGGAAATCTGCGGTAATCCGTGTTTAATGTTAGTTTGTTTTTTAGAAGAGTTTTTATTGTGGTTCTTTTCCTTTTTTCTTGGCTTTTTTTTGTTCCCGTTTTTCTTTAAGAGACTTTTGAGGGGCTTTTTTCCCTTCTTTTTTATGCATTATGTGTTCAGCCATATAATCCTCCCTTTGAGCTTTACAATATATCTAAAATAATATATAAATTGGATTATGTCTAGAGTTTTTTATAGATAGACAGGAGGAAAGATGACAGTAGCGGAAGTGGTGACATTACTTGACGGGCAGTTTTTTAACGGGCAGGATAAATCGGAGCGTGAGGTTGCATCTGTATGCGGTGCAGATTTAATGAGCGATGTAATGGCCTTTGTAAAAGACAGGGTTCTCCTTTTAACCGGTCTTGTTAACCCGCAGGTAATACGTACCGCCGAATTATTAGATATACATGCGATAATATTTGTCCGCGGTAAAACCCCAAGCCGTGATATGATTGATATGGCAGAAGACGCTGATATAATACTCGCAGGAACCAAGCACCCAATGTTCATCTCCTGCGGTAAAATCTATGAAGCCGGCTTAAGAACCGGCGGTACCAGAGCGATTTAAACTTTTTTCTTTTTATATATCTACTTACCCCATTAACTTTTTTCTATATTAGTTGTTATTATAATAAGAAAGAGGTGTTTCTTAATTAATGAAAAAACTTCATTTTCATACAATCCGCTCACTACTAACTGTTCACTGCTCATTATTCATTATTTACTGTTTATTGTTCTCTGTTCTTTGTTTCTCCTGTTCAGGTAAAAAAGCAGGACCCACTTCATACGATTTTACTCAAGTGAGGCGGGGTACTTTGGAAAGAACGGTTTCTTCAAGCGGGACTATCAACCCTGTCGCCACTGTTAAGGTTTTACCCCGTATGAGCGGCAAGGTAGAAGAGGTTTATGTTGATTATAATGACACTGTAAAAAGAGGGCAGACGCTTGCACAGCTTAATACCGATGTTCTTCGTCTTCAGCGCGATCAACAGCAGGCTTCCGTTCAAAAAGCGCGTGCGAATTATGAACTTCAGCTTATCAATTTCCGTAACCAGGAAATACTAGCGGAACGCGGACTCATTTCTGAATTTGAACTTAGAACTTCAAGGACTACCCTTGATAATCAAAGAGCCGACCTTGCCGTTGCAGAATCGAATTTAAGGGTAATTGAAACAGAGATAAATCAATACGCTTTTATTACTTCCCCTATTGACGGCATAGTGCTTGACCGTAATATCAATGTAGGCGACACAGTCGTTGATTCTTCCAATAATAATTCAAGCAGTATTTTTACCATTGCCGAAAATTTGCGCGAGATGCAAATTGAAGCGACTGTCGGGGAACTGGATATTACTTCCATACACAGAGGGCAGGAAGTGCGCTTTACTTTGGAAAGCCTTCCGGGGCGCAGGTTTTCAGGTATTGTAGAAAATTTACGGATGATTCCTGTCATTTCGAATAACGTAGTTTCATACACAGTAATCATCAATGTTGAGAATCAAGACGGCTCGCTTCTTCCGGGGATGACCTGTGCTGTAGAATTTATCGTTGAGCGAACGGAAAATGTCCTTATTGTTTCAAATGCCGCACTGCGTTATCAGCCGTCAAGTTTAAGCACTGAACTTATTTCTGATATGGTGTTTAACGCAAGTCTTGCTAATATGACAGAAGAACAAAAACAAACCGCGATTGAAGCAAGGGCGGCTCAGAGTACAACGCAGAAGCAGACTCAAAACACGACAAGCATTACTAATTTAATGATGGGTTCAACCCAGAGACCTGGAGGAGGGCGGCAGACATCGCAATCTACAAATCAAGGAAGACGCTCGGAATCTGTTATTGTTATGCGCACATTGTGGTTTATGAACGAAGAAGGAAAGCTTAATGTGATTCAATTACGGACAGGGATTAGCGACAGCTCTTCAACTCAGATAATGACAGATGATGATCTTGAAGGAATGCAAGTTATTTTAAGGGAGAGGCTTTAGTGTCTAACAGAGCCAGCGTCATAGAATTGCGCGGAATCAAACGTGAATACCGCATGGAAACAAAATCGAAAAAAAAAGAAACGGCGCAGCAAGCTGTTGTAGTTCGCGCGCTTCGCGGCGTGGATTTTTCCGCAGAAGCCGGAGAATTTGTTTCTGTTATGGGGCCCTCAGGTTCAGGCAAGTCAACTTTAATGAATATACTTGGATGTTTGGATAAACCGACAGGAGGGACATACACGCTTGACGGCATTGAAACTTCAACTTCCAATTCCGATACATTCGCATATATCAGAAACCGGAAAATCGGTTTTGTTTTTCAATCTTTTAATTTGCTTTCACGCACAACCGCTCTTGAAAATGTAGAACTGCCTCTCTTTTACCGCCGCAGTGAAAAAAACGAAGAGCGGCAGACCGCTTCTATCCGCAAAGAAAAAGCTATCGCCGCCTTGAAAGATGTAGGCTTAGGGGAGCGCATGGATCACTTCCCTTCGCAATTATCAGGCGGGCAGCAGCAGCGTGTCGCCATAGCGCGCGCGATGGTTAACGATCCGGCTTTTATTCTTGCAGATGAGCCGACAGGCAACCTTGATACAGGGATGACCTTGGAAATAATGGGTCTTTTTCAACAATTAAATAATATGGGAAAAACTATTATTATAGTAACTCATGAACCGGAACTTACCGTTTACACAAAGAGAATTATCACCTTACGTGACGGTGAGTTAGTGTCTGATCTTCAGGTGAATGAAAGACGCAACGCCTTAGACGATCTTGTGCAATGGAAAAAAGATCACGCCCTTCTTGCGGAGAATTCATGAATATATTGCAGCTGTTACATACCTGTTTCCGCTCTATTATGCGCAACAGGATGCGCAGCCTTCTTACTTCGTTAGGTGTCATTATCGGGGTCGGGTCTGTTATCATTATGGTTGCCTTAGGAGAAGGATCGCAGAGGGCGATAGAAGACCGTATGACGGCGATGGGGACAAACCTGCTTCAAATTTCCCCGAGGCGGCAGGCAAGCAGAAGCGGGCAGCAAACATTGATGCGCTCTAATACATTTACAAAAAACGATATTCAAAAATTACGCGATGAATCAACCTTTGCCGCGGGAATATCAGGAGTAGTGCAAAGCAATAATAATATATTCGGCAGTCTAGGAAACGCCCAGGTGAATGTTCAAGGGGTGGAGCCTGACTTTATAATTGCACGTAACTGGAATATCAGTGACGGGTATTTCTTTGATGATGAAGATATGCGTCTTAGAAACAGGGTAGCGGTCTTAGGCTCTACAACAGCAAAAAATCTGTTTGGCAACGCTGATGCCGCTTTAGTGGAGCAAATAAGGATAGGAAACAATTATTTTTCTGTTATAGGTATTCTGGAAAGCAAGGGAGCGAGTATGAGCGGAAGCGATCAAGATGATATTGTAATGATCCCTCTTGATACTGCAATTACCCGCCTTACCAATTCGCGTAACATAAACCAGATAGTTATAAGCGTAATCAGTAAAGAATACATGGAAGCGGCTCAAAAAGAAACAGAGTTAATTCTTCGCGAATCGCGCGGCATACAGCAGGGCGCGGATGCTGATTTTAATATTATGAATCAAGCGGACATGATAGATATGGCTTCCGCCACATCAAGAACGCTTACAAGTTTGTTAGCAGCTATTGCAGGGGTATCTCTTTTAGTAGGCGGTATAGGTATTATGAATATAATGCTGGTTTCTGTTACAGAGCGTACACGCGAGATCGGTATCAGGATGGCGGTAGGTGGTAGAAAAAGGGATATACTTTTTCAATTTCTAACAGAGTCTGTAATTCTTAGCATCATGGGCGGTATTTTAGGAATAGGCCTCGCTTTTTTTGTTTGCAGATTAATGACAGCGGCGGGGATTCCCACTGCGATTAACCCGATAGTAATTGCAGGAGCAACCGCCTTTGCGGCGCTTGTCGGTGTAATTTTCGGCTATTACCCTGCATTAAAAGCGGCAAGTTTATATCCCATTGACGCGCTGAGGTACGAATGAAAAATAAAATTATCGGCGTAATAATATTTTTTATTTTATTTTTAATTTTTAATTCTCTGATTTTTTCGCAAACTATCAATCTTGAACAGGCGCGTCTTATAGGTTTGGCTAATTCCCGATCTCTTGCACGTTATGAGATGGCGATACGCAACAGCATACTCGATGAAAAAAATCAGCTTTATTCAATGCTGCCGCAAGTGTCTGCCGGTTTCAGCGCTTCATTAAATTATCTTAAAGCGTGGAGTTTTATTAATCCTATTGATACATTTTCTGTGGGCGCAAATTTATCAATTACTTATATTATTTATCAAGGCGGTAAAGAATATATTAATAGAGCGATAAGTAAAATTTCTACAGAAAGCGTCAGAAAGGATGCGTTATCTGAATATTTTTCCGTGCTAGATTCAATCGATAACGCATATTATGCGGTGCTAGAAGCGTCTGCCAATTTAGAAGCAGAAGAATCTTCCTTGCAAGCGGCGGTTTTAGGGCTTTCGATTGCAGAAGTGCGGCAGATGAGCGGTATGATAAATCAAGGCGATTATTTAAAAGCCTTAGCGGATAAAGAAGCGAGGGAAAATTCTTATAACCAGGCAAGGCGTAACCTTGCTATGAGTAATAATAGATTTAAAACTTTGATAGGAATTTCTGAAACAGCCGGGCTTGAAGCGATTAGTTTTGATCAATATGAAGAGATAATTTTACATTTATCTTCAATTTCAGATGAAGATGCGGTTTTGTTGTATAAAGAATTTTGGAAAATACTTGTCGCAGAAAACCCTTCTTTAGCAAAAGCTGTGATCAATAATAAAAGAGCAGAATTAAATTTCTCGCTTTCAAAAAGAGATTACATTCCTACAATAAGCGCGACAATTTTCGGCACAGGTTTGCAATATTCAGTTGCAAACGGATTTAACAGTTCTGCGGAAGGCGGTATTTCAATTAGAGGTTCAATCCCTGTTGATTTTTGGGTTTTGAGAAACAGATTAGAAAAAAGCAGAATATCGCGAGATTCCGCCGTTTTAGATTATCAGAATGCGGAAAGTTCTTTGGAACAGGAATTACAAAACTCTCTTTTTACTTTATTTTCACAGGCAGGCTCGGTTCTTTCTTCGCGACGCTCCTTAGAGTATACTAAAAGGCATTTTGATTATGTAATGGAACGCTACAGGCTCGGGCAAAGTTCGGTCTCTGATTTAAATGAAGCGACAACGCTTTTTATAAACAGCCGCAATAGTTCTACAAAAGCGAATTACAGTTTCTTGCAGAGTTTATCTAAACTCCGCTCTTTATGCGCTATGGATGATGAAGAGAGGTTATTGAAGATTTTGCTGCAGGATAGTAATAACGCTAATTAAAAAGGGAAATTTAATGCCGTTTTTCTATAATTTCTCAAAGAGTATATAGATAATTATAAGCCATACCCCCTTCTTATGTATCAAAACTTTAAATTATGTGTTATAATATTAATATGAAAAAAATTAAGTTTTTTAATGCATTTTGTTTATTGATCATCTTTTTATTAGCCCCTTTAAAGGCTCAAGGCGATGTTTTTGAATTTAAACATTATAAAGGCTCGCAATATAGAATTCTCTCTGTTGTGGACCAGGCGGTTTTTATCAATGGGGTATTAAGCCATAGAGCGGAAATACTTAACCGTATCGCTGTAGAAGTTACTGATTATAAAGACGGGAATGGGACACACAAGGCGGTTTTTCAAACATCGGAACGTGTTGTTTTTGATTCGCAATCAAGACAGCAAAGCGCTTTAACCGGCTTCCAGTGGAGCAGGGAATATGAATCTGAATTTCAACGTGATAAATTCGGACATCTTACAATAGATCCTCAGTATTATATGCCTGTTGTGCGTAATGTTCCGGTATTTCCAAATAAAGATATAAGTGTTGGGGAAAAATGGAGAGAAGAAGGTTATGAGGTTCATGATTTCAGGGATGCATTCGGAATACCTGAACCGTATCATATTCCTTTTATTGCAAATTATGAATATGTAGGTGAGCGTGAATGGAAAGGAAAAGTATATCCGTCATTTTCTATTAATTACAGAGTCGCAACACGTCCTCCTGCTGTACGGGGTCGGCTTTTTCCGACACGTATTTATGGTGAGTTTAACCAACTTGTTTTTTGGGATCATTCACTTGGACAACCTGTCGCATATGAAGAAACATTCCGTATTACTTTTGAAATGTCAGATCGTATAACACGTGAATTCCGCGGTATAGCTAACGCAGAGTATATCGAATCCAAGGTAATGAACAAGGAACAGCTTGTTGCAGAAATAAATGAAGAACTTAAACGGCTTGCTATTCCAGATGTTTCTGTAAGAGCTGTAGATGAAGGTATTTCTATCAGTCTTGAAAATATTCAATTCTTTGCAGATTCAGATCAGATGCTGCCGGGGGAACATGTAAAATTAGATCGTATAGCTATTATTTTAAATCGTTATTCTAACAGAGATATTCAAGTTAGCGGTCATGCCGCTCTTGCAGGTACAAGGGAGTATCTTCTGGATCTTTCATGGAAGAGGGCGAGAGCTGTTACGGAATATTTGTTATCTAAAAATGTGCGTCCCGCAGATCGCATGGTAATACGCGGATACGGAGCAGACAGACCGATTGCAGATAACAGTACAGAAGCGGGCAGAAGCCGGAATAGAAGAGTGGAAATTACCATTTTGGAGAATTAAAATTAAAAATTTCTTTCTGAGTATTAATCGGTATTTAGATCGATTGATACCTGTTACAACTCCTTTGGCTGTTGCACTCGGATTATTTTTTCCTTCAGTTTTTATTTCTTTACGTCCTCTTGTTATCGTACTTTTCGGTATTATGACTTTTTCAGGTGCATTAAAACTTACCGCTAAAGAATTAGGGCAAGCAGTACGGGATCCCATCTCAATCTTGCTTTTCTTTCTTACCAGCCATATTATAATGCCTTTGGCAGCTCTTTTTTCTTCTTCTCTTGTTTTTTCAAATATTGATATTATTACAGGTTTTGTTTTACTTTTTGCCGGTCCCACAGCCGTTTCAGGTTTTATTTGGGTAACAATTTTTAAAGGTGATAAAGCTCTCGGTCTTACATTAATTTTACTTGATACTTTGCTTGCTCCTTTAGTAGTGCCTGCAACTCTTTCAATATTGGCAGGTACTAAAGTGCAAATGGATATGAGCGGGATAGCAATCTCTCTTTCATTTATGGTTGTAGTTCCGACAATAATTGCTGTCGCGTTAAACGAAACGAGCAAGGGTAAAATTCCTGAGCTTATCTGTCCGGGCTTGGATCCCTTTGCTAAAATATGTCTTATCCTGGTAATTGCGGCTAACTCTTCTGCGATAGCACCTATAATACGTTTTAACGATCCTCTTATATGGGGAATTGCAGCTATTTGCATTTTGTTAATAACAAGCGGTTTTTTTCTTGCAAGGTTGAACGGTATTGTCGGAAGGTATGGCGGAGAAAAAACAGCGTCCCTTGTTATCGCAGGGGGCTTACGAAATAACAGTGCGGTAATGACAATAGCTGTTACATTTTTTCCTGAAATGACAGTAATACCTGCCTTATTAAGTATTATTTTTCAACAAATAATTACGGTTTTTATGGGAAAAATATTAATTAAAAGTAAAATAACTAATTAAAAGTAAAATAACTAATTAAAAATAAAGTTAATTCTGTTAATAGTATTGAATTTCTTTCTATAATTATTGTATTATTAACAATGGCGGTCAAAAAACGCTGTTATTAATATTATAAAAATTTTTATTAAAGGAATTAGAAATGAAAGCAAATAGTGCAATAAATAACTCCGGTTTGATGAAAGTCCGTTTTTCTATCGGCGTTAAAATGATCATTTTAATCTCGTTCATTGTAATTTTATCGCTCGGATCTATTACCGCCCTTGTTTCATGGCTTTTTTACGGGGATCTGCGTGTTTCAGCGGAAGAAAATAATTTTGAAGCTAACCGCCGCGCCGCAATGGAAGCTGAGATGACGCTTGTTAATATGAGAGCCCATTCCCGTATTTTAATACGGAGCGTCTCTTCCGCAAATACAAATGCAGAAGAAACGGCGGATTACTTCTTTTCAGAAAATCCGCAGATTGCATCTGTTTTTTTTATTTTTCAGGGGAGGTCTGAACAAATATTTATAAACAGGCCTTTCTTTATTTCGCGTGAAATAGACACAGAGCTTATGCAGACAGACTTTGTAAAATCGTATTTTTCAAATCAAAGAAACGCTCTTGTACGTGTCATCCGCGGGGAAACCTTGCTGTTGAACGCTTCCCCTTTCTTTGCGGCAAAAAAGTTTACATCCCCTCTTCTAGCTTTAATTTTTCCCTTGCAGGACGGAGGCGCCGGAGGCGTGCTTTTTTCTTCAGAAAATTTAAATCAAAATTTCGGTTTTGGAACAAATCAATCTTACATGATAAACTCAGACGGCGATCTTTTATCACATACTGAATTGTCTCTTGTGCTCGGTTCCTTGGAAACGCACGGTTCCTTGGAAACGTCATCGGTTGTAAATTTATCCGGTGAAAAATTTATAACCGAAATTTTAGAAAGTACGCAAAAAAGCAAACAGCAAGTTGTTGAATCTGATTTTAAATATTTACAAACGCAAAATGCAAAAAACAGTAACCCTTCTGTTACACGTCAATTCCTTGCATTTACTAAATTAAATACGGCAGGTGCAATCGTCATTACAAGCATAGAGTATGACAAAGTTTTTGAAGGAATAAACGCTACGACAAGGCGTAATTTATATTTAACAGCCGCAGTATTGAGTATATCAATCATTTTTATTTGGTTCTTTGCAAAAACAATTTCTGTTCCGCTCAAATCCTTATCTATTGCCGCGCAAAACATAGAGAGCGGGACTTTTGAAATGGATTTAAAACCGAAAGGACGCGATGAGATCGGCGTATTAACAAACAGTTTTCATAAAATGTGTTCCGCTCTTAATATTTTCGGAAGGTTTACAAATAAAGAAATCGCCGTTAAAGCGATGAGAGGGGAAATTAAACCGGGAGGCCTTCCCAAACACGCGACAATTTTCTTTTCAGATATCCGGGGTTTTACAGAAAAGTCAGAAAACTTTACAAAAACTTTCGGAGATGAAGCTTCAGACTTAATAGTCCGCTGGCTGAATGAATACTTTACTCAAATGGTTGACTGCGTTGAAAAAACAAACGGGGTTGTTGATAAATATATCGGGGATGCTGTAATGGCTCACTGGGGGACTGCATACACTGCCGGAAGCCCGCAAAAGGATGCGTATAACTGTGTAAAAGCCGCTTTAATGATGAGAGGCGCGTTATACGCATTGAATAAAGAGCGTAAAGAAGGCGATCATTCTAACCCGTCTATTCAAATCGGCTGCGGTATTAATACAGGCATTGTAACAGCGGGGCAATTAGGCAGCGATATGCGTATGGAATACACTGTTATAGGCGATCCTGTAAATCTTGCTTCGCGTATAGAAGCGCTCACAAAACCATTAGGCGCAGACATTCTTATTTCAGAAGATACATGGAATCTGGTAGGGGATAAATTAATAACAGAAGAGATGCCTTCTGTAACTGTAAAAGGAAAAGAAAAACCTGTGCGGATTTTTGCTGTTGTAAACTTATCCGGCTCAAGCAAAGGGCCTCAAACTTTAGCCGACGTAAGAAAATTACTTGGTATTAAACCCCCTGATATGGCAAATGTAGATGTCAACGCTGATGAAAAGAAATATAAAATCGGCGCTGAAAATAAACAGGAAATATAATGAGTAGTGTTACAAGTAAAAAAATAACTGGTGGTTTTCGTTTAACGGATATTTTAGTTTTAATTTTCTTTCTCTTTACAGCCGTCTTTAGTATAAATATGTTCAGATTAGATTTAATGCAAACGATAAATTTACGGAATGTTGAACCTGTCGGTACTGTTGTTATACGCAAGAATGTTGTACAAAGACGCCTGGCGGATCGCGTTTTGTGGGACAGGCTTGCAACAGAATCGCCTGTTTATCTTGGAGATTTAATACGTGTTGCAGATGTGTCTTATGCTACCCTTAACATAGACGGAAGCAGTATAGATTTAAGCGAGAATACTTTAATCCGTATAATGAAAGCGGCGGACGGTGAAGGCTTGCAAATAATAATGAACGAAGGAAATCTTTCTCTTAAGACATCTCAGGAAAGCGGAAGAATATCCCTTGAAGTAAACGGACGGTATGTGCAAACAGGTGTTTCCGGATCGGCTGTAATTAATGTAGAAGCATCACAAGACTCAATGGTTTTGAAAGTTAATGAAGGCACTGTTCATTTAATTGAAGAAGGGCAAAAAATAGAAGTAAACACAGGCGATAAAATAGCTCTTGATACAAGCAGTACAGCTATGACTGTAAAAGAAATAAGATCGGCGGCTATGATAAACCCTGTTACTAATGCTCGTTTTGTAAACGGCGGCGCTAATCCCTTAGCTGTAAATTTTTCATGGAATAGAAATAATTTAAAAGATAACGAATTACTGCGTTTAGAACTTTCATCCGATAGAAATTTCAGGCAAATTAATCAAGTAGAGGAAAATCTTAATAACTCCGCGCGGACAGAACTTAACAGCGGGATATGGTATTGGCGGCTCTCTTTTGAAAATACAATTTTAGATAAGGGGCATTTTACGATAACGGAAGGGGCTGGAACACAATTACAGAGTCCCGCTGCAAACAGTATTTTTTATTATGAAGACAAACTCCCTGTATTAAATTTTAAATGGAATGAAGTAGAAGAAGCTGTATCCTACATTTTAGAAATTGCAACTACGCCTGATTTTACATCGGCGCAAATCAGAAGACAGTGCATTGCAACATCTTTTACTGTTAACTTTTTAAGCCCTGAGTTTGAAGATTTTAATTTTCAAGACGGAACTTGGTATTGGAGGGTAAGGCCTGTATTCCCTAGTATTTATATAGGAAACGCTTCTTTTTCGGGAGTGTCTAATTTTAAAGTTGAAAAAAGAGTGATAGCCCGCGAAGTATCAGCGCAAACTTCTCCGTTAAATACAATAATAAATACCCCTGATGTTTCAACTGTAAGGGAAAGCGCTGTGGAATTTAGTTTGTCAGAGTGGCTTTTTGCGGAAACTGCCGCGGAAAAACTAAGCGAAGAAATACCTGCGGATAAAATTGAACCTGTGCTTACAGTTGAACCTGTACGTGCTGCAGTACGCAGAGCGGAGCCTGTGCGTGTAACAGAGCCGGCCCTGCTGCCGGCTCCGGTAATTTTACAGCCTGCAAGAGACAGGCGGATTAGCATGAGCGATCTGCAAACGCAAAGAAGCATCCAATTTTCTTGGCAAGCTGTAAGGGGCGCTAATACATATATTCTTACGTTATATCAGCTGAAAGGAAACACAAGAAATCAAATTTTCCAAAACCAATCAAGCGCTTTAAATTATTCTTTTAATAATTTAAGTTTATTAGACTCAGGCACTTTTATTTGGCAGGTAGAAGCTCAAAACAGAAGAACAGACGGTTCTATAAATCAAAACGGAACTGTTTCTGAAAGCACTTTTATAATGGATATAGTTTTACCGGGCAGGGTACAAATACAAGGAGCCGGAGTGTTAGATGAATAAAGGATCGTTTTTAATATGTTTTATTTTATTTATTATTACATCTATATGTTATGCGCAAAGTGAAAATCAAGTTTATGCACGGCGGCTTGTTTGGAGCGCGGATGAGCATGTCTGGCGTTATGCGGTGGAAATTGATAAAGCTGATAACGGTGTTTATAGCAGTTTTTTAAGAGAATTTACAATATTACCTAATATTTTAATTTATTTAACTGTTGGCGAGTACCGGTTTCGAATAATCCCCTATGATATACTTGATCGCCCAGGAGAAGAAACACAGTGGATGTATTTTGATGTCCGCCTTCCTGTAGTAAGGTCGGGAATACAAACCACTGATGAAACCGAAACCGCGCAAATTCAAGAAATCGTTATTGAAGATACCCCGCCTGTTATTGAAGAGCCCATGATCGAACTACCTGAGCTTAGCGCTCAAGAAGCGGCGCGGCTATATGAGCAATATGCGGCAAAAGCTGTTTTATTTAACCTTAACGGCCACAGGTATGATGTAATAGATGAAACTATGACCTGGGAAGAAGCGAGACATGAAGCCCAAAGGAGGGGAGGTTATCTTGCTACTATTACAAGTGCGGAGGAACAGAGGTTTATTAACCAATTAATCAGGGGAAGAGGAAAAAATGTATACTGGCTTGGCGGCCAGCGTATAGGCAACCATTGGATGTGGATAACAGGAGAAGGGTTTGAATATAGAAACTGGGCTCCTGGACAGCCTGATAATTATTTGAATAATCAAGATAAAATTCTTATAATGCGAGTTGTGAATCCGTTTATTGAAAATTCACATGCAGGCCAATGGGACGATGAAAATGAAAACAACATTCAAGAACATAAAAATCCGGCAGTAGTCCGATACACTAATCAAAAAGGTTTTATTATTGAATATCCTGCAAGAGAAGGTGAAGAGAAAATAATAGATAAAAATGTAAAACCGATCAGAAACCCTAACAGGTATAATACAATAGGCGCTTCTATCGGCACAGCTTTTACCGATCCTTTAGTAGTCGTGTCATTACACGGGAGTTTTTCACCCTTCAGGAATTTGTATTTTCAATTAGGTTTGGATTTAGGGTTTATTAGCAAATATAAAGACGTGAATAGTTTTCTGTATCTTTATCCCTTTGTTAATGCAGGGGCTTTCATTCCGGTTCATAGAAATTTTGCATTTTTAGCCGCTCTTGGTATGGGTTATATGTATAGCACCCATTCATTTTTCGAAGGGCAAATTAATCAACATGTTTTAGCTTTAAACGTAAACATAGGTCTTCATATTTGGAATATGATAAATATTTCTTATACGCTGAAAACAGAATTTAAATCGGTAAGTAATTTATTATCGATTTCTTATGTTTATAGAATTAAACGATAAAAAGGAGCTTTGTTATGTTAAAAAAAATATCTATAATTTTTTTATCCGCTTTGATTTTTTCAAACTGTATGCTTGGTTTTGATATAGATACGCTCAGGGCTTTAGCCAATGGGGAGGAAATTGATTTAAAAGGTAAGGGCGGTCATAAAGGTGAAGACGATCCATTTAATGAGTATTATCTGTTGGATATCACTCCTTTTTTTGAATGGTCGGCGCATAGCGATCAAGAAGGGCAAGGCGGTTCATCGGAAATTTATATGGAAGAAACTGAAGACGGCAGGAAACATTTTTCCGGTTATGTAGATTTAGTTCCGGGTGAAGATTGGGGGAATGCTCTTGCACAAGCAGTTCCTGATGATGTGACTCTAAAAGCTTTAACAGCCGCAAACGGGATTACGTTTATGTTTAGAGGGGACGGAAGAAAATATAAAGTTGAAGTAAAAACATCAGATGTTAAAAATTATAATTATTTTCAGATTATATTTGATTCAAAAGAATATACAGAAGAAAGAATCGCTATATCATATAGCTCTTTGAAGCAGAATGATTGGGGAGGAGGAAGCGAATATGTCAGTGTTTTTAATAAAAATAATATTACAGATATTGCAATTCATGCCAGAGCTGAAGCAAGCGTTTCAGGTCCCGGAAATTTTAACTTTACGGTTTGGGATTTAAAACATATTGCCTCACAGCCGATTGTGAGAACCTCGGATGAGATTTCTACAATGTTAGAACCGGTAAACTATTATTATAGTTTACAAGAAGGGACAGTTACAATTTCAGGAAATCAAGTTCGTTTTAATATTGATTCTGAGCAAAGCACCGATAATAACGCATGTAAAATTATTTTTCCCGGTCTTTCAAGCAGGCATAAATATATTAGCGTAAATTTTATACTTGTTGATTTATCAATTATACAAACTCCAAAGAAAGCCAAGCTAACTTTTAAATCCAGTGCAGGCGTTGATCTTGATTATACTTTAGAATGTGATTTTGATTATGTGGGAGAACAACGCATTCGGGAATTTCCTTTAAGTATGCTTCCAAATAATGCTTTGTATTTTAATCACTCCTCATGGGGAGATACAGGTTCTGAAAAACCTGTTGATTACACTGTTGAAGTCACAGATATTATATTTTACTAGTCTTCAATTAGCTATACTTTAATAGGAGAATTTAAATGTTAAAAAAAACCTTTATTATATTATTTTTCTTTATAATTGTTGTGATTAACACAACTTGTATACTTAGCTATGAAGTAATTTTAAATATTTCAAATGCACGATGGAATACTAATGTAGATAAAGAGCATGCTCCCAATCTTATAATAAAACATTCTAAACTGGATGACGGGGTAATTGAAGTTGCCTTAAGCGGGGTAATTCCGTATAACCATGAAAGATGGCATGCCAATATATCATATAATAACAATGTTATGAAACTGGAGAAAGGGAAATATTACCGTTATAAAATAGAAATGTGGACTAAATCAGGGACAAGAGATATTGATATAGAATATTTTGATAGATGGAATGATATAAAAGAAACGAATAATGATGATGATAGCGCGCTTTATCAGTGGTTCTTTCCAACACCGATGCAAATTAATCAACAAAAGCAAACATTTATTTTAGAGACCCCTCAGGCTATTAATGATGATATTTATGCCTTTATATGTATTACATGCGGGGACAAGCTTGGAACTTTCTATATCAATGTTCTTAGTATTGAAGAGATTGCGATTAATCCTGTTAAAACAATATGGACATTGAATCAATATCTTAAAGATAATTTTCTTCAAGGCGATATAAAAGAATTCCCTATGCCGATTAATAAACGATACAACGATTATTTTAATGTTTTGTATAAAGTAGAAAACAACGGAATAAGTATAAGAAATCGTTTTGAAGAATGGGATGGCTTGGATATATTGATAAATGGATTAGGTTTAACGCCCGAAAATAAATATTACAGAGTTACAGTTAAGGGAAAAATGCTTGACAATCAATCCACAACTATGGTTTTAGGCGGAAACTACGGTTGTGATCTTGCACAACAGAGAATGGATTGGAGAAATACGGATTTTAACCTTGTCAGTTTAATTCCTGCAAATTTCTTTGTTCATAAATTTGATTACGGTTGGGGGACGCCTAATAATACCGGATTTAATATTCGTACAGCTTGGAACGGGGATGGAGAAAATCCTACCGCGCCTTTCTTTATCTCAGATATTACTATTGAAGATTTTGGTCCGCGATAATTTTAAAACCCGGATTGCAAAACAGAATCGTTAAGCACAAATACAACGCGCCCTTGCGATAATAGCCGTTTGTTTTCTTCTGAAGAAATAATTAAAAGCGCATCGCTTCTGTCTATGATAAGGTCTGTCGGTTTTACTCCGAAAACGCCTCTTGCGAAAATACGTAAAGGCCGCTCTCCTACTACCGCTTGCAATTCAGGTGTAAGCCCTGAAGGGGTATTTTGTAAAATATTTTGTGATGACGAATAACGTACCATAGCGGTATTATTTATTTCCAGCATATTACGCTCATATATTAAATTCATTTCCGTGTCCCAAACTTTTGGAAAAAGGCAAGGGATTGCAAGAGTAGAACTTTTCATGCTGTAAATAGGAAGGTCATCAGAGGCGATAATAATTATCCCTGTGTAACGGGCGGTTGTAATAGGGTTTAAGGTTCTTATAATTGGAGAAGGGCGTGTATGCCGCAAAAGAGAGCTAATAACATTTGTAAGAGATAAGCTGTGAGATGTTGTAATTTTACGCATATCATTGGAAAGAGCAGGAGCTATAGAATTTACCTTAAGAGCGAGCGTTTCAATTTCTACGGGAGAGAGTTCTTTTTTTATTAATAGGTCGCTAATTGTATTAGAAGAATCAACTTGCAGTCCTATTAAGGGGGGATGTATCATATTTAAATAATAATCACTTAAAAGAGTTTCCGCACGTATCCTTCCTGAAGGCAGTTTTATACCTGCAGATTGTAAATCCAATGTAAGCTCTGCATAAAAACGCATGGTTTGCCAATCAATAGAGCCTGTTATCTCCATCTTTGCATCTGTATTCTGGCTAAAGGCGTTAAAATTTATCACTATTGCAAGAAAAATTGTAAATACAATAGCAGCTTTTCTAATAAATAAAAAATCTCTTTTTATATAACCCGTGAAAATCTGTTTAATCCGTGTAAATACGTGGATCATTTTAACCCCTTAGCTGCAAGAGTTGCCGCTTACTCTAGTATCGGCACTTTTAAGGTTCTTCCTTCGTGAAGAATTTGGTTTATTTGCATACCGTTAGCCTCAGCAAGAAGACTTGGGTCTACTTTGTATAAACGGCTTAAAGACCATAAGGTTTCGCCTTTTTGAACTACATGGCTGCCGTTAAAGTTCGATGGGATTCTGGGAGTTATAATTGCAGGAGGCGGTACATCGTTAAAAGCAGGGACGATGATTGTTTCCCCTATTTTAAGATACCTGCCGCCTATACCGGGGTTGTGCTGTTCAATCAAGGGAAGGGAAGCTCCGTAATGCCTTGACATAGACCAAAGCGTATCGCCGTGGCGTACAACATGGTAATGATAACGGATAAGACGAAAATCTTCGCGTTCAAGGATTTCATTAATTTGCGCAAGATGGGACGAAGGGATTTTTAACCTGTAATTACTGTCCATGGGGCTTATCCCGTGGAGCAGTTCGGCGTTCAGGTTGCCTAATAATTCCCTGCTTATACCGGCTTCATCAGCGAGTATGTCAAGCGATACCTGTCTTTGTAAAGGGATTGCCTCCCACTCAAGTTTGTTATGCCAAACATTTATCCCGTATTTTCTTGGCTGTGAAAGTATAAAAGCTGCGGCAAGCAATTTAGGCACATAATGAATTGTCTCTTCTTTTAATAATCTGCGCGCGCTCAAGGTCCAATAATCTTTTGTCTGCGTTCTTTGCACTATCCTGTTTACAGCTCCAAGCCCTGCATTGTAAGCGGCAAGCGCAAGTTCCCAATTACCGAGCGCCCTGTAATTTTCATCAAGTTTTTGAAGAGCGCCCCTTGTGGATTTTATTATATCTCGCCTTTCATCAATAAGGTCTGTTACTCTGATATTGAAAGGCGAGATGCTGTTCATCATAAACTGCCAAAGACCCATAGCCCCCGATCTGCTTCTCGCTCTTATTTGAAATGACGATTCGATTACTGGCAGATAAATTAATTCCATAGGAAGATTTATTTTTGTAACTTCTTCTTTAATAAAGGGCAGATAAAGAGCCGCTCTCTCCATAACAGAGTTTAAATAATTGATACCGCTCTGGCTTGTATATTGAGCGATATAACGCTGAGTTAAGGCATGATTAAGAACTTCTTCAGAAAGAAGTGAATTAGTTTGATGGATGGAATTTGATGAATAAATTTGCTTTTCAAAATTTACAAGATTATCCGGAACACTGCGTAAGGGACGATCAATTTTAATATTAATTAAATCTTCTTGTGCTTGCAAGTGACATAAAAAAAATAAAAATAATATTACAAATAAAAAGTTACCGATACGCATTTATCCATCCGTGATTTTTTAATTTAATATTTAAATTCGCTGTCCCCGATAAATTCACGCAAGATACTTGTACCGGGTACATACTGAGGCGGTATGGGCGTGAAATTTTCTAGGAAAGATAATAATCTTACAGCTTCCGCGTATTCACTGCGGAAAGGTTTTACCGCGCGTAAAAGAGGATCGGCGTAATATTTAAGGACTGAAAGTTCATAATCAAGCGCGGAGTTAAATGCGGCGTCTGATAAATTCTGGAAAGGGAAGATATACTTTCGCTCCCCTGCCTGTACTTTTGGCCACATTTTAATTGTGCCTGACGCATCCATCCCTCTGAATTGAGAATCGCGCACCATGCGGCGAAGAAGCCTGTTGTCGCTTGTCGGGATGCGGTTATGATCATCAAGATTGAGCTGAGTCAGAGCTGAAACATAAACTTTAAATTTTGTTTTACGGTCTATGCTGTATGTTAAGGCATCGTTAAGACCGTGTATGCCTTCTACTATCAATATATTATTACTTTCTAATTTTATTTTTCTGCCAGCTCCTTTTCTTTTTACGCTTGTTTTAAAATCATAAACCGGAAGCGTTATTTCTTCCCCCCTGTAAAGCGCTTGCAACTGTTCATTTAAATACGGTACGTCAAGCGCTTCCAGACATTCATAATCAGGCTCTCCTTTTTCATCTTTTGGGGTTTCTTCTTTCCCCCTGTAATAATCATCAAGGCTTATGGCTATAGGTTTTAGCCCGCTTACCATCAATTCAATTTCCAAGCGTTTGGCGCTGGTTGTTTTTCCGGAGCTTGAAGGGCCTGCAATAAGAATCATTTTTATCTCGTCTTTTTTTTCTACTATGCGACGTGCAATGTCCGCCATCATTCTTGCCTGATGTGTTTCTGCAATCATTATATATTCTTTAAATGTACGGTTTGATATTTTTGCGTTTAACTCCCCTACAACACGCACTCCGATGATGCGCCCCCATTCCTTGTATTCGCTGAAAACATTGAAGATCTGAGGTTCATCTTTGAATGGATCAAGGGTCTTCCCCTTGTTTATGCCCGGAAATCGTAAAAGAAAACCGTCCTGATACGGCAGAAGATCAAAGGCGTAAAGGAGTCCTGTTCTTTCTAAAAGAGGTTGTATATAAATATCCATAAAACCGTCACATTCATTTACTTTAATACGCGGTGAACTTCTCTGTTCCAAAAGAAGAGCGGTATCTGTTTGATTGTTAGATTTAAACATCTCTACAGCTTCTTCATAAGAAAGATATTTAAATGTTATGCGCAAATCTTCTTTAACAAGACGCTGCATTTCTTTAAAAAGTTTTTCAATTTCGCTTTCTTTAGGTTTTTCACCTGAGCTGAATGTATAGTAATAACTGTTTCCAAGAGAATGCCCTACATAAACGCCGTCATTCGGAAAAATGTTACGCGCTGCAATCGCCAATACAAATGAAAGCGTGCGTCTGTAAATCATCGCCCCTTCAGGAGAATCGAGAAGCACAGCTTCCATTGCCGCATTCATTAGAAGGGAAGTTCCAAGCGGGCGTATCTCGTTGTTTACCCTTACTCCCGCTATCTCGCTTGAAGGAATCCCGAAGTTTTCTATTAAGTCTATAACTTTGGTTCCATAAGGGCAAATTACAGTTTTTTGATTGTTTTTAAAAAGAATTTGTATGTTATTCATTTTTTTATTATATCATATTTATAAAATTTTAAAATATAAAAATTTTATAAACCTAAAGCCAGCAATATTTTAGATTTATAATCTTTTTCTGTGATTTTATCTTTCAGGTAGTCTGTGATGATTTGACGGACGACAGGCGGGAAAGCGTTCCAATAGCGTTCAGGCCAGGCGCCTATTTCTTCCCGCAAGCCTTTATCAACTTTCTCGTTCATGGTGCCGTTGGAGAATGAAACAAACTGCTCTATCATGGATAAAAGTACATCGGGCGGAAGAGGGCTTTTTTTTTCTTTTCCGGGTAGCCATGCATCGCAAAGATCTTCAACCTGTTTGTCAGTAAGTTCAGGCGCATTTTCCCTTATGATTCTTAGAATCATTTCCTGGATTGACGATCTCATCCCGTTAATTATTTTTTCTGTGTTGCCGCCAAGTTCCGCGCTTAATTGTTTTGCCATTTTCCCCGGATCCGGAATATCACCTATTGCACTAAAAACAGTTATGTTCCGCCTGCGCCTTACTACAGCTTCGGCTAACACATCTAAAGAGGTTTCATCGCTTTGATTTAGGATATAATCTAGAGCTTGCAATAAGCCGGGATCTGCCATAAGACAGGTTTAGTCTTTTCTCGCTTTTGATGTTGTTCTAAGGCACCTTGTGCAAATTTTACGCCTTCTTGATGTTCCGTTTAATTCTTCTTTAACGCTTACAAGATTAGGTCTCCATTTTCTGCGGGTACGGTTTTTCGCATGGCTGACCCTATTTCCAGATACTGTATGTTTTCCGCAATTTTCACAAACACGTGACATAATTTCCATCCTTACTAATTCTGTTCTTTTACTACTTTATCAAATAATGCTTGGAATGTAAAGCCCCTGATAACAGGGGCTTTTTTGAGTGATTATTCTCCAATCCTGATGGAATTGAACCAAGCTTCGATGTAATTTTGCAAATCTTCGCCTAAGTCTTCAACTAATTCTGTATTTTTTAATTCGTCTTCAGAGTAGAGGGATATACCTTTTTTATATTTACGCGCCGGGACATTGACTGTGGAAGGCAGACCGAATTCATCGGCAAATTCAGCATATATTTCCGGTCTATGTATGAAGTCGATGAATTTATGCGCTAAATCGATGTTTCGCGCCCCTTTTAAAATTACCATATTATCTATATAAGAAGGGCCGCCTTCTTTCGGTATAAAGAAAACCGTGTTTGCCAATAAGTTTGCATTGTCAATAATTTCTTCATATACAGCTTCCGGAAAGGCATGAACCACCCAGAACTCGCCGTTTGCATAACCTTTACCGAATGCTTCCGAATCAAATTTTACAAGATTCGGTTTCCATGAATTATTTATATGATCTCTGGCTAATAAAATCAGATCAGGATTTACTTCGTTTACTGAATAGCCCATGAAGGAAAGCGCTCCGCCAATAACCTCGCGCATATCGTCTAACATTGTCATACGCCCTTTTAGGTCTGTTCTGGAAAAAATTGACCAACTGCGTTCATAATTTTTTACTTGTATAGTGTTTACTATTACACCTGCAGCGCCGTAAAAATAAGGGACTGAATATTCCATTTGCGGATCATAACTTGCGATTTGTAAAACTTCCGTATCTATATTCTTAAGATTGGTCATTTTGGAATGATCGATTTTTTCCAACATACCTTGCCTCATCATTATGGGGACATAATCTTTTGAAGGGAATACTACATCGTAACCGCTTTTCTTGCCTTGTGTCGCCCTTAATTTGGCGTACATATCTTCGTTAGATGCAAACTCATCATATACAATTCTGACATTGTATTCATTTTCGAATTTTTCGATTACTGAATCCGGTGTATAATATGTCCAATTGTAAATATACAGCCGTTCTCTTGAATCACATGAAATGACGGACATACAAAATACCGCCATAACCGCACAAACATAGTTTGCAAGATAGATGATGTTTCTCTTTTTCATCACTTTTCCTCCATGATAAAAACCGTGCGGATTTTTATCAGATTAAAATATTAAAAAAAACCTCAACGAGGTTTTAAACCTCAACGAGGTTTTAGACCTCAACGAGGTCTTATTTACTTAAAGAAGCGGTATCATTTTGCCGCGATATATTTCAAGAATCTTCTGAGCATAACGCAAAGAAAAACCGTCCCTAATATCATGACAACAGACAGGGCGCTTATTAAAGGCGTTATTCCGCCTTTGCGCGTAATTGCAGAATATATAAAAATCGGCAGAGTGGAAGAGCCAGGTCCTGCAACAAAGAAGGTTATGACAAAGTCTTCCAGCGATAAAGTAATAGCGGTTAACAGCCCTGAAATGATACCGGGCATACAAATTGGAATGGTTACTTTAAAAAGTGTTTGCCTTTCGTTTGCTCCAAGGTCTGCAGCGGCTTCTATGATAGAAAAATCAAATTCATCAAGACGCGCCATGACCATTAAAAAAACAAAGGGTAAGTTAAAAGTTGTATGCGCGACAAAAATTGTAAAAAGACCTAATTTGATTCCGACACCTGCAAAAAAGATTGCAAGAGAAACGCCGATAATAATTTCCGGCAGAATCATGGGGAGGAAAGAAATTGTTTGCACATAACTTCGCGTTTTAAATTTATACCAGCTCACCCCGATTGCGCCTATTGTTCCAAGTACTGTAGCGGTAGCTGCGGAAGAGAGGGCGATTATCAGGCTGTTTTTTAACGCGCGCCATAATTCTCTTGAACTTAAGAGTCTTTCATACCAGCGCAATGAAAAACCTGTCCATTGCATACCGGTAGAACTGTTAAATGAATAAACAAAAAGAACCAATAACGGAAGAAAAAGAAAAATCAGAGTTAAGATAAGAACAAATTGCGAAATTGAAAAACGCTGCCTGTATGCGCGTCTTGCATGCCTTGCAGCTTCCCCGTGATTTATTTCGGCTTTTACAGAGGTGATAAATTTTGTTGCAAAACTTTTTTTCATTGCGTTGCCTCTGCAAACCCTGTTTGCGCTTCTATTTTACGTGCTTTTGCATCAATCTTTGTTTTTGAATCGTCTTTTTTCTGTATATACATCATCCAAAGAACACCGGCGGTTGTTACGATAGTCAGTACCATAGAAATAGCGGCGGCGCGCGGCCAGTTACGCGATTTTAAAAGCTGGTCTGCGATTACATTTCCAAGCATATAAGAATCCATGCCGCCTACAAGGAGAGGCACGGCATAAGCGCCGAAGATGGGGATAAATGTAAAAAGAACAGCGGTAAAAATTCCGCCTCTTATATTCGGCAATAAAATTTTTATCATTGATAAAAATTTATTCGCTCCAAGATCGCGTGACGCTTCCAAAAGAGAAAAATCAAATTTATCAATTGTGGAATATAAAGGAAGTATCGCATAAGGCAGATACATATAAACTAAAACAAGAATTACAGCTTTTTGATTGTAAAGGAAAGGAATATAATCTTTAATAAGACCGAAACGCATCAATGTTTCATTTAAAAAACCGTTGTTTCCGAGTATATTCATCCATGCAAAAACCCTGATAAGAAAATTTGTCCAGAAAGGGATGATGATTAGAAGTAAAAGCAAGGTTTGGTTTTTGCTTCTCGCTATGCAATACCCGCAGGGCAGGGCGATTAAAATTGTAATCACTGTAGTGATAAAAGAAGTGATGATAGTACGTAATGTGATGTTTAAAAAAACAGGATCGATAAGATAACGGTAAGCGTCAAGAGAAAATTCCCATTCGACGCCGCCGTACAAACCTTTTTTTAGAAAACTGTAAATTATGATGATTACTATCGGCGCGAGAAAAAAAACGGTGAACCAAACCGCCATAGGAGATGAATACAGCGGTCCTAAATTTCTCGATTTCTGGTTCAATTTCTTATCTCCACTATGTAGCCGTCAAGCGCACTCCATGAAAGATATACTGAATCTTTCCATTCGATCTCAGGACCGTCATCCGAATAATTTGCGTGCTGTTTTATAACGCGGATTAAAGTTCTGTCTTTTATTTGAACATAAAATTTTGTTTGAAAACCGGAATAAATAGGTTCGTCTACAATCCCCTGTAAAAGATTTATATCATCACGGCTTGTGGAAGGTTTTTCTGTTGTGATTACTATTTTTTCAGGCCTTATAGTAAAACTTACAGTTTGGCCAACTTTGATTTCATCAACATCAGTTACTTTAATTATTCCAAGTTCGGGGATTTCAACTTCCGCCATGTATTCTGTAACACCTTCAAAATCATGGAGTTTGACTTTTTCAACGCTTTTAATTACACCGTCAAAAAGATTTGTCTCCCCTATAAACTTAGCGACAAAATTTGTTGCAGGGCTTTCGTAAATTTCATGAGGGGTGTCTATTTGCAAAACCTCCCCTTGATTCATAATCGCGATTCTGTCGGAAACAGACAGCGCTTCCTGCTGATCGTGGGTAACATAAATAAAGGTGATTCCAATCTCGTCATGAATACGATCAAGTTCTATCAACATATGCTGGCGCAATTTTGCATCAAGGGCTGAAAGCGGCTCGTCAAGCAAAAGAACACGCGGTTCATTGATAAGGGCGCGCGCGATGGCAACCCTTTGTTTCATGCCGCCTGAAAGCTGGTTCGGTTTTTTATCGGCATGACCTTCAAGGCGCACAAGTTGTAAATATTGTTCTACTTTATTTTTTACTTCTGAGGAAGAAGCTCCTTTTAACCGTGGGGAAAAAGCTACATTTTCGAAAACAGAAAGATGCGGGAAAAGCGCATAGTTTTGAAACACAGTATTGGTCGGACGCTTATTTGGAGGTAATGTTAAAACATTATTACCATCCAAAGTGAGAGTTCCCTTATCAGGGTGTTCAAAACCGGCAATAATCCGTAACAAGGTGGTTTTACCGCACCCTGACGGTCCCAATAAGGAGAAAAACTCCCCTTTTTTAATTTCTAAGCTCACATTTTTGAGCGCTTCGAAATCACCAAAGGATTTAGAAATCCCGTCGATGACAACATTGCTTCCAATCAATATGTTCCTTCCAGCCTCCTTATCTTCAGTACCGTCCAAAAAGTCTATAGAGAACAATGAGGTTTTTTAGGGATAATGTCAAGGGCATTATTAGAGAAGGCCGGGCTTAGCCTATAAACTTTTACTTATTTGCTTTGCCTTGACAATTATACTAAAAACTATTAAATTGTTTTAATGACTATCTATTTAACGATTTTCACGCTTATAATATCTTCTTTATCATTTGTTTTTTCCTTATATTCCTTATTCAAAAATGATGCAAAACAAAACTATTTGGAACAAGACAAACAATACTCAGACCTTTTAAAAATCGCATTGAACGACCCGGAACTACGCGATTTACGAACAATCAATCAAAAAACACGCACCGGCGATAAAAAGTTTGTTACCCGTTATAATATTTACGCTTACCTTATGTGGAACTGTTTGGAAACCTTTTACGACCTGTCCTCCCATGAAGGTTTGTTTCATAGAAATAAATCAAAAATTATTGATGATACATGGATACCTGTAATAATAGAAGAAAACAAAATTCATTATAATTGGTTCAAACAAAACCAACGCCTCTTTAAAGAAGAATTTCAAAATTATATCAACCAGCTTAACGATGTCGTGATACGCCTTGGATTAATTACCGAATTAGATGATATCTATGATTCAATGATGAATTTATTCCCTCCGGAAGAATTAAAAGACAAGAAGACCGTCCGTGATCTTATGCAAAAGAAAAAATACTTGCTTTACATTGCGGAAAACCCCTTGCTCTCAGGGCAGGAGAAAATTATCGGATTCTGCTTCGTCTATCATGTTCATGAATATAAAACAATTTGGCTTGATTACATGGGGATCAATCCCGTCTATCAATCCATGGGTTTCGGCACTTTACTTTTCAACCGTATCGCAAGCACTGTTGGCGACGGTAATCACAGCATTTTTGCGGAATTAGAGAAACCTGACGATGATAACCCGGAATCGCAAAAAAACAGCCGCTTAAGATTTTACGAGCGTCAAGGTCTTAAAATTTTAGATATTGATTATTATCTACCGACCCCGAACGGCTCTTTACCGATGTATTTAGGTTATAAAGCCGGCAACGCTTCCGCTTTCTTAACTAACGAATTTTTAGAGTCAATTCTAAGAGAAGTTATCACAAATATCCATTCCGACCTTGATAGTATGCCGGAAGTTCTTGAACAAGTGATAAAGAACCTTAAAGACATAAAGGTGACGTGAACCCCGTAAAAATTAATATTCCACTTTCCATAAGAATAAGCCCTGAGGCGGTAAAGTAGGTCCTGCTAAGGAGCGCTCTCCTGTAGATATTATTTCCTTTAATTTATCGGGAGAGGTATTTGTTTCTTCGTAATGGAGGAATGTTCCGGCTACCGAGCGTACCATGTTCCGCAGAAAAGCGTTTGCGCAAATTTCAAAAATTAAAGTATTTTTCTCTATATAAAAATTTGCATTGTAAATATAACGGTTTTTAGATTTGCTTGTGTCTCCTGCGCTTGCAAAGATTGAGCAATCAGTTTCACCTAACAAGAGTCTGCCGTAAGCGTTAAGGAGTCCGATGCGCGGGTAACGGTACAGTCTTAAATTGTAACGGTTTTCATGGGGGAGTGGAGATACTGTAAGGCCTGTTTTACATAAAAATTGATAACGGTAAAGACGGGATTTTGCGCTGAAACGTGCATGAAAATCTTTATTTACTTCGCAAGCTTCTGTTATGCGCACATCATGTGGAAGGAGAGAGTTTAACGCGGGGGCGAAACGATCAGAGGCTATGCTGTCTATATCTGTTTGAAAATTAGCCGCTTGCCCCAGAGCGTGAACACCTGCATCGGTGCGCCCTGAGCCTGTAAGGCTTACTTCTTTGCCGTGCATTTTTTCCAGTGCTTGCTCTATCTCTTCTTGAACAGTTCTTACATTTTCCTGTCTTTGCCAGCCGCAAAAATCTGTACCATCATAAGCGATTGTAAGTTTAATGTTTCTTGTCAAATTAAAATGTTCTCCGCATTTATCTATGTTGCAGTTTGCTCGGTGATTTCTTTATTCAGCGTATCATACAAAGCTCTTGCGTGTTCCAAAAAAGCGCCCGGTTTATCCTTGGAGGACTTACCCATACCGAAAAGTTTTGCGATTGTACGCCTTGCGTCTTCCAGCGAAGCTTTGCGCTGTTCGGCGTTATCTGCAAGACCGAACTTGTAACGTAATAAACCGCAGATATACAGCATACCTTCGTAGGAATAATTTTTATCTGTGTCAGGACCGAAAGCTTTCATGCCGGAGAGGGTTTCTTTTCCGGTCTGTTCGCGCTCGAGGGCTTCATTATACAGGTATTGAGCTTTTTTTCTAAAGAGGGTGGCAAGCCAGTCGTAATTTTGCTCGGGGAATTTTTTATGAAGTTCATCTAACAGCCATGCGCATCTTAAAGAAGCGAGCCCTTGTTTTATTGTCGGGGAGTTTGGCTTGTTAAAAAAATCATAACAACGTAAGGTCAGATATTGAGAAGCCGCCCCTTCCATAATTGTACGGTTTTCATGAAAATTAATATTGGGAAAAATTAGTTTTGTTTCTTTCTTGCGTTTTTCTACATCGCTTCTTGCTTTTTCTTTGTTCTCTGAAGGAAGAAGGGTAAAATCGCTTTCCATTGATGCAAACCAACATTCAGGGCAAACAATCGCCTGATAAACAAGCGGGAATATTTCTCCGTATTTTGCAGATGGATCGTATAACCTGTGAAGTTCATCGGTAAGTTTACCTGCTATCAGTCTGCCGCCGCCTGAAAGTAATTCTTCCTTACGGAAAATATTATCACATACAGGACATTTGTATTCTTTTTTAGATTGAAAAGTAATTTTTAATTCTTTTTCTTCGTCTTGTTGTTGTTTTTTTCTTGTCATTCTTTAATCCTTTTCCAGTATGATCATTGCGATTGCATTTTCTTTTTCATGCGAAAGGGAAATATGCACCTCTGTCGCTCCTGATTTTTTATATTCTTCATGAGCTGTTCCATATAATTTAATTTGCGGTTTTCCGTTTTCATTATTTGTCACCGCTATATCTTTTAAAGCGATATGTGCAAACCCTGTTCCTAATGCTTTGCCGAAAGCTTCCTTTGCCGCAAATCTTGCAGCTAAGGTTTGAGCGACATTGTTTTTCCGTGAATAAGCAAGAGATAATTCTTCGTTATGGAAAAATCTTTCAAGAAGATTTGTATTTTCTGTCCAGCGCTCCATGCGTTTTATTTCAACAATATCTACTCCGATACCGATTATCATTATTTGTATCCTTAATTTAAATTATTATCATGATTTAAATCTGTTTGATTATCTTCTTGTACAAATGTTTCAATTCTATTACTTGCCGCTGTATCGCGTACAATACGGTTTATCGTCGCATGGTATTCTATCATTTTGTCGCCGTGAATATTTATAAGAGGGTTATCAATTATTATATTTACCCTTGAGGTAAAATTCTCATAACGTCTGTCTAAATCAATTATTTCTGTATTAAATTCCACTTTATTTTCAAGTTCTCTCCGCGGACCTTCGGCAGTTACACGATCAGGTATTATTTGCTGATTTGTTAATTCATAACCGCTTGCAATAGTCCCTGAAAATACAGGGAAAATAGGAATGCTTCGTGTGATTTTTTGTTCAAGTACAATAGTAATTTCTACAGGAAGAACAGAAATTTCAAGCGGTTCAATCCCAAGCGCACTGCCTTTCTTTCTAATCTGCACAGGCACTCTGTATGTACCTTCGTTTGAAAATCTTTCAAGATCGATGTATGCCTCGATATCTTCTTCAAGGATAGGCTGTATTTGATCGGATTCACCTCTTAAGGAGATTCTGACAGCGGTAGAATGTGAATTTATAGGAATAAGAGATTCATTTGCTTCTATTTGCAAAGGCGTAGAGAAAAAACGTGTTTCAAGAGTATTCATTCTGTAAAAAATAGAAATGATAAGAGCGGCCGCCAATGAAAGAATTTTTACAGGCCATTTTTCAATTAATTTGGAGATAAATTTTTTGTTAATCAACAATAACCTCCCTTTCTTCGCTGTTAGAATCTTTCTGATCGGATTCTATTCTGCTTCCCTTGTCAAGCAGTTCCATTAATTTGCGCGTAACTTCTGCGGTTGATAAATCGTAATAAAGTTTTGCATCATAAGCGAGGGAAATTGTGCCTTTTTCTTCCGAGACTATCAAGGTAACGGCATCTGATTGTTCAGCCATACCAAGACTTGCCCTGTGACGTGTCCCGAAATTTTTACGGATATCCTGTCTTTCTGAAAGAGGAAGAAAACATCCTGCAGAAATTATTTTTCCGCTTTGGATAACCATAGCCCCGTCATGCAGAGGTCCGTCAAATTCAAAAATTGCGATAATTAAACTTGATGATATTTCTGCATTTATTCTTGTCCCTGTTTCGATTATATTTTTTAAATTAATTTTTCTTGGGAAGACAATGAGCATACCCCTTCTTCTCTGTGAAAGAAGCTCTGCTGCCGTTATTACAGCATCAAGTTTACTGATTTGCTCCGTTACGCTGCGCCTGAAAAATTCAGTTTGACCTAGTCTCATAATGATTTTTCTGAGTTCAGGCTGAAAAACAATAGCGATTGCTATGAAAAGACCCGGCGCTATCAATGTAAGAACCCATCTTAAAGTTGTAAGGTTTAAAAGAAAAGCGATACCGTATACAAGAACCAAAAAGCCGGCACCTTTAACAAGAGGGAGGGCCTGTGTTTTTTCAAGGAGTTCATAAGCCTTGTATAAGATAAAAGCGAGGAGGGCGACATCCAGAACGGGGCGGATAAAATCGTAGATTAAATATATCCATTGAAAAAATGACATTTATGAAATTATATCATATATTTTTATGTTGGTGTAGAGAGAGAAGAAAAATTTAAGCATTTGATTCGCAGAAGATACTTTGTATCGTATTCGCGATACCGCTGCCGTCCATTCCGTTTATAGCAAGTAATTCATCTCTTGTACCGAGCGCTTTATCATCTTCAAAAAAAACGCTTTCTACAGCTATTACTGCGGTTTTGTTTTTTATACCGTACTTTAAAGCAAGAGCGCATGCATACTCGCCGAAGCCTCCCTCTCTCATCCCTTCTTCGATAAAGACTGTCAATTTATAATTTTTAATTATATCTGCAAGATAATTCTCATCGACAGGTTTTATAAAACGTAAATTGTATAAGTCTGTATTGATCCCGTTTTCTTTTAATATTTGCGCCGCTTCTTTTGCCTGCTGATAAAGGCTTCCTGTGAAAGCGATGCAGACATTTTTTTCCAAATCGCTTTTTGTTATCCAAACCCCGCGTCCGTATTCAATAGCTTGATAAAAAGCAGGTTTTTCTTCCGGGCATAAAGTTTTAGGATAACGGATTATTACAGGACCTCTTCTTATCTCTGTAAGTTCATCTTCCAAAGAATATTTCATCATTAGTTTAAGTTCGCTTTCGCTTGCCGGAGCTAAAATCGTTATACTTGGTGTGCTTCGGAAAATTGTTATATCAAAAAGCCCTTGATGGGTTTCCCCGTCCGCGCTGACAAAACCGGCTCTGTCAAGGACGAAAACAACAGGAAGTTTTTGAAGCGCCGTGTCATGAATAAGCTGATCCACCGCGCGTTGAATAAAAGTAGAGTAGACAGCTACGACAGGTTTTAAATTCTGTACCGCAAGCCCTGCAGAGAATGTTACCGAATGTTCTTCGGCTATGCCGACATCAAAAAAACGTTTTGGAAATTTTTGCGAAAAAGCCGATAAACCTGTGCCTGTTTTCATTGCCGCAGTTACTGCTATGACCCTTTCATCCTTTTCCGCTATTTCCAATAAAGCGTTTGAAAAAGCGTCTGTAAAACTTTTTTTATCTTTCGGTGTTTGTTTTGTTATTTCATCACCGATACCGTCATCAACTGAAAAGGAAGGGACACCATGATAACTGTCGGGGTTATTTTCAGCGTGATTAAAACCTTTTCCTTTGCGTGTTATTACATGAACTACTACAGGGCGGTTTAACTTGCGTACATCCGTAAAAACTTCTATAAGCGCCTGAATATTATGCCCGCCTATAGGTCCTACATATTCAAATCCAAGATCGACAAAAAAATTATCATTATAGAAAACCGCTTTAACAGCTCTTTTTAATCTGACAACAAGATTGAAAAATGCATCTCCTATAAAAGGAATTTTTTTTGCCATAGAATCAAATGATCTTCTGAAACTTTGATATTTTTCTTTCATGGAAAGACGGCTTAAATATTTTGAAAGCCCTCCTACATTGCGGCTGATGGACATTTTATTATCATTGAGGATTACGATTAGCGGCAAACCAAGATGCCCTGCGTGGGAGAGAGCTTCATAAGAAAGCCCGCCTGTAAGCGCGCCGTCTCCTATTACGGCTATTGAATGAGCAGAACCTCCTTTTAACATATCTGCGGCAAGCAAGCCGAGGGAAGCGGAAATAGAAGTGGATGCGTGTCCTGTGTTGAATGAATCGTGGATATTTTCGCTTTGTTTCGGGAAACCCGCAAGCCCGTTTTGTTTTCGAAGAAGATCAAAAGAAGGAAGACGTCCTGTTAAAAGTTTATGCGCATAACACTGATGACCTACATCCCACACTATTTTATCATCAGGTGTATTAAAAACACGATGCAATGCGATACTCAGTTCTACAGCGCCCAAGTTGGAAGATAAATGCCCTCCGTTACTTGCAACTGTGGAAACGATTTGCTCTCTTATTTCATCGGCGAGCCGGTTTAATTCACGTATTGAAAATTGTTTTATATCTGAAGGAGATTTTATTTTTTTTAATAAGCAATCTTGATTGCTACTTTTTTTATTTTCCATTATTATAGCCAAACACTTTGTTACAAGCGTAATAATTTTATTTGTTTCCAAAATTACGGAAGTCTTTTAAATATTTTCGTCTTGAGTTAACAAGGTCATTTAATTCTATATGCATATTAAAATTTACTTCTTTTGCCAGAGGAAGCAGATATTTTTCTGTTTCGTTTATATAACGTTCTACAAATTCCAAATTGTTTACAAATCCTAAAGATATCATATTTGAAATACGATCTGCAACCTTTAAAATTTTTGCTTTTTGTGATCCTGTTTCTTTTATACGTGTAAGAAAATCAGGTTTATTTTCTCCATAACGGCGTGTTACTTCCAGAACAAGACTGTAAACTGCGTGGCTTTCAATATCAATTGATAATAATAAGTTATGATTAAACTCAGGAATATCTTCAAGGACATCATGAATTAAAGACGCTTTTAATAAAACTGAGTCAATATATTTATAATCAATTAAAATTGACATAGTATCAAGCTGATGACGGAACATATTACCTCCGCCTTCGCGGGATTTTCCGATTAAACATGTGGCAACTTGAATATAAGGCGCAAGGCGCGTACCGCTCAATTTATCGGTTTGTTCTGTATCCACTATAAATCCCTTAAATAATTTTCAAATTTTTCAGTACGCTTAAGTGTTTCTGCAAGTTTTTGCTTTTGCTCATTTACTAATTCGGCAGGGGCATTATTAATAAATTGCTCGTTTGCTAACTTTGCGTGTAAACTTTCAATGTACTTTCGGTCTCTTTCAAGATCGTTTGTAAACTTTTTCTTTAATGCCGTTAAATCAACAGCTTCTGCGATAAACACAAAAAACTCAAAGCCCTTCCCCGCCATACCGATAGAACCGGCAGGTTTTTGCGCAGCTGTTTTTTCAAAGGATAATTCCCCGATCCCTGCAAGAAGTGTAATTAAAGCTTTATTTTCTGTAAAAGGTTTTTCCAGTTCTGTACCGGGAATTAATATTAAACGTAATTTTTTTTCTGCCGTTATGTTACATTCGCTGCGTAAAGTGCGAATCATTGTAACTAAAGATTGAAGGGATGAAAAGTTTTTCTCTTCGCAAGGATTATAAAGTTTTTCATCGTAATCAGGGTATTTACTGTTTATTAATAATTCTTTTTTCTGATGAACAGGTAATTTCTGATAAATTTCTTCTGTTACAAAAGGAAGGAGGGGGTGGAGCAGGCGTAATGATTTTTCAAGAACATCTAACAGCACCGTTGTTGCGCGGTCTTTTTCGTTATTATTTTCATTTGCGCTTTTCATTGAAAGTTTTGTCGCTTCCACATACCAATCGCAAAAATCATTCCAGAAAAACTCATATCCTGCCTGTGCCGCGTCATTGTAACGGTAAGATAAAAACGCTTCCTGCATTACTTTTGCCGCATTATTAAGACGAGAATAAATCCATTTATCTGTTGCGTTTAACGCAGGGTTTTCTATTAACTGCCTGCCGTCAAGGTTCATTAAAATATAACGGCTTGCATTCCAAATTTTATTTGCAAATTTCGAACCTATTTTAAAAGAATCTTTATCAGCCAGTATATCCTGTCCTTGTGCGCATAAAAAGCTGAGCGTAAATTTCATCGCGTCCGCGCCGAACTCATCGACAAGTTCAAGAGGGTCTAAGCCGTTTCCAAGAGATTTACTCATCTTGCGCCCTTGCTTGTCTCGTATAAGCCCGTGAATGTATATGTCGCGGAAAGGGGCTTTGCCTGTAAACTCCAAGCCTGCCATGATCATTCTTGCAACCCAGAAGAAAATAATATCATAAGCTGTGATAAGGGCGGTGGTTGGGTAGAAATGTAAAAAATCTGCCGGCATTTCTTTTTGGTTTCCTTCCCAGCCAAGGGTGCTGAAGGGCCAAAGCCAGCTTGAAAACCATGTATCAAGTACGTCAGGGTCTTGCTCTATGTTCTTGCTCTTGCAATAAGGGCAGGAGTCAATATCGTTACGTGAAACTATTAATTTACCGCAATCAAGGCAGGTCCATGCAGGGATTCTATGCCCCCACCATAATTGACGGCTAACGCACCAATCCCTGATATTTTCCATCCAGTGTTTATATGTGTTTTCCCATTTTTTAGGGTAAAAAATTATTTCGCCTTTTTGCCAGCAGGTAAGCGCTTTTTCAGCTAAAGGTTTCATTCTTACAAACCACTGTTCTGAAAGGAAAGGCTCGATTACTGAATGACATCTGTAACAATGACCCACCGAATGTTTAATAGGCTCTTCTTTTACAAAAAAACCGCCTGCAATTAAATCGGCTATTACTTCTTCTCTCGCTTTTTTTACAGAAAGCCCTCTGTATTTTTCAGGAACATTTTCGTTTAAAGTACCGTCGGGATTTAAAATGTTGATCACTTCCAAATTGTGTTTTTTTCCGAGTTCCCAGTCGTTTGGATCATGAGCCGGTGTTACTTTTAACGCCCCTGTCCCGAAAGAGCGGTCAACATAAGTGTCGAAGATTAGAGGTATATCCCTTTCTGTCAAAGGCAAGCGGAAGGTTTTTCCTTTTAATGACGAATAACGTTCATCTTCGGGGTGTACCGCGACCGCGCTGTCACCTAACAGGGTTTCAGGGCGTGTTGTGGCGATTTCTACGAAGTTATCCCCACCTTCTCCTGTAAAATAATAGCGTATATGATACATTTTTCCGGGCGTATCTTCATGATCAACTTCGTCATCGGCAAGGGCGGTACCGCAGGATGTACACCAGTTAACAAGATAATTGCCTTTATATAAAAGATCTCGTTCAAAAAGCGTGACAAAAACTTCGCGCACCGCGCGGGATAGCCCCTCGTCCATAGTAAAGCGTTCACGTTTCCAGTCAACGCTTGCCCCTATTTTTTCAAGCTGTTTAGTGATGATGGCATGATGCTCGTTTTTTACTTTCCATGTTTCTTCAAGGAATTTTTCCCGCCCCAGTTCCCTTCTGCTTTTCCCCTTTTCTTTGAGCTTGCGTTCAACCACATTTTGAGTAGCGATACCGGCATGATCTGTCCCCGGCAGCCATAGGGTAGGGGAGCCCCTCATTCTGTGAAAACGTATTATTACATCCTGTAAACTAAGGTTAAGCCCGTGTCCAAGGTGCAATACCCCTGTAACATTGGGCGGAGGGATGACTATGGTAAAGGGCTGCCCCTCGTTTTTAGGAGCGAAAGCGCCGTTTTCCTTCCATAAATTATAGATACGGTCTTCAAATGATTTAGGCTCATAAGCTTTTGCGAGTTCAACTGAGTTCATACGTGAATAATAAGGTTTTTGTTAAAAGTTTTCAACATAGGGTGAGTCTTTTGTATTGATTAATTATAAGAATATATATATTAATTTTAACTAGTTGTAAAAATTACGCAAGAAACTGGAGTATTTAATGAGCAAAAGCTCGCTTTTAATCAGTATAATTTTAATTTTTATTATTTCATCTTTTTGTTTTGCGCAAGATAATGACAGGGTTTTTACAAGGCGGCTTGTTTGGAGTACCGACGAGCATGTCTGGCGTTATGCAGTGGAAGTTGATAAAGCGGTTAACGGGATCTTCGGCAGCCTTCTGCGAGATTTTACATCAACATCAAATTTATTAATTAATATAACTGCAGGCGAATACCGGTTCCGAATAATCCCGCATGACATACTGGATCGCCCCGGAGAAGAAACACAGTGGATGTATTTTGATGTCCGCCTCCCTGTTGTAAGGCAAACTCAAGAAGAAAGTGCGCAAATTCAAGATATAAATATTGGAAACGCTTCTGCAATCGGGCAAGTTCCGTTAACACCTATTGAAATGATTAATATTAAAAGCGGGACTTTTAATATGGGAAGCCCTGCAGGTGAGAATTTTAGAAATAATGATGAAACTCAACATTCGGTTACTTTAAAAGCATTTTTTATAAGCAAATTTAATGTAACGCAGAAAGAGTATTTAGAAGTGATGGGATCGAATCCAAGCTATTTTGTAGGTTTCTTAAACCGCCCTGTTGAGCAAGTAAGCTGGTTTGACGCTATCGAATATTGCAATAAGCGCAGCCAGAGGGAAGGGCTCGCTCAAGTTTATACAATAACAAACAACGATGGAAATAAAATTGTAACTTTAAACAGCGCCGCTAACGGATACAGATTACCTACAGAAGCTGAATGGGAATATGCATGCAGGGCAGGGACGAATAATATGTATAATACAGGAATTAATATTAATTCAAACATCTTAGCTTCAGAAAGAGAAAGACTGCTAAGAACCGGCTGGTTTAGCGCAAATAGCGATAATTCAACTCATTCTATCGGTCAAAAAACACCGAATAGCTGGGGTTTATATGACATGTGCGGAAATGTATATGAATGGTGCTGGGATTGGTATGATCAATACTTAAGCAGAGCGCAAAGTAATCCGCTAGGAGCGTCTTCCGGGACAAAACGTGTAATACGCGGCGGAAGTTGGAGAAGCGGACATGGGGAGATGCGTTCAGCGTGTAGAGGCAGTTTTGAACCGGCAGAACGGCATAATGCTATCGGTTTCCGTGTTGTACTGGATGTTTTAACTGCCAGTCAAACTACCGCAACTGCATCGGCAACTGTAATTCAAGCTCAACCCGAATCTGCAAGGCAAGCAGTGCAGATAATTTCAAATGAAGCAAGTTGGGTAAGATATGTACAAGGCGGCAATCAAACTGTGATATCAGGGACTTCTGCAGATTTTTCTATTAATAAAGAAAATATACAAGGGCAGGAAAAAAATGTATTAACTTTGACGGTTAATCTTGCAAGAAGTACAAATCAATGGAGATGCGGTCAATTTATGCCGATTGTTGTGTCGATATTCCAGAGGTTTAGAGAAGGTACAGGAGTACGCTTTAAAGTGTTAGGAGACGGAGGCAGAAATTGGTTTTTATACATTCAAACAAGCGATGTACAAAGAATAGGAGACAATAGTTGGCATCGCGCTCCTATCAACTCAAGAAACGGCCGGCTTGTAGAAATCAATATACCATACTCAAGTTTAAAACAACCTGTATGGGCGCAAAGAGCGGTAAAGTTTGATAAAAATAATATCATTAATTTTGTAATTGAACGTTTTGCCGGTAACGATGAAAATGTATCAGGAACATCTACAATAAAAATTTTCGATTTTGAAATTTATTAGAGGCATTAGATGAATAAAGGATCGCTTTTTATTTGTTATTTTATATTAATTATTTCATCTGTATGTTATGCGCAAGATAATGACAGGGTTTTTACAAGGCGGCTTGTTTGGAGTACCGACGAGCATGTCTGGCGTTATGCAGTGGAAGTTGATAAAGCGGCTAATGGGATCTTCGGCAGCCTGTTGCGAGATTATACATCAACATCAAATTTATTAATTAATATAACTGCAGGCGAATACCGGTTCCGAATAATCCCGCATGACATACTGGATCGCCCCGGAGAAGAAACGCAGTGGATGTATTTTGATGTCCGCCTTCCTGTTGCAAATCTTGGGATACATGCTTCGGAAGAAACCGCTCAAATTCAAGATATAAATATTTCAGATATTTCTTCAGCTGTTCAATCTTCTCATGCAAGACAAATTGATATACCGGTAATTTCCGATGCTGCAGGATGGAAAATTCATGTTGACGGCGGAGATCAGACTGTAAAAGCAGGGACTACCGCGGAATATCAAATAACAAGAGAGTTAATTCAAGGGCAGGAAAGAAATGTATTGACCATGACGGTTAATCTTGCAAAAGGAAATACATGGAGGGATGGTTTGTTTAGTACGAATAATATAGATATAAAGCGGCAATTACTAACTGCATCCGGCGTTAGATTTAAAGTATTAGGTGATGGAAAAAGCGGATGGGAATTTCGACTGGCTACCTACGAAGCAATTACAGATTTTTGTTGGCATCGAACCTTAATTAACACCAGAAACAATCAGGTTGTACAATTTGATATACCATACTCCAGATTAAGACAGCCTGCTTGGGGGAAGCAGGTTCAATTTAACAAAAACGATATATTATATCTGGAAATAGCGAGGCTTGCTGAAGGAGATAATAGTAATACAGGCTCTTCTACAATAAAAATTTTCGATTTTGAAATTTATTAACCCTTGCAAAATCCCCCATTTCTTGATATTTTAACCCTATGAGATATTTAGTGCCAAACGATTACAGTCCCGATTTGCGGTATATGGCGGACCCTGCCGTCCATGTTTTTAACGGAAAATTGTATATTTATCCTTCCCATGATTGGGAAAGCGGTGTTGAAGAAAATGACAACGGCGATCATTTTAACATGAAAGATTATCATGTCTTTTCTCTTGATGATGTAGAAAACGGGCAAGTTACAGACCACGGCGTAATCCTTGATGTAAAAGATATCCCCTGGGCGGGCAGGCAGCTTTGGGACAGCGATGCCGCTTGCAAGAACGGTAAATACTATATTTATTTTTCATTAAAAGATAAGAATGATATTTTCCGGCTCGGTGTTGCAATCGCAGACCGCCCTGAGGGCCCCTTTATTCCGCAGCCCGATCCGATCCGAGGCAGTTACAGTATAGACCCTTGCGTATTCGAAGATAAGGGAGAATTTTATATTTACTACGGCGGCATTTGGGGCGGGCAGCTTCAGCGTTATAAAGATAATAAAGCTCTGGAAACAGGAGGAACCTTTCCTGCAGATGATGAGCCTGCAATTACAGCGCGTGTCGCAAAGTTAAGCGCCGATATGCTTCAGTTCGCGGAAGAGCCGCGTCCGGTTGTTATAATAGATAAAAACGGCAAAGCGATAACTCAAGGCGATAACTCACGCCGTTTTTTTGAAGCCTCTTGGATGCATAAATATAACGGAAAATATTATTTCTCCTACTCGACAGGCGACACCCACCTTTTATGTTATGCGACAGGCGACTCCCCTTACGGCCCTTTCACATATCAGGGAGTGATTCTTACGCCTGTTATAGGCTGGACTACCCACCATGCGATAACGGAGTACAAAGGTAAATGGTATCTTTTCCATCACGACAGCGCACCCTCAGGCGGGCGTACATGGCTTCGCAGTATGAAAGTTACCGAATTAAAATACAATGCGGACGGCAGTATACAAACGATAAACGGCGGCGGGGAATAATCAAAACACAATCTTGGTCACAAATTGATCAAGCAGTACAAGCGTTCCGAGAACACCTGTATAAATTGCAAAGCCGAAAAGAGATTTTTCCCTGATTATTTTCAACATAAATTTTACCGCGAAAAACCCGACTATTGCCGCGCTTACAGTCCCCGCGCTTACCGCAATTATATTTATATTTTCACTGTTTGTTGCCGCGCTCTTTGTTATTAAATCTTTTGTTTGAAGGGCTAAGGCTCCAAGTATTGCAGGGATAGAAAGTAAAAAAGAAAAACGCGCGGCAAAATCGCGGTCAAGTTTGCGGAAGAGCGCCCCTGAAATAGTCGCCCCCGATCTGGAAATACCGGGAAGTATGGCGATTGCCTGCATGATACCGATAAATAAAGCGTCAATCCAACTCATCTCTTTGTTAATTGTTAACTGTTCATTATTAACTGTTTTTCGTCTTGAAATTAATTCTGCTGTAATTAAAAAACAAGTTGTGATTAAAAAACAAATACCTAAAAGATTCGCTGTTTTAAATATTTCTTCGATTTTATCTTTAAAGAGAAGCGCGGTAATGACGGCTGGAATAGTCGCGATAATTAAAAATAAAGTAAGTTTTTGAATAGGTTTGCAGATAAGGCTCCAAATATCTTTCCATAACACAATAAAGACGGCTGTTAAAGTTCCTGCATGGAGCATGGTATCAAAAAATAAGCCCGGCTCGTTTATATTAAATATTTTTTGTAATAAAACAAGATGCCCTGAACTGCTCACAGGAAGAAATTCGGTTAATCCTTGTACAATTCCTAAAATAACAGATTCAAAAATACTCATGATGTGTTCCTTTTATTGCGGCAATATCATCGCGTGAACGGTTATCCCTCTTTCTTCAATCGCGCTGTCCGTCATCGCTTTTGTGATTCTTCCCCTCGGTCTCGGATGCGGAGGCGCGTCCCCTATTAAGAGCATAATCTTTGCTTCCGCTTCCCATGAAAATTTAGTTGCACCTTCATGGAGCGCTTCATAAACAGCTTCAGGGATATCTAAACCGCCGCTGACATTGATGCTGTTTAAATCGCGTTGAAACCTTGCGAAGTCGTTTGTAAAGGGAACAAGCTTTGTAAGATATACGTCATGATAATCTTTAAATAAAACCATGCCTATCCTGAATGACGTGAAACCGTTTAACATTTCGCGTAACATCGGGATAAGACCGGCTCTTACTTTATCAATATATTTTTTCATACTGCTTGTGGTATCTAAACAAATAACTAAATCGAGTGTTTTCCCTTTTTCTCTTTCTAAAATTAATTGAATTAAATCAATTACATCTTCAGGCCCTTTTGAATATATTAATTCTCCTTTATTTGATTCGACAATATTTGTAAAGGCTGTAAGCGTTTCTTTAATGTAAACGCCTTCGGGAGGACCGGGAGGAGGTTCCTGCCTTGCCTCTAATCTGAAAGGGTTGTCTCTGAAAGCGCCGCGGTAATCGGCGTAGGGAAGGGAAAAGGCGCGTATGTTTAAAAAAGTCCCGTCGGTTAAATATACTTCACCGTGACGTGTGTCAGGATATCCGTAATAAAGAATGTAGGGGATATAAATATGAAAAGATGCGCCTAACACGCTGTGATTTACAACAGTCGATGATATTAGCGAATAAATCCTGCTTTCCCTTGAGAGAGGTTGACCGTTAAGATAACGGATTTCATCGCCATTAATTGCATTCCATTCACCTGCGCGGTATGCGTAATTGTCAGCCTGCCTGTTCGGGTCTCTTGTCGTTTCTGTTAAAAGCACAGATGAAATGTCCGCTTTTTTTCTGATAAATAAATGGTATCCGCCGTCAGCCCTCATTTCAAGGATTAAATCTTCGGTGTTGATGCTTAAATCCTGCGCCGGCAAAAAAAAGCCTGTAATAATCATAAAAAATATTGATAAAAGAACTTTTTTCATATTATTACTATATTATCGTCAAGCTTTTAGGGCTTTTGACAGTTTCTTAAAAATATGTTTATAATATTTTAAGGATTAATAATGGAATTTATTTTTGAAAATTTTGCGAACTTAACGTGGAAACATCTGATAATGTATGTTATCGGTATTGTTTTAATTTACCTGGCAATCAGCAAGGAATACGAGCCTTCTCTTCTTTTGCCGATGGGTTTCGGCGCGATTCTTGTAAACCTGCCTTTAAGCGGCGTTTTAAACCAGGTGATGCCGGGAATCGGGGAGGTTCAAGGGCCGATCCAATGGCTTTTTGAAACCGGTATCGAAGCGGCTGAAATTATGCCTTTACTGCTTTTTGTCGGGATAGGGGCGATGATCGATTTTTCCCCTCTGCTTTCGCGCCCTGTCTATTTTCTTTTCGGCGCGGCGGCGACCTTCGGTATTTTCGCGACCATCACCCTTGCGGTTCTTTTAGGTTTTGATTTACGTGATGCCGCCGCTATCGGTATTATCGGCGCCGCTGACGGACCGACTACGATCCTTATTTCGCAGGTTTTAGGCTCAAAATATTTAGGTCCTATAATGGTGGCGGCTTACTCGTATATGGCTCTTGTCCCGATTATACAGCCTGCGACTATCAGGCTTTTAACAACAAAAAAAGAAAGAATGATCCGTATGCCGATAGAAGACGATAAAAAAATCCCGAAAAGCATTAGAATAGTTTTTCCGATTATGGTAACAGTTGTTGTAGGGTTTATTTCCCCTGCCGCTGTCTCGCTTATCGGCTTTTTAATGTTCGGCAATCTTATCAGGGAATGTACGGTGCTGGATTCGCTTTCCGATACAGCGCAAAAAACACTTACAAACATTATTACGCTTTTATTGGGGATAACAGTCGCCTTTACAATGCAAGCGGAAGACTTTGTAAAAATTGACACTATCCTTGTAATGCTTTTAGGGCTTGTTGCTTTTATTCTTGACACAGCGGGCGGCGTGTTATTCGCAAAGTTTATCAATATTTTCTTAAAGAAAAAAATTAACCCGATGATAGGCGCGACAGGAATTTCCGCCTTTCCGATGTCGGCGCGTGTCGTTCAAAGAATGGCGCTTAAAGAAGACCCGCAAAATATTCTTTTAATGCACGCGGTAAGCGCGAATGTTTCAGGGCAGGTTTCTTCTGTCGCGGCAAGCGGGCTTGTATTAAGCCTTATATTAAGCCATTTAGGTTAGAGGGGTATATATGAATTACAATGTAAACGATTTATTTGCATCTTTAGATATTATGTGGAAAGG
>Ga0209755_10000618_pt1 | contig 63391 bp, 40 predicted proteins | sample TergutCo191P1_FD_187301 | JGI IMG/M metagenome (GOLD analysis project Ga0209755, IMG submission 187301) | Cornitermes sp. P1 segment gut microbial communities from Petit-Saut dam, French Guiana - Co191P1 (SPAdes) (version 2) | ecosystem: Host-associated > Arthropoda: Insects > Digestive system...
GAATTCTCTCCACAGCATGAGTGCTCGCAACGGAAATTTTCGTGTCTATTTTTTGCAAAGCGGCAATCAGTTCTTTTGTCACGCATCCGGTTACCAGCATTGGAAATTCCGGGTAATCGTTTTTTGCGTTTCTCACAGCTTTCAATGCAGAGCTATCGCCTTTAACCGTACATATATTCAGAATAACAGCATCAAAATCTATTTCAGAAATCAAGCCGGCAATCTGCTCGCTCTCGCTCATATTTGCGCTGCAACCTTGGGAGATGAGATGGATCATTTAGCTTGCTGTTGCTCTCCATCTTAATTTGAATTTTAGCCACATTGCTTGGAATATAGAAATTTCTCAAATTTTAAGCCTACAAATGAAGCTATGGGTACCAAATTTTTAACAGAAGCCGAAGTTGCCGCATTTTTTGAGAGTAACTCTTACTTCACAACAATCTTCCTGCTGCCGTATACTCGCTTCTCTATATACACTCCAGGAGTGTTTGGTTTTTGCGATCCAAGGGGCACTCCTTTTATTGTGTAGTATATTGGGGTGGCTAGAGACTGCTGGGCTGTAATTAGAGAATAGCGTATTGATGTTGAGCAATTTCCATTTTCAAATATCTCTGCTTCCAGACAGTCATTGGAGGTTTTGGGACGGCAGTCTCCGTGTTCGAATAACTCTGTAATCAAGCAGTCATCTGCGATTTTTGCTCTACAGTTACTAATGTTGTAATCATATTTTTTGTTTTCAGCGCAATCAAATGGCATTTTTATTCTGCAATAGCCATTTTCAAACATTTCTGTTTCCGTGCAATCATCTACGGTTTTAACTCGGCAATGATCATTATCCCAAATTTCGGTTATGTAGTGGCATTCATGTTGTTCTTTTGGCCTGCAAAAATTGTCTATCCAAAGCTTATTTTCTGCATTGCAGCTTTTTTCTTCAATATCAAGCTCTTCTACTGTTTTTACTGTTAAACCAGTAAACTCAACGAAACCTTCGTTATTACCATTTTTGTATGAAACGCCAAATTTGCCGTCTTTAATTGCCCAAACCGCTGTTGCATTTTCGTTTGGACGTATGGTTAAATAAGCGCTTGTACCTTCAGCAAAAATGTATGTATATTCGTTATATTCATTCCATGCGGTTGTAATTATAATGCCGTTGTTAGAAGCTGGCGAATCGCCGTTGTTGAGATTGTTGAGTTGGTAATAATTAAAACCTGCGAGAACTCCGCCTGTCATGTTAAATACGCCACTAATTGCATTAGAACCGACAACAAGACCGTCAGCCATATTGAATCTCGCCGCATATACATTCAAATTACCGCCACCGAAGTAGCCGAGAGCTTCGTTTCCGCTGATTTCACCGCCGTTCATATTAAATGTACCGCCGTAAATATATATTCCGCTAATGTTTCCTTCTGTAACAGTAGTCCCACTGATAGCGCTTACATTATTTTTCGCAATTACACCATCATTCATAACAAAAGTAGCCATATTGCTAAATACCAACGAGCCGCCACCATCCTCAAAATTTCCGTATCTATCTCCGTCAATAATAATATCTTCCAAAATAAGCGTAGCTTCGCTATGTACAGTAAATAAATTGCCAACTGCGCCTCGCTTTAAAACAACAGGCTCTTCGGGGTTAGCGCTGCGTATGGTAAGGGTTATGCCTGCTGTTACCGGAGTAGGGACGCTTACAAGCGAGCTTATTGTAATATCTTGGCTAACATTGATAATGATATTTCCTTCTATTGTAGCGTAAACCGCTATCTGCTCATAAAATTCATCTGCTGTCGCAACGGTTGCTTCAACATCGCCTTCTGCTATAACCTTTACGCCACTGACTTCAAAAAAACCTTCGTTATCGCCATTTTTATATGAAAGGCCAAACTTGCCGTCATCATTGATTGCCCAAACGACAGTAGCTTCTTCGGTTGGATATACAGTCAAATGGGTACTCGATCCATTGCTATAAACAAATGGGCCATTGCCTGTTGGCTTGTTATATGCTACTGCAACGCCGCCACTGAGACCTTCCACAGGAGCATAAGCATAAGTTGCCTCGTAAAAAACACCTGTTTCTACAACAATACCTCCAGCTATAGTTCTAGTTGCGCCAAAGCGAGAATCAATATATACGCTGGGATCGTGGTATTCATAGCGGTTGCCAGCAGTAGCACTCTTAGCAGAATTTCCGCTTATGCCACCGCCATTCATGGTGAATGCACCATAAGAAACATATACGTTGCCGCCATAGTAGAACTGTATGGTACCATCATCATTGGCACTTACAGCAGCATTTTCAGCTATGCTGCCATTGTTCATGGTAAATACTCCATAGTTCACATATACGCCGCCGCCAAAAGACATAAAGCTGGAGATGACTTTATTAGCGGAATCTCTTATTCTAATGCTTTGAGTAGCATTTTCTCTGATTTCACCACCATTCATGATAAACGTACCAGCGTTCATATATACACCGCCGCCACCGCCGCCTACAAATACATTATTGCATAAAATTGCACCATTATTCATAATGAATGTTCCGTCAATATTTAAGAGCACTAGCGAACCGCCACCATTAGCAAAATCGCCGTTTTTGTCGCCATCAATAATGATATTTTTTAAAATAAGAGTTGCTCCGCTATGTATAGTGAATAAATTACCAATTGCGCCTCGCTTTAAAACCGCAGGTTCTTCTGGGTTAGCACTGTGTATAGTAAGGGTTATGCCTTCTGTTGCGGGAGTAGGGATGCTCACTAATTGATCTAATATAAAATCGTTGTCAATCACAATTTCAACATTATCGCTAGCCGTTGCATAAACTTCCACTTGACGATGAAAAGGCGAATCACCTAATGCCAATGCACCATTGAAATAATTAATTGCCCTGCCTGATACGTCATCGTGAAAATATTGCGCATAGTTTGCTATTGCGCCGCTTCGAACAAATACGCCATTGTTGCTTGATTTAGTTATGCCAATATGCATACCTTCTAATGGAGTTTCGAGAACAATGTATTGATTATTGTCAAGGAAAACATTGCTTGCTGCGCCTTGAATCGTATTACCTGTGATTACAGTAGTAGTGCCGAGAGTGAAAATAATATCTGAATTATTACTTGAATTACTCTTTATATACACACCGCCAACAGAAGAACCCCAGATGGCGTAAACTGCGGCTGTATTTTCGCTTATTTCACCGCCATTCATAGTGAAGGTGCCGTTGCTTACATATACACCGCCGCTAGAGGATCCGCTGGTAGCACTAACGGCGGCGGCATTTCCGCTTATGCTACCGCCATTCATAGTGAAGGTGCCGTTGCTTACATATACACCGCCGCTAGAGGATCCGCTGGTAGCACTAACGGCGGCAGTATTTTCGCTTATTTCACCACCATTCATAGTGAAGGTGCCGCCATATACAACTACACCTCCGGAAGTGTTAACGGCAGTATTTCCGCTTATGCTACCGCCATTCATAATGAAGATACCACCGCTTACAGCTACACCGCTGCTAGCATTATTACGCAAAACAGCACCTTCGTTCATCGTAAACGATGCACCATTGTTGATCATTACCAGCAAACTGCCATTTTCAAAACTACCTTTATCGCCATCAATAATAATATCTTTCAAAATGAGCGCATTGTAATTTATTGTGAACAAATTGCCAATTATGCCACGCTTGAGGACAACTGGCGCAGCAGGGTTTGCGCTGCGTATGGTAAGTGTTTTACCTGTCATTGCAGATAGAGTAATAAGCTTATCAAGTACAATGTCTTCCTTGACTACAATCTCAACGCTCCCAGATGCAGCAGCATAAGCTGCCACCTGTGCGTAAAATTCTTCAGTTGTTGTAACGGTTTGGGAGTATGCTCCGCAAATGGTAATCAATATTGCTATCAGCGATATGTGCAAATGTGATAAAGTTATAGACATAGTTTACAATATAGAAAAATAACATCACCCATTTATTATGCTCTTCTCCATCCACTCAAAATACGGTACATAAGCTTCAACGCCTTTGAAAAATAAAATCTCCAGGACTTCATATAAGGATACCGCTCCAAAATCGCTTTTTATAAAGCCTCAGGTGATATGTTAGAGCTTTTATGTAACCCTCAGCTATGCTCACAATTCCCACAATCGGATTTTTGCGAATCTTTGGCAAGCCAAGTTTTGGAGAATGCTCTTTTTGCAAGTCTATAATAGTTTCTCCTGCCATCATTTTTTTCAATATGCTCGGAATTCTCTCCACAGCATGAGTGCTCGCTACGGAAATTTTCGTGTCTATTTTTTGCAAAGCGGCAATTAGTTCTTTTGTCACGCATCCGGTTACCAGCATTAGAAATTCCGGGTAATCATTTTTTGCATTCCGCACAGCTTTCAATGCAGAGCTATCGCCTTTCACGGTGCAAATATTCAGAATAACAGCATTAAAATCAATTTCTGCAATCAAGCCGGCAATCTGCTCGCTCTCGCTCATATTTGCGCTGCAACCTTGGGAGATGAGATGAATCATTTACTATCTCAAATTCCTCTTATCCAGCTCGGCAATGCACAAGAACATCAGAGGTTCCAATGCTTTGTATTCCAAATTTATATTCCATTTGCCTAGCTCGTCTGCCAATTCAGGCGTGAAGCCAGGCTGTGCGTAATTCCCGCCATCGCCCGCTTTTAGAATTCTGCAAAGAATGTCGGCAAAACTCACCAACGCTACAAGCGGACGGTTTATTTCCGCTCTTGGCAAATTGTGATGATATAGCATAACCTCGGAAATTGAACGAGGCAAAAGCCAAGTCTCTGCAAGCCTCGCTCCTGTTTGTCCGTGGTCTTCACCTAACAATTCTTTTTCTGTCAAATACAATTCGCACGAACGCTCTTTGCTCAAAGCTATTGCCTGCTCAAATTCGCTTCCAACATATTGAAGCAAAACTATTTTTCCCAAATCGTGCAGAAGACCCGCTGTAAATGCATCTGTAACCAAATTTGGCTCGTATTTCTGAGCGACAATGCGAGCAACTGTGCCAACCGCATAGCAATGATCCCAAAATTTTTGCGAATCTACTTTTGAATTTTTTAACTCAAAAACTCTGGACATAGAAGTTTCCATGCAAATCTCTTTTGCCTGCTCAAATCCGAGCTTGTCAATTGCGCTGTGAATTCCAGTGACAGATTCTCCTCTGGAATTTATCATTCTCAAAAGCCGAGCGGTTAAAATAGGGTCTGCGGAAATTATTTGCTCCAAATTTTCTCTTTGATCTTTTTCATCGTCAATAAGCTCAAAAAGTTGCGCCGCAACGGTGGGAAGCGTTGGCAAGCTTATCAGGCTTTTGGTTATTTTTTTTATGTATTCGGTATGCACAGCTTTGAATTATACCTCAACACTTGCTTTTCTCGGGCTAATCCGCTTGCGAAAAACATAATAACTCCAACTCTGATACGCTAAAATAATAGGAACAAAAAATGCGGCAATCTGACTCATCAAATTTAAAGTGTATTCAGAAGATGCACAGTTCCATATAGTCAAATTATGCTCTGGAGATATGGAAGAAACCAACACATTCGGATACATTGCGGAAAACAAAGCGGCAACTGTGCTCGCTGTGCAAAGCGCAACAAGAATAAAAGCGATTCTTAAATAATGCTTTAAAACCAAAATAGCAGCCGCTGAAATCAAAGTAAGAGAAATCAAGCATATTATGCTATGTTCCAAAGCCAAAATAGTTCCTATTGCGAATAAACCTACGGTGACCATAATTGCAATCTTTGCCAATTTAAACGCTCTCAACTGCAGTTCGCCTTCTATTTTCAAAGTCAAAAACAGCGCTCCGTTTGTCAAAAAAAGAGAAAGCCCCAGCACGCCGCCAAACAGAGCATAAGGCTTAACTAAATCAAAAAAAGTTCCTGTGAAGTTTCCATTTTCTATAGGAATGCCAATCGTAAAATTCGCCATGGCAACGCCCATCAGCAATGCTGCCAAAAGGCTGCCAACAGCAAGAGCTACATCGCACACAAAGCGCGCCTCTGGGAAATCTGCCCTATGCCTGATTTCAAAGCACGCACCCCTTACAATCAAAGCCAAAAGCAAAATCACAAGCGGCACATAAAGCGCGCTGAAAAAAGCCGCATACCACATAGGAAAAGCCGCAAAAGTCGCTCCGCCTGCAGTCAAAAGCCAAACCTCGTTTCCATCCCAGTGCGGACCGATTGCATAGATATAAGTTCCACGTTCTCGCTCATTTTTTCCCAAAAAGAACTGCAATATTCCAACGCCAAAATCAAAGCCTTCCAAAAAGAAAAATCCTACCCATAGAACTGCAATAAGCACAAACCATAAAACTTCCAAACTCATAAAACCCTCCGAACTGCTCCGCTGCTGCGCTCAAGGCAACCACGGTAAATCTCGCGCCGCATCAAAAGAAATGTTATAACCGCCAGTATTACGTAAATAGTAGAAAAAGCAACCAGAGAAAAAGTCAAACTGCCGCTCGTAACTCCTATAGACACCGCTTTATCCGTAGGCATTAAACCATAAACTATCCAAGGCTGGCGGCCGGTTTCCGCAATTAGCCACCCTGCAGTATTCGCTAAGTAAGGCAATGGAATTCCAAACACAATGAGCAGTAAAATTTTTCTATGCATCGGTTTTTCGGAAAGCACATATCTAAAGAATCCGTAAAAAAGAATAGCCAGCATTGCAAGCGAACAGCCGACCATAATTCTGAACGATGCGTAAGAAATCCACACAGGCGGAATGTAATCTCCAGGCCCATAGCGATATTCAAAGGCTTTTTGCAATTCATTCATTCCCTTGACTTCTCCGCTAGGCTTGTTGTAAACCATAAAGCTGAGCATGGCCGGCATTTCTATTCCGGGTAAAATGGAAAGCGTTGCAGGATTTGCAGTTTCTCTCAAATTTTCCATAGCAGCCAATTTCATAGGCTGCAATTTTGCCACAGATTGCCCCTGCAAATGTCCGCTAAAGACAACAGCTACAACTCCGATAAATCCCATTGCCAGCGCAAACTTAAAAGTCCTTTCAAACAGATGAAAATCTTTTGCTCCTTCGCGAATTTTCCACGCAGAAATTCCCAAAACAAAAAACGCTCCTGTGCATATACTGGCTGAAATAACGTGAGGAAATTGATGCAAAACATATGGATTTGTAGCAAGCGCTAAAAAATCCGTCATTTCTGCGCGACCGTTGTTGAACACGTAGCCCACAGGATTTTGCATAAAGCTGTTTGCCACTAGAATCCAGAATGCCGATATGCAGGAAGCTGCGAACACAATCCATATGCAAGATAGATGAACCGCTTTGGGCAAAATGCATCTGCCAAAAATCCAAAGCCCCAAAAAAGTGCTTTCTACAAAAAATGCGAGCAAAGCTTCTATGGCAAGCGGCACGCCAAAGACATCGCCCACAAAGCGGCTGTATTCAGACCAGTTCATTCCAAACTGAAATTCCTGCACAATGCCGGTAACTATGCCTGCAGAGAAGTTCAGCAAAAACAATCTGCCCCAGAACTTTGCAACCCGCTCATCTTCGGAGTTGCCGCTCCTATAGGCCAAAGTTTCCCAAATAGCGATAAAAAGCCCTAAGCCTATGGTTAAGGGAACAAAGATAAAATGATAAACCGTTGTTACGGTAAATTGCAACCTGGATAGGAAGAGAATTTCATCCATAATAGGAAATTAGAAAAGTTATTTAACGCCAAGTCTTTTCCTTGATACCTCCAAGGCTATGCCTTGCTCTAAGATAGCAAGAGTCTTTTCCATGTTGCGAACCTCGGCCTCGTCCAAGGCTTCTTTTTCCAATTCTTCTTTTGTTTTCTCGACCGTATTGCGATTATTCATATTTACCTCACAGTTTTTATATCACCATAACAGCATAACTCTGGAACAAAAAGCGCTTTTGCCAAAAAACGAATACTCCGTGCTAATCGCATAATGCGATGTGCCATAAGATATTGCCGGTGTTAACGAATATTTCATATTTGCGCCTTTCAAAAAACGTTTTTCCTTTTCAAAATGTCCGATGGTTGGCGTTGTGTCGTTAATTGCGCTGCCGTAATCCGTGCCTTTCCATGCCCATTCCTGCCCTATCTGAATTTGGAAAGCTTCTTTGCGCTTTGCATAAAGAAGCCAGTTTATCGTTTGGCTATTCGGGCCGTTCGGAGCTCCAATAGGATAGCCTAGGTGCGCTATTTGCGCAGTGTTGGGATGAAAATGAGAATATACGTATGGCTCAACCCTTGCATATTCAGCGAGGCTTCCCATTTTGAAATCCCCAAGATTTCTGGCATACGAGATACCTGCCATCCATGCCCATTTCGCTTCGATATTGTCGTTGCGAATCAAGCTTGTAGGGCTTTCCATATCGTCAAGCAGAAACTCTGAGTAAACTCTAAAACCAAAAGGCAAGCGTTGACTGAAATCTATGGATAAAGTACCGTTGTTGTTATCCTCAGTGTAATTTCCTTTTTCAATAAACAGAGGAACTATCGGCACAAAAAGCCAGGGCTTGTTCAAATCGTATAAAACCGTTATCTCATTTATGCCAATTTGAGTATTTCCCAAATTCAATTCATAGCGATGCGCATAGAGATTCCTGCTTTTAAGATTGGCCGTGCTCATTGAAAACGAGTCAACTCGCAAATCGCCGTAAAGACTCATGACCCTAAGCGGTCCAATCTCCGAAGAAAAAGTCATCTGATTGAATGGAACTGCGTTTCTATTTAGCGAAAGGTTATGAAAATATCCAGGACCCCAGTGCGGAACATCGCGAGCAAAGCCTAAATTTCCAAAACTCATGCGAATATTTAAATTCCCCCTATATCTGGAATAGCTCGAATATTTCACTTCGCCTTTTATATCCTTATTCCCTTGATTCTCCAAAAATTCCCTATCCCACGACTTTGGAGGATCCGCAGAATGCCGTTCCGTAAACATACGAGCATCCAGCCAAAAATCTATTGAATCCTTATAACCCCGTATAAACAAGCCGCCCTCATAACCCTGAATTGTATCGCCCAAATCATCGCCGCCTCGCATATCAAGAGCAAGCAACGGGCTAATCGAAAGCATTGCGGAATTGTCTGCCGCAGACCAATACATTAAAGGCCGCCCAGAGTGTTTGTCCACTGCAGGTTTCTCATCGCCCAGTGTTATATCGTGGTATTTGTAAAGCAACGGAGAATAATCCAGAGTTCGCAACGTGTAAGGGCGGTCTTGAGCAAATGTTACTGCAAAGCAGAAGACTAGCAAAGGAAGGATTTTTTTTAATGTCATGGCTTTTTATATCCCAATTTTTGCGCTTTCTGCTGATATTCTTGCGCTTTTTTATTGTCTTTTTTTTTCTTGTAAGCTTCGCCCATATCATAATATGCTTCCGCTAGAGATTCTTCGAACTCAGGCGATTTTTCAAACAGCTCAATTGCTTTTCTATAATTCTTAATAGCTTTGTCGTAATTTTTTTTGCCTGCATAAACAAAGCCCATGCTGTGATATGTATATGGATAATTTGGATTTAATTTAATTGACTTTTCGCAATGCGCAAGCGCTTGGTTGTAAGCTCCTTTCAGAGCATAAAGCCAGCATATACTGTTATGCACCTCTGCATCGGGTTTAGGATTTTGCTCATAATATTCTATTGCTTTGTCCAAGTCCAGTTCTTCAAAAGAAGCTAATTCCATATTGTTATATGATTCGGTATAATCAGGGTTTAACTTAGCATTTGCAAGCTCCATGCCGCTCTTGGCTTCTGCATTATCAGGTCTTATTTCCAGGATTTTTTCATAATACACTACTGCCTCTTCATAATTTTCATTAATGTTAGCCATATTGGCTTTTAAAAGGAAATCTTGCACCATTTGCGACTGTGCCATAGCCTCCAACGCTTCTTTATTTTCTCTATCTAATTTTTCGCGTTCAATTTTGCTCAGTTCTTTTTCGTGCGAGTCATCGCTGCGATTCTGGCGCAACAGCGCAATAGCCAGCACTGCAACGACAATAACCAAAAGCAGTACCAATCTATTTTTGAGGGGATTCTCGCTCATTAACTTAAAATATAGAAATTTCTATATTATCTTTTATGCTAGACTACATTAAAAACAATAAGGCTAAGGTCATAGCGATGGTGATTTCAGTATTGTATGTATTGAGCCCGGTTGATTTTATCCCCGATTTTGTCCCAGGTTTTGGGCTAGTGGACGATGCAGGCGCATTTGCCACGTTTGTAGGCTTAGTCATTTCCATCTTAAAAGACAAGAAAAAACGGCAACAGTCTGCGGAAGGCAATCTCAAAAAAATCACAGAGCCATAATCTAGCGGTGCGAAAGCTCTGTGCTTTTCAACTTGCGCTCCACTTTCTTTATATCTTCCGCAGGAGGCAGCTGCTCAGGAACAATGCCTCTTTCCAATAACATTTTCCTCACGGCAACATTATTATCAACGTGCTCTGATTCTATGGGCTTCACTCCCTGCAAATCTTTTGTTTGCACGTTCACGGAAGTCATTTCCGCTGCCAAATCTTTTGCTTTTATGTTTATAGTCGGCAAAAAGTCAGCGACAGGGCGATTTTCCGGAACGCCTAATTTTCGCTTTAGCATTGCCGTATTAAGCTTAAACAAAGCTTGATCTCCCTTGGAGCGGATAATGGCAAAATCTTTGTCATTTACGCCTCTTTCATATAAAATACCGGAAAGTATTTTCTCCGTTTCTGCCAATTTGGCTCTGGCTTCCACTCGTTCATAATCTAAAATGCGTTGTTCAATAATTTCAGCCCGTCTGGTTTGAACCGCAAAATAATTCTGAGCAAAAGCAATTTGCTCCTTACGGCTATCGCCGTTTTGAGCGATTAAGTAGCAAGCATAGCGTGTAAGGAGAATGTCGTCTATCTCATGATTGGCTCCTTTTCCAGCCTCTATCACCTTCCTGACGTCAGGAAAGTGATAAGCTATTTTTTCCCCCGCATTAACACAAGATTCTTTTGCTTTGTCGATAACTTTTGAAAAATTCTCCCATTTGGAATATCCCAACAAGCCCTGCAATTCTCTTGCGCTCCAGCAATCTATGCCTTCAAATTCTGACGCTACCTGTTCAAACTGCTCAAACAAGGCTCGAATTTCTTCCGATTTCATATTCTTTCCTCCAAAAATAATATTATATATGGAAAAATCATGCCAAGCCAAAAACGGCGATTTTGAAGCGGAAACGGCATTTCTAAATGTCAAAAAAAGTGTTTAGACAGTGTCTAAACACTTTTTTTGACATCTTTGCCAAGCTGCAAAAATTCTGCTCGTAAATGAATCTCTCTGTCTAGAAAATAGCTATATTAAGCGTTATGAGTTTATATACAAATGTTTCTAAGCTTCTAATTATGCCTTTTTTCCTGGCGGCTTTTGCACATGCCATCAATACCGTTGCTGTGCTGGAAATAGTTCCAAGCGGTGAGCAGGATTTAACTGTTCAAGAGTACAGGCATTTGACTGACGAATTGAGGACAAGAGCTATGCAGGCTTTGCCTAAAAGCAGTTACGCTATTTTAACGCGTGATAACATTATGTCGCTGATGCCGCCAGACTCGGAAGAAGCTCAGTGCCTTGCCGAAAGCTGCGCAATTGATATTGGCAGAGCAATTGGCGCAGAATATGTAACACAGGGCTTTGTGGGCAAATTTGGAGGTATGTTTACTCTGACTGTGGAACTTTACGAATCTGTGAGCGGCCATCTTAAAGGCAGCTTCGTAACGGAGAGCGAAAATGCAATGGGTTTGCTTGCAACAATCAGAGAAAAAGCTCCAGGATTGTTTGCGGAAATAAAGAAAGAAGAATCTTTAGAATCTACTGTTGATTTTATACTTGATAATGAAGGATCGAAAAAAGAAAAAATAAAGATTAACCCTCAAGTGGGAGGTGTGGAGAATAAGAGCAACGCAAGTTTTTGGGTTGCTCTTGCATTTGATGTGTTAGGGGCGGCACTTCTTTGCAATGGCTATTTTATGGAGAGAGAAGTTGTTAGCAGGAATGATAAATACAGTTCTTTGGGCAGTACTGCTTCGCAGTCGGATTTTAATAGTGCTTGGAGTAGAATAGAAGATGCCAAAACGGCGAGAAATTTTTCTTATGTTGCTGGAGGTATTCTCTTAGCGACTGGAATAGGAGTGTATATATGGTTTTGAACAAAGGTTTTTGGGTGTTATGTCTGGCGTTCTATTTTTTTGGTTGCACGGAACCAGAGCGCAATAATATTTATGATCAGTTAGGATCTAATTATGACCCTGACATCGTTGGGAAAAGCAGTTCGGATTTCGTTTCAAGCGTGTCTGCGAAGTCAAGCTCATCTAGCGTGGTGTCTAGCAGCAGTTCGATTTTGCTATCAAGCTCGTTTGCAATACTAAGTTCGTCTAGTGTAAAGTCCAGTAGCAGTGTTGGGTCCTCGCAGAGTAGTAGTATGCCATCATCCAGTAGTTCTACGCCTGCCATGAGTAGCGCAGGAAGCGATAGTGGAAATTGTGCTGGATTTGGAAATATGTGCTTGTGGACTTCAGGAAATTGTTATCCAGTTCCAAGTTCAGATGGAATCTCCGTAGCTGATTGCATAAGAGATGGTTGGTTATTTCAAGGAGGGAAAGAAGGCGAATCTACTATGTGCGCAGGAGGTACATGGACTGGCTGTGGTAAAAACAGTGATCCTTTCGCATTATCCAAAGGCTGTTGCAGATGGAATGAATTAACTCAGTGCTATAATGTATATACTGATGAAGATGTAATCAACTGTAATTCTGGAGATAATCATTTTTGGTCAACACCTTGCCCAAATACGCAAGGCAGTTGCCCTTAGTGTTCAAAATGTGGAGAATGCATTTTCTACCTTCACCGCTATGCCCAAATACACTCCGCAAGAAATAGAAGTCAAATGGCAAAACTACTGGGAAGAAAACAAAACTTTCCGCACGCCAGAACCTAAAGACAAGGCAAAGAAATTCTACTGCCTGGATATGTTCCCATACCCAAGCGGCGCAGGGCTGCACGTTGGCCACCCGGAAGGCTACACTGCAACCGATATAATTTGCCGCTACAAAAGAGCAAACGGATTCCAAGTTCTGCACCCGATGGGTTGGGACGCTTTTGGACTGCCCGCCGAGCAATACGCAATACAAACAGGTACGCACCCTGCTGTTACAACGCAAAAAAACTGCGACACTTTCCGCCGCCAAATAAAACGGTTGGGGCTTTCTTACGATTGGGAAAGAGAAATAAACACCACAGATCCAAAATACTATAAATGGACTCAATGGATTTTCTCAAAACTCTACGACACGTGGTTTGACACGGAACAAAACAAAGGCCGCCCGATAAGCGAATTGCCGTCAACCGAAAACATAGAAGAAAAACGCTTGGCCTACTACGCAAATGCTCAGGTATGGTGGTGCAGAAAATGCAAAACTGTATGCGCAAACGAAGAAGTCTTGGCAGATGGCTCCCACGAGAAATGCGGAACATTTGAAGTTGAACACCGCAATCTAAGGCAATGGCAATTGCGCATTCCGCTATACGCAGAACGCCTGCTTAGCGGTTTGGAAAATCTGGATTGGCCTGCCGGCATAAAAGATATGCAACGAAATTGGATTGGAAAATCAAAAGGTGCAGAGGTTGATTTTGCAATTGCAAATGGGCAAAAATTGCGAGTTTACACAACTCGCCCCGATACGTTGTTCGGCGCAACCTACATGGTGATTTCCCCGGAACATCCGCAAACCGCAACCCTAACCACACAGGAACAAAAAGAATCCGTAGAAGCATACGTAAAATCTGCGGCATTGAAAAGCGAATTGGACCGCACCGAGCTTGCAAAAGAAAAAACCGGCGTGTTCACGGGATCTTACGCAATAAACCCGGTGAATGGAAAAGAAATTCCGATATGGGTTGCAGATTACGTTTTAATGGGATATGGAACTGGCGCAATAATGGCCGTTCCTGCACACGATACGAGAGATTTTGAGTTCGCAAAAAAATTCGACATCCCTGTAATCTGCATAATGGAACCCGATGCAAGCTGCCCCGCAGAATTAAAGGAAAAAGTCCTGGCAGGAGAAGCTTGCTGGACAAATGACGGAAAATATATTCGCTCATCAAGCGACGAACTGAACCTTGACGGTCTTTCAAAAAAAGAAGGCATTGCAAAAATAACAGCTTGGCTTGAAACAAAAAAAATAGGCAAAGCTACAACCAATTATAAAATAAGAGACTGGCTCTTTAGCCGCCAGCGCTACTGGGGCGAACCCTTTCCGATAATCCATTGGGAAGACGGCGAAATATCTCTAATTGACGAAAAAGAATACCCAGTGCTATTGCCCGAACTCTCGGACTACAAACCTGGTGATGGCGGTATTTCTCCTTTGGCAAACGCAACTCAATGGCTGAGCGTAAACCAAAACGGACGCAAAGGAACAAGAGAGCTGAACACAATGCCGCAATGGGCAGGAAGCTGCTGGTATTACCTGCGCTACATTGATCCCAGCAACGAAACTGCTTTTGTTGGCAAGGAACAGGAAAACTTCTGGATGCCCGTGGACTTGTATGTTGGCGGAGCGGAACACGCCGTTTTGCATTTGCTCTACAGCCGCTTTTGGCACAAGGTTCTTTTCGATTTGGGTTTTGTTTCCACAGACGAACCCTTTCAAAAACTGTTCAATCAAGGCATGATCCTGGCCTTTGCCTACGAAACCGCAGCGGGCGCAAAAGTGCCCAGCGACGAAGTAGAAGAAAAAGACGGCAAATTTTACCGCAAAGGCTCTGACGAAGAACTAAAACAGATCATAGCCAAAATGAGCAAAAGCCTTAAAAACGTTGTAAACCCAGACGACGTGGTAAACCAGTACGGAGCGGATTCTCTTCGCCTTTACGAAATGTTTATGGGACCGCTGGATGCAGTCAAGCCCTGGCAGCCTCAAGGCATAGAGGGAATGTACCGCTTTCTGGGCCGTGCAATGCGTTCCATAGCCGGAGACGAAGGCACGCCCGAATATACCGATTCTGCCCCGCCAGAGGAGCTGACTCGCTTAATGCACCAGAGCATTCTCAAGGTTAGCGATGATATTGAAAATATGCGCTTTAACACGGCCATAAGCCAACTGATGGTTTTCAACAACGAATTGATAAAGCAATCCGTGCGCTACCGCGAGCCTTGCGAGGTTTTTGCAAAGCTTTTGTACCCATTCGCTCCGCATCTTTGCGAGGAATTGTGGCAAATTCTTGGCCACAGCGGAGGCTTGACCAAAGCGGCATGGCCCAAAGGCAATGCGGAGCTTGCGGCTGAAGACTCGGTTGAGATTGTTTTCCAGGTGAACGGCAAAGTGCGAGCCAGAGCGAAGCTTTCCAAGAGTCTGGGCAAGGATGAACTTGAGAAAATCGCTATGGAGAACGAAGCTATTAAGGCAAATCTTGCCGGCAAGAAAATTGCCAAAGTGATTGCCGTGCAAGGAAAGCTGGTTAATTTCTATATTCAATAAATATGATTCTAAGCGCTATGGCTATCATTTTTATACTTGGCTATGTTGTGATAGCTTTAGAGCATCCTCTTAAAATAAATAAATCTGCAACCGCCCTGCTTTTGGGCACAACGCTTTGGCTTATATGGTTCAAATATCAGGCTTCTCCTGCCGGAGAGGCGCTGGCCACGCACCATTTGTTCGAGACTTTTGGCGACTTGGCTCAAATAGTATTCTTTTTGATGGCGGCCATGACCATAGTGGCCATAATAGAAACCAACGATGGCTTTTCAATAATAACCTCTCGCATAAAAACCACCGATGCAAGGTCTTTGATGTGGATTATCTCGTCAATTTCCTTCTGTTTGAGCGCAGTTCTTGATAATTTAACCACAGCAATAGTTATGATGACCTTGTGCCGCAAACTTGTGAGCAATACAAAGGAAAGGCTATTTTTTGCGGGGTTGATAATAATTGCGGCAAATGTTGGCGGGGCATGGAGCCCTATTGGAGATGTGACAACAACCATGCTTTGGATGGGAGGGCAAATTTCCGCTTTGGGCATTATCAAAGCCGCATTTTTGCCGAGCCTGGCTTGCAATTTGGTGCCGCTGATAATTTTGAGTTTTGTTATTAAAGGAAAAATTAAGCCGGAGATAGAACCGGAAATTGTGGAAGCCAACAAACCCACCAATTTTGAGAAAAATTTGCTTTTTTTCGCTGGGATTTGCGGTTTTTTAATGGTGCCTGTGGTTAAAACATTTTTCCATGTTCCACCGTATTTGGCAGTGCTTTTTGTGCTTGGAATTTTGTGGTTTCTTGTTGAATTTTTAAGACGCAGGCATCCGCATCAGAATGTTCCAAGATTGAATCTTTATCATATTTTGAAAAAAGTTGATTTGGCAAGCATTTTGTTTTTCGCCGGAATTCTGCTTGCCGTCGGCTGTTTGAGCGCAACGGGCCAGCTTGGAGCTATGGCAACATTTCTCAGCGACCATATAAGCGATACTTATCTGATAACCATTGCCATTGGCATTTTTAGCGCAATTGTTGACAACGTTCCGCTTGTGGGAGCGATAATGAAAATGTATCCCATAGAAGCGACTTCGGAGATTTTCAGGCAAGACGGCCTGTTTTGGGGATTTGCCTCTTATTGCGCAGGCACAGGCGGGAACCTTCTGGTCATAGGTTCTGCAGCAGGAATTGCAGCTATGGGCATAGACAAAAACCTCACTTTTGGCTGGTATTTCAAAAGAATAACCCCGCTGGCTTTCTTTGGCTACGTGTCCGGAGCAATAGTCTTTTTGCTCATCAACGGAACTTTTTAAGAAAGTTTTGCAATCCCAGACGCTCTAAAAATTTCTTTTTTGCATGAGTCCAGAAGTATTTCTTTTGAACCAAATAAAAGACATTCCTTTTTAGCACGGGTTATCGCAGTATATAGCAATTCTTTTGTTAAAAAAGCCTCTTTTTCCATTTTTTCGTTAGGATAAACAACGGCAACGCAATCATATTCGGAACCCTGAGATTTGTGAATTGTTATTGCATAAGCAAGTTCATGACGGGGCAGAGTTAAAACCGGAAATGTTTCTGCTCCAAAATATGCCAAATCCTTGTCTTTTACCCCTACATCTCCATTAAAGAGATTTAAATGATAATTATTTTCCGTAATCATGATTGGAAAGTATTTTGCATTTCTTTTTTTTGCCAGATTATGGAATTTTCTGTTAATTTGCTCCGTTCCGTTTTGCCCTACTTTTGTAGCGCACAGAATTTGAAATGTTTTCAAAAAATCCAAAGCTTCTTCCTTGTTTTTTGCAGAAAATAATTTTTCATATCTGCTGAATAACTCGCTTTCCAATTTATCGCTTTCATAATGGCGAACATCTTCATTGTTAAAATTTTCTATTGATTCTTCCAAAATTTGTTTGCTCAAAGCATTAATGCCGTTATCGGATCTGTAATTTTTTGTAAGCTTCCTGTAAATATTTTCATCATCTTTAAGCTTCTCGCAAATATCCGCAAAAACAGAACCTGCCTCAACGGAAGCCAATTGATTTTTATCGCCAAGCAAATATAAATCGCAACCATCCGGAATTGCATCCAGCAATTTTGACATCATTGGCAAATCTATCATTGAGCATTCATCTATGGCTACAATATCCGCGTCAAGCTGATTTTCTTTTGCATGCTCAAAACTTACAGACAAATATTTATAGCCAAGCAAACGATGCAAAGTTTTTGCCTCCAATCTTATACCCTGTCCGTCTAAACTTTCTTTCATTCTAAGAGCCGCTTTTCCCGTTGGAGCAGCTAAAAGAATTTTCTTATTTAATCTGTTTTTTAAAATATTAGCCAAACTTGTTGTTTTGCCCGTTCCAGGACCGCCTGTTATTATGCGAAGATTTAATTTTTCAATTCTTTCCAATATATTCTTCTGATAAACAAAATATCTTTGAATGTATAGATTATTTTCGTGAAAAATTAAAGGACGAATTTCGCTGCTTTTGCCAACTGCTGGAGAATTATTTAAGCGATCTTCGCTAAATGGAATGCATATACTGCCCTGCCATAATCTTTGCAAAAGCAGTTTTGCAGCGTTGTAAAGCGCAGAATCTTTTTCCACTTTATATTTTTCTTCTAAATACGAAAGCAAAACCTTGTCTATGTTTGAGATTTCCTCAGTCATTTGCAAGCTCCCTTAAAACTGTTATCCATCTTTATAATATCTTCAGCGATGTCTTTCCCGTCTGCAAAATAAACCCCATCGAAATTTTCAGCCTCTTCTTTTACGCCTCTTATAAAAATATAATACGCTCCGCCGAACTGCTTTTTGAAATCAAAGTTTTTCTGAGTTTGCTCAAGCCATCTTTTCAATGCAACTGCGTAAATGTAATATTGCAAGTGATAGCCGCTGTGCCGCATGGCATCTTCCATTCCATTATTTGAAAAATCGTTTAAACTATTTGATTTCCAGTCAAGAATGTAATACTTGCCATCGCTGCCAAAAAATACCAAGTCTATCGCACCGTTGATATATTTATCTGGCAATTCTTTTGTTTCAAAAAAATCTGGAATTTTTTCTCCCATTATATTTTTAATTTTCTCCAAATCTATTTTTTCTGATTTCATGGAAAAGCCGAGTTCTGCAACTTTGTTGCCAGCGTCTATTTCGCATAGTTTTCCCGCGCTTTTTTGCAAAGTTTTATTCAGAATTGCATTGACTTTCTTTTCAACCCAATGTCTTCTGGCGTTTCCTTCTTCGGATTCCTTGGAAAATTCCTTGAAACCGCCCAGCTTGCCTTCTACGATTTTTTTAATTTCATTTTCTTCCGCATCAAAATCCAGATTTTCAAAAATGCCATGCAAAAGAGTTCCCATTCTTTTGCCAGAAGGCGGCTCAGCTTCTGCTCTCCGCTGAACAGAAATGTATTCTCCAGCTCTGAGATTTTGCGAAATTCCCGTAAAACTTGTTTTTTGCCAAGCGGGTTCTATTTTTTGCGGCAAAGGCTTGAGTTTTCTTTCGGCATCTTCAATTTTATCGCCATTGTATTCGTATTTTCGCTTCAGAACATTATCCAAATTTTCAATTTGAATGTTTGAACTCGCATTTGAAGAGCAAAAATCATCAAATATTTCGCGCAAACATGATTTAGAGCGAGGGTAGCAGGGATTGTATGCAACATATAATCTGTATTTTGCCCTTGTTAAAGCGACATATAAAAGTCTCGCCAATTCTTCATTTTCTTCCTTGTCGTTAAGCTTCTTTTCATCCTTCCTGGACTGAGCGACATAAGCTGCGATTTGTTTGCCGCCTTCGTGATACATATAAATATGCGGAAATTCGTGCTTGCGCGGTTTTCTGCCAATATCCGGCACAAAAACAACATCAAACTGCAGGCCTTTGGATTTATGAATTGTCATAATTTTAAGAGCATCTTCATCGGTCTCCAATCTCTCTTCCGTTTCATCGCCTTCGTTTGCCTCTTTGCAAAGCGCGGCAAAGCGATTGTTTATTTTTTCCGGAATTCTTCCGAACTTGACTTCAGCTTCGTTTAAAAGCCCCATTATTTGGCGAATATTTGTTATATTTCGTTTTCCATTTATATTCGACGCAATACGCCCCCATAAATTTTGTTTTGTCATAAAAAATTCAAGAGCATTCATAACGCCATGCTTTTCCCATTTCGTTTTCGTTTCGTAAATGACGCCAGTCCATTCAACAAAAACATTATCATCTATGGCTTTCGGTTCAAATCCGCAGAAATTATGCATTAGCAAAGCCCTAATGCATCTTATATTGTTGTTATAACAGATTGCATTTAACAAAATCCTCATAAAATCCGCAGACTCGCTCTCAAAAACCGAGCCACCGCGAACAACGGCAAATATGCTCTCCTTAGCCAGCGCATTTTTATACGCTAGGCAATCTTTGTTTCTGTCCAATAAAATTGCAATATTTTTAGGCTTGATTTTTCCAGTGCTTAACAATCGTTTCACTTCCAAAATAACAGACTTTTTTGTTTTTGAATCAAACTTTTCTTTATTTTCGTTATCGCTGCCTCTCCAAATCACAAAAGGTTTATAATAGCCGTCTTTTTCTTCCTTAATCGGTTTAAGCTCCGGTTTTCCGCATTCAACTTTCGCATAATCTATACCTTTGCCCATTTTTCCTTCAAAAGAATTATTTTTAAAAAATGAGCCCAGCGCATTCAGCAAAGTTTTTTCCGATCGGTAATTTTTATCCATTTCAAATAGATTTTTTCCAGCCTTTTCCCTAGCCTTTCCATAAGCAAAAATATCGCCGCCTCTAAATCTGTAAATTGCCTGCTTTGGATCGCCTATCATAAAAAAAGGCTTATCTTTGAACAGATAATCAAAAATATCAAACTGCATTTTATCGGTATCCTGAAATTCATCTACCAATATGGCGTCATATTTCTTTTTTACCGCATTTTGGAATTTATTTCCATTGCATTTATCTTCTGTTATGGCTTCATGGCAATTCTCAATCATATCGTTGAAGTCCATAATTTTCATCTTTCTTTTTTCTTCTTTCAGCTTGCTGTGGATTTCTCTTGCCAATTTGCAAGCTATTGCATATTTTATCTCTTTTTCATCTTCCATTTCATCGATGCATTCCTTGCCGACAATCTCCGCTTTAGGGTGTTTCAGAATAATATCTATGGACCTCGATAAATCCGCAGGGCTAAGGTTAAGTGTTTTATCCGAGTCTTTAATATTTTCCCGCCAAAAATTTGCTATAACTCTGTCTTTAACATCTTTTAAATTTACAACAACCTCTTTTTCTTCAAAATTTCCAATTTCAAAAGCAAACTCGCTTAACAGCCTTTCGCAAAAGCCGTGAATGGTAAAAACCGGCATTTCATCTATGCCGGCAATAGCTTCTAATAATCTTATTTCGGTTATGTCATTCTTTTTTTCGGCACTTTTTTTCCATATATCATAAGCTTCTCTGATTTTTTCTGCGGTATTTTTTTTAAGTTCGGCTGTAGCCGCTTTTGTGAAAGTTATTAAAACTATTTTTTCTATGGGCAAGCCTTTTTCCAAAAGCAAGCGAAGAACTATTAAACCTATGGTATAAGTTTTGCCGGTTCCGGCACTCGCTTCAATGAGAACTTTTTCGTTTAGCGGCAAATTTTCAACTATAAGGGATTGCATATTTTATATCCTTTAAACAGATTTTCGGAATAATTTATGAAATCTTCTTCTTTTATGCCTAAATCCTCAAACGACTGCGCATCTCCAACAATCATCTGCGCATATTTAGAATACCTCGCAATTGCAAAATCATACTCTCCGCGGCCGAAAATTCTTTTTTTTGCCGCTGCCATGGTTTTATCTTCTTTGTTTATTAGATATTCCCAGGCTGCATCTGGAAAAATCGGCTGCATTCTCTTTTCCAGATTCTCTTTCAATTTCCATAATTCGTCTAAGATTTCCTTTGCTTTTTCTTTTGGCATGCCTTTCAACTCTATTGGTTCTGTGTTTTTCAAAAACATTTTCGTATTCTGGTTCTCTGCTTTATTTAAATTCAAATCCAAGTGATACAGCCAATGTTTCAAACGATATTTGCCCTTATCGCTGCTCGGATAAATCCAAAATGTTCCCTGCTTTTCATTTTTCGCCCTCGCTTTCAATTCTTCTGCTTCTGCCGCAATATTATCTATAATTTTCTCTGCAAATTTTCCGTTTGGCAAATCGCCTCTCAATTTTGAAATTTTGTTTTTTTTCGCATATTCATCGCGATTCTCATTTCTCACAATTAAATCTGCCAAAATCCATTTGTCCAATGCTTCTTCTATAACAAAGGGTTCCAAATTTTCTAAAAGTTCAATATCTTCCGGCAGAATAATATTGCATACATCTTTTAAAAAATATTTCGGAGCATCTGATAAAATTCTGTATAGAGTATTGATATCCTTTGTCTTTTTAATCTCCGCATTGTCAATTTCCCATTTCCAAATGCTTTTGCCTGAGCCAGAATTAACAGAGCAGGCCCATCTGTTGTCGTATGTTTCGGCTTCCGAGAACGGTTGCAAAGGATGTTTTGCAATTAAATCTGCCGCATTTATTTCATACTGCTCTTCCAGATTTTTCAAAAACGTGATGACAACGCTGGAAGGCTCCAGTTCATCTGCGGTTTTTTCATCTTGCCCCACCCAGCTTACATAAAGATTTTCCTTTGCGCTGCAGATTGTTTCCAAGAACATTAAGCGATCTTCATTTGCAATATCTTTGTCGCCTAACTTATATTTTATCATCAGATTTATATCCTTGCTCTTTTTTTGCCGAGGAAATTCCTTGCTGTTCATTCCAAGGCAGCATATAATCTTATGCGGAATGGCTCTGATGGTTTCCATATTTGAAAATGATATTTTGCCGCTCAAGGAATATGGAGATTTCGCATTTATCTCCAGTTTTTTTGGCAATGCGGTTTTCAGAACGTTAAAATCTATAAGCATATTTTCGTTATTGCTGAATCCTATAAGCATTTCTTTTTTCAGAGAGTCCCATGCGCTCATAATTTTTTGGTAAGGGTTATCCTTATCTTCGTTAAAATCGGTTTTGTCCGTGCCAAAGAATGTTTGCAGACTTTCGCTGAAAAATTCATCCCAGCCTTTAATAGTCTTTTCTTTTTGGCTTTCTTCGTCAAGCTTTTGAAGCGCCTTTTCAAAACAGGCAAAATCGCCAAAAATTTTAGCGGCATTTCCTTCTATATCGGGATAGCAATATTCATCTTTTTCAGAAAATTCATTTTCTGAAATCATAAAAAAACCTGCTGTCAGCTGGTCAAATCCGCTTTTAAAAGAATAATTCGGTTTTTCTGCGGAGCTTTCAAAACCATATCTTATTGCATTCTCCATGATCCATTTTGCCAAACGATCTCTGCCATCGGATTCAAGCTCTCTGTCTTGCGCAAACATGGAATATTCAAACAGGGCAACAACATCCGGCGCTTCATAATATCTGCCATTTGTCAATGAAAATAGCAAATTCAAAAGCTGCAAGGTTTTGTCGTATTTTTTCACGTCGCGGTCCGCTATTTTATACGGAAGAATATCGTCTCGCCCAAAAACAATCTCTATTGCGCTGGCGTAATTTTCAATATTCGGAGCAACCACGGCAATATCTGCAGGTGTCAATTCCTTATTTTTGGCAAATAAATCTAAAATATAATCTCGCAGAACTTCAACTTCCCTTAAAGGCGAAAAGCAGTTGCTAAACGTAATGGAATCGTCTTTTTTGCATTTTGTTTTTTCATTGCAATCGCCAATGATATTCTCTTGAACTTTTTTCAGCAATGAATTTGCATTTATCAATTTGTCAATATATTCTAAATTATCCCAGCCTATTTGCTCATATAAAACCTGAGCGCTGCGGCCTAAATTTGCGATGAGCCTGTTGCCTAAATCCCAATACAGTCTCTTATCATCTGCAATTTTGCTTTCCCATGCTTTTTTTCGCAAAATCAATTTATCGCTTTTTGTATCGCCTATATATTCTTTGCTAATTTGAAGCAAATACAGATTAACTTTGCAGCCCGCTTGAGATAAATGCTTTAACGCCGATAGTTGAATCTGAGCAATTGACTGCGGAGCGAAAATAAAAATCTGCTTTGGCAAAAGTTTTTTGTCGCTTTTGGCAAAAAGTTCGTAAAGCTGCAAAACATCCATCTCATGTTTATTTTCTTCCTTTAATTTAATCCAGAGATTTCTTTGAAATTCTTCATTTTTCTTGAAATTTTCATCGGTATCCTCAATTGCATAAGATTCTTTTTTGTTCCACTTTTCAATTATATCCTGTCTGTAAACTTGATATGTGGCAAATAGAGATGCTATTTCGCTGGCAAAAGAAAAGGTTTTTTCATCTCCGTTCAGCGACTTGTAAATTGCCCATACCAAGTTGCTTTCATTGAAAACGCTTTCTTTTTCGTCTTTTTTCAGTGCTTTCGGGGATAAATTGTAAGCGCATTGCATTAAAAGCCCTGGAAGAGGCTTAAACGGCAGCGCTGTCCATATCCCGTGTTTGTCCACGCATTTTTTTTGCAAATATTCCTGCAAACCCCTCGAATCGCAAACCAGCACCTTTCCGCCTGTCAAAAAACCGCCTTTTGCGGAGCTTTTTGCAAAGGGTTCTTCGGAGAAAAGGTCGGTCAAGAGCTGATCTGCCAGAATTTCTATATCGGTATGGGCTCTTAATTGCACAATTTGGAATATAGTAAACGCTTATTTTGTTGCTTAATTGAGAATTGAGAGTTGAGAATGGAGAATAATTTCTACATATAATGGCTAAAATAACTCAAAATGTGCTTTTTTATTCTCAATTCTCCATTCTCAATTCTCAATTAAACCATGAAATCGGGGTTAATCAGTGCTTATTATAGCCAAAAATGTAGAAAAATCTACCGCTTTTCCTAAAAAAAATGTATATTAATAGAATAGACGGAGTTTTTATTATGTTCAATCGTTTAACAGTATTGTTTTGCGCGCTTGCGCTTCTGTTTTTAGCCGCTTGCGGAGGCTCTAAGAGTTCCCGAGCTTCTTATGATGATGACGGCTATGAAGGCGGCGGTAGCGGCGGTGGTGGCTCAAAAAGAGCGGCCCCGGCAAAGACAGAGGATATTAAACAAGCTAATAGAGATGCTGTTAGCTTGACGGAAGAGAATCATAAATTGGCAAAAGAGATTTTCGACCTTAAAAACAAGCTAGGTTTGCCTACAGACGAAGATTAAACCCTAGTTCTTGACTAAAACTATTCTTCGCTAACTTATGGCGGCAGCCATGAGTGCGTTATGGTATTATTTTTTGGAGGTATATCATGAAAGCGTTCACGAAAATTCTAGGGCTTGCACTAGCGGCTTCCCTGCCGATTTTTGCGCAAACTACATTGACCAGCAGTAAGCAGCAGACTTACAACGGCTATGATTACGAGCTTTGGAGTGAAAACAACACAGGCACCACTTCCATGACGCTCACGGGAGATAACGGTTCTGGCGCCAATGCAAAAGGCGGAACATTTACTTGTTCATGGCAAAATTCGCTAAACATCCTTTTCCGTTCCGGCAAAAAATGGGGGATGACAGGAGGTCCAACTCCCAGGTCGGCTGGTAATATAAGCATTGATTTTGATGCCACATGGTCTTCCAACGATGGCGCAAGAATGCTCGGCGTATATGGTTGGGCGTTTTACCCATCGGACAGCAAACCGACAAAAGATGAAGCCGGTACATCCAGAAATTATTCCGACCAAATAGAATATTACATTATTCAAGATCGTGGCGGCTATAACCCGGCTACAGGTGGCGATGCTGCCGGCGGTGGCAAAAAATATGGCGAAGCTACAATTGATGGTATTGTATATGAATTTTATATTGCCGACAGAATCAACAGGTGGGCATTGACCGGAAATGGCGATGTAACTTTTAAGCAATACTTTAGCGTTCCAAAAACCGACGGCGGCAAAAGAACAAAAGGCATGATCTCCGTTTCCGAGCACTTTAAAGCTTGGGAAAATGCCGGCATGAAGATGATGGATTGCCGGTTATACGAAGTATCTATGAAAGTTGAATCTTATACCAACAATAGAGATGGCAAAGGCAATGCGACAGTGACAAAGAATCTTTTGACTATTGGCGGTTCCAGCACTCCAAGCTCGAATAGCGGCGGCGGTATAACTCCGAGCAGTTCAAGCCAAGCTAAAGTTCAAGCTACAACTTGCAAAACGCCTTTAATAACATACCCGCCAAGCTCCGTTCCTTCAGATCCATATACCGCTTGCTTCAAGCACACTAACAACAAATGCTATGTTTGCAAAATATCAAGCGAAGGCGAATTTGAAGGCAATATGAATACTTGCGCTTCTGGCTGGGTTTGGGATGGCACTCAATTAGAGAACAACTTGACAGATGGTTATTGGTATCAAGAAGTAGATTGCCCAGCAACAAGTTCTACATCCTCAGCAATAACTTCCAGCAGCTCGGTACATTCCAGCAGCTCTGCGCCAGCTTTAAGCTCCACGGCTGTTTCCAGCAGTTCGCGGTTGTCCAGCAGCTCTGCGCCAGGAAGCGTCTCTAGCAGCAGTTCAAGGGTTTCAAGCAGCAGTTCTTTGGCTACAACTCTTATATTGAGCTATACTCCGTTAATGCATTTCTCCGTGCGAGCCAATGGCAAAGAATTGCTTGTGGAAGCCAGTGCCCCTGCAACCGTGAAAATTTACGACATGAAAGGGCAAAAAATGGCGAGCTTCAACGTTTCAAGCAAGTTTACCTCCATTGACGTATCGAATATGTCTGGCGGAGTGTATTATGCCAAAGTTTACGGGGTTCCCGATCAGAAAATAAGATTTGTTTTGAAATGATACAAGTCCAGAATTTACAGAAAAGTTTTGGATTGCAAACATTGTTCAGCGATGCCAGCTTTCAGGTTGGCAAAGGTGAACGCATTGGCTTTGTAGGCAGAAACGGCAGCGGAAAATCCACGCTCTTCAAAATTATCCTTAACATGGAAGGCTATGACAGCGGCTGCATAAACGTTCCGAAAAATTATTCCATAGGCTACCTCTCTCAGCACTTGCACTTTGCCCATGCCACGATTTTTGACGAAGCCTGTTCTGCGCTAAAACCAAACGAAGATGGATGGATTGAGAGCTACAAAGCAGAAGCAATCTTGAGTGGACTCGGCTTTGACAAAGAAACGATTGAAAAAAAATCTCCGAACATGCTCTCCGGAGGGTTTCAGATTCGCCTGAATTTGGCAAAAGCCTTGGCCGAAGAACCGAATTTGCTTTTGCTGGACGAACCCACGAATTATCTGGACATAGTTTCCGTGCGATGGCTGCAGAGATTTTTGAGAAACTGGCCGGGCGAGCTTATGCTCATCACTCACGACCGCCGCTTTATGGACAGCGTTTGCACGCATACTCTGGGCATTCACAGAAAGAAGATGCGAAAGATTCAGGGCAGCGTTGCAAAATTGCAAGACGCGATTCTGGCAGACGAAGAAGTGCATTTGAGAACGCTGGAAAACGATGCTGCAAAGCGAGAGCATTTGCAAAAATTCATCGAGAGATTCAGATATAAAGCTTCCAAAGCAAAAGCTGTGCAAAGCAAGGTTAAAGCTCTGGAACGCCACGAACCCTTGGCAAATTTGGAAAAAATTAAAACGCTTGACTTTGAATTTACGCAAACAGATTTTCCCGCAAAGAGAATGTTAAGAGTTGAGCATCTGGACTTTGGCTTTGACGCTCCGCTGATTGAGGACTTGAGCTTTGAATTGTACAAGAGCGACAGACTTGCAATAATAGGCCCAAACGGAAAAGGCAAAACTACCCTGCTGAACCTGCTGGCTGGCGAATTGAAACCGAACAGAGGAAGCGTTGAAACTCACAACAGCACGGTGCTAAACTATTTTGGGCAAACAAATGTGAATCGCCTTGATTTGCAAAAAACAGTGGAAGAAGAAATTCAAAGTTCTTTGGCAGACCGAACGCGGGGCAAAGCTCGCACGCTTGCCGGCGTGATGATGTTTGAAGGCGACAACGCTTTGAAAAAAATATCCGTTCTTTCCGGAGGCGAGCGTTCCAGAGTTTTGCTCGCAAAAATTCTGGGCAAACCATGCAATTTGCTTTTGCTTGACGAACCCACAAATCACTTGGACATGGACAGCGTTGACAGTTTGATAGAAGCGTTGGACGACTTCAAAGGAGCTGCCATTCTGGTGAGCCACGATGAAGAAATTCTGCACGCCTTTGCCAAGCGCTTGATAATTTTCGATGGCGGCAAAGCCAGTTTTTTCGACGGCACTTATCAGGATTTTTTAGACCGAGTTGGATGGATTTGCGAAACGCCGGCGCCCAAAAAGACTCCTCAGCCAAAAGCAGTTCCCGTTCGCAAGCCGTCCACGCGCCCGTTGGAGCAGAAAATAAAACAGATGGAAGACGAAATTCACGAAAATGAAAATTTTGTAACCGAATGCGAAAAAAACATGATAGCTGCCGCAGAGCGTGGCGATGGCATGAAAATAGCGGAAATTTCAAAAGAGATGGAAGCGGCGAAAAATAAAATTACTGAGCTTTACTCTCAATGGGAGCAGGCATTGACAGAGTTTTATTCTCTTTCGCAATCCTGAATTTATCGTTGATTGCCATAAACACATCTACTATCTTTGGATCAAACTGCTTTCCGGCTTCTTCAGAAATTATTTTTACAGCCTCATCGTGCGTAAATGCTTTTTTGTAAGGCCGCTCAGAAGTAATTGCATCATATACATCAACTATGGCCATAATGCGGCCCTGCAAAGGAATGTCCAGGCCTTTCAATCCGTGATGATAACCTTTGCCATTCCAATGCTCATGGTGATAGCCTGCAAAAAATTTTGCATGGCGCAAAAACATCCCTTCGCCGGTTCTGGCAATAATCTGGTTGATTATGCGCTCGCCCTCTTTGGAATGAGTCTTCATAATCTCAAATTCTTCCGGTGTTAGCCTGCTTGGTTTATTCAAAATCAAATCAGAAACCGCTACCTTTCCAATATCGTGCAGCTTGGCGGAGAAAACCAGCATATCCTTATTCCAACCGTCCATCTCGTCTATGTAAGCACCTTGCTCCAACATTCCTTCAACGAGAATTTTTACATATTCGGCAGTTCGCTCAACGTGGCCGGTAGTAACCTTGTCCCGATTTTCAACCACATCTGCCAAAACAAATACAAAATTGTTTTGCAACTGCTCTATGCGCTCAGTGCGTTTTTTAATCAATTCGTTCACATGCAAATGATTTGATATTCTGCGAAGCATTATTGGCACGGAAAAAGGCTTGGCTATAAAATCCGCAGCGCCCAGGTCCAAACCGTGAGATTCTCTGGATTCATCGCTAAAAGCTGTTAAAAATATAACTGGAATCTGCGAGGTAATTTCGTTTTCCCTAAGCTTTTGCAAAGCGGCAAAACCATCCATCTCTGGCATTTCTACATCCAGCAAAATAAGGTCCGGCATGATTTTTTCAAGCAGAGAAAACATTTTTGCGGCAGAAAGCATGGTAAAAACATCGTACTGGCCTTCCAAAGCCTGTTTAGCCTTGACCAGATTGACTGCGCTATCATCCACCACAAAAATAATTTTCATAATATGGCCTCCGCCACTGCGCAGCCCATCTCTTCCGTTCCTGCTTTTTTGCAACCGTCAACCCAAATATCCCCGGTGCGAATGCCTTTAGATATTGTCGTTTCAACCGCAAGTTCTATCGCTTTTGCAGCTTCTTTTTCTTTGAACGTGTAGCGAAGCATAAGCGCAGCGGAAAGTATTTGAGCTATGGGATTGGCAATTCCTTTGCCGGCTATATCAGGAGCGGAACCGCCTGCCGGCTCGTAAAGCCCAAATGAACCCTCGGCCAGGCTTGCGCTGGGCAAAAGCCCCATGGAGCCTGTTAGCATAGCGCATTCATCGCTTAAAATATCTCCGAACAAATTGGGGCAAAGCATAACGTCAAAGCTGCCCGGCCTTTTTATGAGCTGCATTGCGGCATTGTCCACGTAAATATGCTCAAGCTCAATTTCAGGATATTCCTTTGCTATTTCTTTCACTATTTCGCGCCAAAAAACGCTTGTGGTCAAAACATTGGCCTTGTCCACGCTGGCAACCTTTTTATTTCGGAGTTTGGCGGCCTCAAATGCAAATCTGGCTATGCGTTCAATCTCTTTTCTGGTATAAACCATGGTGTCAAAGCCCTTTTCATCTTCGCCGCTGCCTTCTCTGCCCTTGGGTTGCCCAAAATAAACATCGCCCGTCAACTCCCTTACGCAAAGAATATCAAAACCGTCTCCGGCAATATCCGCTCTAAGCGGGCATGCGGAAACAAGAGTTTTATACACCCTGGCAGGGCGCAGATTGCAATAAAGCTTAAAATATTTGCGAAGCGGCAAAAGCGCGCCTCTTTCCGGTTGAAGCTCAGGCGGCAGGCTTTCCCATTTTGGCCCTCCCACGGAGCCGAACAAAATGGCCTGAGCCGCTTCTGCAGTTTTAATTGTGCTTTCTGGCAGGGGGTGTTTATGCAGATCATAAGCCGCGCCGCCCACAGGAGCCCACTCTAAATTCAAAGAAAAACCGTATTTTTTGCCAGCGGCTTCCAATACTCTAACGCCTTCTTTCATTATTTCCGGACCAATGCCGTCTCCCGGCAAAACCGCAATCGATAGTTGTTTCATAAATGTTCCGCCGCCAATTTGCCTGCTTCGTCAAAATCTCCGTATAGCATCTGCTCGGCAATTTTGTCTATAAGGGATTGAGTTTCTACTTTCCAGGAATATTCTTTCAATGCATCAAGCGCATCGTAAACGGGTCTTTCATCGTAATCTGCGCAAGCATTGCAAATAACGTGCAGCTGCTCATGCAAAAAGCTCGGATCGGAATCCGTATCGCTTATTGCTGCGAAAACCTTCTTTTGAGACTCAATTTTTGTCATTATGCTGATCACTTCGTCTATAAGCACCTGCGCATGCAATTTTATAAAGCTCTTGTTGTGCTCTTTTCCGGCTTTTTCCAGAACAGAAGTCAGTTTTGAAGTAGCAGTTTCGCCTATATTGGACAAAGCGCTCTTTAAAGCATGCACGGTTATCGTAAACTGCTGCAGCTCTTCATCCGTTGCGTTATCGATGTTCTTCAAAGTATCTTCTATCACTGGCAAATTCTTTTTTACATCGAGATGGAAAATGGCGAGCAGCGATGGATCTGATTTGAAAATGCTGGTGCTGGGACGCAGCGCTTTATCGTCAATGTTTTCCTTTTGCTTTCTAGCTTCTGCCAGCACTTCCGGCGCTTGCTTATCGCGAATAAATTTGTTCAGAACAGCATTCAGCTGTCGAACGTCTATGGGCTTTGATATAAATTCGTCGAAGCCATTCTCAAGGAAAAGTTTTGACTGGCCTGTAACCGCATTGGCCGTTAATGCCACAATTGGCATCTTGTAACCCAAATCCCGCATTATTTTCGTAGCTTCTATGCCATCCATCTTAGGCATCATGTGATCCATAAACACAATATCATACGTTCTGCCAGCCTTTACTTTGTTAATAGCCTCAACTCCATTGGAAGCAATATCTATGGACAAGCCATAAGGCATCATAAGCCCCTTGGCTACATACAAATTGGATTCAACATCATCTACTATCAAAATCTTGCCGTACGGCATATATTCGCGCGATATTTTCGCTCTTTTTGTTTTATAAGAACTGGTTAAACGGAAGCTCTGCAAATTTTCGACAGTTTCTTTGCCTATGGTTCTTTGTCCTATTTTCTTTTGCGGCAAGCGCACGGTGAATATGGAACCCTTGTTCGGTTTGCTCTGCACATCTATAGTGCCGTTCATAATTTTTATCAAACGCCAAACTATGTTCAAGCCAAGCCCTGTGCCTTCAATAAAACGATTGGCTTCCTGATTGAAGCGAGCATATTCCGAAGTGAACAATGCCTCCTTCTGCTCTTCCGTCATGCCCTGGCCGGTATCTGAGATGCAGAAAACCATCATGATATACCCGTCATCAACACCCTGAGTCTCGGCGCTTACAGACAGGCTTATGCTGCCGGCATCCGTATATTTATAAGCGTTGGATAGCAGATTGTTCAAAATTTGCTTGATGCGCAATTCATCTCCGTACAGCTCGAACGGCATATTTTCGTCAACTCGCAATTCAAATTCCACAGGCTTGCTGTTGCGCATCATATTCAAATGTATAGCATCGTTTATAAGGCTTGCAAGCTCGTATTTCACCAGCTTAAGCTCCATTTTATCCGCTTCTATCTTGGACAAATCCAGTATATCGTTGATTATGCCAATCAGCAATTCGCCTGAATTGTAAATCTCGCCAAAAGCTTCCTTTATGTGCGGAGTGAGAGATTCATCCTGGAGCTGGATTTCAGTTATGCCAAGAATTGCATTCATAGGCGTGCGAATCTCATGGCTCATGGTAGCGAGGAATTTGCTCTTAGCCTTGTTGCTCGTTTCGGCTATCAACGCTTTGCGCATTTCGCGCATCATAGCCTGCTGCTCTCTCAAATCCCTTGCATATCCGGCTACCGCTTCCTGCTCCCTGTATTTTACGCCTACGAGCGTTATATCGCAAGGAACTATCTCTCCGTTTATATCCAGGTGAGTCCATTCAAAGCGGCAGTAGCCCTCTTCGCGAGCCTTCTTGTTGACCGCAAGGGCTTTTTCCAGCGATGGCGTTCCATCTGGCTGCAGCGGCGTGGAATACTTGAAGAGCTGGTTGCCCATATAATCTTTTTTGCTCAGCAGCCCAAGCAGGCTGAGCGCAGCCTGATTGCATTCTATAACATCTGATTTTGCATCGAACAACGTACAGCTTATAGGCACCGCGCTGAGCAATATACGAGCCCGTTCATCTGCCTCTCGCATTTTTTCCATCACGGCTTTGACTTCGCGCAAATCGCGCGCAAAGCCCGCAACCATAAATTCGTCTTTGTATTTGACGCGGATCAATGTAACTTCGCATGGAATCTGCTCGCCATTGAGCTTTTGATGCATCCATTCAAAGCGGCTATAACCTTCGTCAAAAGCCATATTCAAAACTTCAATAGCCTTTTCGCTCGAAAGCCGCCCGTCTGGCTGATACTTAGGCATAAGCTCGTAAAATCTGTCTAAATATTCTCCCTTGCTCGGCAAATCGAATAAGCGCAAAGCTTCTGCATTGGTGTTGGTATTTTGATATTTCTTATTCCAGAGATTTATCACGAGAGGAGTGGAGTCCATCATAACCTGAACAAGCTCATCCGTTTTTAATCTCGCCGATATAACGCGCAAAAGAAGAAGACTGAGCACTACCGCCAGCACAAAGCCCAAAGCGGAGATAATGGTTATCATGTTTTTCAAATTCTTGTAATATTCCACTTCCGGCGTTAGAACAGCCAAATACCAGCCGTTTGGAAGCTGCCTAATAAACATTACGGCATCCCAGCCCCTGTAGTCCGTTCCCTTGCGGGCAAAAATCTCTTTTTTCCGGTCTATCTCTTCTTTAATAGCAACCCCATCATTCATCATAGTCAGCGACTTGCCAAAAAAACGGTCATGAATTGGGTGGGCAATCACTCTGAGTTCTTCATCAAATAAAATTCCATAGCTGTTGTTGTCATATACGCGTGCCTCTATAGCGTACTTTGCAATTCTATCAAGCTTCACGCTCAGGCTAACAACGCCTATCAGTTCTTTTTTTTCGTCAAAAATGGCTCGCGAATACGATATGATCACTTCTCCTGAGAGAGCGCTTATATTAGGCTTTGTAATGGCTACACCCCCGTTTGCCTTTATAGCCGCTATGTACCAAGGGCGGCTCTTTGCATCATAGTCATCCGGAAAAGGCCGCCGCCAGCCATCAATATCGCCATGTTTTTCAAAAGAACCGAAAACTCCGTCAAAATCTTTTACAACGTCTTCTTCTTTGTATAAATTTACGATATCCGAAAAGTAATCCTGCAGATTATGAGTGGAGATTCCATTCATAATCATTCCACGCACGGTTTGAGAAAACCCAACTATGTTGGATTTTGGCTCTTGCAAATCTGCCTGTATTTTCACCCATGTATTCTCGAACGCAGCATTTGCATTTCTTTCCAAATGCTTGTTTTCAATATTGCTGACATACCAATAGCTAAAAACAACCATTAATGCAAAAGCTGCAAATACAAAAAAGGTCTGTAAATAAGACAAGTTTGCTATAACCGCTCTTCGTATTTGCCGAACTTTCATGGCCCCTCTACTTCTACTTTAAATCTCCCTTGAATTTCAGAAAACACGTCTACTATATGAGGGTCAAAATGCTTGCCCTTTTCAGAAATTATAATGTTCGCCGATTCTTCATGGGAAAAAGGCGGTTTGTAAACTCGCTCCGAAACAAGAGCGTCGTAAACATCCACAAGTGCCATTATGCGCCCCTGCAAAGGTATTTTCTCGCCGCTAAGCCCATGCGGGTAGCCTGTGCCGTCCCAATGCTCGTGGTGGTAGCCCGCAAAGAATTTCGCATAATACAAAAAGATTCCGCCATTGGTCTGCATCATCATGTGATCTATAATTCGCTCCCCTGCAAGCGCATGAGTTTTTATCTGTTCGTATTCTTCTTTGGTGAGCTTGCCGGGCTTGCTCAAGATAGTATCTGAAATGGTAATTTTGCCTACATCGTGCAGGCGAGCAGAAGCTATGGCAGCTTCTTTGTCCCATTCTTTGAGTTCTTCCGTATAAATTCCGCGCTCCAGCATGCCGTTAATCAGTATTCTCAAATATTTGGTTGAGCGCTCAACGTGCCTGCATGTAAGCTTGTCGCGGTTTTCCACCAGTTCCGCTATGATTGAGATAATGCTGGTGTTGAGCTGCTCAAGCTGCATGGAACGCTGCCTGAGCAGTTCGGTTTGCTTGTTGATGAGATCTTCTATTTGCAGATGGTGCGCGATTCTGTTCAGCAGAACAGGAGTTGAAAACGGCTTTGCTATAAAATCCACCGCCCCAAGCTCCAGGCCATGCGCTTCCCTGGTTTCATCGCTATACGCGGTTAAGAAGATCACCGGAATATATTTTGTTTTCGGGTCTTCCTTTATTTTTTGCAATGCCGTAAAGCCGTCCATTCCCGGCATTTCTATATCGAGCAAAATCAAGTCTGGCGTGATTTTCTCGATAAGGGCAAACATTTTTTCGGCTGAAAGCAAGGTCAATACGCGATAAGAACCGCTCAAAGCTTGCTTCGCTTTTGTCAAATTAACAGGACTGTCGTCCACTATAAAGATAATATTCATAAATGCACCAGTTGCTAAATATACAAAAAAGAGCCTCCATACCAAGCTCCCCTTGACAATTTGTGTTTTTTTTACTATATTTAAGAGTCCAAATTTTTGAGGTTTTTTATGGCCAAGCTTAACATAGAGGCAATACATCAAGAAAGTAAGAAGAAAGATGCCTTCGATTTCCGTGCGGGCGACACCGTCACGGTTAATATTAAAATCATGGAAAAAACTGCGGACGGCAAGGCAAAAAGCCGTATTCAGCCCTTTAAGGGCGTGGTTATCCAGCGCAAAGGCACAGGCATAAGCTCCTCTGTAACCGTTCGCAAAATGTCCAGCGGCATTGGCGTAGAGCGCGTTTTCCAGATGCACTCCCCGCTAATAGACTCCATAGCCATAGATGCCCATGGAAGCGTGCGCAAATCCCGCATATTCTATATGCGCAACCTTCAGGGCAAGGCTGCTCGCATAACAGAGCGCAAAGTTCGCGCTTCGCAGGAAGCTGCCGCTCCGGAAGCTACAGCAGAGTAGGATTTTGCAAGTCCCTGTTGCTCAAAACAGGGTCGCTGACAGGCCATTTTATCCCAATTTTAGGGTCATCCCAGGCATAGCCCGCTTCTTCGGCTCCGTTGTACACGGAGCTGCATTTGTATTGGACTTCTGCGAAATCGGAGAGAACGCAAAAGCCGTGCGCAAACCCGATTGGAATGTAGAGGAATTTATTGTTGTCTTCGCTTAGCTCCTCGGCGTGCCACTTGCCAAAGGTTGGGCTGTCTTTGCGTATGTCAACGGCCACGTCCCATATTTTGCCGCAAGTGCAGCGTACAAGCTTTGCCTGCCCGGGATTCTTTTGATAGTGCAGCCCGCGCAGCGTGTTTTTAACCGAGCGGCTGTGGTTGTCCTGGACAAAAACTGTGTCTATGCCAAGAGCTTTGAATTTATCTATGTTGTAAGATTCGTAGAACCAGCCGCGCGGGTCTGGAAATACGTCTGGATATATGATTAAAAGGCCTTCCAGTTCACATTTTTCAGATTTCAAATTTCCTCCAATTGTTTTTGAATGTCTGGCAGTATTTCAAATTCTTCGTGGTGCAAAGCGCTCATTTTTTGGCACAGCAGGGCAAGGTTTTTTGAATCGTTTGGATTTGGGCGTTTGGTTTCGCTTATGTTTTGCAGAATTGAAACCATTTTTTCCACGTCTTGCTGATGCGGATATGAGCGCATGAAACGGCGGAATGCGCTTATGCCTATTTTAAAATTTTCCAAGTCGTCTTTTTCTATAGTGTACATTATTTCCGGCAAAACTCTTGCGCCGAGCAATTCAAGCAAGTTGCCTTTGTAGCTGCTCAGTTCGCCTTCCAAGTGAGCAGCGGGATTGGTATCGGATTCTATTCTCGATGCCGATTTTTGCCCGTCTATTTCCGCTAAAAGCTCGTCCACCTCTCTTTCTTTTTCCAGTTCGGACTGCTCTCTGTATTTTGCCTGATATAGAATTGGGAAACCCGTCAAAAATAAATGCGCACTGCCTATTGTTGTAAATTCTCCCAAAAAAAAGATATCGCATTCTTCGCTTAGCAGCATGTCTTCTGATTGATATGGAACGAGCTGTGCCGGCACCGGAAAAAAATCGCCAAGATTGCAATTCTTTGGCGGGATTACGCTAACGCTTATCTTCTTTGTCTTCTCCAGATTTTCCTTTATTTCATCGTCTTCCAGAATATGTTTCAGAATTTCCTGCAAGCCTTTGGGCAAAGTCTGCTTCAAACTGTTGCGAAAAGATTCAAAGTCCGGATGTTTGGAGTAGTCTCCCTGTATAGCTAAGATTCCGTCTGGGCTAACGAGGGCGTCAAAAGGAGTTTCTTCTCCGCCGCCAGATTCAGGCTTTGGCACTTTAACATAACCGATCACCTTCCCGCAAAGATTGTTTTCATCGCCTTTTTTTTGAATTATTCCGAACACGTGGGTTAATATAGAAAAGTTGAGAGTTGAAAGTGGAGAGTGGAGAGTTAGGCAAACTTAAATGCATTTATTTTTTGTTTTTCACTCTCAATTCTCAACTCTCAACTCTCAACTAATTGTTTGTGGTTAAGAATTTCAATTCCCCGTAATTTTTCACCGCTAGATTCAAACGGTATTCGTTTGGGAACAGGCAGACCAGATTTACGTGCTTGTCTTGCATGCAGTCGCCTTTGTATTCTTTTGCAAAATCGTCTTGCTTTTTTTGGTCACCGCTAATCCACCTTGCGCAGAAGACCGGGATTTTGTCTAATTGAACTTCTGCGCCATATTCGCTTTCCAAGCGGTATTTTAGAACGTCGAATTGAAGCTCGCCTACCACTCCGATTACAGGAAGCGCAGAGCTGAGTGCTGTGAAGAGCTGCGTTGCGCCTTCTTCTGAGAGTTGTGCGAGGCCCTTGCCGAGTTGTTTGCTTTTTAGAGGATTTAAGAGCGTCACTCTTGCGAAGAATTCGGGGGCAAAGTCTGGGATGCCGGAGAATTTGAATTTTTCGCCCTCGGTTAAGGTGTCGCCTATGTTGAAAATGCCCGGGTCGTTTATGCCAACTATGTCGCCGGCATAGGCTTTGTCTATAACCTCTTTGTCTTGAGCTAAAAAGCTTGTGGGAGCTGCTAGACGAATTTCGCGGCCCGTGCGGCAGTGCAGAATTTTGTTCCCTCTCTCAAACGAGCCTGAGCAAATGCGCAAAAACGCTGTGCGGTCTCGGTGGCGTGGGTCCATGTTTGCCTGAATTTTAAATACGAATGCGCTGAATTTGTTTTCCATGGGCTCAATTATGCGAACATCGGATTCTCTGGGCGCAGGCGGCGGCGCAATGTTTGCGAATGCGTTCAAAAGCTGCCTAACGCCGAAGTTGTTCACCGCGCTTCCGAAAAACACTGGGCATTGCTTGCCGGCGAGGTATTTTTCTTTGTCAAAGGGATCCATCGCTTGTGTTGCGAAGTCGTAGCGGTTTTTGAATTCCTTTATGTATTCTTCGCCGCAAAGCTCTACAAGTTTTGGATCGTCTGCTCCGCTCATTTGCAGAATTTCCTGTTTTCCATCGCTTTTGGAAAATGTGTGCAAAGTATTGTCTGCAATGCAGTAAACGCCTTTGAACAGCTTTCCGTAGCCTATGGGAAGAGTGAACGGGCAAGTTTGAATTTGCAGAATTTTTTCTATTTCGTCCAAAAGCTCCAGCACATCTCTGCCATCCAAGTCCATTTTGTTTATGAATGTGATTATAGGCGTGTGGCGCATTCTGCACACTTCCATCAGTTTTATGGTTTGTTTTTCAACGCCATTCACTGAATCGATGAGAACCAGAGCTGCATCCACGGCAGTCAGAGCGCGGTAAGTATCTTCGCAAAAATCCTGATGGCCCGGAGTGTCAACCAGATTGAAGTAGCATCCTTCAAATGGAAAATTGAGAACCGAGGAGCTTACCGATATTCCACGTTGCTGCTCTATTTTCATCCAGTCGCTAACGGTATAGCTTTTGTTGGACTTTGCTCTTACGTGCCCAGCTTCTCTAATCACTTTGCCATACCAAAGAAACTTTTCCGTAAGCGTAGTCTTGCCCGCATCGGGATGTGAGACTATGGCAAACGTGCGCCGCAGGGAGATTTCTGATGATAAAGACATGATGTGTGGGAATGTAGAAATTTACCCTTTACATCATGCCTCTTGACTAGCAACTATTCCAAGTTGGAATAGCAAAATGCATTTTTTATGCCGGATTTTGTCCGTTTTTTGCGTCTAAGTATTATGAACAAAAATAGGAGGTTCAAAATGTCTAAAAACTTAGACGAGGCAAGCCGCGAATACAAGAACAGCGTTTTCACCATGCTATTCAGCATAAAGGAGAACTCGCTGTCTCTGTTCAACGCAGTGGAAAACACGAACTACGGGCCGGGCACGGACATAAAAATAACCACTTTGAACAATGTACTGGTCAAAGGCCAGCAAAACGACATTTCATTCGTTTTGGACGGCAAAATAGTGGTCTTGGTGGAGCACCAGTCCACTATCAACAACAACATGGCGCTGAGGTTTCTGATGTACATATCGGATGTCTATGAAATGATAGTTGACCGGAAGGAACGCTATCGCAAAGAAAGGGTTTCCATCCCAAAGCCTGAGTTCATAGTCTTGTACAACGGCAATGAAGATATGCCTGAGCAGCAGGAGCTTAAATTGTCTGACATGTTCAAGGATTTGGGGGAAGGCGAGGCTCCCAATCTTGAGCTTGCGGTTAAGGTTTACAACATCAACAAGGGTCACAATGAGGAGCTTGTCAATCGCAGCGCTGTTTTGAGGGAATACTCAACTTTTGTATATTTGGTGAAGGAGTATGTTAAGTCCATGGGTTTGGGTAAAGCTATCCAGTTGGCCATGGAAGACTGCATACGCAAGAATGTGTTGAAGGATTTTTTGGAGATGCACTCGCAGGAGGTTTACAATATGCTTTATGGCGACTGGAATATGGAAGAGGCTCTTGATGTTAGATATGAAGAAGGCGAAGCTAGAGGCAGGAGCGAAGGTCATGAAGAGGTCCTTGATCTTATGGCACAAGGTTACGACCGCGAGCAAATCAAGGATATTTTGAAACATTCCGATCGAAGATAGGTTTTAATCTCATTTATATAGCAAACGCTAATTTAGTCGCTTATCCCCATGCCCTTTCTCCCAATATCACGCAAAGAAATGGACAGCCTTGGCTGGGACTGCGCGGATGTTATTATTGTTAGCGGCGATGCTTATGTTGACCACCCCGCTTTTGGGCATGCTGTTATAGCGAGAATTCTGGAAAGCGAAGGGTTGCGTGTTGCTATTTTGCCGCAACCTAATTGGCGAGACGATTTGCGTGATTTCAAAAAACTTGGGCAACCAAGATTGTTTTTTGGTGTGACTTCCGGCTGCCTGGATTCTGTTGTGAGCCACTACACCGCAAACAAAAGACTGCGCAGCGACGATGCTTATACACCGGGCGGCCAAGCGGGATTCCGCCCAGACAGAGCCGCAACAGTCTATTCCAAAATTCTAAAACAGCTTTTCCCAAATACCCCCGTAATTCTTGGAGGCATAGAAGCCTCGCTCCGCAGAACAACGCACTACGACTTTATGGAAGGCCGATTGATGCCAAGCATACTATGCGATAGCAATGCAGATTTGCTCGTTTATGGAATGGGAGAAAAACCAATTCTGGAAATAGCGAGGAAGATGAAAAGCGGAGAGGACATTTATACAACGCCGCAAATCGCATTTCTAATTGAGAATGGAGAATTGAGAATGGAGAATAGGTCAAACTTAAAAGCATCAGCTTATGAATATTCTCAACTCTCAATTCTCAATTCTCAATTAAATTTCCACGAAAATTGCCAAAAAGATAACGATAAGATTTTAGTTATTAACCCGCCATTTGAAGCTATGACCGAGGCTGAGATTGACAGGAGCTTTGATTTGCCTTATGAGAGGAAACCGCATCCCAGATATTTGAAACGTGGGGATATTCCTGCTTTTGAGATGATTAAGAATAGCATCACTACGCACAGAGGATGTTTTGGAGGTTGCTCGTTTTGCGCTATTCATGCGCATCAGGGGAAGTTTATCGCCAGCAGAAGCGAAGAAAGCATTTTGGCAGAGGTTGAGAAGATAAACGGAAATGTGATTAGCGATTTGGGCGGGCCCAGCGCGAATATGTATAAAATGGGCGGTTTGGATGAGAATTTATGCTCAAAGTGCAAGAGGAACAGTTGCCTTTTCCCTAAAATTTGCGATAATTTAAATACCAATCATAAGGTGATGAATGAGCTTTACGCAAAAGTCTCGCGGATTAAAAAAGTTTTTATAGGCAGCGGGGTTCGCTACGATATGCTTTTGCACAAGCCTTGCAAGGAAAACGATATTTATATTGAGAATTTGATTTTGCATCATACGAGCGGCCGTTTGAAGCTCGCTCCGGAGCATACCGAGGAACACGTTCTCAAGCTTATGGGCAAACCAAGCTTTGACGTTTTCAAAAAGTTTTTGCTCATTTTCCGGAAAATATGCGAAAAGCACAATTTGAAAACCCAGATTATGCCGTATTTAATGTCTAGCCATCCGGGTTGCACAATGGACGATATGAAAGCGCTTGCAAAGAAACTCAAAGATTTGAACATCCGCCCTGAGCAGGTGCAGGATTTCACTCCAACGCCTTCTACTCGAAGCACAGACTTGTTCTACCTCGCTTTGAAAAAGGATAAAAATGCGCCGTTTGTCGCTACGGATGAAAAAGAAAAGCTAGAGCAAAAGGCTAAGTTTTTTTAGCGCTTTGCTCACATCGCTTTTAGTAACGATTAAAGGCGGCAGCAAACGCAGAACATTCGTTCCAGCGCGCACCACAATCAAGCCTTGCTCTCTGCACGCAGAAATTATTTCTGCAACAGGCTTTTTAACTTCTACGCCGAGCAACAAACCTTCGCCGCGAACTTTTCCAAAGCGAGCCAAGCCCGCTTTCAATTGAGCGGAACGCTCTCTGATATTTTTCAAAAATTCCGGTTTTGATATTATTTCCAATAGAGCCAAGCCCGCTGCGCAAGCGACCGGATTTCCTCCGAAAGTCGTTCCGTGGTCTCCCGGTTTTAAGCACGCCGCTATCTTTGCGCTCATAAGCACCACGCCGAGCGGCAGGCCGCCGCCTATCGGTTTTGCCCATGTGGTTATATCTGCGTCTATGCCAAAAAACTTTGAGCCGGAAATCGCTCCGCACCGCCCTAAGCCCGCTTGAATTTCGTCTGCTATTATTAGACAACCCGTTTGCTTTTTGAGATCGTTTATCGTTTTTATAAATTTTTTGGAAGGCGTTAAAACACCGCCCTCTGCGATGATTGGCTCCAGCATTATCGCTGCAGTTTTTCTGTTCACCGCTTTTTTCAACGCTTCTGCATTGTTCCACTCAACATACTTGAAACCTGTTAGCATTGGCCCAAAGCCTTCTTTCATCTTTTCTTGCCCCGTTGCGGACAACGCTCCGTATGTGCGGCCATGAAAGCTATGCACAAATGTTATTATTTCTATTCTTTTTGCAAAATATTTGCGAGCGAATTTTATGGCAGCCTCGTTCGCTTCCGTGCCGGAGTTGCAAAAAAACGCTTTGTCGAATTTTGTGAGCGAGAGCATTTTCTGAGCGAGTTTTATTTGCGGTTCATTCGGATATAAGTTTGAAATGTGCAAAAACTTTTCGCTTTGCTCTTTTATCGCTTTTGTTATAGCCGGATGGCAGTGCCCAAGCGCATTTACGGAGATGCCGCTCGCAAAATCCAAATATTCCTTGCCTTTGGAATCAAAGAGCTTAACGCCCTTGCCTTTGACAAAAGAAACATCCGCTTTTGCATAAGTCGATGCTATGAATTTAGAATCTTGTGATAATAGGGATTTTTTCATATCTGTAATTTAGCAAAAAACAGGCGGCGCTTGACGTTTGTGCTCGCTGGATTTGTGAAATTTATCTATTATGGCTTTGTTTTGAACTGTTGCCGTGCCGCTTAGCAAGAATTCGTCTATGCTGCGATAGGCTATTCCCATTTCGCTTTCGTCGGTTTGGCCGTCAAAGAGGCCGGCTGAGGGGGCTTTGGAGATTATGAAGTCCGGGACTTTTAAAAAGCGCAGAAATTCATAGACTTCGGTTACGGTTAGGTCTGCTATGGGGTTGAAGTCAAAGGCTCCGTCTCCCCATTTTGTGAAGTATCCCATGTACGCTTCGCTGCGGTTGCCGGTGCCCGCTACCAAACGATTTTCGTTTGCGGCAATTGCGTAAAGCGTTGCCATGCGCAAACGCGGCGCTATGTTGACATTGTTTACGTTTACGGATTTTACGAATTCATTTTTTACATTGGATAAGTCTATGAAGCGCGTTTCTATGCAGAATTGCTTTGCCAGCGTTTCGGCATCGGTTTTGTCTATTTCGTAGTTGCGCTTTGAGCCGCAGGGCATTATTATGCCAACCGTGTTTTCGCAGGCTTTTTTGCAGAGAATGCCTGCCAGCGTGCAGTCTTTGCCGCCGCTGTTGCCATAGACTATGCCTATCGCTCCGGACGAGCGCAATGCGCTTTGGATAAATTCAACCCTTTTTTCAGTTTCAAGAGTGTAATTTCTCATAGCCGGTTCCCCGAATGCTTTTGTATGTGGCTATAATAATGCATGTGAACGGAATGGCCAGCACAAAGCCAAGAAATCCAAGCAGCTTGCCCCAAACGGATAAAGACAGCAAAATTAAAATAGGCGAAAGGCCGAGCGCGCCGCCCATTATTCTTGGAACTATCACCATGTCTTGCAAAATCTGAACGCATGCGTAAATCGCGGTTATTATCAAAATGACCTGCCAAAAAACTATGCCGGTTTCCAAAGAATAAATCAACCCAAAGAATAGCGCAATAGGAATGCTTATTATCTGCAAATACGGGACCATGTTAAGCGCGCCGATAAACAGCCCGAATGGAAGCCCCATGGGCAAGCCCATTATGCTGAACGCCGTTGCAAAGAGCACTCCGACTGTGACTGCCACGCCGGTTTGCGCTCTGAAATACCTGCTCATTATGCTATCGAACGAACCGAAAAAGCGCAGAACTCTTTTTGAATACTTTCCTGGAATTTGAGCGGCCAAGCCTCTTTTCATATTTTCAAAATCCAGCAGCATAAATACGAGGCACAAGCCTATCATGAAAATTCCAAACATCCACACGAACACTCGTCCCACTCCGGAAAACACGCCAACCGCGCCCGGCACTATTTTTGCCAGAATGCCCTGCACAATGCTCATCAAATCAAGATTCTGGAGGTTTTGCCAAATTGGCATAAAATCTTTTTCTTCCCAAACATACTGCAATTTTTCCCAAAGGCTATGAGGAATGTATTCTATTAGCAATTCCCTCCAAACGCTGTTGGTCGCATATTTTTGCAGCAGGCGGCCCAGGTTCACGCCTTGGTCTATCATCATGGGAATAAATACGAAAGCGGCTCCGACTAAAATCACGGCTAGCACGAGGAGCACCAGAATAGATGCAAGCCATCTATATTTGATTTTTTTTTGCAGAAAATTTACGCATGGATTTAAAATATATGCGAGCAGGAACGCCACCACAAACGGAGTGAGCACTTCCTTCAAATGGTACAGAAGCACGAAAAAAACAGCAAAACCGGATACTGCGAACAGCAGCCGCATTCTGCGGTCTGTGTTCCAGTAAGGGGTTGAATCTTTGAGCATTGATCTACTTTATCTTGCCCTGATATACTGCTTTTTTGCCAAGCTGCTCTTCTATGCGAAGGAGCTGGTTGTATTTGCATATGCGATCGGTGCGGGAGAGCGAGCCAGTTTTGATTTGGCCTGCGCCCGTGCCAACCGAAAGATCTGCGATAAAGGTATCTTCGGTTTCGCCGCTGCGATGGGAAGCGATTGCGCCGTAGCCTGCTTTCTGAGCCATTTTGATAGCTTCCAGAGTTTCGGTCACCGTGCCAATCTGGTTCACCTTGATGAGAATTGCATTTGCTGCTTTCATCTTGATGCCTTTTGCCAGGAATTCAGGGTTGGTTACGAAGAAATCATCGCCAACGAGCTGAATTTTTTTGCCGAGCTCTTTGGTTATTTCCACATAGCCGCTCCAGTCGTTCTGGTCCAGAGAGTCTTCTATGGAGACTATTGGATATTTTTTGATCCACTCTGCGTATTTCGCAATCATCTCTCCTGCGGAGTAGAGTTTGCTCGGTTCCGATTTCCAGAACTTGTAGCCTTTGCGCTCGCCTTCGTCGAAGAGTTCGGAAGATGCGCAGTCCAGCGCTATTCCTATTTGAGCGCCTGGTTTGTATCCGGCTTCCTTAATCGCTTTCATTATGTATTCCAGAGCTTCGTCGTTGGTGAGGTTGGGGGCAAAGCCGCCTTCGTCGCCTACTGATGTAGCATGCTTGTCTTTTTTGAGCAAGCCTTTTAGCACGTGGAATATATCGGTTATCCAGCGCAAGCCTTCGGAGAAGGATTTGGCGCCTATTGGCATAATCATAAATTCCTGGAAATCGATTTTATTGTCTGCGTGTTTGCCGCCGTTGACTATGTTTGCCATTGGCGTTGGCAGCACGAATTTTTTGGTGCCGTGCAGTTTGCCGATGTATTTCCATACCGGCATTTTGCTGATGTGGGCTCCGGCTACGGTTATCGCCATGGAAGCTCCCAAAATTGCATTCGCTCCGAATTTTCTTTTGTTTTTTGTGCCGTCCAGTTTAATCATGGCCATATCGAGGTCTTTCTGCTTTAGAGGGTCTTTCCCTTTGAGCAGTTTTGCAATTGCGCCATTTACATGGTTTACAGCTTTTAGCACGCCTTTGCCCATGTACTTCTTTTTGTCTCCATCTCGCAATTCGCAAGCTTCGTGCTCGCCGGTGCTAGCTCCGCTTGGAACAGCAGCTCGTGCCACAAAACCATCGCTAAGCGTGATTTCCACTTCGACAGTCGGGTTGCCGCGCGAATCCAAGATTTGCCGGCCAACTACGGATTTGATCTTTGCCATTTTTACAACTCCTTTAGGGTTTGATATGGGGAATATAGAAAAGTGGAGAGTGGACGTTTAAAGCGAGAGTTGAAAGTTGAGAGTGGAGAGTGGAGAGTTTCCATCCCAAAGCCTGAGTTCATAGTTTTGTACAACGGCAATGAAGATATGCCTGAGCAGCAGGAGCTTAAATTGTCTGACATGTTCAAGGATTTGGGGGAAGGCGAGGCTCCCAATCTTGAGCTTGCGGTTAAGGTTTACAACATCAACAAGGGTCACAATGAGGAGCTTGTCAATCGCAGCGCTGTTTTGAGGGAATACTCAACTTTTGTATATTTGGTGAAGGAGTATGTTAAGTCCATGGGTTTGGGTAAAGCTATCCAGTTGGCCATGGAAGACTGCATACGCAAGAATGTGTTGAAGGATTTTTTGGAGATGCACTCGCAGGAGGTTTACAATATGCTTTATGGCGACTGGAATATGGAAGAGGCTCTTGATGTTAGATATGAAGAAGGCGAAGCTAGAGGCGAAACCAAAGGTCTTTTGCGCGCTGCGCAGAAAATGAAAGCAAGTGATTATTAAAGCGAGAGTTGAAAGTTGAGAGTTGAGAGTTGAAAGTTGAAAGTTAAGAGTTGAGAGTTTGCAAACTTAAATGCATTAATTTCTGAATTCTTTCACTCTCCACTCTCCATTCTCCATTCTCAATTAAGCGTTAATTTCTAAGTTCATACAATGAAAATACTCTTTATTGGCGGGAATGGGAATATCAGTTGGAATTGCACTGTGCAGGCTTTGGAGAAAGGCTTTGAGGTGTGGGTTTTGAATAGAGATAGCAGGTCCGTTATGAGACGAGAACTGCCGCTCGGCGCTCGGTTGATTAAGGCTGATGTTGGGGATACGGTTGCTTTGAAGAATGCGCTGGCTGGGCTGAAGTTTGATGTTGTTGCTGATTTTATTTGCTTTTCTCCGGAACAGGCTCGGAGAGACGTTGAGATTTTCAGGGATATTTGCTCGCAGTTTGTTTTTATAAGCTCCGCTTCGGCTTACCAGAAGCCGCTGACCGCTGTTCCAATTACGGAAAGCACTCCGCTCAAGAATCCGTTTTGGCTTTATTCTCGCAATAAAATCGCTTGCGAGGAATTGTTTTTCAATGAATACCGGGAACGGGATTTCCCTATCACTGTGGTTAGACCTTCGCATACTTACGATACCATTATCCCAGCCGCTATGGGCAGCTCAGGCTGGACAAATTCTGCGAGGATGCTCGCCGGGAAGCCGGTTGTTCTGCACGGGGACGGGACCTCGCTTTGGACCCTTACGCACGCTGAGGATTTTGCGCGCGCGTTTGTTGCGCTGCTGGGAAATTCCGCTGCCGTGGGACAGGCGTTCCATATTACCAGCGACGAATTGTTGAATTGGCGGCAGATTTCGGAAATTGTTGCGGGGGCGTTGGGGGTGACGGCGGGGTTTGCATACGCCCCCAGCGAAAAAATTGCGGAAAAAAATCCAGAATTGGGCGCGGGATTGTTGGGCGATAAGGCATGGTGCGCTATTTTCGACAATTCGAAGATAAAGAAATTCGCTCCTGGATGGGAGGCCAAAATTCCGTTCAGGGACGGGATTAAAAGAACCCTCGCCTGGTTTATGGAAAACCCGGAGAGGATGAAAGTGAATTCGGAATTGGACGCGTTTTTAGAAAGTATATACCGCTGAGACTCGGCTTACAAAGCGGCCTGAGCCTTGGAACGGGTTGCGGAACACTATGTCTTCGGACAAGGCTGCGTCTATTTTCAGCTTGTCTTCTATGTTCAGTCCGAATCCGAAGCCTACGTGGTCTTCAAGCGTGCCGTCTCCGTATGGATTGGTGGACCAGAAGTTGCCTTTGGTTCCCTGAGGCAGGTCGCATATCGGGGATTTTTCGCCCAGACCGCTCAGATTCGTGCATTTGTTGTACATGAAGCCCTTTTGGCCGCCCACTCTGAGCGTGAACCATTTGCCCCATACGTTGCGCTCTATGCCAAAGCTAAGTATGCCGCCCATGTGGTCTGCGCGGTCGTTGAGAACCACGTCCATGGATCCCGGCTCCCTGTAAACAAGATTCTTGCCATCGTTTTCCAGGCTGAACGAGCCCACGGTTTCTTTTATGCGAACGCCGTCTATGCCTACCCAGAAGAAGCCTCTTGGGATGACCACGTTCAGGCCGAAGTTCAGATTGTAGTAGTTTTCTTCCCAGCCCGGGACTTCCATGTCTGCGATTTTGTATCCCGTGACGAACTGGCCGCCTATCGGGTTCACGTCAACGAACAGGCGGCCCTGCGAGTAGAACGAGAAGAGGCCCGGGTCAAGGAATGTTTTGCGGCTTGGGCCGTACTGTATGCGGGCCACTCCGAGCGTGAGCTCTATGGATGTGCTGTTGGTGACCAGGAAGTTCGCGCCGTAATCCATTGCAAGAATGGATACGTGTGCATTTTCTGCCAAGTCTCCTTTTGCAGGGTTTCCGCTGACGTGGTCTTGTTTGCCGTCTTGCACGCCCACATATACGTGCGCGCCCACTGCGGAGCCGTCCACCATTGTGCCGGCAAGGAATGCGTCAAAGTTGGTTATGGTTTGCGGGACTTTTACATGAAGGCCGCTTACAACGACTTCGCTTGGAACGAAGCGCGTGAAATTGTAATGTTCGCGCCCGAACACGCCGCCTATGGTGATTTGCGGATCGCGCATGTGGCTTTCGGCGAGGCCGAATTTGAACAGCGCGCCGAACCAGGGGCTGAGCGGGTCGTAGTTGTGGCCTATGTTTGATGGTCCGAGCGTGTTCTGTTTGTAGAAGCCAAGCTCTCCCATCAAAGCGTTTGAATAGAAGGTTGCATTTGCCGGATTTTCAAAGATTGTTATATCGTCCAAAAAGAAGGCGCTGCGCTTGCCCATGCTTTCTACGCGTGATTGCGTTGCGTATAGCGCGGTAGCAAGTATCAATACGATGCAAAGTGAAATGCGTTTCATTATTTAGCCTCCTGTTCGATTTTTTCTATGCCTTCGATTATCTCTATTTGCACCCTGCGGTTTTTGCGACGGTTGTCTTCGCTGGTGTTTGGAACGCGTGGTTCGTCGTTGGCTTTGGTTGCGGTTTCTATGCGGTTGGGGCTTATGCCTTCCGCGTTTACGAGGTAGTTCTTTGCGCTCTGCGCTCTCTGGAGGCCTATTCGCTTGTTGGCTTCGTAGGTTCCTTTGTCGCACGTGTGCCCTGTTATGCGTATGCGCAAATCCGGGTAGTCGCGCAGCAGCACGCCTGCGGTATCGAGCTTTTCGACTGCTCGTTCGCTTGGAACGGTCTGTGTTATGCTGTAGTCATCGAGGCCGTTGGATATTTGTCCGAGTCTCATGTGGAATGACTGCAAGCGCGAGGCTCTTGATGCTTCGAGAAGTTTATGGCGTTCTATGGAGTCTCTGCGGGCCTGTTCGAGCGCGGCGAGTCTTGCTCTTTCGAGATCGGCTTTTCTGAGGGCTTCGAGCGAGTCCAGCTGTCTTTTGAGAGCGTCTTGGTCTGCGTTTGAGGCCATGAGCGCATCTGCTCTATGTTTGAGCATAGCGAGCGAGTCTGCGTTTGCAGCGCTGTCTGCGCGCATTTTTTCCAGTCTAGCGAAGCAGTTGTCCAGTATGGAGTCTCTGTATATGATTTCTCTTATCCAGCGTACCGAGTCTGCGACTTCGTAGTGGCTTCCGGCGCCGAGAGCGAAGCGGACGGTGAATCCCAGCGAGACTGGGATTGCTCTGCCTTCTGTGCGGCTTCTGAACGATATTTTAGCGGACGGTGTTTTGGAATTTTGGTCTTCGTTTTCCGGGAGTGGTTCCCATGTGAACGGCTGGCTTCCGATGGCGCGTATAGCGATATCGTTGAGGCCCCAGTCCATCCAGAATCCTGTATAGACGGCGAATTTGTTGTATAGTCTCCATTTAACGCCTGCTTCCACTGCAGCGAAGACGGCGGTGCTGAGTTTGAGTTTTGAGTGCGACGACACTCTGCCGAAGTCTCCGAATCCCATCCATGCGTATTCGTTGTAGTTTGGCGAGTTAGGGTCGTCTGATCCTGCGCCGAAGTCGTGGCGGTTGCAGTCGGAGAAGTTGTATCCATCTGGAGGGGCGCCCCAGCGGTCCGGGTAGTATCCGCAGACTTTGGCGCTTTTTGCGACGCCTTCGTAAGAGCCCGCGAAAGGGATGCCTATTTTTGCGCCGATAGCGTAGTAGAATGCTTTGTTTCTGCTTTCGTTGCTTTGGTACTGGAACATGATAGGGATCATGGCCATGAGGCTCCATTGTTTTTCGCTATATCCGTTGAAGTCGTAGAACAGCGTAACTCGGTCTGATCCGCCATCGGAGAAGTCGTTAGCGTCTTCGATAGGAGTTCCGACCCAATCGCCGTTTACGTCTGTGCCTCTATTGTTGAAGAGCTGTATGCCGCCACCTGTGAGGAAGCTCCAGCGAGGCGAGAAGAAGTAGCTATAAGAGAAGCCTGCGCCGAATCCCGGGCTGAACTGAGTTCCGGACATATCTGGGTAGTTGATTTTGGAAGCGCCCATAAAAGCGTGCAGAGAGAGTTCGTGCACGCCTTGTTCGACGGGTATTGCGCGTCGCGGGGCTTCATCCGGGGTTCTTGGGTCGCCCACGGGGAGAGCGTGCAGCGACGTTGCTAAGATTGTTATATATAGCAACGCTTTAAATTGAGAATTGAGAATTGAGAATTGAGAATACACTTATTTAGCCTCCAGTTTGACTATATACATGCCTTGAGTGCTTGGCACTCTGACTACGGTGCGGCTTTCGACTGCGTTTATTTTGGAGACGAGCTGGCCTTTCATGGTATAGATGCTTACAGTTCCGCCGAAAGGAGTGTTGAGAGTGAGGGCGGTGCCTCCGGCAACAACCTTAGACGAGAACGAGGAAGCGACGATATTGACTTTCTGTTGCGGGATGACCGGCGATATTTCCAGATCCGGCCAATTGCCGCCTTCGAATCCTTTAACGCCTGTGCAAGAGCTGATTACGAATTTGCCTTGGTTGTCGAAGAGTTTAACCCAGTATCCGGTTATATCTCCTTCGACGTTGGACAGGTTTCGTCCTGTAGCTTTGAGCGTTACGTCTTTATACCATTGAGTTCTGAGCGGGTCTATTCCCAGTCCGCCGAGCGCAGAGTCTATTTGTACCGTCCATGCTTTTTCTCTGATTTGGCTTGCGACCAATTCAAAGGTAGGCAGGCGGTGGAAGCCAACGGTATAGTCGCGGCTGATGCCGTATGCTTGAGCCTGCACCGTATAGTCTCTTTCGCTGTAGCCCAGCGGGAGTCCGGAGACGGAGAACTGTTTGTTGTCATAGCGTTGATCCTGATACCAGACCGTAGCATTATCGTTTGCGGTCAAGATGGTTACGCGTGCCGTGTCTGAGCCGCATTTGCCGGCGATGACTGGAGCGGATTTAAGGCCGAAGTCTTCGTTTCTCTTGATGATGGTAAGGCGTTCAAGCGTGCGCGGGGCCGTATAGTTTGTATCGGGAGGCGTGAACTCGAGCCAATAGGGAACTTCTATGCGATCCGAGTTGCTCGGATTGATATATGGATCGTGCGGGTTGGCGGGCATCAAATCCGGTTCGAGCCAATTCCATCCGGAGGTTAACCTGACGGATGCGAGGTTGCTGTAAGCAGTTTCGTCGTAAACGAATTCTCTTGGCTGCGGGTTTGGATCCGGCGTATGTTCGGGCCTCCATTCCGGAGCTATTATATTGACTCCATTGTCAGCTCTTTCTTTGGAAGGCACGATAGCGCCTGCTACCGGCCAGTTTCCTCTGCTTTCGCCTGGCAGTAGATAGTTGAATTTGATACCATTCGGTGTTCCAGAGGCCCATGCCAATTTATTAAGGAGAACGGGTTTGTCGTATCCTATGTAAGGGTCTAACTTGCATACGAGACTGGCAATGACAGGACCGTTAAAGGTAGTATCGCATACGGCAACGTTTCCTTCGATAGGGAGGCAGTCCATTCCAGAGGCACCTCCGCACAAGGCCTTGTCTCTGTCAAGAAGGTCCCATGTTACGTGTGTCTCGACTAAGGTCTTGCCCGGGCAGAGTTTTTCGCTCCACGGGGCGGTATCGTAGTCGGAATCGTTCGGGAGTACGTTGTTGTTGCAGTCTTTGCCTCTTTCGCGAACAGTTCCATTATAGTATCTGCCTTCGGCGGACACGTTGATGGTTAGCGGTTTCTTGTGTACGCGGATCGGGACTGGCATGCCATCTATAGGCTCGTAATTGCCTCGCGAGTGGATGAACTTGACCTTTTTGAAGAAGTACTGCGTGGGCCAGCCAGCTTCTTCGGCAGCGCTCGGATTGTCATGGAAAGTAGCTTGCAAAAGCTCTTCGTTGGGGTTGGTCCATACCCATGTGCCGGTGAAAACATTGCCGCCTGGAAGAATCACTTCGTTATCGAACAGAGATGACAAATCGGTGGTATAGAACCGTGCAATGCTGTCTGTGAGCTCACCCAGCGATTGGCCGTAAGTAGCGTTCAAAGGAATTTCAGACGCCCTGTATTGTTCCAGCCATTTCTGCAAGCAGGTTTCTCTCTCGCTCTCCGGCATTCCCAGAACTGTGCATATATAGTCTGCAAAGTTGAGTCTGTCGATTATTCCACCCATATCCGGCAGTTGGATAGCATAGTTATGGTTATTGACACCGACAAGCTTGAAGGCCTCTTCTAAAGTAGGCGAAGAGAGGATAACTTTCTTTGGAATAGCAACGTTGTCATTAGTGAAAACGCTTGCATTTGGATCGGGATTTCCATTTGCATCAACGTACCTGAAGTCTAAAGCAGACTCGTTTAATAATGTTATCGTAAATACGTCGCTTAGAACAGGTCCTGTTCCAGCCACCGGATTTGGGCAAACATCGCTTGCTTTCACAAGCTTGTCTATTACTCCAGTTACATTCGGCTTGTCGGCGGGGCAAGACTCAGCTATTCCGACAAGGACCAAATCAGTCCTGCATGGTATGCTATTGGTTGAGCAGCAATATTTTTGCTCGTGGCAATACTTGCCGGCCTGTATGTTAGCCGTGTTGATTAGCTCCGCATCGTTTTCGCCGGTATATTGCCTGGTTTTGAACTCAAGTCCGTAAATCGGTATAATGCGTTTGCTGATTATAGCGCTGCGATAGATAGACGCTGCCGGTTCATGGTAGTTCTTTGCGATTGGATTGGTTCTATCCAATTCGTATGCAACTTCCAATATGCGATAGTCTTCATTGCCCGTGCTAGCGGCATAGCCTTGAGTGCCTCCGGTGTAAATAGCGCTCTTAACATTGAGGATCAAAGAATTCGCGTCATTTTCCTTGCCAATTGGCACGCTCGTTTTCCAATTATCATTGAGTACAACCATGTTTTCGCACGGATATGCACTTGTATTGTTGCAGAAGATATTGTTTCCATCATAGACTTTTCCGCCGGCGTTTGCCAGGGTTGGGTTTCCGATTGCGAGCTGGTGTCGAGCAACGCACAGGCTAACTTCTTTAAATAATGGCAGGTAATTATTGCCTTGTGCCGTGAATTTGGCCGTTGCAGTGTTAGAATAAGCGGTTTCAAGATTTCCTGCCGTAGGAAGCGGGCAGGTAACGGCATCTACTGTGGCATCGCCAACGCTACCTTCAAGCCATTCCCAGAATCCGGAAACTACTTGCAACGAGCTGCTGCTGCTTGTCGTTATCTCTACTCCATCCAAAGTGGACGGGAAACGATATGTGGCGGTCGGGTTGGTGGTTATTCTTATATCGGTTACAGGAGAGCCGTAAGTGCCGGCCTGCCTGAGAACAATCGCATCGTTGCCACCCTTGCCCTTCAATTCAACTGGAGATATCACCACGCCTTTTACTTCAACCGCAGCTAACTTATAGTTCTCGGTTCTAACATCTTCATTATTAGATCCCAATGTGAAATCATTTTCATCGAGTACTATGGCTACTTCAATAGGCTGGCCATCTTGACCTAGCCTGACATCCGGGGAAACAAAGTATGCTTTTCGTTCTTCCGCGACCTTAAGATAGATTCCATCCATAGCGGCACGGAGCGGACAGTCTTTAAGCCCCCAGCAACGTGGTTTGTCTTCATCATCTTCATCTTCGATTTCTATGCTAAATCCTTTGAGTGCAGTGGTGCCATCGTAATCTTTGGGTTCAGCAGTAACGCCAAAGACTGTAAGTTCCATAGGTTGTATAACGCCAACGCCAGGAATAGTGGTTGGCGATGCTATGTAGTTTTTCCCAAAATCAGAGCAGCTAGTTTTCCATGTCCAGTCTATTTCAATCGTTTTGCCGCTGCAGGCATCTTTTGCCTCGCAGTCATCAGTGAGATCTGTATCTACGTACATGGATGTTGATTCCAAGCATACTCTTATATCTTCTTTTACAGAGCTTGCAGGCGTAACGCCTAGCACAGTTGCAAATCCATCATATTTTTTAACTCCGTTTCCATCGCCCAGATTATAGGCAATGTTGAGAGTTTGAGGCGCAACGCACAATTTTACGTCATGCGTTAAAGGATTGTAATTGTTGCCTTGGGGCCTGAACCTGGCACTTACTCCTTTTGAGTAAGCAGCAGCATCCGATGTAGGCGGACATTCAGCAGTTGCAACTGTGGCATTGCCGATATCGGTGCCGCCTTCGGTGACCCATTCCCAGAAGCCAGAGACGGTAGTTGAGTTTATTCCAGGCATAGAGGACGGGAAAGCATAGGTGCCAGCCGTGGTTATTCTTATATCGGTTAAAGGCGAACCATAAGTGCCAACCTGATAAAGCTCTCCTCCTGTGTATTCCAGAGAAATCGGTCTTATCACTGCGCCGGCAACGGTGATTGGAGCCAACGTGTAGTTGCCGATCTTAGTATCTGGATACGACGATGGATTCAACACCACCAACTCGAAACCTTGAGTCAATACAATGGGTACAGTCTGAGGATTGCCGTTACCATCCAAGATAACATCGGGGGATACAAAATTAGCTTGCGCGGAGCTTTTGCTCAGAGAGACTCCTTCGATTGTGGCAATAGGATCAATTTCAAGATCGCCGTCGCCGACAAACTCTGTGACTGTAGCAGTGCCATCGTAATATTTGAAATCAGCTGTAAAAGTACCTACAATATGGAGTAGCCGCTTTTCTATAATGCCGCCGGAAGAAGTAACTGGATCTATGTTGTAGTTTGCAACAAGAGCAGCGCAATTTACGCCTTCTGCAACTCCAACTCCCCAAATTATTTTTATCATCTTGCCGCTGCAAGCATCTTGCTCACGACAGCCAAAAGGAGAATTAATTCCGTTTTCGTAAGTGGCATTTGCAACTAAGCACTTTTCAAGATCTTCGTCATCCGTTACAGCCTTAACGCCTGATAAGGTATTGGTTCCATCGTATTGCTTAACTCCGTTTCCAGCGCCCAAATTATACCCTACGTATATATTTTTCTTAGTTACCGTAAGATTGACTTTTACAACCAAATCGTTTGCAAAGTTTGCGACTCCATCGGCGGTTTCCACTTTATAGTAAGCATAAAGGACTCTCGGATCAGCAACAGACCCAACATTGTCGTTTTCGCTAGGCAGCTCAGCGCCAATCGCATTGCAGGCAATATTGGCATCCTTTGTGCACACAGTCCAATTGCCCATAACGGTTTGCTTGGTTCCGAATATAGGTTCAACGGCATCGGCATCGCCATTATCCACTACGGGGCAGTTGCTGCCACCGGTTAGCGCTGTACGGCCTCTCAAGGTAACAAGCTCGCTGATTTTAGTGCCGTATTCCACAGCATCAACAACTACGCAGTTGTTGCCATATCGGGTTTTGTCGGTATTTGCAATATAAGCGAGGTTTTTGGGGCTGATTTTAGCATACAAATCGGTTATCACCGGCGTAGCCAGGTTATAGTTATTGGCGTGAGTGCCGGTTAAATGCACTCTAACTTGATCAACTTTCTGATTATCGCTAGCATTTGCGCCAACCAAATAGACAGCCGCGCTCAATTTGAGCCTGCTTTCAGATGCTAAATCAAGCGGTACAACGTTGCTTAAAGTAGCGGCTGGAGGATTCTCAAACTCATTGCTGCCGTTATAGGGTTTTGTCCCTACGAGGTTGCTCCCTCCGAAAGAAAGGTTCACGTTTAGTTTTGTTATCTCGGCTGTTATAACGCTGTTTTCCTCATCTCTTCCGTTCGCAAAAGCGTAGTTGGTTGAGTTTGTACCGGTGAGTTTATAGGTTATGGCAACCTGCTTTGCGCCGGCATGTTCGTTGTCAAATGTAGCTGTGAGAGGCTGGCCTGCAGAATTTAGCAGAGAAACGGTCAACCCTGAAACGGTAGGAGACGAATTCCAAGAATTGGCGCCAGGAGCAAGACTAAAGAACGCAGTATTGGTTCCATCATATTGTTTATCGTATGTAACCGGCGATACTGCATCCGGATACTTAGTCAGAGTAATTGTAGCTTTGTTTACTGTATAAGAAACAGGCACTTTGAATGTCTGGCCATTGCTAACCTTTATGATTAAATTTGCCCTGTATGGCACAGCGTATCCGTTAGCGTCTATTTTCACATTCGCGTCGCCTAATACAACTGTGAATGTTGCGGTTCCGTCTTTAGAAATATCAGTACCTGCATTAACAGCGCTAACGGTTATGCTATTTTTAGTTAAGTTAGTTGCTGGCGTGGAAGCACAATTAGCAATGGCTGTAGCCTCGTTTGTTTCCGAAAGTCCGGCTTCAATCAAGCAGTAATTCTCTACTCTTACAACTCCGGTGCCAACGTTTGTAAGCGTAATTTTGCCATCTTCACCGGTAAATGTTGTATTTCCATTATAAATTTTATCTTTTATAATGGAAGATTTGCTGCCCAAATCTGCTACATAGGTTGCGCCAGCGCTATTGAAATTATAGAGCGTTGGGTTTGCTGTGTTAACATTGTTATAGCCATCCTTAAAGACGCCGTTGGCTATGCTAAGAATATAAGTTGAGCCGCTTCCATCCACAACAGCAAACGAAGCGCCGCTATTTTTAAAGCAAGCGAATGGAACAGCAGCTGTTGCTCCTGTAATCGTAGTAATTTCACCAGAAGTAGTAGAGGCAACATTGCAGTGAAAATCATTTGTACCATCGTTAATGGTTATGTTGCCCGTGCCTTTTAAAATTGTTCTGTCAGTGCTGGGGCTAAATGTAAACACAAATCCAGTAGCGCTAGAGGTTGTTGCATTGTTCAAAGCCGCGCTGATATTCAGCGGCCTGCCGTCTGTCATGGAAGCGGACAAAGTAACTTCGCCAATCACTGAACCGGGTATCCACTCCGTAATTGCCTCGTCAACACCAGTGAATGAACCTCCTGTCGCGGTCCAGCCATTAAATTTATCCGTGCCTACATCTGATGCAAACCGTACAGAGATTTGGCTATCGTAAACGATTCTAGGAGTAGTGTTAGCACCTTCTACGCGATAGCTAAGAGCGCCTAAAGCACCTTCGCTTGGCTTGCCTGAGCCTGCACAATCGCCATCTTCGTCTTTGCACAAACCTTTTGGATCAACATTAACCACAACGCCTACGGGAACCCAAGCGGTTGAAACTGGCGCAATAACAATATCGTCATCGTTTACAGTGTGTTTGCCGCTAATTGTAATGCGAACATTTTTGCCGTAATCAACAAGAGATTGGGAATAAGTTAAAAGAGCTGCGTTAAATTCAGTCTCAGTGGAAGAACTGTTGTTTGTACAAATATCGGTTTTGCCTTCTGTTTCCAAGCAAATAGACCAGCTTGACAAGGCGCCACCGCCATTTTTCTTATATTCAACTGGTGCATCGCCGGCAGCCTTAACAGTAACGCTTTTGCCAACTGCAAATTTTTCAGTGTTTGAGTTTGAATTTGGATGCACATTGGAGTACCAGGTATTTTCGACATTGCGTATTATAGGCGCAGAGAAGCTTGGAGCAAGTCCGGTTCTGAACGAGAGCACTTCAGTGTCCATAGTTTCAGAGAGTGACGCAAAGCCTTTTATTTCGACTCTATAGCCGTTATCATGGATTAATGGAGTAGCCAATGTAATTTTGCAAGCCATTCCTGAGGTAACACCAACGCCATCAAATACGCATGAACCTGAAGATGAAGATTGAGTAGTGGTATTGGTAATAAGTATTGACTGACTTTCGTTGGATACCAGGTCGCCAAAATCCACTTCAATAATGTTATTGTAAATAGAAATATTTGTTCCTTCTAAGTTTTTACCGTCGGAGGTTTTAAGGATAAACTCAGTAGGATCATCAGTGTCGCCACCCTTTATTGTTGCAGTTTTTATAGATGGACGAATCCATTCAATCATTTCTGGGCTAATGGTATATTTTCCTTTAACAGGATTGGTTGGCACAGTATATTGGTAGAAAGATCCGCAGTCAAATGCATTTGTGCTGCTGGTGCAAGTATTAACAGGAGAAGCGTCATCTTTCCAAGTATCAAGTTTATAATCCATTCTGCCTGTAGAGAGATGAAGCGACCTTGTTGGCGCAGAGAGCATATAAGGGCTGTAGTCATAAACATACAAACCTTCTGAAGTGCAATTTGGATTACTGTTTATGGTCCTATCATCTTTAGGATTGCAGGCACCGATGCTTATGAAGGAGTAAGTGCGGCACTGTTCCTGGTCTGTAGCGGGAGTACTTTGAGAGCCTGGATCTTGACTGAAGCCATAGCATCCTGGAACAAGAGTACCATCGGCTACGCTAGCGCTGGGAGCTGGAGCTAGCAAAACGCCAACCGGAACCCAAGCGCTAGCTTTTACCTGACCTTCTCCGGTAGCGGTAATAGGATCGCTTCCGTCTGCGCGAATAACCAAGCGAACGTATCTTGTAAAATGTGCAGGAAGCAATGTAACCGTCGGTCCTGTTACGGCTTGACTAAAATTAGAGCAATTGGCGTCAGCATCATCAAAACATTTATAAGAATTTGGGATAACATTCGTTTCAGTAGGAGCAAAAGTTACACCATCGCCCGGCTTGGTTGAAGTTGGTGAAACTTCAAAATACCAGGATATTTTTGATATCACCCCTTCATCATACGGATTGGTTTCATATCTGCCAAGTACATTATCACCTACTTTTAAATTTTCTTTCTTAGTAACGTTAGCATCAGTATTTTGCAAATTCCCGACTATTTCAGCGGTAGCCTTTTGCTCAGATCTTAAGTAGGTTAAATAGGGGTTCATTGGCCCTGCAGTGTTGTTCCAACCTGCAATCTGCAATGTATGCGACTTCCCTGGCACATCAAGCCCTTCGTAATTGCACATTACTTCGGTTGAGCCCTGTATAGTAGTAGTATTTATTCTACAATTGCTAGTATTGTAAATGCTGCTGCCATCCAAATTAATGCTACCAAGCGTTGTAGTTGTAAAGCCCGGGGTAAATTTTAGTTTTATTGCGCCGGTGCCTGGCACAGCTTTGGTCAAGGTGTTGCCAAAGAATGTGGCAGGATCATAATTGTATTTTTTCGGGGTGCTCTCCGTGCTGCTGCATGCAAAAGAGGCATTGTAAGTTCCGTGGCAAATTTCAACATCGCTAAGTATAGGAATATCGCCACCCGTCATATCCACTTCCAAAATTATAAAGCCTCGATGGTCTCCGCTTGTTGGCAGTGTAAAGTTTGCGCTTGTTGGCAGTGTAAATTTTACAGAAGCGTCTGTAGTTGGGCTGGTTAAGCTGCTAGATAAATTAACTGCTTGGCCTGTACCAGCAGTGCCATTCCAACGAGCCGTCCATGAGTATTTCATATTGCGGCCATCTACATAAGAGACCATAGCATCGACTACTCTAGCGCCGGAAGTTACAGTCATTCCGTTAACGCCAACCAAATCCCAGATGAAAAGGGTATCCATAGTGCTAATGTATCCATGTTTTAAGTTAAAGGATACGTTATTTTGACTTAGGCTAGGGCTGCTTAGTTTAGCTTCTGCAATAACAGCCGCCCCGACTTGGATGGTGGGGTATTTTGTAGCCTGTGTCCAGTCGGTAGAATTATTAGCAGGTGTTGAGCTATTGTCTCTTACTATAACTTCAGCCCATATATATTGACCATAATCAGCGGGCTGTGGAGTGTAAGTAGTGCTTAACCTACCGGAATGCAGTCGATAAGTATCATTAGCTTCAGTAGTCGGAGTACCGCAAGTTGTTTGGGTGTTAGTAGCGGCTCTGCACCAGCGAACTGTGTGGAATCTAGTATTGCTGCCATTTGCTTCTGTAGCGGAAGCATCATTGGCATTATAAGAGCCTTTATATATGGTAATTTCTCTACCAACAGCAGCAACGTGCTGCAAACCTCCAACGCCAGCCATTCTGAACCCAGTTCTATAAGGCCCGGTAATTGTGCTACCATCTACGAGAGAATACGGCCCAACAGGAGGAACGGTCAATGTGGGATGCGGGCCGGAGAAAGTGTATATAGAAGAAGCAGTGGTAGAATATCCGTAACCCTTAGTAGGCGGAATATCCAATTTTATGGTATCTGCGGTAGTTATGTTACCAGCAGTAGCGCTACGCAACCAGAAATAAACCTGCCCGTTTCCATCCGTTTTTACATCGTTAATACCATAGACATTACCTGTTGCATCAGCAGTTGTAGCACAATTAACACTTGGGTTTCCAAATCTGCAAGCGGTAACGGCTTTATTCTGAGTTTCCGTATTAGTAGTAGAAGCTCCAATTTTAATAGTGCGCTTGGTGAGATTTTGAGGTGTGGTTGCAGAATTTTGGACGGCATTAGCATTAGTGGTAATGGTAGTAGTTTCTACGTAACTAGCCACATATGCACACCTCTCTCCTCCCAAATTATTATTACTTGCTAACTGATATGTAGTTCCATTATTTCCCCTCACATATACTCTTCCGCAATTACTGCTAGTAGCGACATCACAATAGATTCTAGGAGTAACGGCAAGAGCCGAAGTATTAACTTCTGTCACAATGGCACAATAAGGATCGGCTTCGCAGTTAGCTTTATTACAAACCATCGAAGCAATTGTCGAACCATTTACGCTAAGAGAAGGAATTTCGGCATTAGCAGTTGTTGTTCGCGTTACTGTAGTCGCCGAAGTTATTGTGCTTGTAGCTGTAGATGTAACAGTTGCATTAACGCTTCCTCCATTAATTCTAATTGTACCATTTGTTCCTCTTTCTCTTACAGCAGTTAACGGAGACCCCCAATATCTAATGCCTGGGCCAATATCGTTTACGCCTGGTTTACCGCCAATTGCAGTTACATTTCCTCCATTTATGGTTAAAGTGCAACCATTACCAATATTTCCTGAACCGCCAATGCCTGCGCCAGTTGTAAATCTAGCTGCATTGTCAGTAGTAGATTGGCCGCTAGCACCGCCGTAAGCGTATATAGTTCCGCTGTTTATTATAACCGTTCCGCAATGATCGGTTAAGTTGCCAGTCGCAGTTCCGCCTGTGTTTGTTGTATTTCCGCCGCCTATGCCTGCGCCAGCATCCGTGCCTATAAGTGAACGCCATTGCCCGCCAATTGCTGTTAAAGAACCAGTGCCATTTATTGTTAAAGTAGAATTTGAAGGAACTCTCAAACCTGCACCACCAATACCACCAATCAAAGTATTATTTCCTACTAAATTAATTGTAACCGCCCTACCAGTAGGACTAGCAGTACCAGCACCTATTGACACCGCACTATACATATCGCCCGTTAAGGTCAAATTGTTAAAAGTTACGGCAATGGCAGCATCTATGATTAATCTTTTGCCCGAAGCAGAGCCTGTTATTGTAGCGTTATTGGCACCTGAACCCAATATCACATCGTCGCCGCTAATCGTAACCCCAGCGCCGCCAGGACTTGACATGTTTATAGTCTGCGCCCAGCCCGCCTGCGCCAGCAAAAAAACCGCCGCCAAAGCCCAAACAGCCCGCAGCCTACCGCCGCCAAGCCGCCCATTGAACAAAACACCAGAAACCCCCGCTAAACCGCGAGAAAAGACCGAAGAAACACTGTTTGTAGCCACTTTAACCTCTTATTCTTTGCAAAACGCACACTCAAGCCGCGATTCGCACACTTTACGGAACGTAAGATAGAAAATTTTAGGCGTTTTGTCAAGGGGGGAAATGTGATAAATTCTGAATTGGTCGCTTAGTTGAGAGTTGAGAGTGGAGAGTGGAGAGTGAGAAGACGCTCGGAGCTTGTGGGGGAAGGTCGATGGGCTAGCGTGCGGGCGCTCTGGGAGGCGCTAGATGTGGGGTGCGGGCGCTCTGGGGGGCGCTTTGGGGGGCGCTTAGGGATGATGTACCCGGGGTTAGAATGGCGGCCCGACCGGAGGGATGGGCGCCTGAGGAGAGGATTGGGGGAGGCTTTCGCGCAGGATGAATTTTTTTCTGCATTTTTTTCCGGATTTTGCTTTTAAAAAGCGTCTAAGTAAGTACCGGGGATTCGCTCCGGGACAGAATGGGAGTAGGAACGCTGCCGGCCGGGCACACATACGGGCTGGGGAACGCAGGGCCAACGCTGCAAGCGGCTGGGATACCGGGGCTGCCGATAGAACTAGAAGCATCTCGTTTGGTAGATAAATCCATACAAGCAAATCATCCGTTTGACTTGTCGGAATTGAAAGACTTGCCAAAAGCAGTTCAAGACCCGATGGCCGTGTTCAGAAGCGCTACCCGCCTGGGAAGCTTCGTTATAATGACGGAGATTAAGCATGGGGACAAGAATTATGTGGTAGCGATGCAAGCAAATAAGAAAGTAGGTAAACTAAACATTAACAGCATAAGAAGCGTTTATCCGAAAAACAGCATTGCAATACCCAACTGGATAAATGAAGGATTGCTAGAATACGTTGACAAAAATAGAATGACCGATTGGCTTTCCAAACAGCAGTCCAATTCCGCTGAGGTTAGAAAGTTGCTCGGCCATGCTAAGAATATAGTAAATAAATTCGAGAACAAGTCTGAGACTGGTTAATTTATTCTCAATTCTCAACTCTCCACTAAGCCGTGAAATTAAGGACGATAAATGTTCGCAAGGGGGGAAATGTGATAAATTCTGAATTGGTCGCTTAGTTGAGAGTTGAGAGTGGAGAGTTGAGAGTGAGAAGACGCTCGGAGCTTGTGGGGGAAGGTCGCTGGGCTAGCGTGCGGGCGCTCTGGGAGGCGCTAGATGTGGGGTGCGGGCGCTCTGGGGGGCGCTCTGGGGGGCGCTTAGGGTTAGGGTGTGGACGCTGTGTGTGGGCTAGAGGGGGCGCTGGGCAAGCATTTCTTTGGCTTGCGCTAAGGGTACGCCCTGTTCTAAAAGGGAGAAGACTTTGGACATGCCACGAGCTTCGCCGATGGCTACGCCTTCTGCCATACCTTCTTCGTACCGGACCTCGAGGGCCGTGTCCCAATTCCACTCGCCAAAAAGCATGTTCTCTACCTCCGACCCGTGACGGGCCAAAAAATCAACCAATATGCCGCGGCCTATGCAGTTCCTGACAGCTGTTCTGACGGCCTGCTTCAAATCCTTCTGCCTGCCGTAGCAGGCCCTCACCTCGGCTATGAACTCGCCGTAGTCGCTTAGTGAGCGGCTTCTGGACAGTATGCCGGGGTTCCTGCCCTTGTTTATGTTGTAGGCCTTCACTACTAATTCAAGATTCACGTTGCTCTCGAATTCGAAAGCTTCGGACAGCCTCATCTCGGCGAAATCGGCCATCTCCTTTTCGCCATTGTACAAAACTACAAATTCCGGGGTCGGTATTTTTATTTTCTTCTCCCTGTACAAATCCTTGCTGCTCGTCATCATCTCGTATTCGCGGGCTATGTACGAGAGCATCCTCAGCGGGATGTTCTCGTTCAGCGACGACTGGTGCTCCAATAGCACGACCAGCTTGTCTTCTATAACGAAAGCTACGTCGTTCAGCCGCTCCATGAAGAGGGCGTCAGAGAGCGTGACTATTCTGACTTTCGTGCTTTCAGGGTAGTTTTTGCCGCTGACGGCGTTGTACACTTCAAGGGCGTTTTCCGGCGTTCCGAAATGGGTTGTGAACACGCTGTTTTTGT
>Ga0209755_10000619_pt1 | contig 63309 bp, 55 predicted proteins | sample TergutCo191P1_FD_187301 | JGI IMG/M metagenome (GOLD analysis project Ga0209755, IMG submission 187301) | Cornitermes sp. P1 segment gut microbial communities from Petit-Saut dam, French Guiana - Co191P1 (SPAdes) (version 2) | ecosystem: Host-associated > Arthropoda: Insects > Digestive system...
AATTTTTAAACCTCGCGGCGGATGTATCAAAAGAACATCCGGTTGTTATTTCCAAGTTCGTTGAAAATTCCAAAGAGATAGAAATTGACGCTGTAGCAAAAAACGGAGAGATACTTTTCCACGCGATCACAGAGCATATCGAAAACGCCGGCGTTCATTCAGGAGACGCGACAGTAGTTCTCCCTGCGCAAAGGCTGTATGTTGAAACACTCAGAAAAATTCGCCAGATAAGCGAAAAGATTGCAAAAGCGCTGGATATTACAGGACCTTTCAACATTCAATTCTTAGCGCAAAGAAGCCATGTGCGCGTAATTGAGTGCAATCTGCGTTCATCGCGAAGTTTCCCGTTCTGTTCAAAGGTAAGCCGTGTAAACATGATCGACCTCGCGGTAAAAGCCATGCTTGGCGAGCATGTAGAAAAAGTACCAGTCTCCGCGCTGGAATTGCAATGTGTGGGCGTAAAAGCAGCGCAATTCAGTTTTTCGCGCCTCCACGGAGCAGATCCAATCAGCGGAGTTGAAATGGCAAGCACGGGAGAAGTCGGCTGCATAGGTTCAAGCATTTCAGACGCATTGTTAAAGGCGCTGCTTTCTGTCGGTTATAAAATCCCGAAAGGACCGGCGAAAGTGCTTCTTTCCACAGGCCCAATCGTGGACAAACTGGACTTCCTTGATTCGGCGCGAAAACTTGTAAAAATGGGCCATACCCTATTCGCATCACGCGGAACCGCCAAATTTTTAACCGATAATAAACTTCCTGTTACACCCCTTGCGTGGCCTTTGGAGAAAAAAGAGCCCAACATAGCGGATTTAATCAAAAAGCGCGGCATCGACATAATCATCAACATACCCAAAAACAACGCCGAGCTTGAATTAAAGAACGACTACATAATCCGCCGCATGGCAATAGATTTTGACATCCCGCTTTTCACCAACATAAAAGTCGCCAAAGAATTTATAGACGCGCTTGAAACATTACACGATGGAGCTGAGTTGGAAATTAAAGCTTGGGATGAGTATTGATACAGAAAGAGTTCTCGCAGGGATAGGATTGGAAACAAATCATTTGTCTAGTTCCCGTTTCTCGCTACGCGAAATCCGGCGGAGATAACTCTTTCGTTCGGGTAATAACTGCGCCTGAAAGCGGATCTCATCTCCATGCCGGTGCTGCCCCATGAGCCGCCGCGCTGTACGCGCGTTGTGCCGCTTAAAGCGCCTGCAGGGTTTTCCTGATCCTGTTCGCCGTAGCTGGCGAACCAGTCCCAGCACCACTCCCACGCGTTCCCCTGCATGTCGTATAACCCCCAGGGATTACATGGAAGCGAGCCGACTTCGATAAATCTTTTTCTGTATTCGCCGGCGGGAAAATTGGCATAGGGCCAGTTGCCGTCGTAATTTGCCTGAGATGTAGTTATATTGCTTCCGGTGTAAAATGGCGTTGAAGTTCCGGCGCGGCAGGCGTATTCCCATTCGGCTTCCGTTGGCAGACGGTAACCGTTTGCCGATCTGTCCCATATTACTTCATCTTTTGTTATTGTATACGCAGGTTTCAATCTTTCCTTCCTGCTCAGTCTGTTGCAGTACTCAACGGCTTCGTACCACGACACCATATCAACAGGGAGTTTTTCCCCTTTAAAGGTGCTGTTATTAATTCCCATTAAGTCCTGAAACTCTTTTTGAGTAACTTCATATACGCATAAATAAAATGATTTTAACGTAACATTGCGCTGCGGTCCTTCAATATTAAAACGATCTCTTTCATTGACGGGGCTTCCCATTTTAAAAACGCCGCCTGAAATAAGCGCCATATTGTTTTTCGGCTGAACCATGGGGGAAGCGTCAGACGCGGAAGGATTTGATTTGCATGAGAATAAAATAAAAAATACTATAATAAATAAAGTAATTCTTCTCATTTAATCTTCCTTTAGGTCTTCCTTAGAAGCACCATTGGTTTCAGTTTACCCGCTTTGGCTGCCGGAATCAATGAGGCAATTACAGAGCATAATATCGTAAAAAGCCAGATTATTAATACTGCGCCCCAGTCAATTATAATGGGAATTGTCTCAAGATAAAAACCGGGATCCAGAATCCTTATTTCTCTGCCTCTGAAAAGACCTGAAAAGAAGTTAATCAGTTTTTCAAGAAACATTAGAATTTCGTTTATAAATCTTCCTATCAAAAGTCCGGCAGCAACTCCTATAAATCCTCCGATTAAACCTGTTAAAAAACTGCCCCATAAGAAAATATTTGAAACGCCTTTTACGCTTGCGCCTGTTACTTTTAAAACAGCTATATCTTTTTGCCTTTCAAGCGCCAGCATGCTCGTAGCGGAGGAAACATTTACAGCCGCGACAATTACTATTAACGCCATAATAAAAAGCAGAAGCTGCCTTGTCATCCTGTATGAACTGTACTGGGAACTTAAAAGATCCTTCCATGTATAGATACTGTAACTTGCGGGCAGTTTGTTGTGCAATTCCCACGCGATACTATCCGCTTTTTTATAGGGATCGTCGATTTTTACGACATATGTCGGCGACTGATCCGCTGAAAAAACCCTTCTTGCTCCTTCATAATTTATTATGCACCATAACGCGTCAAGTTCGTTGTATCCGCATGACGTAATTCCTCTTACGATAAACTGGGCAGTCTTTGGAGACATACGTCCTTCATCAGCTGGCGTAACCGTCATAAGACGCACATTATCCCCTGGTTTTACGCCGAGATTCCGCGCCAGTGTTTCACCTAACACAATGTCGCGGCTTGTTTCCGGTTTATTTACTCCGTCTAAAACTTTCAAAAACGACGCGCTTGAAGGATCGTCCCAAAAGGAAGGATCTATCGCGCGCACTGTAACTCCTGTTTTTCCGCTTTTTCCGGCAAGCACTCCCATGCCGCGCTGTTCCTGCCATATTCCTTTTATATTCCCGGCTTCGTTTATGAATCTTATTGTTTCATCCTGTCCTGAGTAATCATTGTAGTCTATAACCTGCAAATGACCTGTTCCAAGTTCAATGTATCTGTCTGTAATTCCCCTTATCATTCCGTCCGCGACAATAAGAGTTACAATAATCGGAACAAGACTTACGGCAATTCCGGCTGCGGCTCCGCGAAGGTAGCGAACCCCTTCGTGTGCGCGTCCCCAGAGATATCTTATTGCGATAAAAAAAGACGCGTTAATTTTCAATTTTGCTCTCCGCGGTTTCAGATGGAAACGCGCACAGTTTGCCGTCTTCAAGAACAAGGCGCATGGACGCCCTGTTCGCCACTTTCCTGTCGTGAGTAACTACAATCAGCGTCTTATTCCATTTCCGCGCGTTCTCATAAAGCAGGTCTGCCACAATTTCGCTGTTCTGCGGATCAAGGTTTCCTGTCGGCTCATCGGCAAGTATCAGCGCGGGGCTGTTTACCATTGAACGCGCCACAGCGATCCTCTGGCGCTCGCCTCCCGAAAGCTGAGACGGAAAATGTCCGCAGCGGTTTTCAAGTTTTACATCTGAAATCAGTTCCTTCGCCTTTTCCATCGCTTCTTTCTTTTTCATTCCGGCGATAAACGCGGGAAGCATAATGTTTTCCAAAGCGGTAAAATCTTTTAAAAGGTAATGAAACTGAAAAATAAAACCAATTTGTTTTGCTCTGTAATTTGACATTTCCTTCTCGGAAAAAGATATTATTTCCTTACCGCCGATAAAAACGCTTCCGCCGTCCGCGCGGTCAAGACCTCCGATAATATTTAACAGCGTGCTTTTTCCGCTTCCGCTTATTCCCATAATGGCGGCGGATTTTCCTTCTTCGATGTCAAATTCGATACCCTGTAAAATGTGAAGCGTCTCGGCTGTGGAAACATAATTTTTTACTATTCCTGAAACTTTTAAAATTATATTGGGCGTATCATTCATATCGCAGCACCTCCGCCGGTTGTATTTGAGCCGCTTTTTTTGACGCAAACCACGCCGCTAAAAGAGCGGATAAAAAACCAAACATAAATATTATTATTACCTCATGAGCCAAAATGCGGGACGGTATTTCCTTAATATAAAAAACGGCGGGAGAGAAAAGCGCAAAACCTCCTGTCACAGTCATTCCGAAAAGACCAGCCAAACTGTTTAAAACGCCGATAAACCAGTTAGCGATATTTTCGATTAACGTAAAAAACTGCGGAATGTTTGACGCGATTAAAAGCCCGATCAAAAGCCCGATTAAAGCGCCTGTAAGCCCGATTACGGCTCCGTCGAATAAGAACACAAAACGCACCGACTTTTCGGCGCCGCCTACGGCGCGCAGAAGCCCGATTTCCTCGCGCCTCTGCAAAACCGATCTTCTCTGCGCCTGAAAGATATTAAGCCCCACAACAATAAAAATGAGACCGACCAGAATAAACATGAAAAGTTTTTCCGTTCTTAACGCTCCAAAGAAAGAGCGGTTATAATCTCTCCAGCTCGAAATTTTAATATTTTCAAAACCTGATAATTCTTTTGCCGCTTTCTCCTGTATGTTTTTATCGTTAAAGCGATTGGCAAGTTTTACGCCCATTTTTAAATCACATTCATTCACCGCGAATGACGGATGTTCTATGTTCAGAATCGCCCAGCTGGAATCATATTCATAAAAACCGGTTCTGAAAATTCCGGTTACCTTATAAGCGTCAACTCCTGTTCCTTCATCCGCGGCTAAAAGCCCTGTAATGGAAAAAAATGTAACATCGTCTCCCGGATTAACGCCGAGCCTTCGCGCGAGCTCCGAGCCCAAAAGAACATTATTCAGATTTGATAAATCAAAAACGCCGTTTTCAAATTCAAGTTTAGCCATCATTGATTTGTCTGTTTCAGGCGCGTCTTCCTTTAATCCCCTGATTAAAGCAGCCTGCTGCGCCGTCCTTCTTCCCCTCGCGATCGCCTGATACTCGCAGAAAGGAGACGCGGCTTTTACTCCGGAAATTGAAAGTAAAATATTGCGAACTTCGTCTGTGTTATCGCTGTTAAAATTTTCAACACGCAAATGATAAGAAGAAACTTCAAGAATACTCTCGATAAAACCAAGCTGAAAACCGTTCATAACGGATATAATAATGATCAGCGCAAGCACTCCAACCGCGATTCCAATTACCGCAAGCACCGGAGAACTGTTTCGTCCTTTAAAAATATAGCGGGAAGCTACATACAAAACCCACGATTTTTTCAATTTCTAACCCTTGTTTCGGATATTTTTCTGCCGTTATCCCATACAGCGCGAAGGACAACGGCATTATCCATGTAAAGTTCTTCTATCTCTCTGTTTCCTTCCGCCCGCATTACCCTTTCCAAAATGTTGTTTTTCAAATTTCTTTCCAGAATTATATCGCCGTTTGAACTATAAGCGTATTCAGCCAGTAATACTAAATCGCCTTCCGTTTTTGTGGTGGAAACAATTCTGTTATTCTGCCAGATATTATGAATTACCCAGACAACTTTATCCCCGCTGTCGTACAGCGTCTGACTCATAATTCTGCCCCTGTTGTCGGTATCAAAAATCATTTTATAGCCTTCATATACGTACACATTGCCGAAAAATTCCGGGTATAAATTAAGTCTTTCCTTTATAAACAATCCTTCGCGCGCCGCGTCCAGTATTCGTCTTGGGAAAGCTACTCTGACAGGATCGTCAAATTTTGTATCCGTCATAAAAATACGCTCAATGTTTCTAAGCGACAGCGAGCGGTTATAACGGTAGTAATCGATATATAATGTTTTAAAATCGTCTTCTCTTTTATTTATGTTCCGCTGTGCGTATTCGGCTTTTATTAACAGGTTATCTTTTAATGAATACTCCATTCTAATAATTCTTCCGTTTTCATAATACCTGTATTCCATTGTTAAGAACGACTCTTCATTAAAGAGTTCCAGAAAACCTTTTTTATTTTTTACATCCAAAAGATAGTCAAACGTATCTTCTTCTTCATTTTCCGCTTGTGCTATTTCTTCGGTTTCCGTTTCATCTTGCGCGCTCTCTTCCTGTGCGGCAAGCACATCTTCTTCCGCCTGAATTTCGGCTGTATCAAGCGGCGCTTCAGCCGTTTGCGCTTCCTCTTTGTCAATTTCTTCAGAATCAACAGGTTCCGTGGATTCAGATACGGCGGACAATTCTTCCAATACGATAATTTCCGCTTCAGGTTCAATAAAAACCGCGTTTAACCTTGTTCTGCTTTGTTCATCTCTGAAAATCCACTGTGTGCGCTGCTGCTCGCCGTTTTTATATAAGATGCGGACTTCCAATATATATTCTTCATCGTAGTATGAAATTAAATAATCGGGCAGTTCGTCGCGGTGAATATAATCAATCATGAGCGCGTACTCATGGCGAAGAGCCGTAAGGCGGGACTGCATTTCCTGCAAAGCCATGCCGCCTGCGTTAGAGCGAAACCAGCGCGGAGGTTTCACCCACACAGGGATGTCTCTTTCCAATTCAAATCCATCTTCGTAATTTAATAAAGTATCATCTTCTCCAATATCCAAATCGTTAAGGCCTGAATCTATTTCCTGCGTAAGAGCGATAATTCCCGCAAAGAGAACAAGAACGAGAACAATAATAGGAATAATTATTTTAGCCGATACCCGCAAATTCCCTCGCAAATTTATGAGGATCGAAAAATTCGATATCCCCGTATTTTTCTCCTGTGCATACAAACGCCACAGGAAGATTCAATTCCGAAGCGAGAGAGAAAACGACTCCTCCCTTCGCTGTAGAATCATATTTTGTCAGTATTATCCCGTCCAACGCGACAGCTTCATTAAATGTTTCAGCCTGTGCAAACGCGTTTCTTCCGGTTGTCGCGTCCAGTACAAGAAATTTTAAATAATTGGCTTTCTGCGCTTTTAACTCAACTACCCTGTCTATCTTTCTTAGCTCTTCTACTAGCGCTGATTTTGTGTGCATGCGGCCAGCGGTATCGGCAATCACAACATTAACTCCGCCTGAAATCGCTGCTTCAAGCGCGTCAAACACAACGGCTGCCGGGTCTCCGCCCTGTTTATGCGCTACTACGCGGGTATCAAGTTTCTCGCCGTGAATTTTTAACTGATCAATCGCGGCGGCTCTGAATGTATCCGCGGCGGCAAGGAGCGTTTTTTTATTATATTGACTGTTTAAAAGATTTGATATTTTTGCCGCTGTTGTAGTTTTTCCGACTCCGTTTACGCCAAGCAGTAAAACAGCCGTAAGTTCATCGTTTATTATTTGAGGCGCGGGTTTTGCTTTTTTTAATTCATCTTCAAGAAGCGCGGCGAGTTTTTCACAGAGATTATCAGATGATTCCTTCTTGCATATATTTTTAAGCGTTTCAACGGTTTTATACGCCTGCGCAGCGCCGAAATCTCCTTCAATTAATAAATCGCAAAGATCGTCGAACTGTTCTTCGTTTAAAGCGGCTTTTCCCTTAAAAAAGTTTTTTATTTTTTCGCCGAATTTCATTTATTCCATCCTGCTTTCGGAAGCTTTGTTTCGTCTTTGCTTGAAATGATAATATATCTTATCATCCTGTAAATTCCATACGCGGATGTTACGCCGAAAGCTATTGCCGATCCGACAGATAAGGAATTATAAAATATGTAATCCTGGGCTACCGGTCCTGTTCCGGTAGTATCACCGGAGTTAAAATACGCGCTTTTCGCCGTTTGCAGTGAATAGTAGCTAAGCCACGCGGTAATGCCTGTAATCCACTGGGTTCCCCATATCCAGTAATAATGGCGGCGCTCCTTGTCTACCCTGCCTTTTGAAAGAGGCACGCTTGTTTTTATTTTCATTGATTGGGAAAAATCCGCTGTTTGCGGAGTCTGAAATACAATCGTGCCTTTGTTTCCGCTGTCCGCGTCAAGTTCAATGTATTCATAATTACTGACAGGCAGACGCAGGGTAAGAGGCGTTTTCCCGACATACAACGCGCCGTGATAAATATTACCCGAAGCGTCCCCTGACAGTTCCGCTTCCCCGTATTCAATTGGATTTAATTTTATGCTGATTTGCGTCAGCTCTCCCGCTTTTAATTCTGTTTCGATTGTAATGCTTTCATGATTCAAAGCGGAAGCTGTAACAATTACCGCGCCAGGAGGATATTCCGTAAGAGACGTTTCTCCCCTTCCGGCGAAAGTTCTGTTTACAAGCACCAACGAATCAAGAGGCTCCGTTTTAATTTCCAGCGCGGCGGGACGGTTGCCGGAAAGAATGATTACAAGTTTTTTTGTTATTTCATCAAGAGCGTCGCTTAAATTTTCATGCGAAAATATTACGCTGTCATCCCAGACAAAACCCTTATTGTAAAGGGTATAAAGTTTTACGGATAAAAAATATCTGCCGTGAAAATCAGATATTGAACCTTTAAGAAACGCGTCCGCCTTCTGTGAAGCGCAAAAACTTATTTCCCCTCCCGGTTCTGGCGCGGGCGGAAATGAAAGATCCATATTGGCGCCTGTTAATTTAAAAACGGGTTCTTTGTTGATAATCGGAGCCGTAGCGTCAGCTTCTTCAAAGGCGGTTTTTAATTTTTCCATCTCTGTTTCGGCTTTTTTTATGTTCTGACGGTATTTCCAGTTGGGTTCTCCCTGATAAATGTAGCGCGCCCTTTCTTCCGCTTTCGACGCGAGAGATTTCGCGGCTGAGGTTCTTGTCTTTGCCCATTCGTACTCTTCATAGTACGCGTATTCAGGAGAAATCCGCGTATGGAAACTTATCGCGCTGAATTTTTCTTTTAATTCTTTTTGAGCAATGGCGGAAATATTGGTTTTTTCTCCCGATAACGCCGACGAATTGAATTCTGTTATGCAAAGCACCCATTCGTTATTTCTCGTAACGTCGTCTGCGGAGTCCGCGGCGCCTTTTGCGAACAAGAGTGAATTCAGCGGGAAAAAAATTAAAAGAAGGCACAATACGTTTAATTTCAAATGCACTCCTTGTTATTCCAGGAAAATTTCAGGTATTCTTCGATGAACGGATCGATATCCCCGTCCATTACAGCCTGTATATTTCCTTTTTCAACCTTTGTCCTGTAATCTTTTACCATCGTATAAGGCTGAAACACATAGGATCGTATCTGGTTGCCCCAGGAAATATCTTTTTTCTCCTGCGAAAATTTCGCGTTCTCTTTTTCCTTCTCCTGCCTGTAATGTTCGTAAAGCCGCGCCTTAAGCATACTCATCGCGATCTGGCGGTTCTTTATCTGGCTTCGCTCATTCTGACACGCGACAACTATCCCTGTGGGAAGATGCGTAAAGCGGACAGCGCTGTCTGTTTTATTAACATGCTGACCTCCCGCGCCGCCTGCGCGGTATGTGTCTACCCTTAAATCCTCGGGCTTTATTTCTACGTCAATTGTATCATCAATAACGGGAAATAAGTAAACGGAAGCGAAGGAAGTGTGGCGGCGCGCGTTGGAATCGAACGGGCTGATTCTAACAAGCCTGTGAATCCCTGATTCGCCCTTTAAATAACCATAGGCATAATCGCCTTCGATACGGCAGGTCGCGGACTTTATCCCGCCTTCCGCCTCCTGCCTGTCAACTTCTTCAACGGTAAAACCCTTTTGCTCCGCCCAGCGAAGGTACATCCTGTAGAGCATTTGAGACCAGTCACAGGCTTCGGTTCCGCCGGCTCCCGAATGAACGGTAAGAAAACAGGGGTTTTTATCCACTTCGCCTGCCATCAGTTCAAAAACATTTTGCTTATCATAGCGTTCTGTAAGCCCTTTCAGAGAAGCCTCAATTCCCGCGGCTTCATTCTCGTCTGTCGCTTCCATCGCAAGTTCAAAAAGCGTTTGCAAATCGGAAATTTCATCGCGAAGGAGCTTCCACGGCTCATACCGGCTTTTGAGGCTTTTCATTGTTGACATTGATTTTTCGACCGCTTCCTGATCATTCCAGAAACCCGGCTCTGAGGTTTTCGACTCTATCTCGGCAATTCTCTGGGCAAATCCGGCGTCTTCAAAGACGCCTCCATGTATCGTTGATTTTTGTAAGTAATTCTTGAATGGGCGCACCCAGTTCGGAAAGCATCATGGCAATGACTCCTAAATACCTTTATATGGGAAATATTAGCGAAAATTTAATGTAAATTCAATATCTATTCGAGCGGCGCAAAATACCCGGTGTTGTCGCGCCCCGATCTTTCTAGGAGATATACTTCAGCTTCCACGGGAAGCCAAGCTCTTCCGAAGTCTGTAGGCAGGCGTGAATTGTATGTAAAACTGTAAAGCCCGGACGGCGTTTGCGCGGCGCTTTTAATAAGCTCGCCTATTCCGCGTGGGCGGTAGAGGTGCATATACTTTCCGCCTGTTTCTCTGCACAAATATTCAATGCTCTCTGATACTGTTCCGCCGCCGACGATTACAGCGTTGAATACAATGCCGTTGTTCGCAAGGTAGCATGTTAATTCGGAAAGACTGTATTGTTCAAACGCAAGCTCTCCGACATTTCCGGAGCCGATATAGACAACCGATTTTTTCGGAGCGGCATTCAGAAGGTCTGCGGCGGCAAGGCGAAGACCGAGATCGAAACGCCAGCGCGCAGAATTGTCCGATCCGCCGCGGACAGCGTTTTCCAGTGAATTAGCGTGGTTTTCTTTTCGCGGCTGAGCGGCGGCGGAAATAACAGATACTATTTTTGAGTTATCCATTTCCTGCAAAGCGCGGCTGATATCGCGGCTCGCGGCGGTTAAATCGTCGCGTAACTTCGCTGTTTCATCCGAGCGTTCAACAAGAAGGGAAATATCCGCGCCCTGATACCTGTAACCGGGCGTGTAAAGAATTTGATCCGCCACAGGCACGCCGCTTTCCGTTAACAGGAAATTATTGTTATCAAGACCGACGATGGGGCGGCGGAGCCTGTCTTCAACCGTCAGTTCCAGAACTACGCGCGGGAACTTGCTTGCGTCCACATTGCGTATCTGCACAAAAAAGCCTGAGGCGAGATCGTCAAAGCGGGTCATTATATGAACTTCGCTAGCGTTAAAATTCGCGGCGGCGATATTTCCGTTTCTGTCCATTTCGGCGCTTGTTATGCGAGTATTCTGCCCTCCTGAAAGACCCAGTTCGCGGACAATAGCGGAGTTTGGATCAATCTGCAGAATTCTGTTGCCGTCCGCAGTAAGAATTGTGCCGTCGGAAATAAACCTGAGGCTTTCAGGGCTTACAAGACCCTGCGCCGCCAGGCGTCCGATGTAATTGCCGTTGGGATCAAAATAATAAATCGTCTTCGCCGCGTTATCTGCAATATATATCTTTCCGTTTCCCGCCGCGATACCGGTAGGAGAAAGCAGTCCGGGAAATACCGCGCTTTTTTGTCCGAAAGAAATTATAAACACGCCGTCCGGATCAAATTTTGAAATGCGCCTGTTGCCGTAATCAACCGCGTAAAGATATCCGTCTTCGTCGATTGTAAGATGCTGAGGTCCGACAAACTGCCCCTGCCCCAGACCTTTGGAACCTGCGTACGCAAGCCAGTCTCCGTTTGCGCTTAAGATGCTTACTCTTCCGCCGCGGTATTCAGACACGTACATTCTGCCGTCATACCCGCGGACAAGATCGTAAGGACGATCAAACCCATTCAAAGGACCGCGTTTTCGCTCCCTTATTATTCCGTTAACGTCAATTCTTACGATTTCATTGCTGCCGTAAGCGACAACCCATACCGAACCGTCATTGTTTGGCAAAATGGAAGTCGGCTGGCGGTACAGAAGGATTTCATCGATTTTTCCGGGAAAACGGCCTGATCCCACATAACGGACGCCGTCATTCGCGATCGGCAGTAAAAAACGCCTGTTGGCGACAGTTTCAATTCTTGAGCCGAGCAGCATTCCGATACCTGTGTTTCTGCCGTAAATATCCAACGCCGCCCGCCACTGCCTTATCGCTGTTTCCTCAAAACCGGAACGGTAATACGCCCTTCCAAGCCAGTCAAGAATTAAAGGCTCTCCGGGGCGGAAAGAGAGAGCGCGTTCAAATGAAAGAATCGCTTCGTTATATGAAAATCTGTTAAAAGCGTGCACTCCGAGGCGAAACTCTTCGGCGGCGGCGATAGCCGCTGGACTCGCAACGCCTTCCGTATCATTCTGCGCGTAAAGATTTAACGAGGCAAACAGAAAGAAAAATATTAAAAATTTATGTTTTTTCAATTCCTTTCCCCCGAGGCGATTTTAAAATGCCTTTTTATTTCTTCTTCGTTGGGAGCGATATCAAGCGCCCTTCTGAGCCATGTGCGCGCTTCTACTATTTCGCCGCTTTTGTAATACGCCCAGCCAAGCGAATCGAGGTATGCCGCGCTGTGCGGTTTATTGTCAACTGCCCGTCTGCAAAGGCGAAGCGCGCGCATAATGTCCGTTCCTGTGTCTGCAAGTATAAAGCCCATGCTGTTCATGGCAGTGGCGTTTTCCGAATCTATTTCCAAAGATTTTTCGTACAGTTCGATCGATTTTTTATGCTGTTTCTGCGTCCATGCCGCGTAAGCGAGCGTATTGTAAAGAAGCGTAGACTCAAGTCCGCTCGACTGAAGCCTGTTTAATTCATATTCCGCCATTTTAATGCGTTTTGTTATAATATAAATGTAGGCGAGCATCATCCTGCACTGATAGACGCGAAGGATATCCTGTTCCGATGTTACAACCTGTTCCAGAAATGAAAGAGCTTCTTCGTAATGTTTGAGTTTCGTATAACAAAGTCCAAGGTAGTAGGCAAGTTCCGTTTTTTCCTGAAAATTTAAATCCGAAGTATCTGCCGACTTAAATTCATTCAGAGCCTGTTCCCATCTTTTCTGCCTGTAAAGACGAACTCCTTCCTGAAATTTACGATCAATGCGATACGCGGCTTTTCCTTCGCCGCTGTCGGACGCTTCTTCAATCTCGCGGACAGCCATCCTTCCCCCCTATCCGGCTGTAATTGACGGCTGAGACATTACAATGCTGAAAGCCGCATTGCCTTTAAGAACTTCAGCCCAATCAGATCCTTCCTCCGGTATGTTCTCCACTTTTCCCGGTTTCGCAAAACAGTATCTGCCTCCATGCGGAGACGTAAACGTAACTATTCTATCATTATAATACCGCATTGACGGAAAAGAAGGAACAAGTTCCGAGGGTTTTTTCTCGATATTTGGAAAATTTACATTCACAAAAGTTCCGGCTTTCCAGTAACCCATTATCAGAACCAGCTTCTCGGCTATGTACGAAACAACCGATTCCCACTGCCAGGGAATATCGCTTTCTACCAAAGACAACGACACAGACGGAATGCCGAAAAAACTGCCCTGCCTCGCGGCTGAAGCTGTCCCAGAATAGATAATATCAGTGCCAAGATTCGCTCCCGCGTTGATCCCTGAAAGAACCAGATCAGGCGCCCTTTCCATGTTTAAAGCGCTGGTTTCCGTTGAGATGCAGATTTCCGCGATACCGCCCAAAAGAGCCGTAATAATGCAGTCTACAGGGGTTCCCGAACACGTCCATGTATCTTCTTCAATTTCCGAAAGCTTTAAAGGGGCGGTTAGAAATTCAATGGAATGAGAGCAGCCCGAACGGTTGACATCCGGCGCGACCGTAAAAACGCGGTGACCCGAGGAGCGCAGAATTTTAGCGAGCTGTCTTATTCCGGGTGATGCGATTCCGTCGTCATTTGTCAGCAGTATTCGCATATGCCCTCTTGCGCGCCGGGCGTGAACTGGTAGTGCCTGTTCTTACGCTGCTCTGCCCCATTACACTGGGTTCGCACGTTGTTACCTCCGGGATTACCCTTGCCCTTGTAGCCAGCTTGACTTCGTAGATCGCGGGGCGAAAACCGAAGATTCTTTCATAATCGTCCAGGCGTTTTTTATATTCTTCAACAAGTTCCCTGCGGATTATCGCGTAGGTGCATCCGCCGAAACCGAGACCTGTCATTCTTGAACCCGCGGCTCCTTCAATTTCCTGAGCGCGTTTTACAAGCCAGTCAATCTCCGGACAGCTAATTTCGTAAAGATCCCTGAGGCTTTCATGCGAGTGGTATATTATTTTCGCGAGCGAATGGAGATCAGCCCGTTCCAATGCGTCCGAAGCATCGTCTACCCTGCCGATTTCCTGAACTATATGCATGCACCTTCTCCTGATTTGCTCCGGGAAACTGCCCATAACATCAAGAAGATCGGTTGAAGTATAATCCCTAAATTCCGCTCCGTCATTTTTTTGCGAAAGAAGATCCAAACCTTTTAAAATATCGGTTCTTCTGGATGATAATTCGCCTTCCGCGCCCATTCTGGGAACCCGCGAATCAACAAGCAAAAACCTGAAATTCGAAAACGGCGATTTAATCATTCTGACATTGGCTGCCGAAGAATCGACCGCGAGAAATTGATCTTTGCGCGTTAAAAATGAGACAAGATAGTCCGCGATATCGGCTGTTCCGCCGAAAAGGGCTTCATGCGCCTCTTTTAATTTTTCCGCAAGTTCCATTTCGTTAAGCTGGACGTGTAAAAGGCTTTTAAGAGCCGTTGCCGCGGCAATTTCAATTGCCGTGGAAGACGCGAGCCCTATATGCTGAGGTATATCGCCGCAGAAGGAGAAATTAAGACCCTTCATGGGGATATTCATATCGCAAAAAAGCTGAATCGCGGGTTTAAGATAGTTTGCCCATCTGTCTTCGCGCCTGTATTTTAAATTTACAAGAGTGCTTCTTTTTCTTTCGTTTAAGTCCGCCGCGAAAAAGCGGAATGAATTGTCCTTTCTATGGCTGACGGCTACATTGATATAGCGGTCTATCGCCGCTGAAAGAAAGAAACCATGATCTGTCTCATCCGCAAGGCTGGGAGCGTAAGCGCCCAAAAAGTGTACCCTGCCCGGCGCTTCGGCGATAGCTATGGGAGCTGTTCGGTCGTTTTCAAGTTCATATTCTTTTCGATGGAGTTGACCGATGTTCAACATTAAAAACCTCCCTTTTTAGTGAAAAGACATCTTTCAGATTTTGCTGAATTGTAGCAAGTTGCATTAATTTATTCAATGGCGGATTATTTAAATTTTTGTTGTTTTTTTAGATAATATAGATATTATTATTAAAGCCAAAAAAGCGCAAATATACGGAAAAGCAAGGATAAAATCGGCGGAAATGCTTAAAAAGCCCTGCGCGTGGTTTGAAATGCTTTGCGCAAGAGCAAACGCGAAACACGCGGCAAGAACGCCCAAAGGTTTGCGCATTCCAAGGAAAATGACCGCAAGCGCTATCCATCCCTTTCCCGCAGACATTTCGGGAACAAAAGCGCCGAGATTCAGGCTTAAAAATGAACCGCCGATTCCGCAGAAAAAACCTGAAATTAATAATGCCGTTACCTGGTAAAATTCGGGTTTTATTCCAAGAGATACAAGCGCTTCGCTGTTTTTTTCACAGGCGCGAAGGCGGTAACCATAAGGCGTTTTGAAAATTACGACTACAATTAAAAAAAGAAGAAAAAAAGCGAAAATCAAATACCATGTTAATAATCCAGAAACGCCAGTTGACGCGATCACTCCCCTTGTTTTAAATATTTTATCCGAAAGCACGATACATAATCCGCTTGATAAAAGATTTACCGCGATGCCTGATATAAATAAATTCGCTTTTAATTTAAAAGCCGCGTACGCGTGAAGCGCGGAAAAAGCGGTCGCGGCAACGGCTGCGGCAATTACAGCCGCAATTATGTTTCCTGTAAAATAATAAACGACAAGGGATGAAAACGCTCCGACCAGAAGGAGTCCTTCAAGCGCGACATTTAATGTTCCCGCAAGCGCAGGGAATAACCCTCCCGCCGCGGCAAAAAATATCGGCGTCATTATGGAAAAAGCGCTTTTAAAAACAGGGATAATATTTTCCATGTTATCCCATCCTCTTTTTTATTTTAATATTTTTGATTACCATGCTTGTAGACAACAGGAAGATAACCGCCTGCACAACAAGCGCTATTTCGTATGTAAGCCCGGTGTTTTGCATCGCGATTCTCGCTCCCGAGTTAATCCATGCGAGAAAAAGAGCGCACGGTATTATGGAAGCGGGAGAAAAACACGCTATTAAAGCGACTGTAAGCCCGCTCCAGCCAAGCCCGGCTGAAAATCCTTTAATTGCCGCGTGATATGTTCCTAAAATATCAATACTGCCCGCGAGTCCGTACAGAAATCCGCTGATTGACATTGAAATAACCGTATTCAATTTTGTGTTTATTCCGCCGTAACGCGCAAATAACTCATTAAAACCGGCAATCCTGAATTCATATCCAATTTTGGTTTTAGAAAGAAATAAATGAACGGCAGGGACAAAAACAAGCGCGATTAAAAAACCGGCGTTTAAACCTGAAGGTTTTAATAAAACGGGAATTCTCATGCTTTGCGCGATTTTCTTCGTTGATAAAAGCGAAGTCTGCGGATCCATGAACGGTCCTGTAATAAGATAATTAACTATTGGAATAACAGCCAGCGAGATTAAAAAGGTTGTAATTAATTCATTTGTATTCCATCTTGCTTTGCAAAATCCGCATAATGCCGAAAGAAAACCGGCGCAAAGCGAACCTGTTAAAACGGCGATAACTGCTCCGAACGCTCCAAAAGACGAAAGAGATATTGCCGTAATCGTTGTCACAAACGCGCCGAAATAAATCTGCCCTTCTCCGCCAAGATTTAAATGACCCGCTTTCATTGCGATTGTCACCGCCAATCCTCCGAAAATAAGCGGCGTAACAGAGTTAAGCATATTGCCGATACTGAACACGCTCATAAAAGGTCCGATAAAAAAGAAGAAAAGCGTTTTTAACGGGGTATCGCTGAGTATTAGAACCAGTAATACTATTAAAACAAGAGAAACCGCGAAAATAATGATTATGTTTAATATATTGTTTTCTTTTTTAAACATTTTCCATCATTTCCTTCTTTTCTGTTTCATCATGTCTGAAAAACATGGCGCCCTGCATGCATCTTCCTATAGATTCTTTAATTTGCGGTCCGGTGTTTTTATATTCGCCTGCGATTTTTCCCATATACATTACAATAATTCTGTCGGCAAGCGTTATTATTTCGTCCAGATTGGTGGAAATTAATATAATAGCGGCTCCGTTTTTTCTAAGCGCGTCAATCTCTTTTATTATAAATCCGCTTGACGCGATATCAAGACCCCATGTAGGCTCAGAAAATACAATATAATCTTTTAAACAGTTAATTTCCCTCGCAAGAATCAATTTTTGCAAATTTCCACCTGAAAGAGAGGAAGCGCTGTTTCTTTTATCCGGCATATCAATATTGTATTTAGAGATATCCAGATTAATATTTCCTGTTTTAAAATATTCATCGCGGCGCGCAAGTATCATATTTTCTTCTATTGTCGCGTTCTGGGCGCTTCCAACCTTCTTTCTGTCTGCCGGAACGTACGCAAGCCCCTGTCTGCGAAGCGCGCGGGAACTAAAACGGGAAATATCTTTTCCGTTATAAAATATTTTTCCGCGGGCAGGATGTAAAAAACCGCCGAGAACGGCTTCAATTACGCCCAGACCATTTCCCCCTACTCCGGCAAATCCCAGTATTTCGCCTTTTCTTACGGAGAACGAAACATTATCAAGCAGCGGCCGCTTCTGAATTCTCCTTCTGACTGTAACTCTGTCGAACGATATTACAGGCTCTCCTTCATTTTTATCTTTTCTATCCGCGTTTTTTTCAGGCGTCTGCAATTCAAGTTTGTCATTTCCAATCATTAATCCCGCGATTTCATTTACATCCGTATCTTTAATTTCGCGTATATCGGCTAATTCGCCTTTTCTGAGAATTGCCACACGATCGCTGATTCTCATAATTTCATTCAGTTTATGCGTAATTAATATAATTGATTTTCCGTTTTTAACAAGCGTTTTCAATGTGTCAAACAGCGAATCCGCCTCATGTTCCGTTAATATCGACGTCGGTTCATCCAAAATAATTACATCGGCGTTATTATGCAGAACGCGGCAAATTTCCGCCTGCTGCCTCTGACCCAGAGTTAAATCCTTTACTAAAGAATCAGGTTTTATGGAAAATTTCAGATCATTTATTATCTTACCTGATAATTCTTGCGCTCTTTTTGAATCAAAAAAAAATCCCCACTTTTTCGGCTCTACTCCCATTACGATATTTTCCGCGGCTGTATATTCGTCAAACAGCATAAAATGCTGATGAACCATGCCTATTTTTATATTTTCATTGACATTTATTGTTCCGCTGTCCTGTTTTTCCAGCCCGCAGAGAATTTTCATTAATGTGGTTTTTCCCGCGCCGTTTTCACCCGCAATGCAAAGAATTTCTCCTTTTCGCAATTCAAGGCTTATATTGTCATTCGCTTTTTTTGATTTCCCGGAGTATTGCTTGCAGATATTATTAAGCTCAATAATATTCATACATAAACCGGCTGACGCTGTCACGAATATTTTGAGGAAGGTTTTGGTATGAAGGATCATCGAAGATAAAACCAAGATAACCTTCTTTTATTCCGATGGTGTCTGATATGCCGTACTCCATTTTTCCCTCAATAACATTTTCAAGGATTTCCATTACGAGTTTTTTCTGCTCCATGACGCCGCAGCCGATTATATATCCCGGCGCAAGACGGTACGCGTTTGTGTTGTACCAGACAATATACGCGCCTTTCTCCGCCGCTGTTTTTATAAGCCCTTGCGCCGCGCCTCCCGCGATTGCGGTGAACACGTCTACGCCTGAACTCATCATGGCAAGAGTAAGCTCTGCCGCTTTGTTTGCGTCTGCCCAAGAACCGACAATTCTTACATCAAGTTCAATATCAGGGTCGGCGAGCTTCGCTCCCTTTAAAAACCCAGGGATCATCTGCCTTGTTAAAAGCGGATATTCTTGCGCCGCGATAAAACCAATTTTTTTCTGCGCGTTGGCGTAGGGCATATCAGAAACTGTAACAAGACCTGCAAGATAACCTAACAGCAGGGACTGATCATATTGATTATAACTGAAAGTTCTTATTTGAGGATGCCCCTCGTAATTCGCGTCTACAATTATAAATTTCTGATTTGGAAATATTACTGAAACATTCGCGCAAATTTCCGGGAGCGAAGGATTTGATCCTAAAACAACATCGTAAATTCCGCCTGAAACCATCTCTGTTAATTGCTGTTCCCAGTGCGCCTGATTCATTCCGGCTTCGTAAATTTTTACATTTACATTCGGATTATTTTCCGCAAACTCAAGCGCTCCCTCCGCCATCAATTCGTAAGGAGGACTTCCGCTTATAACGCCTGTAATAAAAACAAGAACAGAAAGGTTTGTATCAGATTTTACTGATTCAGCCTTTTTTCCGCAGGCGGATATTATTAAAACGCAAACAGTTAAAATAAGGCAAAGCGTTTTTTTCATTGTATATTATTCCTTACTACTTTATACTCATTATAAAGATTGTTGTAAAGGTCATTATTATAAGAATTTGGAATATATTTTTTCTCAATTCGGCACATTTCAGAAACAGCCTGTGAAAACGAGCTGTATTTTCCCAGAAAACAGGAGCCGATTACGGCAAGACCCAGCAGTTCAGCTTCCTTGCAGACGCAGGTAATTATTTCTTTTCCTGTTATGTCCGCTTTTATCTGATTTAATCTTTCAATGCCGGCAAGACCGCCTGTTACATGCATTTGCTCCACTTTCTCGCCTGTTTCTTCCATTGCGCAGATTATGTCCTTAATCGCGAAACCTATGCTTTCAAGTATGGAATTGGCGAACTCGCACCTGCCTGTATTTAAATTAATTCCTCTCCAGACTGCTTTCGCGTCATGATTCCATACCGCCGCGCGTTCTCCAGCCAGATACGGAAGAAACACAAGTCCTTCGCTTCCGTATTTGCTTTTTTCCGCAAGCGCTATAAAATCATTAATATTCTCAATGCCTAAAAGTTCTCTTCCCCATTCTATCGCTCTTCCTGTTGTATTAATCATTCCCGAAAGATTCCAAAATTGCCTGACAGGATGACGGTACGACATTAACATTTTATTTTTTACCCTTTTAACTGTGCAAAGATTTACCCCGTCTGATGAACCCGTCCGGTTGCACGCGGCTCCCGGTTTTACAACTCCGCTTCCCAGTATCGCGGAAAAAAAATCAGGTCCGCCGCTTATTACAGGTATATCCTCAGAAAAACCAAAACGTTCCGCCGCTTTTACAGAAATTGTTCCGAACGCGCCGCCGGGACTTAAAAAGGGAGGTATTTTTAATTTATCCAAATGCAGTTTATCAAGAATCGAATTATCCCAAAACCAGCGATCGAATCCTTCGCTCGGAAAAACAGACCTCGCCTGTCCTGTTAAAGCATAGGCAAGATATTCAGGGCAGCCGAGAAAATGCTTAACCTTGCGGTAAAGTTCGCTTTCTTCATTTTTAATATAAAGTATTTTCGGAAGAAAAAAACTTGCGTCTACGAAACCTTTCATTAAATCGGACACTACGCCGCTGTATTTTGCGGCTCTTCTGTCCAGCCAAAGTCTCGCGTTTTCCGCGGGTACATACATACTGTTTCCGAATACCGGCTCTCCCAAAACGGGAACAAGGCTTGGACCGTTTCCGCTTATTACAATAGCTTTTATGGCATTCATGTTTCCATGTTTTTCACAGCATTCGTCAAACGCGTCAAGCCATTGAGACGGAACCGCTTCATGCCTATCACCTTCGGTATTATTTATAACCATTGGAGCCGAAGCGAAAGACAGACGCGCGCCGCTGTAATCCCAGACAGCGGATTTAAAAGCTGAAGTTCCGATATCTATAGTTAGAAGCATACAACACTCCAATTATAATTTTCTCATATTTTCTTTTTAAAAAAAAGTTCTTTAATGTCATGCTCTTTGTCGATTCCTTTTTTTTCAAATTTCGTGACAGGGCGCCAACTCACAGCCGGAGCAAAACCATCATAAGCGTTCTGCAAACCTTCGCTTAAGTTTAATTCCGCAAGAGCCTCCGCTGCATAGTCTTCCCAATCCGTAACCATATATAAGTATCCGCCGGGTTTAAGACATTTTGCAAGCGTTTCCGTAAACGGACGTTGTATTAAACGCCGTTTTTTGTGTCTTTTTTTCGGCCATGGATCGGGAAAGAAAACATGGACAGCGTCCAATGACTCATGCGGAATCATCACTGCCGCTACATGAGCTGCGTCGTATTCTATAATTCTGATATTTGAAAGAGATCTGTTTTCGATTTCCCATAACAGCCGTCCGATACCGGGACGGTGAACTTCAACGCCGATATAATTCATATCGGGATTATCATGCGCGATCTGCGCCGTTGCCGCTCCCATTCCAAAACCAATTTCCATTGTTATCTTTTGATTTGGAAATATTTTTAAAAAATCGATATTGTTTTCTGAAAAAGGAATTACAAATTTATCATAAAGAGAGTCATAGGCATTTTTCTGGGCTTTTGTATAACGCCCCGCGCGTAACACATAACTTTTATGCATCAGTTAACGGAAACCACATTTGTATAAGCGCTGCAGAAATTGGATTCATCTTCAGCCCAGAGAGCTATAGTTTTTACGCCGCTGGGAAGATCCAGACTTGAAACGCTGGCTGACAATGTTCCGGGAATTATTGTAGACAGGTACTTTCCCGCGGAATCGTAGCATATAAGACGGTTAACAGGCCACTGGGATCTTATAGTGTAAACTCCGTTTGAAATTTCTATTTCAGGAAAAGAAAAACGCACATTACCGTCGTATGTAAAATTTCGTTCTGTGCTTTCGCCGCCTTTATTTACAAGAACTACCCTGTACTGCCCTCTCGGCAGTTCACCATCTTTTACGGAGATACTGCGGCTTCCGATCCAGTCTTTGCCGTCGCTGTTGTAATGTATCCATTCATCGCTTGATATTCTCCATCTGAGCTGTTCACGGTCGTGGTAGAGGTATAAATCGTCTAGATTATCGATTCCATCCTCGTCTTCGGGCATTATAAAAAGCGAAAAATGTTCCTGCGGTCCGTCTTCGCCCTGATAGAGCACCAATTGAAGATATCCGTATGTAATTTCGGGCGGAGTTTTTGTACAAGAGATTATTCCGGGCATTAACAGCGCGAAAACCGCGGGAAATAAGATATAAATTATTATCTTTTTACTTTTTTTCATATCTATTATTTTAAGTATAGATAGAAAACTAAAAAAAGTCTACAATAAGCCGTATGAATATCTGGTTTGCCACAAACAACAGCCATAAGAAAGAGGAACTGCAGGCGATTTTAAATACAAGCCTGAAAATTCCGTCTTCCGAAGGCTTAATTTTTAATCCCGAAGAAACAGGCGCGACATTCATCGAAAACGCCCTTATAAAAGCGAGGGAACTTAAAAAATTAACCTGTAATGACGAGCCTGTTATAGCCGATGATTCAGGTTTATGCGTAGACGCGCTGTCAGGCAGACCCGGCGTTTTTTCGGCGCGTTATGGAATGGAACAGGGGCAAACATTATCAGGCGGACAGCAGAACAGAATGCTTCTTGAAGAACTGGGAGACGACAACAGCGCGCGAAGCGCCCGCTTTGTCTGCGCTATGGTTTTGCTGTTTTCAAACGACAGATTTATTATCGTTCAGGAGACAATCGAAGGCTGCCTTGTAAAATCAAATGAGATAAAAGGCGAAGGCGGCTTTGGCTACGATCCTGTTTTCTACATTCCGCAGTACAACCGCACTCTTGCAGAGCTTTCAGCGGATGAAAAAAACGCGATAAGCCACCGCGGCAAAGCGGGAAAACAGATAAAGAAATTTTTAGAATATTTTTAACACAGAGATATATGCCGAAATTAAATATTAAGTCAGAATTAAATGAGCCGCAGCTGCAGGCTGTCACTTCGATAAACGGGCCTGTATTGATTATCGCAGGAGCGGGTTCCGGTAAAACAAGGGTTATTACTTACCGTATTGCCTATATGCTGGAAAAAGGCATTACGCAGTCCTCGATTTTAGCGCTTACTTTTACAAACAAAGCGTCCCGTGAAATGGAACAAAGGGTTAAAGAATTAACCGGCAAGAAACTTCAAAGCCTTAATGTAAGCACGTTTCATGCCTTTGGCTTAAAAATAATAAGAGACGAATGCGAGCATTTAGGATACAGAAAAAATTTTTCCATCTACGATGAAACTGATAAAATGTCGCTTATTAAAGAATCGTTAAGAGAATGTAAAATGTTTTCACAAAAAGTTGATATCTACGCGCTCAGCCAGTTTTTTTCAAGAATTAAAACAGGGCTTTCGGCATGGACAGAAGATGAGAGCATGCGGCAGGTTTACGACGAATATCAGCAGGCGTTAAAGATTTACAATGCCGTCGATTTTGACGATTTACTGACAATTCCTCTTGAGCTTTTTACAAAACATAAAGATATCCTTGCAAAGTATCAAAAAAAATACCGTTACTTTCTTGTCGACGAGTTTCAGGATACAAGCCTGCTGCAATATAATCTTTTAAAATTACTCACAGAAAACGAAAACGCGAATATTTGCGTAGTCGGCGATGATGATCAATCCATTTATTCTTGGAGAGGCGCGAATTACGGAAATATACTGATGTTTGAAAAAGATTTTTCTTCGCGCGTAGAAATCAAACTTGAGCAAAATTACCGCTCTACTTCCACAATTCTGGATGCCGCCAACGGCGTTATCTCGCATAACACCGGCAGAAAAGAGAAGAACCTCTGGTCGCCGAGAGAAGGCGGCAAACCTGTTGAATTATTTTTCCCGGAAAACGAAACCGCGGAAGCCGAATTTATCGCGAAACAGATAAGATCATCGATGATAAGCGATAATTATAAATACCACGATTTCGGCGTTTTAACAAGAACTAACTCTCTTGCAAGAAACATAGAAGAATCTTTTTTGGCGGAAAATATTCCTTACTGCGTTTCGGGAGGAACAAGTTTCTTTCAGCGCAAAGAAATAAAAGATATTATTTCCTACCTGCGCATAATTGCGAATCAGGATGATGATGTAAGCCTTCTAAGGATTATCAACACTCCGCGCAGAGGCATCGGCAAAACCACAATCGCCGCGTTAAGCGAAAACGCGAAGAAAAATAACTGCGGCATATGGGACTCAATCTCGCGTTTCAATTACAGCCGCTCTCAGGGACAGCAGGGGTTATTTCAGGAAAAAAACGCGGCAACCGAGCTTGAAGAATTTGCCGCCATGATAGAAAACTACAAATCTTTAATATTGGAACGAAAGGTATTGACCGCGTCCGCAAACGAACACGATTCTGCGATACCTGCCGGTAAGCCGTGGAAGCTTTCAAACTGCGTTCGCGCTCTTGTAAGCGAAATTGATTACTGGAGTTATCTTGTTCTTGAACACGGCAAGGATGAAAAAAAAGCAAGATGGAAATTCAGCAATATCGAATACTTTGTAAAAATGATCGAAAACTGGGAATCTGATCCTGATAACCTTGACGCCGGTTTATATCCCTGGCTTAACCGTATAAGTCTTATTACCCGCGATAACGGCGAAGACGATAATGAGGGCAAAGTAAACCTTATGACAATTCATGCCGCCAAAGGTCTTGAGTTTCCTTCAGTTTTTATTGCCGGCGCCGAGGAAGGTTTAATTCCGCACGAAAAAAGCATAGGCGATAATGAAGATGAAGACGCCGGCAGCAAAGAGGAAGAGCGCCGTCTTTTCTATGTCGCCATAACAAGGGCGAGAGAAAAACTTTTTATTACAAGCTGCCAAAAACGCCGTCATCTTCAAAACACAAAGGAGTGTTCTCCCTCTCCTTTTCTGGATGAAATTCCGCAGGAACTGATAAAAATCCACGAAAAAGAGCCTGATACAAACCCAAGCGCCGAGCAGGAAGACATATTTTTAGAAAGATTAAAAAAAATAACCGGTTAGGAATATTTATCTAACCCGTCTTTTTCCATAAGCGCAAATACGTCATTTTTCGCGCGCTCAAGGATTTCTATATCGCGGATGGGGTTCGCTATTCCTAAAACAAGATATCCTGATTGTTCTGTTCCTGTTATTTGACCGGGACCGCGCATTTTTAAATCTTCTTCCGCTATTACAAAACCGTCCGTATTTTCAAGCATTACTTTTAATCTTGTCTTTCCGTCTTCCGTAAGTTCATCGGAAAATAAAAGAAAACAAAATGACTGTTCACTGCCGCGTCCTACGCGCCCCCGTAACTGGTGAAGAGCTGAAAGACCAAAGCGCTCTGCGTGTTCAATTACCATGCATGACGCGTTAGGAACATCAACGCCGACTTCCACAACGCTTGTCGCCGCAAGAATTTGAATATTGCCTTTGCGAAACTCATCCATTGTTGATTTTTTTTCATCTTCAGGCAATTTAGAATGAATTAACGCCGTTTTATACTTTGGAAAAATATCCCTGGAAAGCCTGTCAGCCATGCCGACAGCGTCTTTTATTTCATCTGTGCCTTCAATTAACGGATAGACAAAATACGCCTGCCTGCCGTTATCCAGCTCTCTTCTTACAAAATCGTAAACTTTTTTTTCGTTAGATTCTTTGGCAAGATGTGTCTTAACAGGTTTTCTTCCCGGCGGCATGTCTTTAATAACAGATACATCCATATCGCCGAAAACAGTTAACGCTAAAGTGCGCGGGATCGGCGTAGCGCTCATCATTAAAACGCCTGTATCTTTTCCTTTCTGCGTAATCAATGAGCGCTGCGTAACGCCGAAACGGTGCTGTTCGTCAATCACCGCAAGCAATAGATTCTTGTATTCAACATCTTTTGAAAAAAGCGCATGAGTTCCGACAACAATGTCAATTTCACCTGACGCGAGATTTTTTACAAGCTCTTTGCGCCCCTGCGCTTTTATATTGCCTGTAAGAAAAGCAATGCTTAATCCCAGGGGCTCAAGAAGCCGCGCGGCGTTTTCGGCGTGCTGTCGCGCAAGCAATTCTGTCGGCGCCATAATACAAGCCTGCCCGCCTTCTTCAATGGCGCGAATAGCCGCCAGAAAGGAAACAAGCGTTTTCCCGGAGCCTACATCACCCTGTAAAAGCCGCGCCATCGGCGCATTGGAACTCATATCGCGGTTTATTTCCGCTGTTGTTTCCGTCTGACCTTTTGTTAATTCAAACGGAAGCCTTTCAATTAGTCGTCTTTGAAGAGGCGATAAATTTGCACAATCCTCTTTAAACGCAGCAGGCGCGGCTGTCTTTCTTCTTTTTCTTTCAACCGCTCTTTTTGCAATCATAACTTCCATGTTAAAAAGTTCTTCGTAAATTAATGTCTGCTTCGCTCTTTCAAGATTTTCCGCGCAAGACGGAAAATGTATTTCCTGTAAAGCGTCGTTCTTTGACAGGAATTTATCTCTTTCCATAATTTCAAAAGGAATCTCGTTATCAAAATTTCCTTTATGCTTTTTAAGCGCGTTTGACACAAAACGCCTCATCATCTGCTGCGTAATCCCGGATGTAAGAGGATACACCGGCAATATTTTTCCCAATTGACCGCTGTTTGAAGAGGCGGCTTCAATGTCGAAGGAACTTGACTGTATCTCGCCGTATTTATAGTAAAATCTGCCGAAAAGAACGTATTTTTGACCTGTTATAATTTGTTTATCCATCCACGGCCGGTTAAAACACAACAGGGCAGCCTGAGCGGTATCGTCTTCTACATAGATTTTTAAAGTTTTCATTCTGCCGTAACCAATCCATTCGCGCGCGAAAACTGTAACAACCGTGCATATTTTACCGTAATTATATTTATTTAAAGGCGTTATTTTTTCGCGATCTTCCCAGTCACGCGGATAATGAAGGATCAGATCCGATACTGAATGAATCCCCATTTTTGAGAGTTTATGGACGGCTGAGTTTCCTATTCCATAAATTGAATTCAGCGTAGCGGATAAAGAACGCAATAACATTATAACGGAAGTCTGTAAAATATGCCTGCCAGAAATAGTATTAGGATTCTTCCGGCAATTAATATAAATATAAATAATAAAACTGATAAAACAATTCCTTTTAAATAACCTCCTATTTTTTTGCCGAAAAACAGCCTGTTCATTTTATACATTACAGGCTGAGACATTGAATCAACCGCGCCCCAAAAGGGGCTGTATATATTTCTGTGCGTAAGATAGGCAATTGCCCGAAGCGTTATCACAATAATAAAGAAAACGACAATAAACGAAAATATCGACCACAAAGACATCAGGATTTCCGCAAGAATAACGCCTAGCGTCATTCGCTCTGAAATCGAAAGCGCCGTTAATATTCTCTGCATAAAAGAAACAAAAACTATCGCGAAAATGACAGAAAGATCCAAAAAACCGACGCGAAGATTCAATTTTTTCTTCCACCAGTCAAGATACGGGTCTGTTATTTTATATAAAAAATCAATTAGTTTTCCTCTTAGAGTATTTCCAAACCATGAAATAATTATTCTTATAAACAATATTATGCTGTATAAACCTGTAACCGCCGCTAGTAATGAAAAAATTAACCTCATTATGCCCTCCAGACTTCATAAACGCTTTTACAATTTTTCAAACCTTCAATAACATCATCGCCATTGCCTGTATCAAGACCTGACATCGCGCGTATTGTTTTTTCGCCCTGCTCAAGCGGAATGTGTATAAAAATCGCGCTTCTGCCAGAATTATCCGCGAGAAAATCGCGAAGTTCAGTCAAGTCGCCGTTATTTTCGGAAGCGCCGTTTTTTAACCTTATATGCACGTCATCATACCTTTTATCAGCGGTTTTTACTATTTCGGGTTCGGATATTTTTTCTTTGGCTGCGGCTTTTTTTGCCGCGCTTTTGCTTAAAGACGGAAAATCCGCCATGCTGGTTACCTTAAAACTTAATTTTCCGTTTTTATTTTTTTCGTCAGGATCAAGTCTTCCTTTAAACGCGTATATTTCGTCAATTTTTAATATGTGGCGGTATTCTGCAAATACTTTCGTAAAAAATAAAAGGGGAATCTCTCCTTCAAAATCCTGCAAGGTTGCGAATGCCATCTCATTGCCGTTTTTGTCTTTATAATCTCGCAAATTGGTCAAATATCCGATAACAGTGTAATTTCCGCTTCTGACGCTCTCAAGAAGCGAACTTTTTAAATCCGCCATATGCAGCCATGTGTTTTTATGGATTTTATTTTTTTCTTCCTGTTCCTTTGTTTCCTTTACAGCCGAAGCCACTTCCTGCCTTGATATGATACTGTCAGCCAAAAAGCTGTATTTATCCTTGTCCCTCTGATAATCAATTTTCCCTTTCAGAATTACTACAGCGTCTTCTTTTATTAAATGCTGACATCTTTCCCACGGACCTGAGAAAAATGTTACTTCTATTTCCCCGTTATAATCCGCAAGAGAAGCGAAAGCCATTTTGCCGCCCTTGCTTGTAATAATTGTTTTAACATTTTTTATTATACCGACAAGTATGCAGTTACCGGTCTTCCATGATTCCTTTTGTCCAAGATTAACAGTAACTGCTTCCTGCCAAATTTCCTTGTATTCGTCCATTGGATGCCCGGAAAAATAAAAACCTATTAACTGTTTTTCAAGATCGAGTCTTTCTGCTCTTGTTTTAGGAGGAAACTCTTCAAATTTAAACTCAGGCATATCTTCTTCTTCGGCATCATCAAAAAGCCCTGACTGTCCCAACTGAGCGTCTTCTTTCTTTTTGAGAGCGTATTCTACGGTTTTTTCCAGGTTACCCGCGAGCGTTTCGCGTGAAATACCAAAATCGTCAAACGCTCCTGTTTGAATTAATAGTTCAATAACTTTCTTTCCTGTTGCTTTAATGTCTACTCTTTCCAGAAAATCCATAAAACTTTTATAAGGGTATTCCTGTCTTTTTTTGACAATTTCGTCACAGGACACTTGACCGACGCCTTTAATCCCAAGAAACCCGAATATTATTTTTCCGTTTACAACAGTAAAAAGTTTATCCGAATGATTAATATTCGGCGGCTCAACCTTTATTCCCATCTTTCTCGCTTCATCAATACAATGCGAAAGTCTGTCCTTATCGGCTGAGTGTATATCGTTTGTAAGGTTAGCCGCCATGAACTCTGCCGGAAAGTTCGCTTTTAAAAAGGCAGTATGATACGCGACAACAGAATATGCCGCGGCATGGCTTTTATTAAATCCATAACCGGCGAAGGGAACGAGCATATCATATATCTCTCCGGCTTTGCCGGCTGAAAACCCCTGCTTTTGCGCTCCTTCCAAAAAAGGAACTTTCTCTTCGTCGAGGATTTCTTTTTTCTTTTTTCCCATAGCGCGGCGCAGAAGATCCGCTTTACCTATGCTGTAACCGGCGATTATCTTTGCCACTTCCATTACCTGTTCCTGATAGACAATAACGCCGTAAGTTTCTTTTAAAATTCCTTCAAGACTTGGATCGGGATATGTGATCGGCTCCTTGCCGTTTTTTGACGCGACAAAGCGCGAAATATTCTGCATGGGACCTGGACGGTACATGGCATTCAACGCTGTTAAATCCGCTATGGAACCGGGCTTTGTCTGTTTTAAAATATCCTGCATTCCGTCAGATTCAAACTGGAATATTCCGTAACTGTTTCCTTCACCTAACATTTTGAAAGTTTTTTTATCATCTTCGGGCATTTCCTTTACTGAAAAATTCGCGAACTTGCCTCCCCTAAGATGTATCAATTCCTCCGCGTGTTTTATTACATCAAGCGTTTTTAAGCCCAAAAAGTCCATTTTAACAAGACCGCTGGGCTCAAGATAGTTCATGCTGTACTGCGTCGCTATAGCTCCCGGTTTTCCGGTTTTTGAATCATCGCGTTCCTGATAAAGAGGAACCATGTCTATTAACGATGATTTACCGATTACAACGCCGGCGGCATGAAGCGATGAATGGCGGTTAAGTCCTTCGAGTTTACGCGCAAGCTGGAACAATTCAACATAGCGCGTATCCTTCTCAAGTTCTTTTAATTTAGGCTCATCATTAACCGAACTTTCCAAATTTACGTCTGGACCTCTTGGTATCAGTTTTGTAATCATATCCGATTCAGGAATTGAAATCCCCAAAGTACGCGCAACATCTTTTATTACCTGTTTTGCTCCCAATGTTCCGAATGTGATTATCTGCCCCACTCTTTCTTTGCCGTATTTCTCCGTAACATAATTTATAACTTCTTCCCTGCCGTAGTTCGCGAAATCGATGTCAAAGTCAGGCATTGAAATACGCTCAGGATTAAGAAAGCGTTCAAAAAGAAGACCGTATTTTAACGGGTCAATGTCCGTTATGCGAAGAGAGTACGCGACGATAGAACCTGCGCCTGAGCCGCGCCCTGGACCAACGGGAATACCGTTGTCATTCGCGTACTTTATAAAATCCCATACAATTAAAAAATAACCTGTAAAACCCATGCTGATAATCGTATCAAGCTCATAATTACATCTTTTTATTATTTCTTCCCATTCGCTGCCGTTTTTCTCTCTTTCTTTCGGATAACGTTTCGCAAGACCTTCAATCGCTATATGACGAAGGAATGTGTCTGTGCTTTCAAAACCCTGCGGTATATCGTATTCAGGCAGATACTTGGGAAGTTCCTTCACTTCGATAATCGGAACATCGGCATTGCAGCGGTTTGCGATTTTAACGGTGTTTTCAACAGCCTGAGGATAATCATTAAAAAGAGCCGCCATTTCATCAGCGGTTTTAAAATAAAACTGATCTCCGAAATATTTCTTGCGTTTTTCTTCAGTTCTTACCTTGGCGGTTCCGATACACAACAGAATATCGTGCGCGACAAAATCATCCTGATTAAGATAATGCACGTCATTTGTCGCGACAAGCGGAATCCCTGTACTGCGCGAAATATCCGCAACTGTGTCATTTATGTCTTTTTGCGACAGATCGCTTCCTCTTAAACCGCCTGAGGGAATGCCGTGATCCTGTACCTCAAGGTAAAAGCAGGGTTCTCCATTTTCATCTTTGCCGAACAAATCGCGGTAATAAAGCGCTTTCTTTTGCGCTTCATCAATTTTCCCAGCCTGAATAAGACGCGGTATTTCCCCTGACGCGCAGGCGGAAAGCGAGATTAGCCCGTCATGATATTTTGAAAGTATTTCATTATCCACGCGCGGACGGTAATAAAAACCTTCGGTGTAGGCAAGAGAACATATTTTTACAAGATTAAAGTAGCCTTGCCTGTTAAAGGCGAGAAGAATCATGTGGTAGTATTTGTTTTCATGCTCCGCGCCTTTTTTTTCCGTGCAAGAACCAGGGCTCACATAAATTTCGCAGCCGATTATAGGTTTTACTTTATTCTTAATTTTTTTACAGGCATCGATAAACTCCATCGCACCGAACATATTTCCGTGGTCTGTCAGCGCAAGATGCGTCATTCCCAGCTCCTCTGCCCGTTTTACAAGAGAAGATACTGAAACAGAGGCATCCGCCAGAGAGTAGTCTGAATGTACATGGAGATGGACAAAATTTGCCATGTTCCGGCAGTCTAGCCCAAAAAAACGATATTTTCAATGGGGTAAAACGCTATCTTTCGGGAAATAATATCAGCTCCACTGCTCCTGACGCCGTAATTTGCCTGCACAAGGTCTGCATTCCATTCTGTGAAACCAGAGCTATCGTTTTTGGTCTTTCATTAAGCCTTAGAAGAGGCGTGTTGTAAAGCACGGATGAATTTGCGTAACTCTGCGCGATGTGCAGATTTCTCTGCATCGATTTTTCGTGTTCCATTAACAGCGCTTCCGCTGCCTTTTTAAAAGTATCGTTATTAACAGGTTTTGCGTAAACATCAGAAATTGCCTGTTTAACCGCGCGAATCAATTCTTCCGCGCGAGAAGGGTCGCATATAAAATATATGTTTAACCTTGATTCGCCTGTCGGTATTACGGATACTGACGCGCCCGCTGAAATTGAATAAACTCCTCCAAGTTTTTCGCGTATTTCATCCGTTAAAACTATATCAAGGTATTCAGATAAAACGGCTGCTGTTTGACTTCTCAATTCGTTAAATTCGGAAGATCCTTGAGCAAACCAGCCAAGATAAACGACGGCTCTTTCGTCCTTTCCTTTGTGTATTGTTCTTCTGCCAGCGGACGGGCGGCTTACGCCGGGATTTTTCCAGCTATTCATTGATTTATGTTCAGGCGTTAATGAGGCGATATAAACCGCGGATAATTCTTTTATTTTATTTAAATCAAAATTGCCGGTAAAAGTAAAAGTATAGTCCGCAGGGTTTATGCAAAAGCTTAAAAACTCCCGTACATTTTCTACGGATACTTTATCCATATCCGATAATTCCAAAGGTTTAAAAAGCGGATGGTTGTTATCTATTAATTTCGTTAATTCGCGCGAAAAAACTTGCTGCGGATCTTCATCTATATGCGCAAGGCTTGTTTTATATTGATCGAGCATTGCAGCTATCGCTCTTTCATCCAATCTGGGCATCGCAAAGAAAAGATGTATCATTTCAAAAAGCGTTGTCATATCCTGCGTTGTAGCCGCTCCCTGAAAACCGCGGTAGTAGTTTGACAGCCAGAACGAGAAAGCTGCCTGTTTTCCCGCGAGTTTATTAACAAGTTCAGGCCGTGAATAGGGTCCTAATCCCGAAACATTCAGCATTTCCGAGAGCAGATTTACAGAAGTAATTTCTTTTTCTGACACGTTTGCTTTTCCGCCGTTTGCCATTGCGTATAACACAACTTCGTTATTTCTGTTGTCTGTTTCTTTTAAAATAACCCTTGCTCCGTTTGATAATGTAATAATATGTGCGCCTGTTCCGGCGTCAATTTTATCCGACATTATTGTTCCTGCCGCCGGAACTTTGTCCATTAAATCACCCGTTACCGCCGCATCCTGCCTTGGGGTAATTCTTGCTTTTAAAGATTCATCAAATATCGCCTTAATTCTCTGCTCGGACGGAAGACTGTCTGCTTCCGCCTGCGGAGCGATTAAAAAAACATTTATATCGTTATAGGAAAAATAGGCTCTTGTTTTTTGCGCAATCTCTTTTAAACCGATTCCGTTAAGCATAGCGTTAACCGCGTTTAGTTCCCATTCAATATCCGGCATATCCTCGCCGTACAGAAAATGATTTGTAAAACCTCTGATAAATGTGCGCGATTCTGTCCTGTCCTTTTCAGATAACATTTTTTCCATATAGGAAACAAGGCTTAATTTGGCGCGATCCAGCTCGCTTTGCGTAAAACCGAAACGGCGCACTGCTTCTTTTTCCAAAAGAAGTTCGCTGAGAGCTTCTTCGATTTTTCCTGTTTTAGGAGAAGTACCCATCGAATAAAAACTTGAATTGCCTGACCATCTCCAGATGCCGCCCCACGAACCGTTAGCCGATGAATTTGGATCCAGTTCCGCTTCATCAAAACGCATTGTAAGCATTGTATCAATCAAATAATTGACAATACTTTCACGGTAGTAATCAATTGTCCCCCTCTGGGCGCTTCTTCTCTGCTTGTAATAAATCATAAAACTGGAAGAAGTCAGCTCTGCGTCTGTAATTATCTGCGCGTGAAAGCCTCCGTTTTTCGGCTGGGGAAGTTCATGGCGCGGACGGTTTACGCTGCGCGATGCGGCAGGCATATTAAAATGATTTGCAAGTTCTTTTTCCAATGCCTTTCCGTCAAAATCGCCCACAAAAACAAGAGCCATATTATCGCTTGTGTACCACCTGTCATAAAAAGCTCTTACCTTGTCCGATGTTGCGTTCTCGATTATATCTTCAAGCCCTATGGGCTGGCGATCCGCGAACGCGCTTCCCTTAAAAAGCACAGGAAGTGTAATTTTGCGCACCCTGTCCATTGCGCCTAACCTTGAGCGCATTTCTTCCAGAACAACGCGGCTTTCGCTTTTTACATCTTCTTCCTTAAAACTTACCGCGTAAGTCCAGTCGTCAAGAATCGCAAGCGCTCTGTCAGGTATTTTTTTGATGCCTTTAACGTCTTCCACGGGAATATCAAAATGATAGACTGTCTCATTGTAGGATGTATACGCGTTCGCGTCAGCGCCGAAGCGCATCCCCATCGATCGCAGGTATTCAATTAATTCAAGCGAGGGAAATCTTGCGGTATCGTTAAACGCCAGATGCTCAACAAAATGGGCAAAACCTCTCTGATCTTCGTTTTCAAGAACCGAGCCAGCGTTTACAATCAGCGCAAGATGCGCTCTGTTTTGCGGCAGAGAATTTTCCAAAATATAGTATTTTAATCCGTTTGGAAGATAACCGGAAAGCGTACGGCTATTAAGCGGAACCAGATCGCCTCCCCTGCCGATTCCTTCGTAATTACCGGAAGTTGTCGCGCAGGAGAAAACTAATAAAATTAGAAATATATTAATTAACTTTTTCATTCAAAATCATCTTTCTTGTAACTGTCAGTTCGTCTACTTCGTCCATCTGGGTATCGAACATTTCTTTGCGGTATTCTTTTTGCTGTTTTTCTTTAAGCTTTTCCATCGCTCTAAGGTCTTTTAAGGCTTCAAGATATATTGCTCTTTTTTCTTCGACAACAAGCTCAGCCTTCGCGGCTTCTTCAGCCAGTTTTTCCGCTTCCTGCTCCAGACGAAGAATGTAAATATCCCACGACTGCGTTTCTTCGGGATTTCTGAAACGCTCTGTCGCCGCTTTATTTTTCATTAACGCTGTTATTTTAATTTCATTTTCTATTTTATTAAGAGCGCTTACAGCGTGTCCGAGAGCAAGTTTACATTCCTCTTCCTTAAATTTTCTTATCTGTAAAATCTTCTCAAGATTAAATATAAATTTTTTCATGTTTATCCTTCACTAAATGATGAAAAAAGAGAAGCGATGCTGTTAATAGCCATTCTGGAATCCTGCACAGGAGCCGGAATTACTCCGGCAGGCGGCTGTTTTTCCCTGATAACGGATTTTCCGGCATAAACAAGCCTGGCGTTGTTATCTGTCATTTCTTCAACCGGTATATTTATTCCTGTTATTTCGGATAAATCTTCCAGCGTATCGGGCAGCGTTGAAGGTTCATCAACACCTTGAATTAAAAAATCTTCTATGGAATCATGCATTGCAATCGCTTTGTCTGTCCTTGGATCGGAGCCGATATGATACGCGCCAACTTTAAGAAGATCTTCTATTCTCGCGTAAGAAGCCATGTTCTCGCGGATAATGCCGGCAGCTTCTTTTGACGAAGGACCTGTAACAACAGGCGCGAGGCGCGAAATGCTCGCAAGCACGTCAATCGCGGGATAATGGTTTGCGTGCGCAAGGTCTCTTGATAAAACAATGTGACCGTCTAAAATTCCGCGCGCGGTATCGGCTACAGGCTCGTCCATGTCATCTCCGTCCACAAGGACTGTATAAAAACCAGTGATGCTTCCCTTGTCCGAAGTGCCTGACCTTTCCAAAAGTTTGGGCATTTGGTCAAACATGCTTGGAGGATATCCTCTCTGCGCGGGAGGCTCGCCTGTCGCAAGTCCTATTTCTCTCATCGCACGGGCAAAGCGCGTTATTGAATCAAACAACAGCATTACATCTTTTCCTTCATCACGGAAAAACTCGGCGATAGCTGTCGCTACATACGCTCCGCGAAGACGCGCAAGAGGCGATGAATTGGAAGGGGTTACAACCAACACGCTGCGCGAAAGCCCCTGTGCGCCGAGGTCTTTTTCTATAAAATCGTTTACCTCGCGCCCGCGCTCTCCTATAAGAGCCACAACATTTACATCCGCGCTTGTGTTACGCGCAATCATGCCAAGCAGAGTTGATTTTCCTACGCCGGAGCCGGAAAAAATGCCGAGACGCTGCCCCTTGCCTGCCGCAAGAAGTCCGTCGATGGCGCGGACGCCCGTAGTTATGCGATCTGTTACGCGGCGTCTTTTAAGCGGATTCGGCGGGCTTGCGAGAGCCGGATACATTATCGAAGAGGCGACGCTTCCTTTGTCGTCAATCGGATTTCCGAATCCGTCTAAAACGCGCCCTAAAAGATTATAAGAAACCGGCACTTCAAGCCGCGTTCCCATACCGACAACTCTGTCGCCTACTTCGATTCCGTCCGTTTCTTCATAAGCCATAAGCTGCACTGTTTCATCTTTTAATCCGACAACTTCCGCCCGTATATTGCCCCTTCCCTTTGGAGCTATTATCCTGCATATCTCGCCGATAATCGCCTGAGGTCCGCGGCTTTCGATTAATAAACCCTGTACTTTTGAAACTTTACCGACGCATTTAATCGGATCCGTTTTTTCTGTTGTGTTTAAATATTTTTCAAAAATTGACGTTTCTAAAACACATGTTTCCATGAAGCCCTCCCTCTTCATAAAACTGCCAAAAGGCTTAACTAAGCCTGATCTGTTTTTCTTCTTGACGTTATTTCATCCAGATTACCCGTTAACTGCTTATCAATCTGTCTTTTTCCCTTTGTCGCCATTGTCGCAAGAGCGGCTAACGCAGCGGACGCTGTAAGAGCGGCGCTGGCTCCCGCTGAAAGCTCTTCATCTTCCGGTTCCGGCTGCGCTTGCTGCGGCTGTGTCTGAGATTGCGGCGGAGACTGCGGCGGTGGCGGTTCTGACTGCGATGCTTCAAGCGCTTCCATTATTGCCGAGGTTGCCGCAAGTTCGTTATTAATGCTGGATGTCCGAATAACAGGAACAGGCGTATTGCCTTTGTTGTCCGGGTTAATGGGAGATATTTCCAAAATCCTGTTTTCCAATTCCGCCAGCTGGCTTGCGATACGCGCGTCAATTTCGCCGAAATCAGTTTCGATAATGCATCCGCCCTGATCTACAGAACTGTCTTCCACAATATTAATTGTTTTAACGCCTTCCATTGTACTGATAAAAGCCTCTTTATGTTCTGTCGCAAGTTTAAGATCCGCAAGATTAACTTTTATTGTGATGTTTCCTTTTGCCTTAACCTTGCGAAGCGCTTCGATAACATTGGCGACAATTATATTGCGCTGGTTCTCGGAAATTACTTTTATTACTTTACGTGAAATTAAAAGAACAAGATTGACAATCTCTTTTTCCGTTTCTTTTAAAATATCCGCTCTCTTGTCCTGCGCTCTTTCAAGAACAACCTGGGTTCTTTGAATGAGTCTGTCAACTTCCGCTTTCCCTTCGGCATAACCTTCTTCTTTTCCTTCTGTTTTGCCCTTTTCCCTTGCGTCTTTCTTCTCGCCATCCAAGGTCTGCCTGATTTCAGCTTCAAGTTCTCTTATTTTAGACTGAGCCTGCGCCACAATTCTTTCGGCTTCTTCAACGGCATTCTGTTTTAACACTTGAGCTTCATCGGTCTGACGTTTTACTTCCGCGAAAGCCGCCCTCTGCGCATCCTGAATGATGTTCTCCGCCTCACTGTTCGCGTTCGCGATCATTCTCGCTTTTTCTTCTTCCCATTGAGATTTGAAAAGTTCAGCCTCGCGCCTGAGATCATCGGCAGTAGGTCCATGATACTCTTCAACGCTGCCAAGCTCTTCTTCAAGTTCCTCAACAGGAGCGTAATGAGCCAGCTCTGAGAATGAAGTAGGCGAATCAATAACCACCTTGTCTTTGACGGTTAATAATTCATTGGGTCTAAAAACAGCCTTTAACATATCACCTCTTTGGCGCCAGAGCGCAGTCTGGCGCCGGTTTTAATTATTTTAGACTACTAGTTCATCTTCACCAGCGCGCGCAACAACGATTTCGCCTGTGTCTTCGAGGTGTCTGATAATCGAAACGATTTTCTGCTGCGCTTCTTCTACGTCTTTTAAGCGTACAGGACCCATGTATTCCATGTCTTCCTTAAGCATGCTCGCCGCACGCTTTGACATATTCTTGAATATCTTGTCCTGAACTTCGTTATCAACAGACTTGAGCGCTTTCGCGAGTTCCTGCGAATCGACTTCGCGCATAACCTTTTGGATGGCGCGGTCGTCCAGCATAACGATATCTTCGAATACGAACATTCTTTTCTTGATCTCTTCGGCAAGTTCCGGATCTTCATCTTCCAAAGCTTCGATAATCTGTTTTTCAGAGGCGCGGTCAACAAGGTTAAGAATTTCAACAATGCTTTCAACGCCGCCGGCTGCCGTGTAGTCTTCGCTTGACAGCGACGACAATTTCTTTTCAAGAACGCGTTCAACTTCGCGCAATACTTCAGGCGATGTTCTGTCCATTGTGGCGATACGCCGCGCGACATCGCTCTGCACTTCGTGCGGAAGATTCTGCAGAATGATTGACGCTTTGTTCGGCTCAAGATACGCGAGAATAAGCGCGATTGTCTGCGGATGCTCCTGCTGGATAAAGTTTAAAAGGTGCGCCGGGTCTGTTCTTCTGATAAAGTCGAACGGACGAACCTGAAGGCTCGATGTTAAACGGTTGATAATGTCGATTGCCTTCTGGCTTCCCAAAGATTTTTCCAAAAGCTCTCGCGCGTAGTCGATACCGCCAGTGGAAATAAACTGGTTTGCCATCATCAGTTCCTGGAATTCCTGGAGGATGGCGTCCTTTTGCTCGGAATCGATCGTTTCTAAACGCGCAATTTCAAAGGTGAGAGTTTCAATTTCATCTTCACGCAAGTACTTGAAAATTTCCGAAGAAATCTCAGAGCCGATTGTTACTAAAAATATGGCTGCCTTCTGGCGCCCTGTATATTCTTTTACGCCTTTTTTCTTTGAGCCGCCTGCTGTAGCTCCGGGCGTTAATGATTTTGCCATTTATAACCTCAATATAGTCCGGCTATCGGCCGGATAATTAAATCGAAAATGAAACGACGTTTCATTATTCCTCCAATAGCCAGGTTCTGATGAGCTGGGCAGCATCTTCAGGATGCTCCTTCGCCAGGTTGATGGCGCTTTCCATCAACTGCATTCTTGAGCGTTCTTCCATCGAAATGGAGACGTCCTCTCCTTCCTGTTCCGCTTCGGCCATTGCGCTTTCCCGCAGCATTTGTTCGCGGCGCGCTCTCTCTTCTTCCGCAAGTCTTTTGCGTCTCTCCATCTCGCGGGAGATCATCCTAAACAGCATAAATCCAAACAACATTAATGTCAAACCTGCGATGATTATAATTATCGCTGTCTGAGTTTGTTTCTTTCTGAAATACGCTGCGTCTTCCGCGCCGAACTCCGCTGAACGATCCACAGGAATGTTATGCACGGTAACAGAGTCGCCTCTCGCGGAATTATAGCCAATCGCGTCTCTTATAAGCGCTTGAACCTTTGCAAGATCGTCAGGTGAAACGGGAGAATATTCCCTGTCTATATGACCTTCCACAAGCATTATAGGATTTCCTTTTGAATCGAATTTTCTTTTCCAGACGCCGTCAATATTTACGGATACTGTCACGCGATCGATCTGCGGACTTCTTTCTTCCTGAATTTTCCGCTGATTGATTTCTTCGTTGTGGGTTCTTGTTGACTGACTCATTCTTCCGTAAAGATTATCCATATCCCTGAAAGCGGGAGGAGTCTGCCCTTCTCTTCCGGCAGGACCTTCAGGATTTAATCCCGATCCTTCCCATGTGGTGTCGGATTTTGTTTCCGAAACAAGAATCGATTCAACTATAATTGAGTCGTCATACGGAAGTCCCGGCGTGCGCGGTTTTACGGTAATAGGAAAATTTTCTTTTGTATCTATCGATTTTTTGGACATGTCCATATCGATCTTGATATTAAGATCCCTTACGCGATCCTGCGAAAATATTTTTTGAATCGAGCCAAGTATCACTCCGCGGTAATGGGTTTCCATTGTTTTGATAAATTTATTTTCGCGTTCAATAAGATTCTGCCTGTCCATAGCCGCGAGTCCTTCAAAATCATTAAGCAGTAAACCTGTATGATCCGTTATCGCGATGTGTTCGGACTTTAAACCTTCAACCGCGAACTGAAGTATTTTTTGAATACCTTCAATCTTCATGCGGTTTTGAGCGATATCGCTTCCCGGCGACGGCATAATCGTCACGCTTGCGCTTACAGGGTTTTGATCCGTAATGAACAGCTCTCTTTTAGGCCAGACAATTCTTAATTCAACATTGTCAACGCCTTCAATCGCCCTGATGTGATCCGCGATCATTCTTTCCTGCGCTCTTTGGAAATTTACATTGCGCTCCATGTCGGTGAGAGTCCATCTTTCCTTGTCGAAAATCTGCCACGGGTCAATCCCTGAAGGCAAAAGGTTTTCGCGGATAAGAATTACCCTCATCTTCCTGGCAGTCTGCTCGTCAGGAACGCGCACAATACCGTCAGGCGTAACTGTAACCTTTACATCTTCCTGATTAAGGCGCAATACAATCCTGTCCAGCATTACAGCGTCTGTAATCGGCCTGTCGTAAACAGGCGTCAGCACCGGAGCCGCCGAAACGCGGAATAACGCGACGATTACTCCGATGATTACGACAACAATCGCCGCCGCGATGAGCCGCTGCTGCATGGACCAGTTAGCCCATAATGACGCGGCCTTTGTGAAAAGTTTTTTAAAGAATTCGTTCATGTCCCCTCCCCGAATTTATTATTACCTTGTGTTAATTAAATCTCTCCAGCCCTGAACAAGTCTGCTTAGGATGTTACGCGTAATACTGAGCGACATGCTCGCTTCAGCCTGGGCAATGGTTATATCGTGAATATCAATCGAATCAGGATTGATAATCGACTGCTTCTGCATATCGCTCGCGTTCTTCTGCGCGCCTGAGACTTTATCAAGAGCCTGCAGCATCGCGTCTTCAAATGTTCCCGCTCTTGTAACAGCGCCAGCGCCGGTTGTGTCTCTTAACCTGAGAATGTTCTCGCCGCTTCCTGAATAAGGACTGTCAGCCGGCATCATATGCCTTGCGTGCGTTAGTTTCATTTGCACAGAGTAATCTTTCGCCGCCGATGATGTTAAAAAAGCGTTATTATTAAAAATCTGCATAAACCCCTCCCATTACATTTAAATCAGATTATCTGGCGCCAATATCAAGCGCTCTCTGGAACATCATTTTAGTTCCCTCAATAATCGCGGCGTTGGCCTCGTAAGACCTGGACGCTGAAATCATGTCCACCATTTCCGTAACGATATCGACATTCGGCATCTCTACATACCCTTCCCTCGGACCGGATAAAATAGCGTCGGGATGGGTTGGATCGTAAACATAACGCGGTTCTGTCGAGCGGTCTTTCTGAACTTCGACAACGCGCACGCCTTTTCCGATTCCTGAATCCAGCGAATCAGGAAGGAAAGGCGATCTCCAAAACGGACCTTCTGATACAGGGCGCACGATTACGCGGCTTCGTTTAAAAGCGCCGCCTTCTGTAGTCCTTGTCGTGTTAACATTCGCCATGTTATCTGCAATTACGTCCAGCCTCATTCTGTTGGCTGTTAAACCTGTGGCTGCGATATTTATCGAACTGTAAATTCCCATTTATTCCTTCCTTATCCTCTTAATACCGAATTAATCTGGCTGAATTCAAATGCCGCAGCCTGCGCGTAAAGCGTGTAGCTCATCTGGTTTTCCGTTGCAAGCATGATTTCCTGTTCCGGGTCTACATTGTTCCCGTTATTGTTGTATGTGCTCGTGTAATCCAGAACCCTGCGTATCTGAACATCACGGTAGTCTCTGTCCTTATAATTCGGAAAGTGACTCGGATGTGTCATTGTTAATTCCAGAGCCGGTCTCTTGTTTTCCGATTCCAGAACCTTCTTAAGCTCGCTCTCAAAATTGACCACCGACCGTTTGAAGTTGGGCGTATCGGCATTGGTCAGGTTATTTGCGATTACAGAGCGGCGGACAGTACTTACGTCCATCGCGCGGTGAAGCAAATCTATTGTTTTTGCGAAAGTATTCATTTAAACCTTCCTCCCTCTTCAAATTTCGGCATTTGCCAAATGGCACTTTAATCTACTATCTATAATATTTATAATATGTACCTGCCTAAATCCTGGTCTTTTACCACGTCCGCCAGCTTTTCGTTGACATAATCTACGGTAATATTGATGTCGGCAGGGGCAATATCGGACGCCTCAAACGACAATTCTTCCAGAAGGGTCTCCATAATGGTATGAAGCCTCCTCGCTCCGATATTTTCCAGCTTTGAGTTGACCTCTGCGGCAAGAGCGGCAAGGTGTTCAATTGCTTCAGGCGCGAAGATCAATTTAACATTCTCCGTGCCAAGAAGTTCCGTGTACTGTTTTATAAGCGCGTTTTTGGGTTCTGTAAGTATCCTCAGGAAATCGTCCTTGCCGAGAGAATCCAGCTCTACTCTAAGCGGAAAACGTCCCTGCAATTCAGGTATCAAATCCGAAGGCTTGCTTACATTAAAAGCGCCTGCCGCGATAAAGAGAACATGATCTGTATTGACGGGTCCCCATTTAGTGTTTACAGTCGCGCCTTCCACAATCGGGAGAATGTCGCGCTGCACGCCTTCGCGCGATACATCAGGACCGCCGCCCCTGTCGCCTTTAACGGCAATTTTATCGATTTCGTCTATGAAGATAATGCCTGTTTCTTCAACGCGCTGCCTTGCCTCGTCTGTTACCTTATCGCGATCTACAAGTTTTTCAGCTTCTTCGGCTTTCAGTATTTCCATGGCGCGGGGAACGGAGACGACCTTTTTCTTTTGACCTCCCGTTAACATTCCGGCAATCCCGGAAATGCTCGCTTCCAGATCTTCCATGCTGCCTCCCATCATTTCAAATGACGGGAATGACGGATTTTGCCCTACCATGATTTCAACTGTTCTGTCGTTCAGTTTGCCTTCATGGAGCATCTTTCTTAATTTTTCTCTTGTCGCCTTAAATTTTTCTTCTTCGCTGTCTTTCGCTTCGTTTATTACAGCTTCTTCTCCCTGGGCGGACGCTTCATCAATCGTTTCCTCTGTATTGACGGCTGAGCTATTGTTAGCGCCCTGAAAACCAAACTGAAGCGTAGTAGCTATTATGCTTGGGTTTGAATTTTCAGGATTTAACGCGAATGTGCCCATCGGACGCATAACAGGACCTGTTTTTGGTTTTTTATCTTTTGGCTTTCTTGCGCCGGTCGGAAGAAGCAAATCCAAAAGCGCTTCTTCGGCGCGTTTCTCGGCTTCCTGAACAACGGCTTCCTGCATTTCCTGTTTAACCATCTGAAAACCGGCTGCCATCAGATCGCGAACCATGGATTCAACGTCTCTTCCGACATAGCCGACTTCTGTGTACTTTGTCGCTTCCACTTTAATGAAAGGAGAGCCGGCAAGTTTCGCAAGGCGGCGCGCGATTTCTGTTTTACCGACGCCTGTCGGACCTATCATGAGGATATTTTTCGGCGCGATATCTTCGCGTATCTCAGGATCGAGTTTAAGACGCCTGATGCGGTTTCTTAGAGCGACCGCGACGGCTCTTTTGGCTTTTTTCTGTCCTACGATATACTTGTCCAGTTCCGTTACGATTTCCTTCGGAGTATACTCGATTCTTTTATCAGCAACCTGTTTTTTGTCTTCCATTACGATAACCTCATTCTATAATATCGAGGATGAAATTAATTTCATCCTAATTCCTCTAATGTTATTTGCATGTTGGTATAAATACATATGTTACCCGCAATTTTCAAGCTCTTCTCCGCTATTTCCGCCGCGCCGAAATTACTTCCTTCCAGAAACGCAAGAGCCGCGGCATACGCGTAATTTCCTCCCGAACCGATCGCAAGCGCGTTCTCGGCAGGTTCAATCACATCTCCTGTGCCGGAAATTAAAAGCGTTTTTGTTATATCCGCCACAAGCAGAAGCGCTTCCAGTCTTCTTAAACTGCGATCCATACGCCAGTCCTTCGCAAGCTCCACGGCGGCTCTTAAAAGATCGCCTGAATATTCTTTTAACTTTCCTTCAAATCTGTCAAAAAGGGTAAACGCATCCGCTGTCGCGCCCGCAAAACCGCAAATCACCTTTCCGTCGTTCAGCCGCCGCACTTTACGCGCGTTATTCTTCATTACGGTATTGCCCATCGTAACCTGACCGTCACCCGCCATTGCGACTTTCCCGTCTTTTCTTACGGCAACCACTGTCGTCGATCTTATTTCCTCTTTCATTCCTCTCTCCTCATTTAAAACATTCCCTCTTTTCATTTCGCGTGCGGATGGGATGCCGCGTATACCTTCTTTAAATTTTCCAAGTTTACATGCGTATAACGCTGTGTGGTTGAAATGCTTGAGTGTCCAAGCATCTCCTGCACAATGCGAACGTCGCATCCTGAATTAACAAGATGAGTCGCGAAACTGTGCCGAAGCGCGTGCGGATGAATGCTTTTTCCGAGTCCTGACTGCTGCGCGTAACGCGAAATTATCCAGCGCACGCCGGGAACAGAAATTGGTTTTCCTTTTCTGTTAATAAACAACGCGCTCTTTCTGCCGTCAATACCCGCCATTCTCAAACGCGCTTCCCTCTGCGGAAGATATTCAGCGACGGCGGCAATCGCTTCGTCCGAGAAAAACACAAAGCGCTGTTTCCCGCCTTTTCCTGTTATAACAGCTTCGTCTAAATCCTGCGATAAATCCGCCACACAAAGAGAAACAACTTCTGAAATCCTGAGTCCCGCGGAATACATTGCCATAATAATGGCTTTATCCCTTTCCGGCCATAAAATCCCGGCAGAATCCGGGAGCGCGGCAAAATCCGCCATTTCATTTTCCCACAAAACAGAAGGAAGTTTCATCGGCGTTTTAATGTTTCTAAGCGTCGCGCAGGGATTATCTTCCCGTTTATTATAACGTACCATCCAGCGGTAAAGTCCGCGTATCGAGGAAAGACATCTGTTCACGGTTGTTGCCGCCATGCTTTCAGAAGACAAGTCGGCGATAAATTTTTGCACCTCATACGCTGCGGCGTTTTTTAAATCAATCTCATGGTTATCGCAGTAATTCGAGTAATGCATAAGATCGTTCTGGTATGCTTCCACTGTTCTTGCGGAAACTCCCTTTACCGACTGAAGATACTGTAAATATTCCTGTATAATACTCATAGCTTTTTCCTTTATTCCTCATCTTCCACCGCGTGCAGGTAGTCGCATTCCGGGTTTATGCAGACTTTGTGAGCGCCGTTTTTCTTGTCGAATTTTTCCACCATAAAGAAACCGCATTTGGGGCAGTCCTGCTTTATCGGTTTAAAGTGAGAAATAAAATCACAGTCAGGATAATTCGTACATCCGTAAAATTCTTTTCCTCTTCCCTTTGTCTTTCTCGCGACTACATCGCCCTGACACTTGGGACACTTCGCAAGCGGTATTGATTTTGTGTTTCTGCATTCAGGAAATCCAGAGCACGCGAGAAAAAATCCGAAACGTCCAAGTTTTTTAAGAAGAGGCTTGCCGCATTTATCGCATACAAATTCCGTCTCTTCATCAAGGGTTCCTTTATATGATTCTACTGTCTTGCTTACATCATCTACCGTCGCTTTAAAAGGAACCCAAAATTCCCTGATCATTTCAGGCCAGCTCAGCTTATTTTCTTCCACTTCGTCCAGTTTTGTTTCCATAGAGGCGGTAAAATCCGCGTCTACATAAAGCGGAAAATGCTCAACAAGCACGTCGAAAATAAGCTTGCCGAGAACTGTCGGAACCAATTGTTTGTTTGAGCGCGTAACATAGTAACGATCCAAAAGAACCGAAATTATTGACGCGTATGTGGACGGACGACCTATTCCTTTTTCTTCCAGAGTGCGCACAATTGACGCGTCTGTGTAACGCGCAGGTCCCTGGGTAAAGTGCTGTTCGCTTCTGAATTTTTCCACATTTACTTTCTCGTCTGTTTTTAAAGCCGGACACGAACTTCCCGATTCTTCCTTGGAAGAAAGGAGTTTGATCACTTTGTAAAAACCTTTTTCCAGAAGCTTGGTTCCGCTCACACGGAAAATTCCTTCTTCGTTTCCGGCTGTAACTTTGATATCAACGCTTATTGTTCTACTTTTCGCGTTGTTCATCTGGCTGGAAACAAATCTTTCCCAGATAATCGTATAAAGGCGCAGTTGATCTTTTGAAAGATATTCCTTAACTGAGTCGGGAGTGTATTCTGTGTATGTGGGTCTAATAGCTTCGTGCGCGTCCTGCGCGTTTTTTCCAACCGTATATTCAGCGGGTTTTTCTGGAAGTTCGTTAGGATAATTTTTTGAAAGCCATGCGCGAACGTCTTCCTGCGCGGTATTGGAAATGCGGACGCTGTCTGTCCTCATATATGTAATTAATCCGACCCGTGAAGCGCCAAGACTTACGCCTTCGTAGAGCTGCTGGGCAACCTGCATTGTCTTTCTTGATGTAAAACCAAGCCTGTTAGCGGCAGTCTGCTGCATTTGCGATGTTGTAAAAGGCGCTTTCGGTCTGATTGTTTTATCAGTGGCGCGTACGTCTGAGACGATACATTCATTATTTTTAATTTTATCGATTATCGACTTTACTTCCGTTTCATTTTTAAGTTCCGGCTTACCGCCGTTCCAAAGAACCAGTTGAGCCGTATAAACTGTCTTTCCGGCTTTAAAATCCGCTTCTAAAGTCCAGTATTCCTCTGGAATAAAACTGTCAACTTCCTTCTCTCGTTCGCAGATTAAGCGAAGGGCGACAGATTGAACGCGCCCTGCGGAAAGACCGTTCTTTACTTTTTTCCAAAGTAAAGGAGAAAGATTATATCCTACAAGTCTGTCTAAAACTCTTCTCGCTTTTTGCGCGGCGACTTTCGTCTCGTCAATACCGCGCGGATTGAGCACCGCCTCATTAACCGCCTGCGGAGTAATTTCGTTAAAACTGATTCGTTCTATGGGAACTTTCTCGGTTTTCGCGGTAATGGCGTTCCGCAAATGCCACGCGATTGCCTCTCCTTCGCGGTCATTATCGCATGCCAGAAGCACTTTACCGGATTTTTTCGCGTCGGTTTGAAGCTCTTTTAAAATTTTCGCTCTTCCGCGCACGGTAATATACTCTGGTTCAAAATCATGCTCCACGTCTATCGCGGTTCTTGATTTCGGCAGATCGATCAAATGACCCATTGACGCCTTTACGTTATAGGATGGGCCCAGATATTTCTCGATTGTTTTAACTTTTCCCGGAGATTCCACGATTACAAGAATTTGTTTCTCCTGTTTTGAGGATTTCTTTTTTGCCGCGCTCTTCTTGTCCTTTTTTTCAGTTGTCATACCACGTCCTTATAAATCAATTTTTAATAAACCAGCTATAGTAGAAATCAGCTCTCCCTTGCCTTCGCCGAACGCGCGGCGATCTCTTTCATAAGGCGAACTGTTTTCGATATTCCATTTTTCAAGCACATCCGCGGCAGAACTGATAATTTCAGCGCCTTCGTCCGCAAGTTTTAAAGCGCCGCTCTTGTCAAACTTGACATTCTGCTCTATTCCCGATGAAGCAACCCATAAATCTTTCCCCTGATCCAGAGCGAAGCCCGCCGTGATCAAAGCTCCTGATTTTTTAGGCGCTTCTACGATTAACACGCTTCTTGAAAGCCCCGCGATAATTCTATTACGCGCCGGAAAATTCCATTTGCACGGACGCGTTCCCGGAGTATATTCAGAAATTAAAGCGCCGCCTGAATCCAGTATTCTTTTCGCCAAAGGTCTGTTCACCGAAGGATACACTTCGTCTATGCCTGAACCTAAAACCGCGTATCCGCTCGCCGCGCCTATAAGGCTTCCACGGTGAGACATGGCGTCAATTCCAAGCGCGAGACCGGAAATTACCGATATTCCAAGACGCGAAAGATTGCCTGCTATTTTATACGCCTGCTCTGCCGCCTGCGGGCTTGGGTGTCTTGTTCCCACCATTCCCAAAAGCGATTTTTCAGGATCCGGCAAAATGCCTTTATAGTAAATTACGCACGGCGGATCGTAAGTTTCGCGTAACAGAGGCGGATAATCGCTGTCTGTATACGACACCCATTTGATTCCTCTTGTCCGGCAGACTGTATCGATACGTCCGGCTTTTTCGTGGATTTCGCTTATATCCCAGAAATTTTTAATTTCATGTTCCAGTATTTCTTCTATGTCTCTTTTTGACTGCACAAACAATTCATCTTCGCTGTTAAAAACCTGCAAAAGATACACTCTGTCCGTGATTTTAAGATCCGGTAAAAGAGAAATAACCAGATCGAGCATTCCCCTGTTATTCATATAACATCCCCTGAATCATATCTCTGTTATTCAGCGCGTCTTCCCTGAGTCTTTTGTCTTTTGTACGATCCGCGATACGGTCATACAAGTCTATTGCGCGGCTGAATTCTTTTGTCGAATAAAAAGCTCTCGCAAGCACGAACATTGCCGATACATCCCTTGTTTGTATCTGCAGAAATCTTTCAAGATGAGGAATCGCATCGTTCGGGCGGTCAAGTTCAAACACATACAATATTCCAAGTCCGTACATCGGCTTTGCATATGTAATATCAATATCCAGCGCCCGCAAATATGATTTTTCCGAAAGATTAAAATAATGATCTCTCTGCTTTTCATCGTTTACGGAAAATCCGACTATAGATTTCGCTACAGAAGCGGCGGAAACGCCCGTAAGGTAAAAAAGCGTCGCGTCTTCTGTGTTAAAATAAATAGCTCTTTCCAGCGCGTCAAGCGCATCGTTATGCATATTTCTGTCCGCAAGCCTTGTCGCCAGAATTTTCCAATACACGCCTGTCTGCGCTCCCTCTCTTACATTCCTTTCAATCTGATCTTCATATAACGCGATTGCCTGTCTGAGCCCGTCAATCGTTTCGGGAGGTCCTCCTCTTGGGCTCAATTCTGACATGCGTTTGGCTAATTCCCTGCTGGTTCTTGCGCTTGTGCTCTGGTAAATAAAATAAATTAAACACCCTACAGCTCCAAGAATCAGAACAGCCATTACAAACTCTTTAAACTTTTTCATATCACTCTCACATTTCCGAAGAAAGGCGCGGAAGGTAACGCCTGTGATTTTCACGCAGAATTGCCGTATCTACGTGCGTATAAATCTGAGTTGTTGAAAGATCGGCATGTCCCAATAATTCCTGAACTGTCCTTAAATCCGCTCCGCCTGCGAGAAGAGACGTCGCGAAACTATGCCGCAATGTGTGAATCCGCGATGACGTGCCTGCAATCAGCGCTATTTTCATGTAATTTTTCCAGATTCCCTTTCTGGAAAGACGTTTTCCGTTTCTTCCGATAAACAGCGCGGGACTTTTGTTTACAGTTCCTGCAAGTATCGGACGGCTTTCATTAAGATAAGCAATCAACCTTGACGACGCTATTTTTCCGAAAAGAACAATTCTTTCTTTATTTCCCTTACCCTTTACTTTTGCCATTCCTTCTTTGATGTCAATATCTCTGAGATTTAACGCCGACGCTTCGCTTACGCGCAGTCCCGCGGAAAATATCAGTTCAAAAAGACTCCTGTCCCGGCAGCCCTGGGGGGTGGACGTATCAATCAGATTCAGAAACTCTTCGATTGTTTTTTTGTCATACACTTGAGGGAGTTTTCTTTTTCTTTTGGGACTTTCAAGAAGCTCCGCTGGATTTTCCCTGACAATTCCCTCATCTATGGCAAACCTGAAAAAAGAGCGAAGAGCGGATATTGCCTTGGCGACAGAACGCGATTCAATGCCTTCGCCTTTATTGCGCATAACAATATAGTTGGTCAAGACGTCAGCGTCGGCGTCGCAAAGCAGAATGTTATTTACTTCCAAATATTTAAGGAAGCGCTTTATTTCAAAGCGGTAACACTCCTTTGTCAATACAGAGCGGCGTTCAATTGCCACAAGCCGGGAACAGAATCTGGTAAGGAGATCGATGTTCTTCAAATTAATATTTCTCCGCCGTTTCCAGAACGTGATTTTCTTCCTTCTTGTAATTATGCTGCCTTATCACCGCGGGAACGTCCAATGTGTCTTCGTATTCGCGCTGGGGAATATATGAAGGAAACTCGGGTCTTTTTGTTCTTTCTACCATTTTAACGTACTCATTAAAATCGATATATTCCGAGTCCGCGTTTTTAGCGGTATTTGCCTGATTCACGCCGATATATTTGTCCTGCCTGAAACCTGTCGCGATTACCGTTATCTGCACACGGTTATCCATTTCAGGAGACAGCCTGAGCCCTTGAATAAAATGGGCTTCGGGATCGCATTTTTCCATAATTGATTTAACAATGCTTTGAATTTCAACAATTGTAAGATCTTCAGGACCTGCGATGTTGATAAGAACTCCGGTCGCTCCTTCAATGCTGGTATCTTCAAGAAGCGGATTATCAATCGCTTTCTTTACAGCGTCAAGAGCTCTGCTTTCGCCTGAGCCGAAACCAATTCCCATAAGAGCTTCTCCCTTGCCCTTCATGATTGTTTCCACATCGGCAAAGTCCGTGTTCTGGAATCCTGTTTCCGTTATAAGTTCGGATATTCCCTGCACTCCGCGGCACAGAACGTCGTCGGCTATCTGATAAGCTCTGTTTACAGTGTATGTATTGTCAACGATTTTAAACAAATGCTCATTCGGGATAACAATTAATGTGTCAACTTCTTCCCTGAGTTTCGCTATTCCTTCTTCGGCAAGTCTCATCTTGTAGCGGCCTTCGAATTCAAACGGCGTTGTAACAACGGCTACAGTAAGAGCGCCTAATTGCCTCGCGATCTTCGCAATAATCGGAGCGGAGCCTGTTCCTGTTCCGCCTCCCATTCCGGCTGTAACGAAAACCATGTCCGCGCCTTTAAGCGCTTCGGCAATCGCCACCTGATCTTCAAGCGCGGCTCTCTCTCCCTTTTCCGGGTTTCCTCCGGCTCCCCTTCCGCCTGTCACTTCCGCTCCGATCTGCACTTTAATTTCCGCTCTGCTCTTGTTGTGAAGATCCTGTATATCGGTGTTTACCGCGATAAATTCGACTCCTGGCATGCCTGATTCGATCATGCGGTTTAACGCGTTGCCGCCGCCGCCGCCCGCCGAAATTACTTTGATAACCGCCGGCAAATCGCCGCGCTGAATTTTTTGATTATTCTGTCCGTTTTCATTCGTTGCGTGCACCTTAAGAGACGACGGACATATCATCTCCTGCGGTTTAAATTGAAGCACCTGCGGCTTAACCCTTGATACTTCGCTCTCCGTGATTGTTGCATGTTCACATACTGCTAAAACGTTCATTTCCCCCTCCCGTTTGCATTTTTGTTGATCGATTCTAAACAATTGTCCTGCATCTGATCAAAAAAACTCTTCTTTTAACCATGATTTAAATTTATCTATAAGAGCAACGCTCTTTTTATCTGACTGCCTTATATCCGCACCTCTTTCCGCCGGATCCAAACCTGATCTCCGCTCACCTTCCAGCGCAAGACCGATGGCAGTGGCGAACGCCGGAATACGATACTCTTCTACAAGTCCTCCCAATTCTTGAGTAGGTATCGGGCTTCCAAGCCTTGCGGGAAGTTTTAAAATATTGTTCGCAAGTTCAACAACGCCTGATAACTGAGCCGTACCGCCTGTAAGCACTACGCCTCCGCCAAGCGGCCGCGGCAGGTACAAAGTATCAAGGTGTTGTTTAACAAGCTTAAATATTTCTTCCATCCTTGGTTTAATAATCGCGAGAATCTGCGTTCTTGGAATCGACATCGGAGGTCTTCCGCCTACGCCGGGAACTATAACCGTTTCATCGTCGTCTAACATTGTTTCCCAACAGCATCCAGCGTCTATTTTAATTTTTTCAGCGTTTTCCATGGAGATATTTTTTAGAATCGAAATGTCGCTTGTTACCTGGGTTCCGCCGGCGGGAATTGTATAGGTGGAGAACGGAGTGCCTTCCACATAAACAAGCGTGTCTGTTGTGCCGCCGCCGAGGTCTATCAAAACAACGCCAAGGTCCATTTCTTCCTGCGTAAGCGATGCGCGTCCTGCCGCAAGCGTCTGAAGAATTAATTCATTTACGCGAAAACCCGCGCGGTTTACGCATTTAATTAAATTCTGCGCGCCTGTAACAGCGCACGTAATAATATGTACTTCCGACTCAAGGCGCACGCCGATCATATCCATAGGATTGCGAATCCCTTTCTGGTCGTCTACTTTAAAATTCTGCGGAATAACTTCCAGAATCTGCCTGTCTGTCGGAATAACGACCGCTTTTGCGGCTTCTATAACGCGTTCAATATCTTCCTGTCCGATTTCCCTTTCTCTTGTATCCTTTTTCTTTCCCGTTATGCCGACCACTCCGCGGGAGTTAATCCCGTTGATATGATTGCCCCCGATCCCTGTCCAGCAGTCCGTTACCTCAAGACCGCTCATCATTTCCGCGTCTTCAACCGCGGCTGCTATCGCGCGGAGCGTAGCTTCGATATTTACAACAACGCCTTTTCTTAAACCGGTAGAAGGACGGCTTCCGACTCCGACAATTTTAAGGCTTCCGTCCGTATCGCGCTCGCAGACAATAACGCGGATGCATGTGGAACCAATATCTAATGATACAATGACATTACTCATGATAACCTCATTATTGCGCGATTGAAGAGCCGCGCGTTCAAATCGAAAACGAAAATTTGTTTCATAAGGATTTCTCCTTTATTTTATATGAACCCATAGTTGATCTAAAATCGATTTCCTGTGGTTTCTGCAAATCAAGAGAATAACTTTCAAACACATTCAGCATAAGCAGCGTATAACGCAGAGTGTCTTCAGACAAATTATTCTCTACCCTTACTTTGACGGAAGTATGAACAGGGAAAAGCACAAGTTCATATCCGTCCCATGTTTTTCTTTCTATCCGTATTTCAGAAATTGCAGATAACAGTTCGGGCGAAGAAACGGAAATTTCCGAAAGATTCTTTACAAGCGGAACTAAAGCCGCAGGAAGGCGCATATTCAGCATAGGAGTATCAATTCCCGAAAGAACGGGGATATCCCCTTTTTCCCGCAAACCGTCCTGTCCGATTTTGAAAAATACGCCGTGCCTGTCGATATATATCGGAACCTGTTTTGTATTTACAGTAGTCAGCGTAACTGCCGCGGCTTCGCGGGGAGTTAAAAAGATTGACAGTTTGTCAGGGAAACGTTTCATTACAACAGCGGATTCCACAAGAATGTTTTCTGAAATTTTTTCCTTTATTAAAGAAGCGTTAGTTGAAATAAAAGACGAGCTGTCGTCAACGCCGGCAATGGCGAGAATCTGTTCGCGGCTGAGCCCCGAAAACCCGTGAACCTCTATCGCAGAAAACGGAATAAAAGGAGAAATGCCGAAAAGCCAGATTAATTCAGCCGTGAAAATAACGGCGGCTACGATTAAAAGTTTTTTGAGCCCCTTTTCAACTTTGCCGTGAATTTTCTTTTTAGCGGGCATACCGTCAGAGGCGGCGTAGTAATAATCAGCGCTCATTTTCCGCCTCCGTTGTTTTATAATCATACGAGAAAGAATCCATGTTCGCGCCCGTTCTCGCTACATTCGCGATAAGCCCCGCGCAGATAAGCGTTGTAATAAGCGAAGAGCCTCCGGCGGAAAAGAAAGGAAGAGGTATTCCTGTCGCCGGCAGCGCGCCTGAAACTACAGCGGTATTTAAAAGCGCCTGCGACACAATCATTGTCGTTAATCCTGCCGCTAACAGTCTTGTAAAAACAGATTTGCTGTCAATAGCCGCTTTGTATCCAAGGACTGCGAATACGGCAAACAGGGTAAAGATTAAAATAATTCCAATAAAACCGGTTTCTTCGACATACGCGCTGAAAATAAAATCTGAATGAATCTCGGGAATACTCGCAAGCTTGCGCGTTCCTTCTCCAATCCCTTTTCCCCAAAAACCGCTTGAAACAATCGCTTCGCGGCTTGCCTGCATCTGGAATCCGGCTCCAAGAGGGTCCCAGTCAGGACGAAGAAAACTTACAAGCCGTCTTACCCTGTGTTCTTTTGTAAATACCAAAAGCGCGGAAACTGGAACAATCATCGCGATAGCCGCGAAGAAATACCTGAAACGCATTCCGGCAAGGAAGAAAATTATCATCGCGTTAAACACAATGAAGACTGCCGTAGAAAAATTATTCTGCACATAAATAAGAGCGAAGAAAAGCCCTGTTACCAAAACAGGCGGCAGAATGCCCGAATAAAAACTGTCAAGGTTATCCGATTTCTTGTCTAAAAGGTGGGCTAAGTAAAGCGGAAGCACAAACTTTACCATTTCGGAAGGCTGATATGAAAAAGGTCCTATTTCAATCCAGCGCGAAGCGCCGTACCGCTCTACGCCGATACCGGGAACCAAAGTCAATACGCACAGAGCTGCGGCAATAAAGAAAAGCGGTAAAATGCATTTTCTTAAAAATTTTAAGCTGATTCTTGAAAAAATAATAAACAGAACAAGACCGCAGGCACCGAAAACAAGCTGCCTTATAATAAAATAATTACCATGCATAAAAAATCTTGCGGCGAAAGAAAATGACGCGGAATAAAGCGTTACAAGGCCTAATCCCAGTAAAAGGATTACGCTTAAGTAAAAGAGATGAACAGTTTTTTGCCCTTGCGCTTTCTCCGCGTCAAATTGATACATTTATTTTCCTTATTGTATTTTTAAGGTTGACAACGCTATAATAGCGAACAGTCCCCCGAGTATCCAAAAACGAATAACAGTTTTCGTCTCTGACCATCCCATTAGCTCGTAATGATGATGAAGAGGTGCCATCTTGAAAACTCTTTTCCTGCGAAGTTTGAATGACACAACCTGAATGATTACAGAAGCGATTTCCAAAACGAAAACTCCGCCGATAACAAGAATCAAAATCTCCTTTTTTAAAATAAGTGAAACAACGGCAATTACTCCGCCAAGAGATAAACTGCCGACATCTCCCATGAACACTTCCGCGGGGTGCGCGTTAAACCATAAAAAGCCCACGCACGCTCCCGCCGCCGCAAGACAGAACACTGTAAGTTCCCCTGCCTGAGGAATATACGGTATGCCGAGATAAGTGGAATAATCCACGCGCCCCGTAATATATGTAAGTATTGCAAGAGTGATAAAAACAAGAATTAAAAGTCCCGCTAAAAGCCCGTCAAGTCCGTCTGAAAAATTAACCGCGTTCGATTCGCCCACAACAAGCAGAACGGCAAAGGGAATCCACCAAAAACCCAAATCCAGCACAGGATCCTTAAAGAAAGGAATATAAAGAGCAGTTACATTATCGCCGCCTGTAAAATATATGATCAGCACAACGGTTATCGCTATCGCGAACTGTCCGGCAAGTTTCGCCCACGCCGGAAGCCCCGCCGAATTGTGACGCACAACTTTTAAATAATCATCAACAAAGCCGATTATGCCGAACGCGAGAAAAGCGCCCATCGTGATCCATACCGCGATGTTGCTTAAATCCCCCCAGAACAGCATCGCGATAACAACGGAAAGAATAATAAATATTCCGCCCATTGTAGGCGTTCCTGTTTTAATTAAATGCGTCTGCGGACCGTCTTCGCGCACAGACTGTCCGATTTTTAATCTTCGCAAGAACTCAATAATCCTTCCGCCGAAAATAAAACATATCAGAAGCGTAGTAAGAGCGGCGAAAGCCGAACGAAATGTCAGATACCCCAATATGCGGAAGGGAGTGAAATAATTAAAAAGAAGATCAAAAAATTCTACGAACATCAGCAGCCCCCCGACAGCATATCGCTTAATCTTTCAAGAGCGCAGCCGCGCGAACCTTTAAGTAAAACAAGATCGCCGTTTTTAACATATTTATCAAGCGCTTTTGACAAATCATCTATGTCATTTGAATGAAAATAATCTTTTTCGTTATCAGCCAGACAGTCAGCGGCGTTTTCAATTTCTCTTCCGAATAAAAATATTTTTCTTGCCCCGGACACCGACAGTAAAAAACCGATTTTCTGATGTTCAGCCGCGGAATTATTTCCAAGTTCGAGCATGTCGGCGATCACATAAATTTTTCTTCCCGGCCATTCAAGCGAATCGCAGAATTCAATGCTTTTCGCCGTTGACTCAGGATTCGCGTTGTAACAATCGCGGACCACTGTAGCGCGTTTTCCGTTAAGGATTTCAAGCCTTCCGAAGAGAGGCTTTACAGACTCAATTCCTTTTACGATTGCGCTTGTGCTGACGGGAATTTCTTTCGCTATCGCGATTGCGGCTAACGCGTCTTCAAGACTGTGTTTACCGGGCAGCGCAAAATGAATTTTTTCTCCTGCCCAAATAATTTCTGTCCCGTCAAGACCAAGACTCCGCGCTCCCTCAAATTCCTCAAATTTATCCGCTCCGTAATATTTAACATTCGCTGCAACGCCGCAGGCAAGCTCACCGGCGTATTCATCATTTCCTGGAATCAGCGCGATATCTGAACTGTTAAGATAATTAAAAATACATTTTTTTTCGTTAACTATCTTGTCTTTGCTGCCGAAATACTCGATGTGGGCGGTGCCGATATTTGTGACTAACGCGATGTTTGGTTTAAGAACCTGCGCGATCTCGGAAATCTCGCCGGGTCTGTTCATGCCAAGTTCAAAAATTCCAACTTCATGATGAGCTCTTACTTCAAAAACAGAAAGCGGAAGCCCTGTTTCGGAGTTTAAGTTCCCTTTATTCATCACCGTATTTTTTTCGCAGGATATAATAGAAGCAGCGACTTCCTTGGTAGTTGTCTTTCCTGATGAGCCTGTGATTCCGGCTTTAATTAATTTAGGGAACTTTTCAAGGTAAACGCGCGCTGAATCCTGCAAACCTTTTAATGTATTGGGAACCGCAATAAGTCCTTTTCCCATTTGATTCGCGAGATTGATTAAATCCATACTTTCAAGTTTTGAAATTGATACAACCGCAGCTCTTGCGCCGCAGGAGAAAGCCGCTTTTACAAATTCATGACCGTCGTTTTTCGCGCCTTCGAGGGCGAAAAAGAGAGCGCCCTCTTTAACAGCGCGGGAATCAATTGATACTGAAGAGAAACCTTTGTTATAAGAAGAAACATGGCGGGCTCCGAGTAAACCGGAGAGCTCATCCAGCTTCATCAGGTCAGTATCCATGCCCCTTTCCCCCCATTATTCGTACCTGAAGAAAATACTCAGGCGGTATCTTGTGCAAATTCAATTCGCTTTTCGCGATATTCTCTATTCTTTGCGGAGATGAGTACTCTCCGATTCCGGCAATAAGCCTTTTATTGCTTTCGATCCATTCAGCCTGGGTTTGTTCAAGGCGCTCAAGTTCTTTAGCCAGATTTTGATACCTGTTAGACTGCCAAACCAACAGTCCAAGACAGAGAGGAATGGATAAAACCAGAAGATAAAGCAAAAAATAACGTTTAATCATTGTCATCCCCGTCTAAAATTTTTTCCGCAACGCGAAGCCTCGCGCTTCTGGACGGAGGGTTGCGCTCAATCTCTTCTTTGCAGGGAGTAACTCCCTTTTTTGTTAATAAGTTGATTGAGCGCCGCCCTACACATTTACAGATCGGCGCATTTTCGGGACAAGTGCAGTTTTTATTCATTGCGCGGAAGAAGTTCTTAACGATGCGATCCTCCAATGAATGAAAAGAAATCACGCCGAGCCGTCCCCCCGGCTCTAGCGTCCGAAACGCGGTCTCAAGGAGCGATGGAAGCCGTGAAAGCTCGCCGTTCACAGCGATACGAAGAGCCTGAAAAGTCTTCGTCGCCGGATGAATCTGTCCGTGCCTGTAAGAAGCAGGCACAGCTCTATAAACCAAATCAGCCAAAGCCGATGTAGTTGTAATGGTTGATTTTTGCCTTGATTCAACAATTAAAGAAGCAATCCGGCGCGAGTAACGTTCCTGGGCGTTATTATATAGAAGATCGGCAAGTTCCCGCTGCGGAAGACGCGCCAGCAAATCCGCCGCGGTCAGCCCTTGAGTCGAATCAATACGCATATCTAAAAATTCGTCTTTTTCAAAAGTAAAGCCCTTACCGCTATTTTTGTAGTGGTAAGAGCTGATGCCTAAATCAAACAGAATTGTGTTCGGCCTTCTAATCTCCACAGGATAATCCGTGAAGAAATCGTGCGACCATCCGCAGTAAAAATGGACACGATCTGAATATTGCTCAAGGCGGCCTTTGGCTATAGCTATTAAATCGCTGTCGGCATCTACAGCGACAAGTTTTAAATCGGAAAATTTTGAAAGAAAAGCGAAACTGTGCCCGCCCTCTCCCGTATTAGCGTCTACCATCCATTCGTTCTTTTCCCTCGGTCCAAGAAGATTGAGGGTCTCGTCAAGCATAACGGGCGTGTGCGCGTATTCAGTTTTCATTCAACACCCCTGTTGCGCTTGATTTTCCGGCTTAACTCTTCGGTTGCGGCTTCGAACTCACCGGCGTTTTTCTCATCATCTTCATCGCAGTATTCGCGGTAGCTGTTTACATTCCAGATTTCCATAAAGTCGATCTGCCCCAGTACAATACAGTCTTTTGTTATACTCGCGTACTCGCGAAGACTTTCAGGAAGAAGAATCCTTCCCGCCTTATCAATATCAATTTTTTGCGAAGGACCTACAAATTTTCTAAGAACGCGGCGATCCATTTTTGAAAAAGGATCAGTATTCTCCTTGAGAGTATCGCCGAATCTTTCTTCCCATTTTTCGACAGTATATAACCACAGACATTTGTCTTCGCCCTTCGTAATTACTACGGACGAAACGTCCAATTCTTTCCGCATACCGGCAGGCAAAGTGATACGGTACTTATCATCGAGAATTACGTTATATTCACCTGATAACATCATCACCCCACTTTCTCCCACTAGCACCCAATTATTCATAATTTTATATCTCCGTCAATCACTATTCATAATATTTTCAAAAAAAAGTGAAAAAAAATACGATTTTTACTACACAATCATATAGTAGTGGACTATAATTGCCAGAATTTGACGTTTTTATTATGATTAGTCATGCAAATGAATGAATTTTTCATAGTATTCCCGGAGGGAGATGTTCAGGAAGTCAAAAAAAGGCTGCCTTTTAACACTCTTGTAGACATGAACGGCAATGTCCTCAGTCTGCCTCTGCCCACAAATAAAATGATTGTTTTCAAGGTTGCGGCTATTAAGACCGAGGAGAAAACAGGGCAAAGCGAAACTTATCATTTTTTGGACTTACTAAGCGCCGAGGAATTACTTGAATACACGAGATAATACCAAAAGAGTTCACACGAAGAAGAAGGAGGGAAGGAAATCCCTGCTGGCAGAAGCGCAGCGGTTTAAAAGGTCTATCGGGACAAAAAATGAGAGCAGCCTGCACAAAACCCTTAAATTTCAGTACACCGGCGCGGGCGGCAAGAGCGAGGTTGAGGTTGGGGAGTTCGTCGCGGACGGCGTACGCAGGGACGGCGAGTATATTGAGGTACAAACAGGGAGTTTTGGACCATTAAGAAAAAAAGTTAAGGCTTTCGCTTCGCACGGCAGGGTGCGGATTATCCACCCAATCGCCGTTACCCTGAGAATCGAAGTGTACGATACCAAAGGCAAGCTCCTTTATAAAAGAAAAAGCCCCTTACACGGCTCTCTTTGGGACTTATTTAACGCCCTGCTCTACGCGCCGGAACTGCCGCTCACCAAAAACGTGATAATTGAAGCCGTTCTCGCTGATATTACAGAAAAACGCATTAAAGACGGCAAAGGCGCATGGCGGCGGAAAGGCATCAGCAAACTTGATAAAGAACTGACAGCATACCATAAAAACGTCATTTTTACCAAAAAGAACGATTTTATGTGCTTTATTCCCTTTAAAAAAGGCGTGGAATTTACTGTTACATCCCACGCAAAGGCAACCGGAATTAAAAGAGCCATGTCTCAGAAAGTTTTATACGTTCTCTGCAAAATGAGGGTAATAAAACGCATCGGCAAAAAAAGCAACGCCTGGGTTTATGTGCGGTAGGATGTAACACGGATATAAAGTTATGAAGTGCTATAATATACCCATCTTGAAATAATGCCCCTATTGGTATATTTTGAACATAATGCTTAAAATTGTGAGAAAGCCATGAAATGCGGAATTTGCAAAGCGGAAATGGAAGAAAAAAAACTAAAAGTTCGTTCGTGTCGGGAATTAAGAAAATTGTTAGCCTAGTACTAGGCTTCTCTGTTTTCTTTAGCAAGTACATCTCTTTGTATGTTCATAAAGTCCAAACATTTTCTTAAATTGTCAGGTTCCAAAAATGTGTCCAATATCGATTGATAATCATCGCCGTTATAAATAAATCCACTTAGTTTGCCGTCCTTTAAGCTTAGTTCCAGTATCACGCCGCCCGTATCTAAAGAAGGCGAATTAATATTTATCCCATAACAAAAATATTTTTCACCGAATTTTTTACAGTCAAGAGCGTAATATTGATCTCCTGTGCTATATGTGATGGTTTCTCCGATGATTTCGTAGATGTTTTCCATTTTTCGCTCTTCTTACAAATTAATTAAAAGCTGTTGCTAAAAATTTCTCCAACAGCTCTTTTATTATAACATCAGCTTCATCACCTTCATATTGCCAAAAAAGGGCTTCTTCATCTCCATCAGTTTCCATCAGCCATAACGAATAATCCGCTTTTTCGCCGGGAACGCTTAAAAGGCAAAGACTTCTGTTGGTAAATCCTTCGACTGGTTTACTCTCTAAAAAGCAGTATTTTTGACCATTGTGTAAAGTAATATTTTTGTTTTTCAGATTTATCAGTTTGCCTTCACCCCTAAATAACGCTTCTTACCATATAAATGCAACTAGGACACCCCCCATTACATTCTAAGCCAATTTTTATTGCTTTAATTAAAATGGGATATCCCATAGGGGTAGCATATCCAAGGCTATTAAGCATTTCTCCAACGGGCAAGCTTCGGTCATTTCCACAACCAATTTTCAGACAAGATACACAAAAGTCAGATACTGATAATCCTGACAAACAGGTCTTTGATAACTGGGTGGGCAATAATCACTAAAACTTATTATTCCACAACGACTACAATGCCAAACCATGGAACTCCTATATAAGAGATTGTGCTTTTTCTAGAAAATCCTGACGCTTCTTATTAGCAGCCTCAAGCTCCTTTTTATAAACAGCGTATTCATCGTTCCAAAGTTTTTTCTTCTTGGAATATCTTACTAACCGCCATATAACAATAGCAAGAGTGATAAGCGGAAAGATTAAACCAATAACAGCTAAAGCACCCCAAATTAATCCGAAACGTACCGGTTCATCCGGATATTTAGGATTTTTAACGCTATTATATTGCTCCTGAAGGGATTTTAACTCTTCATAATTATTCCTTCCAGGATCACGTTCAAAAGTTAATTTAACGTAGTGTTCTCCTCTTGTTGTTTCATAATGTTCAGTTCCATCACTATCTTGTCCTGTGAACAACTGTACATCCTGAGTTTTAATCTCTTGTGGTGCTCCCACCATTTCCCAGCCAAAAGACCGCCATAAAACAATTTTTTTCTCTACTTCCTTTGGTCCCACTTGAATAAATTTCGTTTCCTTCATTGCCATAAAAAGACTCCTTTACGGTATTAATGTCACCGCCGACATATTTTAATTTTCCATACGGAAATTTTATTAACACGTTATTTATTAACGGGAATACCTCCTTATTAAAATTTTTAATTAAAATCGCCTCACAGCACGAACAATATATGTATCATCTTTGTTATTGTAATTCGTTCCTTGCGAGCCATCATTGAAGCTCTGCCGCCATGAACGACTTGTATTCTCCTCAGATGATGACCAGTACCACTCATTTTTAAACCCACCCAAACCATTCATCTTCAGGTTTGAAAACATCAAGTTGAGTTCTGCTTTGCTGGGTAAAAACCAATCTCGGAATCCGCCAAAATTCATATTCACGCAATACTGCACTGCGGGAGCAGATTCGCCCAGTTGGTTCATAGCGGCTAACACAGACTGGGTATTTTCTTTTCCGTCGCCTATCCCTGTTTTCTTGCCTCCGGCATCTGTACCTAGTGTTCCCCACCGGATTTTTGTTTCTGTTGATGCCGGTGCCGCTTCTAAATACCGCCAGCCGCCGGAACTATTACCTTTGTCATAAAATATTAAACCGCCGGCAGGCCCGGTACCGCCAATATCGTAGTTAACCGCAGGAGGCGGCGTTTGTATCGGAGTAGGCACTGTTGCTTGTGCCTGAGTTTGTATCACCGGAGCCGCTACCGGCGCTGTCTGTTTAACCGCTGACGGCGCAGCTTGTGTCGCCGCTGCCGGAGCTGTTACATTACCCGAAGATGTTGTTGTCCGCTGCGGGACGCTTGCCGCTCTATAGGATCTGCCGCCTGTCAGTAAAGCAGTCATTATTGCATTATTCTCTATATTCGCGCGGTACTGCACTTCAACCGATGCGCTTTGCACATTCAATACGCGGATAACAATACGATAAAATCCGCCCATGTCGGTTAAAGAACCGGAGATTATTGTCTGCGCTCCGAGCAAACGGCCTAGTTCCTGCATAGAGTTATCGTCTACTTCGCCGGAATATTGAAAATCAAACTCGCTGCGGATTAAATCTACTTCTTTTCTGTCAACAACTGTAAGCTTGCGGCTGTCTACAAGGTTTGCCGTTAATTCGTCCAGCACATAGCCGGAAAACTTGTCATGAAGCGAATTAAAATTGAGCGGAGCGATTTTTGATTTAACCGGAATCCGCTCATCAATGCGATCTGCGGCTTCTTTAAGAGCCTGATCCAATGTCAAAAGACCTGCATTTGCAGCCGGACCGTCCGGTGTTGATTTTGCCCCCCCGGCACATCCTATAACCAAAATAATTACAGGAATAATGCTCAAAAACGCCTTTTTCATGATATCCGTCCTTTCTTTACCATGAAACACCAATTTTATCTGTGTTTTATGTTATTTTTAGAATATAATAGCATATCGCTTTATATTTATCTTTTTATAGCAATCCGCTGTTTGTGTCAAGAGCCTTAAGCCACATATACTGTCAATACAAAGCATAGAGATTGATAGATGACGGAGCTTAGAAAAATACTAGGCGCGAACATGAAAGCCTATAGATCAGAACTTGGCTATTCCCAGGCAAAATTGGCTGAGCTGATTGATACTGCCACTAATTACATAGCTCAAATCGAAAACGGAAAACGGTTCCCAACAGACACAATGCTGGAAAAAATCGCTTCCGCCTTGCGAAAAAACGGATACGAACTATTTTCACTTATCCCTTATGAGAAAAAACTCGAGCAGGAATGGCAAGCCCAGGTTTTAGCTGACCTTGAAGAGTTTATTCACGACCGAATAAAAAAAATAAAAAGGGAAAAATAGGCATTATTCCCGCGACAGAAACTGTTTAATCTCTTGCGCCGTAGATAATTTTAGGGTTCTTTTTTTGCACTTTGGTTTTAGAATGAGCTTTTGATCTTTGCTGAGCATTACTCCGCTGGTTTTTCTGCCCAAGTTTTTCTTTTACTTCATCAAGTGAGTACAATTTCCCGGGTTTACTTTTATTAAAGTCCGCTACTGCTTTTTCTGCCCACAGTTCATCTAAATATTCTTCT
>Ga0209755_10000620_pt1 | contig 63299 bp, 58 predicted proteins | sample TergutCo191P1_FD_187301 | JGI IMG/M metagenome (GOLD analysis project Ga0209755, IMG submission 187301) | Cornitermes sp. P1 segment gut microbial communities from Petit-Saut dam, French Guiana - Co191P1 (SPAdes) (version 2) | ecosystem: Host-associated > Arthropoda: Insects > Digestive system...
TTGGTCTCGCAAGCGAGCCCAACGATGTCATCAACCCTCGTTTGGTGCACTAATCTCCCGACTTCGCTAAGCGCGCTCACTATTCCCCGCTTCTGCCAACCCTAATTTATAGCCCGGTCACGGCACTAGTGATAAACCCCGGCCAAGATGACCGCTATTTAGGCGGGGTTTACCACTAGGGCAGACGGTATTTTTTCAGGTAGTCGGTAATCCATTCGGGCTCGGGGATTGGGGCTGACGGATTGTAGGCCGCGTACATTGCCACACCAGACAGGCTCTGCCAAAAAAGTATTGCCATGGCTTCCGGGTTGCCGGACTGGATTTGGCCTCTGGCTTGTCCGCCTGTTATGACGTCGATGGATTTTTTCAAAATGGCTGCGTCTATGGTAGTCGCGCTTTTTATCTGTGCCATAAAGGCTACCATTTTCGCGGCGAAGGGGTCTTCCTTCAGCATGGTAAAATAGTGACTGGCTATGGCCTCGAAAAATCTTATGGCTTCTTTGCCGTCGGGCAGAGCCGTTGGGGTTTTTACGCCTATTTTTACCAGCTCGTCGTACAATGCGGCCTTTGACTCGAAATAGTGGAACAGCAGGCCAACACTCATATTTACTTTTTGAGCGATGTCCTTGATTGTGGTATCTGCAAAACCTTTGACAATAAATAAATCCAGCGCGGCGGCAAGAATTTCTTCCCTGCGCTTTTCTTTTTGTTTTTGCCTCGTGGTCATTTTTTACGCCCCCATTTCGCTGAATAATTACTCATTGAGCTGTTGTTCAATAATAATAAAATATGTTTTGTTTGTCAAATATTGTTTAATATTTGTTGACACAAATTTAATATGTGATACAATGAGCTAATTTAGAGTATTTATTTGTGGATTTTTCAATTATTACATATATGGTCAAAGGGGGGATGCATATTGAGCTTTGAAATTGGAAGTGCGAAAATATTAAAGATAGGAGATGAAAAAGCTTGAAAAGAAAATTGAGCAGAATTACGGCATTAATTGTCGTACTGGCAATGTTTGTCGTTTTATTGCCATCAACTGTTGCTGCATCGCCGTTCAGAGATGTGGAGCATGGTCACTATGCTTTTGACGCGATTGTAAGATGGACAGGATATGGTGTACTGAGAGGACGTGGCGACGGGACTTTTGACCCTACCGCCAGCGCGACACGCGCAGAATTTGCCACGATGCTAACACGTATCATGGGTTACAGTGTGGCGGCTCCCGCAGGGTCATTTACCGACATAGCCGGACATTGGGCGGCGGGGAATTATATCTTGCCCGCTACGGCCGCCGGAGCGTTCGTTCCCGGCGGGACATTTAGGCCCGATGACCCCATCACCCGCATAGAGGCGTTTGCCGCTCTTTCAAGGGCGTTGGGCTTGGATATATCCAATCAAGCACCTACCCATTTTACTGACGACGCGCTGCTTACCCCGGAGCTTAGGGGCGTGGCTAACGCTATTACCGCAGCCGGAGTCGTGCAGGGTATGGGAGACGGCAGGTTTGGAGTTCACGAACCCATTCAGCGTGCTCACATAATGCTTATTTTCCACAGAAGCATATCCGCGTTTGTTCAGTCTTCAACCACATTGCCTGCGGGCCTTTCCGGTTTTGTGGTTGTCAGAACGCCCGGTGTAACGATAACCGGCACCGGTGCTGTTAATGCCAATCTTATTATTGCGCAGGGCGTGGGTGACGGAGTTGTTACTCTGCAAGACGTAAATCTTCTCGGCAGCCTTTTGGTAAGAGCCGGCGGGTCTGATTCCGTGCACATTGTCGGCACCAGCATTATCCGCAATGTCGTGGTTGAAAGAGGCGGCGCGGAAGTTGCCATAAGGGTTGGCGAGGGCGCGTCCGTAAATAGTATCAGCGTTTCCAGCGGCGAAGTTGTTGTGTCCGGTGTTGGCGACTATGTGCCCACCGTTGCCCGCATCGAAGTCGAAAGCGGCGCGACCGTTATTATTGACGCTTCCGTTATAGTTGCCGGCCTTGAAATAGTGGGTGACGATGTAACTGTCATCATTTACGGTACGGTTGAAGAGCTTGCAATTATCGGCGACGGCGTCGTTCTTGAAGTAGCCGAGGGCGCGGTTATTGAAGTTCTTGTTGTTGAGGGCGAAGGCCTTGAGGTTGACAACCAAGGCGAAGTCCAAGCTCTTTACGTAGACGCCGATGTGCTGGGCAGCTTGGAATGGGAAGGCTACGACGCCGATGTAGAAACCATTACCATAGATGGCGAAGCGCAACCGGAGCCCGGTCTAGAGACTCCCGTTCAACTGCCCCCCACTCCGCCCGTAGCCCAACCACCGGCCGGTGACACGGTTGCACCCACACCACAATGGCGACCCTTAACGGCATTTATTTATGACAGCGAATACATCGGGGACCTTACTTTCTTTATAGTGGAGCTTCAGGGCACACACGCAAACAGACGCTTAGGCACAAATACCGGCCAAGTCCGGATTATGCATGGCGGCGTATCTTTAATAACTGATATCAGCGACACGGTTGTTATAAATGGCCAGCGGCAAATCCGTTTTGTGCTTGAAGGAAGCATCAGCATCAGGGACATAGTTATTGAATATTTAAGATGAGGGGGTATAAACTGTGAGAAGACAATCAAAAAAACGTTCCGGTATAGTTAAAAATATAACTACAGCGGCAGTTGTAGTTGCTCTTACATCCGGTAGCTTCACGGCTTATGCCGCCGAAGGGATTACCGAGCTACGCGTAAACACCACCGGAGAACCCGGCTACGGCACAACTATTAGCGTCAGTGCGTTAGATGACGACTTCTATCGTAATGCTGTAATCAATGCATTTTTAACCGGGGATACACTTTTGGCTCATCGCGGTGGAAACTGGTACGAAATAAGTGAGACGGCATATGCCGAACGCGGTATTTTGGGTGGGGAAACTGCCAGCAATGGCGAAGACCACCCCCAATGGCTTCCGTATGACGAAGACTAATTAACAACATTGTGGGACTGTCTCGCGAACGGCATCAGGATGCGGACGCGAGACGGCCCCATTTCTTTTTTATCTTAATACATAGGTGATGCTCTATGTTAGATTACATAATTTACTGCGGGCAGTCCTTGTCTGGCTTGCGGGAAACAATCCAAAGCTTTGCCCCTCCCGAAGAGGAAGGCACAGAGGAAGCAGAACAGCCAAGGGTTTCCATAACTGTACTAACGGACATATATCCCTACGAATTTAATACGGATGACTTTGCCCTGTATTTGGAAGAACAGGATAAGGGTACGGTGTTTGCGTGCACCTCGCAATTTTCGGGCTGTGACGCGGCGGCTGTTTTAATGCTTTCGGGCCAGCTGCTAAACCCCGCCGCACTAAAGTACATAGACTATTTTTTCCAAGACAGCGACTGCCCGCTGGTTTTTGTTCCGGTGCTTGACGAAAACGAGACTATGCCGGAGGAGCTTTTTGGCTTGCCTCCCGGTGGCATTTTAAGCGATTTTTCGCTGCTGCTTAAGCATAATTTTGTTTGCGCCGCCACAGACCCGGGTCTTTTTGATTTCAGCCGCGGATTTATGCCGGCCGTACTTCGCGCCGCTGTTGCCGCTGGGCGTTTCGGCGTATTAAACGCTGTTTCTTGCGCCGGAAAGCAGAACTGTCACGTTCCGGCAATGGATTTAACCGATGAAAACATGGATTTATTGCGCTCATATATAACACCCAGTCTGCTTGAAAAAAAACCGGCTCTGCAAATAACAGGCGTATCCAATTATTATTCCGACGCGGAAATAGAAGGTTTTTATTTCCCCGAATGCGAAAGCGACAGGCTGAAAATAAACGCGGCCCACACTTACTTTGAGGTAAGCCGGGTTTTCGAAACCGTGGAGGACAAGCTGTCCCCAAGGTTTTCCTTCAGGTGCAGGCTGACGCTTGAAAATAACAAAGCAACAGTGACCTTTAAGCAAAACCGCAAAAAAATCAGGGAAATAGGGTTCGCGGATGAATGCGCCCGCAATTACACTCTGGCAAAAAAAGACGGCACAATTGAAATAGAAAAAATCGCAATGCGTCCCCATTATAAGGTATCGTGCGTTATTCCCGTGTACAACGCGGAGGCGTACTTATCCGAGGCCGTGGAAAGTGTAATAAACCAAAGCCTGGATTTCTTCATTAATGTACAAATCATACTGGTCAACGACGGCAGCGACGACAACAGCCATGTTATTTGTGAGGAATTTGCGCAAAAATATTATTACAATATTGTTTATGTGCGGCAAGAGCATAAGGGCGTGAGTGCCGCCAGGAATGCGGGAAAACGCCACGCCATGGGCGATTACGTCGTTTTCTTGGATGCGGACGACATCTTGGATGATACTTTGCTGGAGCTTGGCGTAAAGTTTTTGGACGATGAGCAGGGTCTTGATTTTATCGCGTTTCCAACAAAATTGTTTGGGGAAAAAAATCTCCCTTCGCCTAGGCTGGAAGCCCGTTTTAAGGAAAACGGCATAGTTGATATCCAGCAAGAGCCCCAGAAAGTACAGTACAGCGCGTGCGGTGTTGTAATGCGCACAAGCGCGATAAAAGGCCTGTCTTTTAATGAGAATATGGCTGTGGCGGAGGATGCGGAATTTATGTGCCGCGCTTTGGCGGCAAAGCAGCGGTACATGGTATGCAAAGACGCTTTTTATAATTACAGAATTGTCTACGGCAAATATGACGGCGATTTAGAGCGGTATACGGCAACGGCTTTGCTTGCCGATTCCCTTGCGGATTCTCTTGTAGAATTTTCCGCATATGCCCAGAATGTGATTTTGCGTGACCTAAAGCGCGTTATACTGGACAGCGCACCTTCGGCACCGGCGGCCGCAACCGACGACGCTGATTTTGACAGGGTTATCTCAAGCGTCAGGCGGGCTCTTTCTTATGTGGACGACAATATTATTTTAAGCTCAAATAAATTCCCCGCCCAATCCAGAGAAAGCATGATGGGCTTAAAGCATGGCGGATTTTCGGGTTTAAGCCCCAGGCTGTACGACTTCGCCGATGTTCACTTAGACTATTTTCGTGAACGGAACGGCTTCCTCAGCATCAACGGTTATTTTAGCCTCCCCGTTTATGAAGGTGCGGCTTTGGCCGCCAGACACGCGGGCCGTGAATATATTGCTGAAACCTATGTTGACGAACGGGTTTCCGTGTGGGTCTACGACCGTTTGATTCACACAGCGCGCTCCTTTGAAATCCGCATCCCTTTATCTGAAATTCAAAGCGATGAAACCATAAGCCTGTATTTGAAGCATGGCAATGTATACGATGCGGTTACTTTGGTTTATCCTAAAAACTATGTATTTATCGGAAAGCAGCTAATAGCGTCCCCTATAGCTGACGGCATACAAACGTCGTCCTTAAAAAATATAGCCACAGCGGTAAAGAACGCTAGAATTCCCGCTGAAACTGCCAACGAGTATATGAGCTTGCGCCCGCTTTTTTCCGGGTCACGGATATGGCTTTTTGTTGACGGTCCCACCGGAGGGCTGGAGCAAAGCGCGGTGGCTTGGCTGTATGAGCATTGCGCCGGAATCGAAGACGGCATAGACAAGCGGCTGGTTGTCTCCCTCGATGATATGCCCGTAAGAGACGATAATTCAATAATCTACGGCTCAAAAACCCATACCTTAATGTGCCTGCTGGCGGAAAAAATATTTGTATCAGACATTTCCGAAATCAAGCGTCTAAAAAATCAGCAAAGCTTAACAACAGCCGAGTTTATTTTTATACCCAACGATGTGCTGACCATCACCGGCAAGACCGCTTTAAAAGCTTTGCTTGGCGCGCCTGTGGAAATGGTTGCCCTTATTTCCGGGGAAGAAAAAAATTTTTTACCCGCCGGAAAAATTACAGGCGTTGCCCGCGTAACAGGAAACCCCAGATACGACGCGCTTGTTGACCGCCACCAGCCGCGGATTTTATTTATGCCCGCGTCCCGAAGCAATTTGAACCTGCGCAAAAATGAGTTTAACCCGCAATTTCAAGACTCCGAGTACGCGACTGTCATAGGCGACCTGCTTCTGGATGAGCGTCTTCTTGACGCCGCAGACTCCTTGGGCATAAGTGTGGACTTCGCACCCCACGAGGACACCTACCTACATCTGTCCGGTTTCGACATGGACGAATCCATAAAAGTAATCCCGCCCTCAGTTTCCCGCCTGCGCCTATGCCAAAACGCCGCAATGCTCATCACCGATACCCTTCCCGCTCACAACTTTGCCTACATGGGTAAGCCCGTTGTATATTTCCAATTCGCCGGCGACGGCACCTTGCCTCAGGACGGCGCGCGCTTTGGCGAATCCGTGGAGGATTTTGAAACACTAATCGACCTGCTGATTGAATATATGCACAGCGGCTTTGCATTAAAGCCGCAATACGCCGCCGAGCGCAAAAAGCACTTTCCCCACAGGGACGGCACAAGCGGCAAACGGATTTACAAATCCCTTACGGAAGGAGGCTTATCGTGAATATTTCCATAGCTGTGGATTTGCTTAACGGGGAAATAAGCGATGATACAATTAAGAGCTTAAAAAACCTCCGTGACGCGGAAGACGCTAATTTCATTTTTATAACCGAAAAGAAGCGTTATGAATTGCCAGTGTCCGCGCTTGGCAACCTAAATTGGACAGCACGAAAGGAACCTGCAAATACAGATGGCATTCTTTTTGCAATATCCGGAAACCAAATTTTACATGAACTGACCATCCCATATCTAAAGAGCTTTTATCAGCATAATGAAATTCAATCGGAAATCCCCACCCATGTCCGTGCTTTGCTTATTTCCGAACGTAAACATGGCGAAGAGCTGCTAAAAGACGTAATTAACACGGATGTTGTCGAGTCACATTTTGTCAATATCCAATCCGTAAAAGAGGCAGACAATATTTTATACATTAAGGGAACAATAAATTCAGCTGCATATGAAAACGGCGCACGATTAACCGCCATTTACGGAGGTTATTGCTATGATGCGGAAATTGCCGACGATTTCGTACAAAGCATAAAATCTTTTATCTTTACGATGCCTCTAGCGTTAAACGCAGAGCTAAAGATATACATTCGAAACAGCATTTGCGAATTTTTACCAGTTAAAATTACCTTTGGTTTTATACCCGACGATGCGCAAAATGACACACTATACGCAAGCGAAAATTGCTTTATAACAAATGTAACAGACAGCAGCTTTGAAACTGTGACATTTGATGAGAATGAAATCATTAATAAGATTTTTTTATCGACAAGGGATGAATCATGGGAGCTTTCAAGCAATGTCTCACACTTACTAAATTATGCAATTGCCACTGCCCGAAAAAAAATAAAAACCAACGAGTGTATAAATTTTAACAACGAATACAAGCCTGCAATAATTTCAATTATCGTACCGGTATACAACGGGGAGGCGCATCTACCCGAAACACTGGAAAGCCTGTTAAACCAAACATTTCAAGATATCGAAATCATATGTATAGACGATTGCTCAGAAGATTCCACTGCCACCATCATCCGTGAATACGCGGAAAAAGACCCCCGCGTAAAAGGCATCTTCTTCTCCGAAAACAAAACCGCCTCTTTAGCCCGTAAAGCCGGAGTCTTGATGTCCAAGGGCGCGTACATCCTTTTTGTAGACGGGGATGATACCATTGACGAAACCGCATGTGAGACCATGCTGGCCGCCATGACGGAGTCAAACGTAGATGTTTTACATTTTAATGCCCAAATAATTAACTGCACTGAAATGCCCGAAAACCGCATTTCATATATGAAAAAATTTGTTTCACCTCACCCCGGGGAACTGCGCGACACGGATTTAGTGCTCTCCTGTTTTGAAGAAAGGAAATTCTGCTTTACCTTGTGGAGCAAGCTGTATCGTGCTCAAATATGTAAAATGGCGTTTCTTCATGTAGACGATACTCCCTTGCCCAAGGCACAGGACATGTATGCGGCGTTTCTGATTTATTTATACTCCAAGTCATATAAAGGTCTTCCTGAACTATATCTGTACAATTACAACTTTGGCCGGGGAAATACCGGGCATGAAGCAATGGGACTTGAGCGTTTTGAATTGTATTGCTCAATGGCGCGGGTATATAATGCCTTTTGGCATATTTTTATTAATTATGACCTTGAGTGCGTCTACTCCGGAATGCTGGAAAAGCTCAAAGGGCATTTGCTGACCGATTGCGTTGCAAATTGGCATCGCCTAAAGGCAGAAGACAGACCAAGGGGCTTTGAGCGCATGTTGACATCTTGGGGCACCGAGACAATTATCCCCTACTTTGCCGCGAAAAAATGGTACCAGCGCGTATCCATGACAAATGACATATTCTCAAATGATTTTCTGCCCCATAATAAACGTAAAATTAAAACCATCGGCACTTTTTACTATAATATCAAAAATGGTGGAGCGCAAAGGGTCGTCGTAAAGTTGTGCGAATACTGGCTTAACATGGGATATAATGTTGTGTTGTTCACGGATACCGGAAAAACCGACGATGATTACCCGCTTCCCCGTGGTGTTAAGCATGTGCAGTGGCCGGATTCCGTACAGCATGTTTCAGCAAAATATCTCGAGCGTTGCCGCGCAATATGTGCGTCTATGCGTACCCATGAAATAGATGTTATGGTTTATCAGCCATGGGTTTCCACGTCAGCTTTATGGGATATGCTTACGATTAAAAGCCTTGGTATACCTTTCGTAATGCATACGCACAATATTTTTTCGGCGTTTGTTGCCACGCAATTTCCCTATTTTGGTGAAATGCCGTACATCTACCGTTTCTTTGATTATACAGTCACCCTTACCCGCGTGGATGAAATGTACTGGAGCAATCATTGCAAGCGAGTTATTTACACATCAAACCCATTCACATTCTCATTAGATGATATAACCCCGGGCAATCTCTCCGGTCTTAATATACTATGGCTTGGGCGTTTATCCAAAGAAAAGAACCCCCTTGATGCCATTGAAATAATGAAAAGAGTAGCTGTACATGTACCGGAGGCGGTATTGCATGTGGTGGGGGATAATCCCCAATCCAACTACCTTCAATCCATGAAAAAGAGGACCGCAGATTACCGCTTAGAAAATAATATCGTCTTTCATGGCTTCCACAAAGATGTTAAAGAGTTTTACCGGCAAGCGTCCGTGTTTCTGATGACGTCCCAACATGAGGGCTTTCCGATGACCTTAGTGGAAAGCAGTTCCTTTGGCCTCCCCTGTGTCAGTTATGACATGCCCTATCTGGAAATGCATCGTGACGGACGCGGTCTTATTCGTGTACCGCAAGGGGATATTGAAGCGGCGGCAGACGCAGTTGTCTCTCTACTGTTGGACGAACAGCGAAGGACAGAGCTTGGTAAAGACGCACGAACCGCCGCCGAGGATATGAATAATTTTGATATCAAGGGCGTGTGGCGAAAAATTTTTACAGACCTTGAAATAGGAAATACTGACAATGAACACTCTTACAGCTACAGCCCCGAAACGAGCAAAATACTATTTGAAACATTGGCTATACACAGCGAAATGGGAAGTCAAATTCAACATAGCCGCCAAAAAGAGTTGAGCGATGCCAAGAAGATAATTGCTGATTTGCGAAAATAAACCAAAGAGGTGCTTATGATGCAAACATATTGGGAGCAACGTATAAAATTAATGTATTACAAATACATTGATGAGATGTTGTCTGTGCTGACCCTAGATGCAAAATCTATAATAGATGTTGGTTCAGGCGGTACGCCGATTTTGGAGCGGTTGGCATGGGTACCCAAAAAGCACTCATTGGATGTGAAGGTTCCATATAATTCTAATACTGTTTTAGGCATTAAAAAAGATTTTTTTGAGTTTACACCTGAGGAAAAATATGATTTTGCTACATGTTTCCAGTGCATTGAACATGTGACGAACCCAGAAAAATTTGTGTCAAAACTATTTGACATCGCAGATAAAGTTCTAATATCTGTTCCACATGAGTGGAAGCAGGGAGCGATAGAAGGGCACATCAACGACCCTGTAAGTTATGAAAATGTTGTTGAGTGGGCTAGGCTAAAACCCACGTATTTCATTATTGTAGATGAACCTTTTAATCTCATGTCAAAGAGGGCCATTTATTATTGGCATAAAAAAGGAGAACGGTTTGACTTTATAAATGCTCATAGACGATTTATAGGGATGGAGCTTAAAGTGTATGATTCAGATGATGGAGAAAACTAGCGTGAAGTTAATTGATATTTTCAAGCGCAAGGCTACAATCACCCGGAATACAAAGTAAATACATGTACACTTTATGACGCTTGACCCAAAACAGGAGAAACTATCATGCCTACTAAAAAAACAAAGAAGAACGATGTGTCTTCCGTTAATTTCATTAAAGACTTTGATTTATCAATTGAATCAAGTGTTAATGATTGGATTCAACAAATTGTCCCCGGCAAATCTTTTGCAGACCTTGGTGGCCTGTGGAACACGGTCAAGGAGCGTGTGAGTGTGGCCGCCCTTAACGGTGCTGTACAATATACCATGATGGATATAAGCCCGATGGATAATAAATGGTGGCAAGCATATCGAAAACGACTATCTGAATTCGAGGTAATAGGGGCAAAGGAGATAGAGTTAAATTGCATGGATTTAGATGCTGTAAAAAAAGTAGAGCCTGTTGATGTGTTGCATTGCAATGGCATCATATATCATATACCAAATTATTTTGAGTTTATCCGAAATATTATCAAATTATCAAAGGAGTATATAATACTCGGAAGTCAAGTTGTGCCTAACAAAATTGAAAATGAGTTTGGTTCAATTGAATTTCAATGTCCTGGACTCTTACCAAATGTGGGATTAAATCCTTCACAAAAACAAATACTCAAGCAGCATTATGCAAAAATATCTCCAAAGATAGTGAGGACAGATGAACACCCTAGACCAAACCTTGCAGATGATGACTTTCTAAGTGATTTTGGACCATGGTTCTGGTTTTTTACACCGGAGTATTTATACAATTTGTTGATTGATTTCGGGTTGCAAGTAATCGACCATAAATGCACATGGCGTGGATGGTCATATTCATTTTTATGCAGAAAGGCAGTGCCTATAGCTGATGCATCCTTTTTATATGTATAATCGGCGCGGAGTATTTGGCTAATAAAGTATCGGAAGTTAGCAAATAAATACTTTCGGATATGGCTTGTGCCAGCAGAATTCTGTCAAAAGGGTCTTTGTGGATTTTTGGCAAGGTATTAATTGACAGCACATGACTTGTGGCTATGGCCAGTTCCTCATAACCGTTATCCAAAAGCCCGCTATATAGCCCATAAGGGTCTACGTGAAAATCAGGGCGGCCAAGCTCTTGTTTTATGACAATCTCCCATATGCTTGCCGGGCTGAAATACAATGTGTTGGATTCATCAAGGATATATTTTTCGGCGTCGCAGGGCAATCTATCAATCGCGCTCCAAAGTAAAATATGTGTATCCAAAAGAATCTTCATTGTGCGCACTCCTCAAACAGCCCGACGATTTCTTCCGCACACATGATGTCAAAATTATCCGGCACACTTGCCCCCTGCAAAAATCCAACGCGCTTTTGTTGTTTGCCTGTCGAAACAAAAGGGATAACCTTTGCCATAGGCTTTCCGGCCTTGGCTATTATAAAGGATTCGCCTTTTGACGCCTTATCCACAAGCATGGATAAATGTGTTTTTGCTTCATGAATATTTACTTGAAGCATGTGCACTCACTCCTCAGTGAACTAAGTTGTTGAACTAAGTTTATTTCATTGTTGATACTTTGTCAAATGTAAGATAAGGAGCAACTATAATGAAAATTGCGGTAGCAGGTCTTGGTTATGTAGGTATGTCATTGTCTGTGTTGTTGGCACAGCGTCATGAAGTTTGGGCTTTGGACATTTCGGAGGAACGTGTGGGGATGGTTGCTTGTGGTAAATCACCTATACAGGACGAGGATATTGAACGGTACATAGCAGAGAAAAAGCTGAACTTGACCACCACCACCGACGCCGAAGCGGCATTTGCCGGCGCGGAGTACATTATTGTGGCAACCCCCACAGACTATGACCCTAAACTGAATTATTTCGATACCTCCAGTGTTGAAATGGTGGTAAAGCAGGCTCAGCAGATAACCCCTGAGGCCGCAGTGGTTATTAAATCCACTGTACCTGTGGGTTTTACGGAGAGCTTGTATTTTGATGGATATAAGCGTGTGTTGTTTTCTCCAGAATTTTTGCGGGAAGGAATGGCACTTGCGGATAATTTGAATCCTTCACGTATTATTGTAGGTGTTCCTTCGGGAAATGCAGAACTTAAAATGTGTGCGGAGAAGTTCGCGGATATTCTTAGACAAGGGGCATTGTCACAAAGTGTACCCATTCTTGTCATAGGGTCTTCCGAAGCAGAGGCAGTTAAGCTTTTTGCCAATACTTATCTTGCCATGAGGGTATCGTTTTTTAATGAGTTGGATTCATATGCCGAAACCCGGGGGCTTAGTACGGGGCAAATTATCAAAGGCGTGAGCTTAGACCCAAGAATTGGTAACTATTATAATAATCCCTCCTTTGGTTATGGCGGGTATTGCTTGCCTAAAGATACACGGCAACTATTGGCGAATTACGACCAAGTGCCTAATAATATTATTTCCGCAATTGTAGACGCTAACAGTACACGCAAGGATTTTATTGCAGAGCGCGTCCTGTCACGCAATCCTAAAATTGTTGGAATTTACAGACTTGCCATGAAAGCAGGTTCGGATAATTTCCGGCATTCGTCTATACAGGGGATTATGAAGCGCATCCAAGCAGAAGGTGTCAAAGTTGTAGTATATGAGCCAAGCATCAAGGATAATACATCTTTTCAAGTAGTTAGTGATTTGGAAGAATTTAAGCAAATGTCCGACGTAATTGTAACGAACCGATACAGCGAAAAGTTGGCATCTGTACAAGAAAAGGTGTATACACGGGATTTGTATAGGAGAGATTAACTATGGCAGCCAGAACTTCCGCAAGGATGACATATAAAGCGGAATGCACCCTTAAATATAGATACAAGTGCGAGCAGTGCAAGTTTGTAACATGGGAATTTGAATCGAAGCTGCAACAGATTGCGCAACACAGGCAGGCATCTGGCGGCAGATTTTCCGTAAATTTGGATTTGAATATTAAGGCTTTGGAAAATACGAAACAGCAGGCCCTTGAACGCTTGGAGAATCTTAAGGCCGCAATTAAAAAAATGGTTTATGAGGCTTCCTATGAAATTGTCGAGCCAAACGAGCCTTTTATTGTAGAATGCTATAACGAAGTGCTTTCGGAGGGGCAGGCCTGTCCCCGTTGCGGAAAACGCCAAACATGGTATCCCGCCGCTTACAGGCGTATTTCTAAATTTAAAAATGCTTTGCGCAACGCAATCGTTGCCGTTGTTGTCGGCAATGTCTTGGGTTTTGTGGCATTTGATTTAACCCCTCTTTATTTGATAATTGCCCAAGCGGTTCTTCTGGCTGGCGGAGGCTTAACCGGGCTTTTGTGTGCCACGTCGCGTATCAAATCGCGCAAGCAGCATTTTCAGGATACGCCCCGGCTTCGTGTACCTGTTATTACTTGGGGGGAACCGGTTGTAGAGCTTATGGGTGCTTCATCTATCCAGTATAACGAACCTGAAAACCCGGTTAAGGCAAAGGGTATTAAGCTAATTACCACTAAGCTGGATGTAAAAAAGGAAAGCTTAAGCCACTGGCATATGTACAATATAAAACACGACAACTTGTTATCTATTTTAGATATAATAGATAACAATTATGGCGTGTTTAGCATTATTGAAGAAGACTTTGACTCAATTCCGTTGTCTTATAAGCTTAGAAGGAAAATAAGTGAGTATGATTTTCAAGACTATATATTACAGTTGTGTGACGCGCTGGAGTTCCTACATCAGCAAGAGCCCCCTGTTTCTCACAACGCAGTTGCTGCCGAAAATATCCTAGTTGGAAAAGACAGGCTTGTGAAGCTGTCCAATTATGACAACATAACAATAGGCGGGACGCCCGCTGATGATATCGCCATGATTGGCCGCTTGATAGAGAGTGTAAATGAAAAATATATTAAACGCTATGAAGACGTTATAAAAAATTGCTTCGGCACATATCAAACAATTGATGAATTCCGGGATGAATTTACGCCTATTCTAAAATCACCATATGCAAAAATCGCCGGGTCGGTTGCAATGATTATTTTTATTATTATATTTATTTCCCGTCGTTTTTTTTGACCTCCGGGGTATCCTTCCCTATCATTTCATATAATTTTTCCATGGCGTCGTGCAAGCCGCCTACAGCGTCGATTATGCCTTCCTTTACGGCTTCTTCGCCAATGAGAATCGTGCCTACGTCCTGGGCCATTGTTCTGGTGTCCATCATCAGCTTGGCAAGGCGTTTGCGTGTTACGCGGGAGTGGGTTGTTACGAAGTCCTCTACCCTATCCTGGGTTTTGTTAAAATATTCATAAGTCTGGGGCGCACCGACTATCGTGCCGTTCATTCGCACGGGATGGATTGTCATTGTGGCCGACGGCGCGATAAAGGAATAATTGGCCGACACCGCCAGCGGAACGCCGATGGAATGTCCGCCGCCGATTACCAGCGACACGGAGGGCTTGCCTAAATGGGCAATTAGCTCCGCCAGGGCAAGCCCGGCCTCCACGTCCCCACCCATGGTGTTCAGCAGAACCAGAACCCCGTCTACCTCGGGACTTTCGGCACAGGCCACAAGCTGCGGGATTACATGCTCGTATTTTGTGGCCTTGCTTGTGGGCGGCAGAAGCACATGGCCCTCAATCTGCCCGATAATCGTCAAAAATTGAATCACGCCCCGCGGGTTTGGCGTGCGCGGCGGAGGCATGATTTCCACGTCGGACTGCTGCACCTGGGATTCGTCGTTTTGCTCTTGCTCTTGGTCTTCGGCTTTTACTTTATAAATTTCATTCACAATAAAAGTCTCCTGTATACGGATTTCATATAGTGTGTCCGTATGCGGGAGAAATATGCTTGTAACGTATTGATATTTATTGATGTATTTTCCTCTTGGTTATGTTATATTGAGCTTACACAAGGTTGAGGATATTATCCATGAACATTAAAAAAGGGAAGAAGTTTATCGCCGTTGCGTTGCATGGCAATTCCATAGCCGTAAGGATAGTGATTATTAAAAATAAGCGTTTCCGTTGAAAACGCTATAGTATAGGGAAAAGGAGACCAAGAGTATGAAAATCGTAATCGGAAATGACCACGCGGCGATTGAGTTTAAACAGGAAATTATAGCCCATTTGCAAAGCAGGGAAGGTTTAAAAGTAGTCAACTTGGGTGCGAATTCTAAAGGGGATATGGAATATCCGGACTATGCGGTGCTGGTTTCATCCAAAGTAGCCAGCGGCGAATACGACTTGGGTATTCTGTTGTGCGGAGCGGGAATAGGAATGAGCATCGCCGCCAACAAAGTTCGAGGAATACGTGCCTTGGTATGTTCCGACCCATGCAGCGCGAAGCTCTCGCGGCAGCACAACAATGCGAATATTTTATGTCTGGGCTCGCGGATTGTGGGCAGCGAGCTGGCCAAAACAATTGTGGACGCCTTTTTGGACGCGGAATTCGAGGGCGGGCGGCATAAAGCGCGCGTAGATAAAATTATGGCGATAGAAAAATAGGTATTCGCCTTGCGTTTTTCTCCCGCGCAAAGTATATTAGTTGCAGTCATAGAAAATGTCATTTGCGAAAGGAGACATATATGGCCGACAACAGATACGACGGGTCGGAATACGGCCTAACTGACGACGACGATTATGGATACAGCTTAACCAACGACGATGAAAAACCGTTGGTTTCGGGATGGGATGACGATGACGCGCCCCTTGATAGCAGTGACAGCTTTGCCACGCGCCCGGTTCGCCCGGTGGGACGGCGTGAAACCATAGACAAAATAGCCTCTGACCAACAGAACGGTCTTGTGCGTACATCGGGGCTTCGAACACAACCGGACCCCCGCCTTGCGGCCAGCAGGCTGGGCAAGCTTGGTGACCGCTACCAAAGGCAAAATCGCGGCACAAAAGGCCAAGCGCAGGGCGCGACAGGACGTGGTTCTGCCTTTGCTCCCCCGGGTGGAAACGGCGGGGGCAAACGCCCGCCGGTAACGTATAAAAAACGCAAAACCATGTTTGCGGCATTCTATATCGTATTGATTCTGATGGCTGTTGGGGTATGCCTTACGGTCTTTGTTATCGTGTTTCAAAATATGGTTGATAACCCTCCGCCAAACATTTTTGGTGGCGTACCTACTCCCACCCCTCCGCCGACGTTTAATATAGCGGATAGGCCTGATATGCGGCACCTAACAGGGCTTGTAACATCAATTGACCCATTCGGAGACACCAGAACTGTTACGTTGATGGATGTAAGCACGCGCCGTTCCGAGGAATTTTCCGTGCCGGACAATGCGCGACTGAGTACGCGCCTTAACATGCCCATGACCTTTGCGGAGCTACGTGTGGGGCATATGGTGGACATCTCCTTTGATTCCCGAACGTCGGAAGTGGCCGCGCTCAGCGAAAGCGTCCACTCTTGGGAACGCCGCGCCCGCACAAATGTGGAAATCAACCTTGAGGAAGCTACTATCCATGTGGGCCACGAAAGCTTTAATTTCAACAGTCAGACCTTGGTGCTGTATCGGGGCGAGCCTTTCCCGATAGGGCAAATCCGCCCGGTGGATTCGGTGACGCTGGTTGGCCTGGGAGATACCGCATGGCTGGTTCAGATAGACGCCGCCCATGGCTTTTTACAATTTGCCAATTCGGACATTGTTATAAACGGAACGGTCATGATTGGCACAAATCTGTTCTTCGCGCTGGACGACATCGAAAACTCTCTGACTTTGCCCGAAGGCGCACACCAGATAGTCATCGAGGGTGACAATATTGAAACCTTTGTGCATACAATTTTAATAGAGCAAGGGCAAACCGCCTCGCTCAACCTCGGCGATGTGGAGCTTCGCGCCGCTTTATTGCAAATTTTTGTCAATCCACAAGACGCGGATGTGTTGATTAACGGAGAGCTGCACGACCTCTCCGAAGGGCCCGTCCATGTTGAATTCGGCGAAGTGTTGGTGAGAGTGGAGCGTTATGGCTTTATGCCCCAAGAGGAACGTATAGAAATTACCAGGCCAATCAACAGCATTACTTTCAACCTGGTGGAAATTGTAATTGACAGCACACTGGTAATTTTCACCGTTCCCACCAATGCACAAATTTTCATCGAAAATGTATTTGTGGGCTATTCGGTTCTGACGCACACAATCGCACCGGGAGTCCATCGCGTAACAGCGCGCCTCCCCGGGCATGAAGATACCACCTACACCGTAACCGTGCCTCCGGGCGAGGAGGTTCATCGTCACATGCTGCTGACGCCGTCGCCGGTTTACACGCCTGTGCACACTCCTGTGCCACCGGTGACTGCCCCGCCGGGCGGGTTGCCCGAAGTGCCGCCGATAGACCCTTTCCCCAACGAACCGCCGATTATACCGTTGCCAACGCCATTACCCCCTACCCTTCCGCCGGACGCGGAATGGCCCCCGATGCCTATACCCACACCTCCACCCGACTGGCCGCCCTCGTTAGAGCCTACGCCCACATCTCCACCCACGGGCACGGACGCGGAATCCAATCTGCCAATTCTGTCGGACGAAAACCCATTCGGCACGCCTTAACATGCGCTTCGATATTCAGGGCGAGCTGAAAAATCTGCCGCCCCGCCCCGGCATATATATAATGAAGGACGAAAACGACACCATCATATATGTTGGCAAAGCGGGGAATCTTAAAAATCGTGTACGCAGTTATTTCTCAAAATCCCAGAACGACCTGAAAACACTGCACTTGGTCAAACGCATCAGTCACTTCGAATACCTAGTCACCGACACGGAAAACGAAGCTTTTATATTGGAAAACAACCTGATAAAGCTGCACCGTCCCAAATTTAATATCCGGCTAAAGGACGACAAAGCCTATCCTTATGCCAAAATCACCAGCGAGCGTCTGCCACGGATACTCTACAGCCACAGGCGAGGCAAGGATAAGGCCAAATATTACGGCCCTTTTGTATCAAAGCAAAATCTGCGTGATTTGTTGGACTTAGTGCATCGCCTATGGCCTCTGCGCCGGTGCCGCAAGCTTTTTCCACGGGATTTTAACAAGGCGAGGCCATGCCTGAATCATCACATCGGCCAGTGCCGCGCACCTTGCAACCGGCTTCTCAACGAGGAAACCTACAATAAATATGTAAAAGAAGCGGAAATGTTTATTCAGGGCAAGGACGTAAACGTGTCGGAGCGTCTGACCCGAGAAATGGACGCCGCCGCCGAAAACATGGAGTTTGAACGCGCGGCGGAGCTACGGGACACAATAGCCGCCTTGCGGGGCCTGCGTGAAAAGCAAAAGGTGGAGGCCGGAGACGACGACCGCGACGTAATCGCAATGGCCATTGAAAAAGACGAAGCTCTTATGCAAGTCTACTTTGTGCGCGACGGGAAATTATCGGGTCGCGAGCATTATATTATGGCTGTCGCGGAAACAGACAGTCACGGCGATATTCTTGCGGCTTTTATAAAGCAATTTTACAGCGAGGCCGCATTTATCCCAAAGGAATTGACTCTGATAAGCCCTCCTGCGGAGCAAAAGGAAATTTCCGTATGGCTGAGTGGCCTAACCGGGCGGCAGGTGACAATAACAGTCCCGCAAAAAGGCGAAAAACGCGCCATGGTAAATCTGGCGCAAACCAACGCCGAGCTTACAATGAGCCAGTTTGGCGGGCATATAAAAAAGGAAGCGGAACGCAACAGCCAAGCCTTGGCTGACCTCGCAGAAGCCTTAAAGCTCTCCGATATAAGCTTAACCCGAATCGAAGCCTACGACATCTCCAACATCCAAGGTTATGAATCCGTGGGCTCAATGATAGTCTTCGAAAACGGCAAGGCCAAAAACAGCGATTACAGAAAATTTCGCCTGCGCGCGGTAATAGGCCCCGACGACTACGCCGGAATGGAGGAAATTTTAACCCGTCGTTTAAAACGCTACCAGGATAATCACGAATCCTTTGGCAAATTACCGGATATCATTTTTGTGGACGGCGGAAAGGGTCAAATCAGCGCGGTTGAAAAAGCTCTGAGGGCGATGGGAAAAAGTATTCCTGTGTGTGGAATGGTTAAGGACGACCGCCACCGAACCCGAGGCCTCTTGTTTCGCGGCGAGGAAGTCCTTTTGCCGCATCACGGCGAGGGGTTTAAGCTGGTAACGCGCATTCAAGACGAGGCTCATCGCTTCGCGCTGGAATATCATAAAAAACTCCGAGCAGACACACAGGTGCGCTCCGTGCTGGACGATATCCCGGGCATTGGCGCGACCAGACGCAAGGAATTGTTAAAGCATTTTAAGAACATGGAAGCCATCCGCGGCGCAAGCCTTGAGGCTCTGTCCGCAGCACCATCCATGAATAAAAAAGCCGCTGAGTCGGTGCACAATTTTTTTAAAGGAGGCAAATAACATGGCCGTAAAACCTGTTTTAGAGCAAGAATATGTATACACCTGCGACGCCACGGGTGAATACAATACGGTGAGAGTATCCTTGGACATCACGGAGATGGAAGAAATAGTAACGCTGAAAGCCTCGCAGAATATGACCTTAGCCGAGTTGGAGCGGGTGCTGCACGGCTTTGAGGCCGATGTACTAAACAAAATGCATATGTCGCTGAAGGGTAGTTATCCCGCAAGGCTGGAATATAAAGGTAGCATATTTAGGGTTGCTTTCGGGCCAGACCGTAAGGTAAAAGGGATTTCACCCCTATGACAGGGCTGCAAGCCAGCGGTGCGTTCAATACGCCCGGCACAGACTACACCGTGCCTCTGTCAACACTGATTTCGGAATTTAATCTGGAGGTTGTAACCCCTGAGGTTGACATCAAAACCAAGGTGCTTACTCAGGCCAATATTAACCGGCCGGCTCTGCAGCTGGCGGGGTTCTTTGATTATTTTGACCCGGCTCGCCTGCAAATCATAGGCATGGTAGAGCATACCTATTTAAACAAGCTTGACGATAATTTCCGGCAAGAAAATCTGCGGCGCATCTTTCAGCACCGGATTCCGGCCATTGTGGTATGCCGGAAGCTGGGCATTTTTCCCGAAATGCTGGACTGCGCCCAGCGGTATGACGCGCCGATTCTTTCCACGGATTTATCCACCACGGATTTTATAAGCGAAAGTATACGCTGGATGAAGGTTCAGCTTGCCCCGCGCATCACCATGCACGGCTGTCTCCTAGATATCTATGGCGTGGGAACGTTAATCGTGGGCGAAAGCGGCGTAGGCAAAAGCGAAACCGCGCTGGAATTAATCAAACGCGGTCATCGCTTCATAGCCGACGACGCGGTGGAAGTCCGACGTGTCTCGTCGGAAACCCTAATCGGCTCATGCCCCGCGAATATCCGCTATTTTCTGGAGCTGCGCGGCATCGGCATCATTGACATCCTACAAATGTTCGGCGTGCAGTCAATCAAGCCTACCCAAGCCATCGACCTACTTATAAATCTTGAGCTGTGGGATTCCAGCCGTGTTTATGACCGTATCGGCAAACCTGAGGAGTTTACGGAAATTTTGGGCAATCAAGTGAACAGCCACTCAATCCCAATCCGGCCGGGCCGGTCACTGGCGATTATCTGCGAATCCGCTGCCATTAATCACCGTCAAAAGAAAATGGGCTATAACGCCGCCGACGCTCTAACCCGGCGCGTAATGAGTCAAATTGACAGGGGGTTAAAAATCCATGACACTTTTTGACGAGCCCATGAGCCGCTACACAACCTTTGGCATAGGCGGAGCGGCTGATATACTTGTATTCCCCGAAGCAACCGATGATTTTTTAAAAATTTTAAAAATTTGCGAACGGAATAATCTCCCCTTAACCGCTTTGGGCGACGGCTCAAACGTGCTTGTCTCCGACGAAGGAATTCGCGGTGTCGTGGTAATCACAAATAAAATGAACGACGTGGAAATTCTCGAAAACAATCGCATTCGCGCTCAGGCAGGTACGCGACTGTCAAAACTGGCCGATGCCGCCGTAACGGCCGGACTAGACGGCTTGGCTTTCGCCTCGGGAATCCCCGGCACGGTGGGCGGTGCGATATACATGAACGCCGGTGCATACGGGCATGATATAGGCGAATTTATCGAGTCAGTCACGCTGCTGATGCCCGACGGCGCAATCGTATCAAAGTCCGCCGCAGAGATGGGTTTTGGCTATCGGAAGAGTATTCTGGCCGATGGCTCAGCGATGTTTGTTATTGAAGCCGTTTTTAAGCTGCGTCCCGGAGACCCGGAAAAAACACGCAGGGAAATGAAGGACCTAAACGCCCGCCGCAAGGAATCTCAACCGCTGGAATATCGCAGCGCGGGCAGCACCTTCAAACGCCCGGAGGGCCATTTTGCGGGAAAACTCATCGAAGACAGCGGCCTCAAGGGTTTTGGCATAGGCGGCGCGGAGGTCTCGGAAAAACACGCCGGATTTATAATCAACAAAGGCGGCGCGACCGCCAAAGACGTTTTAGAGTTAATAGAAGCAATACGCCAAAAGGTCCATCAAAATTTTGGCGTGTGGCTTGAACCTGAGGTTCGGGTAATAGGAGGGCATAAATGCGTATTGTAATTGTCACAGGCATGTCCGGCGCAGGGAAAACCACCGCGCTAAAAATATTCGAAGACGCGGGTTTTTACTGTGTTGACAATCTGCCCCCCGCTTTCATGGCTGACTTTGCCCAATTCTGCATAAAACGAGACATGGGCATCTCCCAAGTCGCCTTGGGTATTGATATTCGCGGAGGCAGCATGTTCGACGATTTCGCCTACGGCCTTGAGGATTTGGAAAACTTGGCCGAAATGAGTGTAGAATATTCTATTTTATTCCTTGACTCCGCAAATGAAGTCCTGATGAAACGCTACAAAGAAACCCGTCATCTCCACCCTCTGGCCAAAAACGACCTTATCAGCGTGGGTATCGCCAAGGAGCGCGCCCTTCTGGAAGATTTAAGGGAAAAATCTACCTATATTGTAGACACCAGCCGCATTCTCCCCCGTCAGCTTAAAGAAAAAATTTTGCACATTTTCACTGACCAGTGCAATACCGGCCGGCTCATGATTAATATTCTATCCTTTGGCTTCAAACACAACACCCCCGATGAATCTGACCTTGTCTTCGACGTACGCTTTCTGCCAAACCCTTTCTATGACCCTGTGTTAAAGCCTATGACCGGCCTCGAAAAACCCGTTCAGGACTTTGTAATGGGGCACGACGTAAGTGTGCGTTTTCTGGAAAGCTTGCTGGCGATGCTTCAATTTCTCATTCCCCACTATGTCGCCGAGGGCAAAAATCAACTAATCATAAGCATAGGATGCACGGGCGGTCAGCACCGCTCGGTAACGCTGGCTCAGGAGCTGGGAAATTCGCTGATTATGCAGAATTACCGAGTGACGATTCATCACCGGGATATCAACCACGCGGGGCGCGGCACAGCAACGATGGCATGAATAAGACTGCCTTAAAATCACATGATATTCGTGAGGAGCTCAAATCCGGAAAGAAAATGAGCCGCGACCGTTCCTTTGTGCGAGAGTGCTTTATCGCGAGCGGAGTGATTTCCAATCCCGACCGAACATATCATCTTGAATTTACCTTGGACGAACCAAAAGCGGACAAGCTTTTAGAGGTTTTGTCTAAAAAATTCGGTCTTCGTCCAAAAAAGATTGCCCGAAAGGGTCAGTTTGTTGTATATATTAAAGAGGGTGACGAAATTGCCGATGTCCTCAAGATTATGCGGGCAGACAAATCCCTGCTGGTTTTTGAGAGTACGCGGGTGGAAAAATCCGTTCGCAACGAGGTGAACCGGCTCGTCAATTTCGAAACCGCCAACCTTAACAAAACCGTGGGCGCGGCTCTGGGGCAAATCGAAGCCATTGAATACATCGTCAAAACCGTCGGATTGTCCTATCTGTCCGCAACCTTGGCGGAAACCGCTCGGCTGCGGCTTGCCCACGACAACCTAAGTTTAGCGGAAATAGGTGCGTTACTTGAACCGCCCGCAAGCAAGTCGGCTGTAAATCACCGCTTGAGAAAAATAGTTAAAATAGCCGAACAGATAGAGAGGGAGATATTCTTTGATTAAAAAAGTCATACAGGTAAATTCGTCCTTTGAGGCAGCCTTTGCGGCGCAGATGGTGCAGAAAGCCAGCCAGTTTAAAAGCCGTATTTCTTTGGTTGCGGCAGAGAAAACGGCCAATGCAAAAAGCATTATGGGCATAATTTCAATGAATTTGCAAAAGGGTAACACAGTGACCATCGTGATTGACGGCGAAGACGAGCAGCAGGCCCTGCCGGAGCTTGAAGCAATTTTAAGTAGCAAGGAATAATAATGGATAAATACACCGTTTTTACAAACAATTCCATAGTGGTGGAATTTTTAGAAAATAAGGGGCTTCCTATGGAAATAAAATGGGTGGCCGCCTCGGCTGTTGAAGTGTTGTCAGCGGCCAAAACAGCCGCGCGGCAAGGCGCGATTGTTTTAAGCAACCCCCTCGCGGGGGTACGCTCGGCGTCGCCGTTGTTTTCTCCGTCGAACCTTCCCCCCACCCCGGGACGAGGCGCGGCACAAAAGATTTCCTCCATTAACCCCTACCTCACCATCTTGGTAAGCCCGGTTATGGAAACCGTGGATTTCAGCTCTGTCCAGCGCATCGACGAAGCCTTGGGGCTGTATAAAAAAAATGCCCGGTTGCGCTTCCTTGCCCACAACGATGACGCAATCAAAGCATTTCAAACCTCGGATTTGGAAATAATTATCGCAACTCTGGCTCATTTGGCAAATATCACTAAAAAATAAAGTTCGGAACACACCCGGCAAAAAAGGCATAGAATACCACCAAAAGTATTATTTTGGAGGAATTCTATGCCTTTTCAACGTGGACCAAGTCCATTTGCAAATTTAAATCGTATGCGCCAGCTAAAACGCATCGAGCATAAGCAGCCCCCGTCACGCGCACCTGAGCTGACGGAGCCCACTCCCTTTTACAACCCCACGCGCAGCAACGTACAAGCCACGCCAAAACGAGCTCCAAGACAAGCAAGTCCACCAAGACAAACAAGCCCGCCAAAACAAACAAGCCCGCCAAAACAAACAAGCCCGCCAAAACAACCCTGCCCGCCTATGCCCCCGATGCAGCCACGTCCCCCAATGATTCCACCGGCTCAAATGCAGCACACTACTCCCATGCTTCCGATGCCGCAATCATCATCTCCACCGCCCCCGCAGCTTCGTTCACCACAAAATCACCCATCAGCCCCCATCCCACCGGAAAAAGCGGCGGCGGAGTTCCGGCGCGTAAACAAAGGGCTTCCGGACGGCGTGCGCTACGAGCCAATTGATGACCAGACTCTGCGCCTGCTGCGGGAAAACGGCCATTTGAGTCCCAGCCAAAGCCCCCAGCCTCAAGCCTCACCGGAAATAACAACCTCCACCCGCACGCCAATGATACCCCCTCAGCCAATCCAAACCATTCCGCCGCAGCAGGAACCGCCACAACAAGCTCCGCCGCCCATCTCTTCCCCGCCCGAAGACCTCCCCGGAGACCTCTCCGCAACTTTGGAATCCCTCGCCCAAGACGAACGCAACGCCCACATGTTCTACAGCCACTTTGCGGAAAACACCGAAAACGAAAGCATAAAAAAGTCTCTGTCCGCTATGGCCAAGGACTCCGAAGCGCGCCTGAATCAATATCTTTCGCTTATCGCAAAACATTTTAACCGTGCCTACACACCAAAGGAAACCAAAGTCAACACAAGCATCCCAACAGTCAAAGCCATAAATCTGGCCCTAACCGAGGAAAACAAATCCCTAATCACCCTCTCCGGCCTACTCGACCAACTGGCCAACACCGAGCTTGAAAAAATAATCCAACGGATAATAAGCAAAAAAATTATATCCCACCAGCTGCTAATCACAATTCAAAAAATTTAAACTACAACCACGCCCACGCCTCGTTCGCTTCTGAATCCGCCGCCCGCACCGGAAGCCAACCGGTAAATATCACCCGCCTCCAGCTCCTGTGACAACATTTTTCCGGCCGCGCCGCCCTGTGACAACATTTCATCCAAGGCCGCGCCGCTGGTAATTACAGGAAGGGAGGCTTTTTTTGTCATCCGGCCAAGCAAATCAGAGGAGTCCTTTCGGAAGCCCAGCACCCGAATATACGGCGCATCGGCCTCCGGCGGGGTTACGCCCAAAATCACACCCAAAACCGTCCTCTGCAATCTTGTAAATGTATATCGCTTAGTCTTTACAGCGGACAGTAAATTTGATATACTTCGGTGTTCGCCGCAAAGCCTCTGAAATCGGTTCCCCAGTCCCTCAGAGAGCTTGCAATCCCCGCGGTACACCAAATACTTAAAAATATCGCTGAAATCATCAAGGGAAGCAATCGGAGCGTCCACCAAAATTTCATGGGCAAAATCCGGGAGCAGCCCCCTCACAGACTCCCCGTTTCTAAAGGCTCTGCGGATTTTCGTAGCAGAAGGCCCGCCGCTGATTCTGTGTGTGGTAAAAATCTCCATGGGATTCCCCGGCAAGCAAACGGCCTTGCAATACTCCATGGCCAATCCATTATTTGGTTTTGTCAGCAGCCCCTCTGGCAAAGAAAATCCTCCGGCAGCCAAAATCCGTTCCAACGCCAAACCCCGCGCCGCCGCAAAGCTTTTTCCGGCACTCAATTCCGAGCGCAAAGCTTCCTTATATGCAGGCGGCTCTTCCGCCAACACTTTCCCGGCTGCTTTAATTACCTCTAAATCTCCGCACTCACTGCCGAAGCTTAGGGCATCAACGATTCCCGTGGCGGCAAGAAGCCCTACGCTTCCCCGCGCGAAATAATCCGCCCCGCCGATTACATAAGGCAAGGGCAACTCGATTACAATGTCAACGCCGGCCAGCAAAGCCATTTTCGTGCGCCGCCACTTATCGCAAAGAGCGGGCTCGCCACGCTGGACAAAATTTCCGCTCATCACAGCCACAACACGCCGCCGCCCGGAAATTTCCCGGGACTCGGCCAGATGAACCCCATGCCCGTTATGAAACGGATTAAACTCGACAATTATACCCACAGCACACATTAAATTAACTCTCCCTATTTCCCAAACTCTAACTATGTGTTATGATAACAGAAAATGATATGGGTGGAAGCATGAAAGACTTATCTACAGCGGAATTTAATAAAATTCGTGACTACATAAAGGCGAATTTTGGTATTTCCCTAAGCGACGAAAAGAAAACATTAGTTCACTCACGATTGCGCTCGACATTGCAAGACTTAGGCATGGAAACATTTTCCGAATATTTCGATTATCTGCTGAAGGATAAATCCGGTGATGAAATAACACACTTCGTGAATAAAATCACCACAAACCATACATTTTTTATGCGGGAAACCGACCATTTCGACTATTACCGCGATATAGTTCTGCCCTATATCGAAGATACCTACCATTCCCAGCGCGACCTGCGCCTGTGGTGCGCGGCGTGCTCCTCCGGTGAAGAGCCCGTAACACTGCAAATCATCACTCAAGAATTTTTTAAAAAAAACAACAACAGCGGATGGAACACGCAAATGCTGGCAACGGACATCTCTGCCCAGGTGCTGGACAGAGCTGTAGACGGCAGATACCCCACAGCCTCACTTGCCAATCTGCCAAAGCACTGGCAGCAGGAATATTTCAAAAAAGTAGATGACAAATTAAGCCAAGTAAACGAAAATGTTCGCAAGCAAATTCTTTACCGCCGGGCAAATCTCATGGAGCCGTTTCACTTTAAAAAACGCTTCCAGATTATCTTCTGCCGGAATGTAATGATATATTTCGACAACAACACACGCAACGCCGTAGTTAAGAAATTCTTTGATGTTACCGAGCCCGGAGGCTATTTATTCATAGGTCATTCGGAGTCTATAAGCAACACCGGGTCTGGTTATCAGTACATTAAACCCGCAGTTTACAGAAAGCCGTAAAATAATACTTGTTTTTAACGGCTTAATGTAGTTTAATAGTAATGAAAGAAAGAGGTGACCACGGAATGGCTGACTTCGACAGAGAGTCAATGCTTGAGATGTTCATTTTTGAGATGTCCCAGCTTATCGACCAACTTGAAGCCACAATAGTCCAAAGCGAGTCGGAATACAACAATGACCAAATTAACGAAATTTTCCGAATCATGCACACCATCAAGGGCTCATCAGCAATGATGATGTTCGACAATATCGCAGGTGTGGCGCATTCAATTGAGGACTTGTTCTACTATTTACGCGAAGAGAACCCTCAAAATGTGGACTTCAAAACATTGTCCGACCACGTTTTAAACGGCGCGGATTTTGTCAAGGAAGAGATTAACAAAATTCAAAGCCATCAGAAACCCGACGGAGACGGCACGGACTTGGCAAAAACAATCGAAGCTTTTTTGCAACAAATTAAAGGAGTCACCCCTGTGGATTCTGCTCCTTCTGCTGCTCCTCCGCCTCCGCCTGCTTCTTCCGACCCTGTTTCGGAGACGCCGGCAGAACCGAAGGCAATACCTCAAAATGCAAGTGCTGCAGCAGAAATGGTTAAGTACAAGGCCAAAATTTATTTCCAAGACGGCTGTGAAATGGAGAACATCCGGGCGTATACGCTTGTTCACAACCTGCAAGAAATTGGAAGAGACATTACCCATGTGCCGGAAGATGTCATTGACGAAGAAACAATACCACTCATCCGCAAAGATGGCTTTTTATTAGAATTTTCCAGCTCCAAAGATTACAACTTCATACACCGACACCTTGGCTCAACTGTATATCTGAGGGAGCTGAACTTGGAGGTAATAGGCATGACAACTACAGTAGCGGCCGAGCCGCCCACCGCACTAGAACCAATCGAAGAGGAGCTTGCCCAGCCCATGCATGAAATGCCTACGGCAGCAGCATCCTCCATGATGGCGTCCGCACCGGCCAGTGCCGCAGACGCCGCCGCGCAAGAGGCCCAAAAGAATAAGGCCGGCGCGCAGCCCACTATGATTAGCGTAAACGTCAATAAGCTGGACACGCTTCTTAATCTGATGGGCGAGCTTGTAATCTCGGAGGCTATGGTAACGCAAAACTCCGAACTGGAAGGCCTGCAACTGGACAGCTTCCATAAGGAAACCCGCCAGTTGCAAAATATTATTTCCAATTTGCAACAGACGGTCATGTCCATGCGGATGGTTCCTCTTTCGGCTACGTTCTTCCGTATGCACCGTATCGTGCGCGACATGTGCCGCCAACTGGACAAAGACGTTCAGCTAGACATTGTCGGCGAAGATACCGAAGTGGACAAAAACATCATTGAGCACATCGCGGACCCAATCATGCACATTATCCGCAACTCCATTGACCATGGAGTCGAGCCCCCCGCAGACCGCGCTAAGGCCGGTAAGCCCGCAAAGGCGCGGGTTCTGCTGGAAGCCAAAAACGCTGGCGGCGACGTATTAATCATCATCAAGGATGACGGGCGCGGCATCAACACCGAGAAGGTGCTCAAAAAGGCCAAGGAAAACGGCCTTATCACCAAGCCCGATTACGAATACTCCGACAAGGAAATTCAGCAATTTATTTTCCTTCCCGGCTTCTCCACCAACGACCAGGTTACCGCGTTTTCCGGGCGCGGCGTAGGTATGGACGTCGTGACCTCCAACCTCGAAATTGTTGGCGGAACCGCACTTGTGGACTCCGTTCCCGGCGAGGGTACAACTTTTACATTAAAAATACCTCTAACGCTGGCCATTATTGAGGGTATGAGTGTTATGGTTGCGGACGCGCAGTACACCATCCCCATAGCCAACATTATAAAGTCCTTCAAAGCTCAGCCGGAAGAACTTTTCACCGACCCCAACGGAAACGAAATGATTACCAATAGGGGCGAAATTTTTAACATTGTACGCCTCCACGAATACTTCAACATTGAAGGGGCAAAAACCAATATATGCGACGGCACACTGGTGATGCTGGAAAACGGCGAACACGTCGTCTGTCTGCTGGTAGATGAACTGCTTGGCCAGCAGCAGGCAGTTGTTAAGCCCATGCCCAAGTATTTCAGAAAAGTACGCGGCTTAAGCGGCTGTACCTTGCTTGGCAATGGCGATATAAGTCTGATTATTGATGTTGCAGGATTCTTTGATAAATAGCCGAAAGCGGCATGAATTAAAAGGAGGCGAAACTTATGGCCGAAATTCAAAACTTGTTCGATGAGGATGTTCGAGACGATACAATTAAGGACCAATACCTCACCTTTACCATAGAGGATGAGGACTATGGTGTGGAAGTTGCCCATGTAAAAGAAATTATTAAAATGCGCGCCATTACAAAAGTACCCGAAATGCCCAACTATGTAGAAGGTATTCTCAATCTGAGAGGCGACCTTATCGGGGTTATAGATGTTCGCAAGCGTTTTGGTAAGCCAACTAAGGAACATGATGTTGAAACTTGCATCATCGTTGTTGTGTACAATGAATACACCTTGGGCTTAATTGTTGACGCTGTTCAGGAAACCACAACTATTCCCGAGGACTATATTGCCCCTCCACCCAGCGCGAAGCTTAATTTCGCAAATCAGTTTATCCGCAACATCGGCAAGGTTGGCGATGATGTTAAGCTACTTATGGATGTTGAAAGGTTTCTGTTCCAAGAGTAAAATCTATAAAAAAAGGGATGTATCGCGAACGGCAAAGGCGATACATCCCCTTTTTTTGTTTACCTTCCAAGATAAGCCATGCGGCCCGAGATATATAAATCCTCGCCCCGGGAGTCTATGACCGCAATTACGGGGAAATCTTCTACTGTAATCAAATGAACGGCCTCTGTGCCCAGGTCTTCAAAGGCAATGGGTTCGCAGGATTTTATACAGCTTGCCAGCAAAGCCGCCGCGCCGCCGATTGCGGCGAAGTATACCGCACCGGCGTCTCTCATTGCGTTTATTACCGCTTTTGAGCGTTTGCCCTTGCCAATCATCCCACGCAAACCAAGCTTCAGCAATTCCGGAGCGTAGGCATCCATACGATAGCTGGAGGTTGGCCCCGCGGAACCTATTACCTGGCCGGGCCTTGCGGGGGTTGGGCCTACATAAAAAATGACCGCGTCTTCAATGGGAACGGGTAATTCAGCACCGTTTTTTATCAGCTCCATAAAACGCTTATGGGCAGCGTCACGGGCGGTATATATTTGTCCGGATAGGTACACGGTTTCGCCTGATTTAATTTTTGCGGCTTTTTCCCTGGTCAGGGGGAGTTGGATTCTATGGGTCATTTCGGTGTCTCCTTCCGCATCGGCTTTACCATGTTAAACCACCTCAGATGCATGGCGGGCCGCGTGGCAGTTGATATTGACTGCGCAGGGCAGGCCGGCTATGTGGGTGGCCATGTATTCGATTGCGACGGATAATGCCGTTGTGCGTCCGCCAAAACCTTGGGGGCCGATGCCCAAGGTGTTAATTTTCACCAGCAATTCCTCTTCAAAGGCGGCGTATTGCGGATTGTTGTTGACTTCGCCGACGGGGCGCATCAGGGCTTTTTTTGCCAGAAGCGCGGCCTTGTCAAAAGTGCCGCCAAGACCAATGCCCACGACTATGGGCGGACAGGAATTCGGCCCGGCGGCTTCCACTGTTTTTAGTACATATTTTACAACCCCCGCAAGCCCGTCGGATGGCCTTAGCATCTTTATCTGGCTCATGTTTTCACTTCCGAAGCCTTTGGGTGCGACGGTTATTTTAATTTTATCACCCGGTACATATTCGGTATAAAGCATGGCGGGGGTATTATCCCGGGTGTTTTTGCGGCCAAACAGCGGCTCACCTACTACGGAATTACGCAAATATCCCTCTTTGTAACCCAAGCGGACGCCCTCATTTACGGCGTCGGCGATGTTCCCTTTTATAAAGATGTCCTCGCCTATTTCCAAAAATACGCACACCAAGCCCGTATCCTGGCAAATCGGCATGTTATTAGCCTCGGCCACTTTGTAATTCTCAATAATCTTGTCCAGCATATTGCGGCCAATTGACCAATCCTCGGTCTTGCGGCAATGCTCTATACGGGCTCTCACGTCTTGTGGCAGGCGGCAATTGGCTTCTATACACAGATGGCTTACAATTGGCGTAAACAAAGGGGCTTCAATTATTCGCATGGGGTTATACCTTTATAAATTGGTCAACATTAATCACAAAAATAGTCGCGCCGCTTATAGTCACCTCAACGGGGAATGGCACATGTGCCTCCGTTGTAATAGCGTCGTTTATGGCGGTAATTTGCTTGCGGATTTTGGATTTTTGTTCAATGATTTCAATAAGCTCGGCGACACGACTGTCTTCAACCCCTGTGATAATTGTAGTAAAACCGGCCTTTAGAAAACCTCCGGTACTGGCGATTTTTGTTACATAGAATTTTTTCTCAATAAGCAAGTCGGAAATGTGAAAAACATCCTCGTCGTGGATGATTGCTACCACTAATTTCATATAATCAGCCTCCTAGGATTATATTACCATAAATGCGTGTTAAAACAACTATATAGGCTTTATTTGTTTCCGTTTTGTGCCCCCTCAAATTCCCCTTAAAAAATTTCTTGACAACGGAAAACTTACATGCTACTTTACTCTAATTGATGTTTTGTAACCGTCTCTGCGCAAATTAGTGCGTTATTAGGTTTGGAGAAAAATATGGCTTCGGGACGTTTTGAGAGTGCGGCAGAATGGATTATGGAAGCGGGGAAAATGCTGTCTGATGCGGCTAAATCAGGACAAGTGTATCGTAAAAAAACCGGCCATCAGGACTTGGTTACAGATTTAGACCGGCAGGTAGAAGTTTTTTTTCGTGAGAGAATTGTGAATGCTTTCCCGGGAGATATTATAGTCGGAGAAGAACTTGGGGCCGGCAAAGGAGAGCGGCTTTGGTATATCGACCCCATTGACGGAACGACAAACTTTATCAGCATCGGCAGAAATTACGCGATTTCTGTGGCCTATTATGAATTTGACAAGCCGAGATTTGGCTTAGTATTGGACGTTGCGGCAAACGAGCTTTACTGCGCTCAGGCAGAAGAGGGCGCGTTCTGTAACGGCATCTCCCTTGCAGGCCGTAAGCAAAATAAAATTGAAGATTCTGTTTTATATACACCCGTAATCCAGCACACTTTTTTAGCTGAGCACCCCCATCGGGAAGTCATGTTGTATTTATCGGAGCGGGTACGGGCGGTGCGTTCGCTGGGGTCGGTTGCGCTGGAGATGTGTTATCTTGCCGCTGGAAGAGGCGATATGTTTGCCGCTATGTTTTCTGGCCCATGGGACCACAATGCGGCTCGCCTGATTTTGGAAGAGGCCGGAGGGGTCGTAGGAACCCTTGACGGTAGCGCGTTGCCTATTTATGCCCAAAGCAGTGTGATGGCTTGCTCAAACAGAGAGCTTTGGGATTTGATGGCGGGGGAATTTAAGAAGAGGAGGATGGCCTGATGGAGCTGTTTGTGGCTATTGTGCCCAATCAGAAAACGGCATCCTGTCTGGCGGACGCCGCAGCAATGATTTCAAAACGGGACAGGAATATCTGCCCCACAACTATGTCAGATTTGCATTTGACTCTCTGTTATCTTGGGGAAACGGAAGATGTAAAATCCGTTATTTCCCGTTTGGCGGCTGTTGAGTTCTCCCCCTTTTCGCTTGCCGCAAACGGAATCGGCACATTCCAGACATCCACGGACAATGTTATCTGGGCTGGTGTAGAGGGCGATTTGGGGCAGCTGCACGGGTTGAAACTGGAGGTAGATAAGGCCTTAGGCTGTGCCGGTGCGGATGAGCTGGAGTTTAGCCCACACATTACATTGGGGAGTAGTCAATCCCCCATCTCCTCCGAGAAACACATCGGCTCTGTCAGCCGTCAGGAGAGCTTTGAGGTTGACCGTTTTTTCTTGTTTCAGGTGCTTCCAGAGAAATCGGCCAGTCAATTTGAGATTATCGCTGAGTTTTTACCTAATGGAAGCAAACAACGGGTTAATATTCTTTGTGTAAATGATTTTCACGCCGCAATCTTGGAAAGTGAGGGCGGGCTGGGGGCCTCCAAGCTGACTGCGGCAATAAAAGACTATGTGGATAAAAACCCGGATACCATCGTTGTGTTCGGCGGGGACAATTATTTTGGCGACCCCATGTCCGAATTGCTGGAGGGCGAGCCGGTCAGCCACATGATGCGGGAAATGGGCACGGTGGCCTCCGTTATGGGGAATCATGACTTTGATTTTGGTGCCGGACAAATAAATCTCTGGCAGGGGCAGGGTGGTTTTCAATTTTTAGGTGCCAATGTCCAAAGCAGGGAAACAGGGGAACTCGCGCCCTTTGTGAAGCCCTATGTCATAGTTCCCTGCGGCGGGCTAAACATTGCTTTGATTGGACTGGCCACTCAAGACGACCCAACTGCGGACGAACGTCAGGAGGATTTGAAAGAATACGCAATCACGGACGGCACTGCGGCCGCGCGCTGCTGGATTAATCATCTCAAGGCCGGGCCGGAGCCCGACGTTATCATCGCGCTGACTCATTACGGTTTGCAATACGACAAGTCAAAGCAGCTTTTGGGTGATGAACTGCTTGATTTATGCAAAAAACTGCCGGAGTTGGACGGAGTATTCGCGGCCCACCGTCACCAGTTTATGCGTGAGTTTATAAACGGAGTGCCGGTTGCGCAGGGGGGCAGTATGGGACGGGGATTTTCCCTGTTGAGGCTTTACCTAGACCAAAACAGGAAAGTGTCTCATGTAGTGCCCGATTATATAGACCTGATGCCCAATCGCTTGAAGTTAACGGAAGACCGGACTGTGAAAGCGATAATCGAGAAAAGCATCCGGCGGGCAGAGAGCCGCATGGGCGAGGTAATCGCTGTGGCGGAAGCCCCCATCCCCCACAGGGAGCCGGCAACGGGCGCGATTAATCCAGCGGGCACGCCTCTCTCCTTTTTGGCAACGGAGGCAGTAACAGAGTCTACCGGCATACCGGTTGTGCTGCTTTACGCCGGACGGATGGGCGAGGGTTTTCCTTCGGGCCCGGTAACTTTATACCAATACTACCGCACCATGTTTTTTGCAAACGGAATTGTTACTGAGGAGCTCCCCGGGTCGGCATTACTGAATAACTTGGAAACCGGTCTTCGCACCTTGGCAGGCGAAGGAGCTTCGCCGCTTGCGGTAGGGGGGCTACAAATTACGGCGGATATGAAACGGCCGTGGGGCAAACGCTTGCTTCACGCGGCTTTAAACGACGGCAGTCCGATAGAGCCCGGCAAGTATTACCCTGTGGCAATGGACAGCTACTTAGCCACAAGCCCGATAGGTTTTGACTTCTCGTCAGGCCGGAACCGGCAGTATCTCAACTCAGATGTACGGGAGCTCTTGCTGGAGCACCTTCGTCGGCTCGGCCGCCTAATGGGGCATTATCCGGAAAATGTCACAGTTGTTGACTGAAAGGGAGATTGTGATGCAAGTTCGTTTTGAATCAGTAACCAAGCAGTTTCAGGACAAACGTAAACGCATAGTGACGGCGGTAGACAATTTGAGCCTGACAATTGAGTCGGGCAAGCTGATGGGTTTTCTGGGCCCCTCTGGCTGCGGCAAATCCACTTCCCTGTTTATAATCGCGGGAATTCATCATTTGACCTCCGGGCGGATTTGGTTTGATGAAAGGGATGTTAGCGTATTGCCGCCGGAGAAGCGCGGGGTGGGGATGGTTTTTCAAAACTATGCCCTGTACCCTCATTTGACCGTGCGGCAAAACATTGAGTTTCCATTAGTGAATTCCAAGGAAATTAAGAACCGGCTAAAGGCGGAATTGGTCAAGGAAGCGGCATATGGAAGCATGAAAGAGCTGGTTGCGGCGCGTGTGATGGAGACGGCAAAGCTGGTGGAAATTGAGGACTATCTGGACAGGAAGCCGGCTGAGCTGTCTGGAGGGCAACAGCAACGGGTGGCTATTGCGCGGGCCGTGGTGAAGCGTCCGTCCATTTTGCTTTTGGATGAGCCGCTCTCCAATTTGGACGCACGGCTTCGTGTGCAAACCCGGGAGGAGATTAAGCGAATTCAGCGCAAAATCGGCATTACTACGGTTTTTGTCACCCATGACCAAGAAGAGGCCCTCAGTATATGCGATGAAATTCTTATTATGAAGGACGGTCTTTTTCAGCAGGCGGGAAATCCTCAAGAAATTTATGACCGTCCCGCCAATCGCTTTGTGGCAGAGTTTTTCGGAGGAGTCCCCATGAATATGCTCCAGGCCCATGTCAAAAATAAAACCCTGTTGCTTGGAGATGACGAGCTTCGGACAGAGGTGCATCTGCCGGACGGGGAAGTAAGTGTGGGAATCCGCCCGGAAAGCGTAGTGCCGGAGGCTTCAGGCTTGGCTGTCACAGTAAGGGAGGTTCGGCGTCAGGGGGGCATTTCCACTGCCGTGGCCGAGCTTCGCGACGGCCAGACAATATGCTTTTTTCAGGAGAGCCGCCATCCGGTCACTATAGGGCAGGAAATCAAGCTGGATTTCTGCAATGACGGGATATGTATTTTCAACCAAGCCGGAGAGAAGGTGTTCCAATGCTGAGATTCAAACTGGCCAGACAGCGGGGAAACATGAACATGTTTGCCTATCTCTACTTACTTCCCGCGTTTGTGCTTTTGGGGATATTTACGATTTATCCGCTTATCAACACGATAATCACTTCCTTTAGGCTGGATTATCGGTTTCTCACGGGAGATTTCGTGCGTTTTTCGGCGCAGCACTATGTTGATATCCTACGGGACCCCGTTTTTTGGCGCGCGTGCATTAACACAGCATTTATCGCGTTTATATGCGTGCCGGCATCCATGGCCGCCGCAATGGGTACGGCAACGCTCCTCCACTCCATTAAAAGGCTAAAGGGCTTTTTCACAACGCTTTACTTTCTACCCGAGGTAACAAACATCATGGCTGCCGGTATGGTCTTTGCTTTGCTGTTTAACAATAATTTCGGGCTAATCAATATGGTTTTGGGCTGGTTTGGTTTTGACCCGGTGGCATGGATAAGCGGGGTGGGAATTGCCGGCTCGCGTGAGCTTTACATGCAGGCATATTTACGCTGCTTGTTTGTATTGTTTGTATACAGTGTGTGGTCGGGTTTTTCACTTCAGGTAATACTGTTTCTGGGGGCTCTTTCAAGAATCAACCCGCAGTATTATCAAGCGTCTTCTATTGATGGTGTGGGCCGCTGGAAAACCTTTTGGAAAATCACATTCCCGCTTCTTTCGCCAACAACACTGTATGTATACATTACTTCAGCCATAATAGCGTTTCGTGCTTTTGCGGCAATTGTGGCCCTGTTCGGCCCCACTTACGGCCCCTTGGGCGATGATTCGCGAATGATGATTACCATTGTAGGGTACATTATGGACTCGCTGGGCAATTATCTCTCCCCCGGTGCGGTCAGTATGGCCAGTGCCGCCGCAGTTGTTCTGCTGGTGATTATCATGGTGCTGACGGCGTTGCAAATGCGGCTGTCCAAAAGGTGGGTGCATTATTCATGACAAAAACACGTAAAACATTAAACTATATTTTGCTTGTGATTGTGGCCTTTCTGATTTTGATTCCGTTTTTCTGGATGCTGTCCACCGCCTTAAAAACGGAGAACGAAACCTTGCACATTCCGCCACTTTTGTTGCCCGCCGTCCCGCAATTCGGCAATTTCGCAAGAGCCCTGACGGTTGCCCCGTTTATGCGGTATTTTGCCAACACTGTAATCGTGGCGGCATTGGTAGTTTCAATCAGCTCCGTCATTACGGTGTTGACGGCCTTTGCTTTTGCCCGCCTAAAGTTTATAGGCAGCACAGTACTGTTTTTTGTGATTCTCAGCTCCATGATGGTGCCGCAGGAGCTGCTGATTATTACTAACTTTATGACTATTGCAAACTTGGGATGGATGAATACATTTCGGGCTTTAGTGCTGCCATTTGGCGTCAACGCCTTTAACATTTTCCTTTTGCGTCAGACCATGCGGCAAATTCCCGAAGAGCTGTATACGGCCACCCGCGTTGACGGGCTTAGTAATTTCCAATATCTCCGCAAAGTGGTGCTGCCGATAACAAAGCCTACGATACTTACAACGATGCTGCTTTCGGTCATTTGGACGTGGAATACTTTTGCGTGGCCGAATCTTATAACCACACGAGACGAGATGCGCCTGATTACCAACGGCTTAAGCAACGCCTTTACTGCCAGAGCGGGAAATATCCAATACGAGCTTCAAATGGCTGCGGCTACGCTTGTGGTCATACCGCTGATTCTTGTTTTTATTGTTCTGCGTAAGCAGATTTTCGCCGGTATGTCGCGGGCTGGAATTAAAGGGTAAACGGATAAAAGCATCCGTTCTCAATAAAAAATTAAGGAGGAAAAAAGAATGTTTAAACGTTTTATTTTCGTTTGTGTAATGGTGGTTTTAGCAAGCCTGGCGGCCGGGTGCGGCCGACAGAACGAATCGCCAACGGCGGGTTCATCGCTGGATGAGGCCGTACAGCGAGTTTATGTCGACCGGGAGCCGGTGCATATTGAGTTTTGGACGGGGACGGGCGCGGCAAACCTTCCGTTTTTGGAAGCAATGGTTGATGCGTTTCAAGAAGCGTATCCCCACATCACTGTAGCTTTTGCCAATCAGGGGCCAATTCACGAGCTGACCGGTATGCTCACGCAAAACATCGTCTCAAGAACAACGCCGGCCCTTTCGAACCTTAACCCAGAAACCTTCCCCGCCTACATCGACAGCAACGCTATTGTAGACCTTATGCCCTTCTTTACCCATCCCGTTATCGGTTTCACCGCCGAGGAACAAGCGGCCTTCTTCCAAAGCTATATTAACGAAGCCATGAACTTGGGCCCGTCCGGCACGATGTACGGGTTCCCCACCAATAAGAAGACCACTTTTGTTTTTGTCTACAACAGGACATTTTTTGACTCTATGGGCTGGGATGCCCCCACAACATGGGACCAAGTGGCGGAATACAGCCGCATCATATTCCAGCAGACCGGCAACCCCGGGTTCAGCTTTGATACCTCTTTAGGGTTTGGCGCGTTTAAGATTCTGTCCTCCCAGTGGGGCAGCCCCTACGTCACCCCGGAAGGAGTAGTTGACATCGACAACCAAGCATCCTTGGACGCGCTTAATTTCTTCAGAAGCAATATGGAGGCCGGCTATTTTACGCTTCCGGCACTTATGCCAAGTGCGGGCGGTCACCACAGCTCCGGCGGGTTTACGATGCAAGAGTGTAAAATGTTTATTGGTTCACAAGCGGGCATTCAGTTTGCGATACCAAATGTTGAAAGAGGACACACTCCCTTTGAAGTGGGTGTTGCGCCAATTCCCCAAAGAGACCCGGCCAGGCCGTTTAACTTTAGCATGGGTGAAAACTACGCCATGTTTTCAAACACTACCTATGACCAGCGTGTGGCGACATGGCTTTTAATCAGATTCCTCAGCGGCGCGGAAGAAAACTCCGAGTGGCTGGTAAACTCGGGCAACCTGCCCATCAGCTACTCCATGATGGAAACCGCTCCCTACCGGGCGTTTCTGGCCACCGCAATGGACGGCTCAATAGCCGGTTACAGGGCGGCTGCCGTCCGTTCCGCGCTGGAAATGCGGGATTTCATGCAATTCCAAGTGGCATTTGAAAGAGCCGGTGCGTTGGCCGATGCGGTGGGCAGTATGTGGATGTCCATTATGGTGGGCGGCGCAGACCCCGAAACCGCTCTACGCAGTGCGGCTGCGAACTTTAGGTAATGGAACGCGCAGCATTTTTCTTCGACTTTGACGGCACCTTGTACAGCCACGCGAAAAAGAGCGTCCCCGCATCAGCGCGGGCCGCTCTTTTTCACTTGGCAGAACAGGGGCACTTCCTGGCGGTGGCTACGGGTCGGAGCTTTGCGGATATTGGTTTTATTAGCAAGGAACTGGCTGTGCCAATTGATTATATGATTGTACTAAACGGGCAGCAGATATACCACAAGGGCCAGCTAACCAACGAAAGTTTTATTCAACTGGCCTCCATGGAGAAGATTATCCAAACAGCCTGTGAGAACAATATTGCCTACGGTGGATACGGCGCGGCGGGCCTTATGGTAAATTGCCTCAACCCGAGGGTGGAGGCCGTGTGGCGGGAGTTTAATAGCGGATTGCCTGTGATTTTAGACGAATTTGAGAAAAAACATCAACTCTACCACGGCCATCTCTACGCCACGGAAGAGGAAATGCCACAGTTTGCGTCATTTTTGGGGGACTATGTCACCAACCGGCCCCATGAATACTTAATTAACCTGATTGACAGCCGGGCGGGAAAGTCCCGCGCCATCCGCATTCTGCTGGAGGAGCAGGGAATTCCCAAGGAAAGGGCTTGGGCTTTTGGAGACGGGTTTAACGATATTGATATGCTACAGGCCGTCGGACATCCTGTAGCGATGGGCGACGCGGACGAAAACCTGCGGGCGGTGGCGGAACTGGTCACAGGCCGGGCCGAGGAAAACGGTATAGCCGAAGCTCTGGCAGAGTATGGTTTTTTTGCGGCAATTGATACTGATAAACGGTGAAGTCGAGCATGTGCCGCAACTGCGGCGGGGTTTTGACCGATAGGCAATGTATATTATTTTCGCCATTTATATATTTCATTGCTTATAATCTTACGATAGTCACGATGGTAAGTAATATCAACATGGGTACTTCCTTCAATAACCACAGGTTTTACATTGTCCCCTAGCCTAGCAATATGCTCTTTATTATATTGCTCGTATTCGATGCGCTCATCATCGCTAAAATCTGCCATTCCCGAATGAAGAACCAAAATAGGAATGTTTTTTGGAATGGGCATGGCCAGCACCTCAAAAATATTTGCAGACAAGGCAATATCTTGTTCGAGTAGCGTCCTCTCGTGGTTGGGGACTTCATCTAATTCATATATTTCTTCTATTGTATAGCCATGCTCTACAAGCTCGGCAACTCCTTCTTCGACCATGGTTTTTATGTCCTCTTCTGTATAACCTTGCTCTATCAATTCCAGTTGAGCAAGCATAGACGTTTTCCCGCTTGATTCATTCGCCGCAAACTCTTGATATATTTCGTTAATCATATCTTCTGTGTAAGTCCACTCTTTTGCTGTGGTTTCAATGGTGGTGGAGCAGTCAAGCAAAATAAGCCCTTCTATTTCATCTGGATATTTTGCGGCGTAATATTCTGCGTAAATGCCCGAAGCAGAATAAGGCATTAGCACATAAGGGGGATTTAATCCCGATATGGCCAATGCTTCTCTTATTTCTTCCACATAATTTTCATTAGTACGGGGCGTGTCTATGCTGTCGCTATGGCCGTAGCCAAAAAGTTCAACGGTACATACCGTATATTTTTTTGAAAGCTCCCTCATAAGTGGGGCAAATCCTACAGTTGGTAGTGCGTCATTCAAACCCGGCAACAGAACAATTGTTTTTTCGCCTGAACCCATTTGCCGAATATGCATATTTTTACCTTTAACTGTTACTAATTTTCCATGTGGCGTAGCCATTATATTGTCCTCGCTTTCAAAGGAGCTGTTCATGTGAATCTAGTTTGGGGCACGAGGCGGTGTGGGTGGGCACTCAGATGTGGATTGCGAAACGACTGCGAAGCCAAGCGGCGCATTACAGCGGTTAGAAAAACGAGCATTTCCAACGGCGTTAGCCGTTAGGCGAATGCCGATTTTCACCGCTGTACCAGCCGCGTGAAGGCGTAGCTAGAGTGAAGCAACCACATCTGAGTGCCCACCCACACCGCCTCGTGCCCCAAACTAGATTCACATGAACAGCTCCAATTATACCATAGAAGGAAATTTTTATGATATAATCGTGCCATCGAACGGGGTGTTGGTGTGCGCCTGACATGGGATAATATACAATCGAATGCTGTTGCGTTTTCCAAGCGATGGAAAGATGCCAAAAATGAAGAAGCCCAGGCTCAATCGTTTTTGGTGGACTTTTTGCGCGTGTTTGGCATAAAAGACCCCGAAGCCATTGGAAATTTTGAATATAAAGTGCCGCTTAAAAACGGGCGCACAGGATATATTGATTATGTCTGGAAATCAAAAATTGCCATTGAAATGAAAAGTCGTGGCAAAAATTTGGACGAGGCATATCAACAGCTTCAAGCGTATATGCAAAGCTTGCCGACGGATGAAATTCCTGACCTGTGGCTTGTTTCCGATTTTGAAAACATACGGGTGTACCGCCGCTCGGCTAATCAAATTACGAATTTCAAAACGAAGGACTTGCGCAAGAATATTCGGCTTTTTGCCGACATTGCCGGGTACGAAACCGAGCGTGTAAACGAAGACCAAGTTGAGGTAAACATAAAAGCCGCCGACAAAATGGCAAAACTTCATACAGGGCTAAAGGCTTTTGGGTATGAGGGGCATAATATGGAGGTGTACTTAGTGCGCCTTTTATTTTGCATGTTTGCGGACGACACAGGCATTTTTACCCGTAGTAGCTTTTACAACTATATAGAAGAATCCAAAGCGGACGGAAGCGACCTGTCTTTTCGGATTTTCAACCTTTTTGATATTCTCAACACGGATGAAAAAACCCGGGCAAAGCGTTCTCACCTTTCTGATATGTACAATAAGTTCAAATATATCAATGGCGCGTTGTTTGAAACACCCCTCCCCCCGGCGGATTTTGATGCGAAGATGCGCCAGATTCTTCTGGACTGCATAAATTTTGATTGGGCCGAAATAAGCCCGGCTATTTTTGGCGCAATGTTCCAAGGCGTAATGGACGACCAACAACGCCGCGAAATGGGTGCGCATTACACAAGCGAAGAAAATATACTTAAGCTGATAAACCCTCTTTTCATGGACGAACTTTGGGCAGAGTTTCACAAAATAAAAACAAATGAGAAAGCATTAGAGGCCTTTCATAATAAAATTGCAAGACTGAAATTTTTAGACCCGGCCTGCGGCTGTGGAAATTTCCTGATAATTACATATCGGGAGTTGCGTAAATTGGAGCTGGAGATTCTCCGCATGATGTACTCGTCGCAACAGCGTGTACTTGATATATCATCCTTGCTTAAAGTAACCGTGGAGCAATTCTACGGCATCGAATACGAACACTTCCCCTGCCAAATTGCTCAAGTGGGCATGTGGCTGATTGACCATCAAATGAATTTGAAGGTTGAGGAATTTGGGCTATATTATGAAAGACTGCCTCTGACGCAATCCGCAACAATCGTACATGGGAATGCCCTGGGGCTGGATTGGGAAGATGTCGTGCCAAAGCATGAACTTTCATATATTTTAGGCAATCCGCCTTTCCTTGGATATTCAAATCAAAATGCTGAACAGAAAGCCGATATGCTGGAGGTTTATTTAGACGCCAAGGGCAAGCCCTTTAAAACTGCCGGAAAAATTGATTATGTAGCCGCATGGTATTATAAGGCCGCAAAATATACTCAATACACGACAATTCGTACTGCTTTTGTCTCCACCAATTCCATTGTTCAGGGGGAGCAGGTCGCCGCCGTTTGGAAGCCGCTTTTTGATATGTTTGGTATCCATATTGATTTTGCATATCGTACTTTCAAATGGGCAAATGAAGCCAAGGGCAAAGCGGCGGTTCATTGTGTTATTGTCGGATTCAGCACCAAGCGCGGTGTCCAGAAAATCATTTATGACGGAGACAAAAAAACCTTTCCCCAAATCATCAACTTTTATCTCATTGATGCGCCGAATGTATTTATCGAAAGCCGAAAAAAACCTGTTTGCGATGTACCGGATATGATAACAGGAAACCGCCCTGCCGACGGTGGCAACTTGATTATTGAGGACAAAGATTTAGACACATTTATAAAAGCTGACCCACTTTCGCAAAAATATATTCGCCCATTTATGGGGGCAGAAGAATTTATAAACAATAAAAAGCGTTGGTGCTTATGGCTTGTAGGCGTACCACCATCCGAACTTCGCAAAATGCCCGAAGTTCTAAAGCGTGTAGAGCTTTGCAGAAAAAACAGAGAAAGCGCTCCCGATGCCGGGCGTAGAAAATTAGCTGAAACACCTACATTGTTTCGAGAACAAAAGACTTCAAATGTTGATTATATTGTTGTACCGCAAGTTTCATCAGAAAATAGACGGTATATTCCAATAGGTTATGTATCCTACGAAACAATAGCCAGCAACTTGGTGTGCTTAATTCCAGAATCCACACTTTATCACTTTGGAATATTGACTTCAAATGTGCATATGGCGTGGACACGGGTAGTTTGTGGACGGTTAAAAAGCGATTACCGCTATTCTAAAGATATTGTATATAACAATTTCCCTTGGCCGCAAGCAGACGAAAAACAACAAGCAGAAATATCCGCACTCGCCCAAGCGATACTTGATGCAAGGGCAAAATACCCCGGGGAATCCCTTGCTGATATGTATGGGAAAGTTCATAATGGCATTTTCATGGGTTTGGACTACTATCCAGATTTAAAGAAAGCTCACAAGGCTTTGGATTCCGCTGTGATGAAGCTGTACGGTTTCCCCGCAAAAGCGGATTTTACAGAGGCGCGTTGCGTAGCGGCGTTGATGGAGATGTATCAAACATTACTCATTGAGAGGGGCTGAGAAATTATATATGAGCGAATCTGGGAATAGGCAGCTTGCCCCTACTCAATATGAGTCAGTTTTATCAGACCTTTCCAATTCGCTACTCACTGCGTAGCGAATTGACATGGAGATATACCAGAAAATGACGGAGAAGAAAAAATGATATTACGAAATGGAACATTGCTTGTTGTCGGCAATGGTTTTGATTTACAATGCCAGCTAAATTCAGAATATAGGGATTTTTTCGCGTGGTTGCGCAAAAATGGTATTCGAGCCAATGGAAACCTTTGGTCGGTTCATTTTCTTAATACAACACCAGAGGGTCAAGGTTGGGTAAACATTGAAGCAGAATTGCATAGTGTTTTAACCGGCAGAGTGAGCGAACGTGGCTTATTTTGGGAATGGATAACGGATGCTCAAGATTTTTGGAGAAATCCCTACGGCTATGCCATAAGCAAAGAAAATGCCGTAGCTCATTATATTTCAGGGCATATAAAAAATAGAAACACAGAGTTTCCGTCATATTGGTTTCTTGACGAGTTGATTAAGTTTGAATATCTGTTTTGTGAATTTTTGAGCGAACAAGTAGACAGTAATGCTAATTATTTATCAAATGCAAAAAAATTAACAAGTATGCTACTTGGTGATGACGATGAAAAAGCATCTGTTATCAGCTTTAACTATACAAACCCTTTTATCGACAACGATAACGGCGAGTATATTGACGAAATTGGAAGTGTTGCCAATGTTCACGGCACTTATAAGGATAACAATATAATTTTTGGTGTTGATGCAAAAGGCGTTGGCTTATCGGATGCTCGTATCTTCACCAAAACACATAGAAAAATGTTGCAACCCAACTCTGAAAGTATATTGCCTAACACTGTAGACAAAATTAAGTTTTACGGTCATTCTTTAGGAGATGCTGATTATTCGTATTTTCATAGTATTTTTGATTATTATAATTTATATGGTGGAGGAAAGCTCGTTGATTATAGGAATTTTGAAACACATGTGATGCTGCAATTTTACTTCACAGAATTTTGCGAAAGCAGAAAAGCTAAAATCAAGCGTGATGCCGCAGATAGTGTGTATAAACTAATAACCGCTTATGGCAATTCGTTTGAGAATGAAGATAAAGGAAAGAATCTTTTGCACAAGCTATTGTTGGAGAACCGCATTAAAATTGAATTTTTACCTGACATAAGAAACACCGGGTTAGACCATGAAGAAATTGCGAAACTACAAGCCGAATTGAATTTAGTATATTCATAAAGGAGACTACCATGAACAAATCACGATTATACTCCCCTCAAATAAATACCCTAACCCAAAAAGTCCTAACCGCGGCAAAGGACACTTTGGGTAATAAACTGGAAAAAGTGATATTGTTTGGTTCATATGCCCGTGGGGACTTCGATGATGAATCTGATATTGATTTTTTTATTTTGGCTAATGTCCCCCAAGAAGATGCAAGCAAGTGGCGTAGCAATATACGCAAGCGGCTTCCGCTCATTGATTTGGAACATGACATAACGGTATCTTTGCATGTTACGGGCAGTTCAATTTTTTACCAATATGCCGACACACTTCCCTACTATATGAATATTATCCGTGAGGGAGTGCAGTTAAATGATTAAGGAGACTTCTACATGAACGGAAAAACAGTAGTGATGGGCGTTATTGGGGCGGATGTCCACGCGATAGGTATAAAGATTTTGTCCCACGCATTTGAGGGCGCAGGGTTTAAAGTGGTAAACCTGGGTGTGATGGTGTCACAGGAGGAATTTATTGAAGCGGCAATAGAAACCGCGGCTGATGCAATTTTAGTGTCATCGCTGTATGGGCATGGGGAATTGGACTGCCGCGGACTGCGCGAAAAATGCGAAGAAGCGGGACTGCGAAACATCCCCCTGTATGTGGGCGGCAACTTGGTCGTGGGCAAGCGCAATTTTGAGGAAGTGGAAAAGACTTTTCTTGAAATGGGCTTTAATCGCGCCTATCCGCCGGGGACAACCCCCGAGCGCGGCATTGAGGATATAAGCAAAGATTTAGGACTCATATGAAAACGTTAGCTATTGATTTTGGAAGCACATTTACAAAGGTATCTGCCATTTGTATGGAAAAAGCGGAAATAATCGGCACGGCCAAGGCATTTACAACCATTGAAACGGACATTCGAGATGGCCTGAATAACGCGATGAAGGAGCTTCATGGGCAGATTGGCCGGGTGGACTTTGCACAAAAGCTGGCGGCAAGCAGTGCGGGCGGCGGCCTGAAAATGGTGGCGGTTGGGCTTGTTCCGGCATTGACTGCCAAGGCGGCCTCCACCGCGGCGTGCAGTGCTGGGGCGAAAGTTGTAAAAACTTTTGCATATGAACTAAGCACGGCAGAGCAACAGGAGATTTTTGACATAAACCCGGATTTGATTTTGCTGTCTGGGGGGACGGATGGCGGCAATAAAGAGGCCATTTTGCATAATGCAAAAAAACTGGCCGAAATCGACCGGGACTTTTCCGTAATCATAGCGGGGAATAAATCCGTGGCGCAAGATGTTTTAGATGATTTGGTACAAGGTTTTAAGCACGCCGTAATTTGCGATAATGTAATGCCGGAGTTTAATACACTGGAAATTATGTCGGCCAAGAATGCTATTCGCGACCTTTTTATGGAGAAAATTATTGAAGCCAAGGGGCTGACCGAGGCCGCAAAATTAATGGACGCGCCTATAATCCCCACGCCCCTTGCGGTTTTCGAGGGGGCGCAGGTGCTTTCGGAAAGTTTGGGGGATATCCTCGTTGTTGACGTGGGCGGCGCGACCACGGATGTATATTCTATGTGCAGTGGTGTGCCCGTCATGACGAATGTCTCGCTAAAAGGTCTGCCCGAACCCTTTGCAAAACGCACCGTGGAGGGCGATTTGGGAATGCGCTACAGCTTGGATTCGCTGGTGGAGATTGCAACAATTGAGCGTAAGGCGGTTTTTTGCGGCGATAATGGCGAGACTATGGCGGAGTTGGACAAGTTTAGGGCATTGTGTGCCGCAGACCCTTCCTTTGTTCCCGAGCCATCAAGCCTTTTTGGGAAATTCGACAAAGCTCTGTGCGGAATGGCAGTTAACCTGGCCGTCGAGCGACACAGCGGCAAACTGGAAACGGCCTATTCCCCATTCGGGCAAATTTTTTATCAAACCGGAAAGGATTTAACCGATGTAAAATATGTAATAGGCGTGGGTGGTGCGATTATTTACAGCCCCGACCCCGCCGAAATTTTAACAAATGCTGTACGCGATGAGTATTCGCCGGAAATTTTAAAACCCGTCAAGCCCAAATTTCTATTGGACAAAAAATATATTTTTGCCGCAATGGGGCTGGTGTCGCGGGTGGATAAGCAACTGGCAACAAAGATATTTCATAATGAATTGAAGGAGTTATAGTTGTGGAGTTAAAAAACAAAAAGCTTTCGGATGATGTGTTTGCAAGCATTCAAAAAGAGGTTTTGCAACAATGGCCTACGGGCGAGGATGTAAATTTTGACGATGCGGTAAACTTTCACAAAGCCTTGCCCGCCAACAAAAATTTTGCGACTAAGTTATCCCGGGCCGATAAGGAGGGCATAACGCTGATTCAGCCCCGCGCTGGCGTTGCTTTGCCGGAGCTTGTAATTGAATTGTTAAGTTATCTTGAAACCGAGGGTGAGGCCGATTTACTGCCCACAACGATTGACAGCTACACCCGCCTAAACCGCTATGCGGAAGCCGCCACGGGCATTGAAGAAAGTAAAAAAATGAACCGCTCCATGTTAAACGGGTTCCCGGCGGTAAATCATGGCGTAGCGGCTTGCCGCAGAATCGCCACATCTTTGAAAAATCCCGTTCAGGTGCGCCACGGCACACCCGATGCGCGGCTTTTAGCGGAAATTACTTTTGCAGGGGGATATACCTCCAACGAGGGCGGCGGGATTTCCTATAACATCCCCTACTCCAAAAATTATCCGCTGGAAAAAACCCTTACCGACTGGCAATACTGCGACAGGCTTTTGGGCAAGTACGCCGAAGCCGGGGTTATCATTAATAAAGAGCCATTCGGGCCGCTGACGGGAACCCTTGTACCGCCGTGTATTTCCCATGCAGTGGCCGTAATTGAAAGCTTGCTGGCGGCGGAACAGGGCATCGTAGATATCACCGTGGGATACGGCCAGTGCGGTAATCTTATCCAGGACGTAGCTGCAATTAAATCTCTGCGTGACCTCACTGAGGAATATCTGGCCAAATACGGATACAGCAATGTAAAAGTCACCACCGTTTTGCACCAGTGGATGGGTGGCTTTCCCCAAGACGAATCCAAGGCCTTTGGGGTAATTTCCTGGGGCGCGGCCACGGCGGCACTTGCCAAAGCCACCAAGGTTATTGTAAAAACCCCCCACGAAGCCATGGGAATCCCCACCAAGGAGGCCAACGCTGCCGGATTAAAGGCCACAAAGCAGATCGTATCCATGCTGAAAGACCAAAGCATGTTGCTTGACCCCCATGTTATAGCCGAAGCCGAAATCATCAAACAGGAAACCCGTTGCATCTTGGGCAAAACATATGAGTTGGGCAACGGAGATTTTGCTGTGGGCACAGTCCGCGCTTTTGAGGCGGGTGTGCTGGACATCCCCTTCGCGCCCAGCCGGAATAATATGGGCAAGCTTCTCCCGGCCCGTGACAACACGGGCGCGGTGCGTTTCTTAGATTGCGGAAACATGCCCTTTAATAACGAGATTAAAGATTTCCACCGGGAACGCTTGGAAGAGCGCGGCAAATATGAAAAACGCGAAGTATCATTCCAAATGGTAGTTGACGATATTTATGCCATAGGCAAAGGCCATTTAGTAGGAAGGAAATCCAGCCAATGAAAATCAAAGACATAATTTGCGCTCCGGGGCGTACCGGTTTCTTTTTTGACGACCAAAAAGCCATTAAAACCACAGCGATAGCCGACGGTAACGCTTATACCGGCGAGCCCTGTACTCCGGGCTTCAGCAGAGTGCGCCAAGCGGGGGAATCTATCTCCGTGATGTTTGTGCTGGAGGATGGCCAAGTTGCTTTTGGCGACTGCGCGGCGGTGCAGTATTCCGGCGCGGGAGGCCGGGACCCGCTGTTTTTGGCCGAGGATTTTATCCCGGTAATCAAACGCGAAGTCGCGCCCTTATATGTAGGAAAAGAAATTTCAACCTTTCGTGAAATGGCCGACGCCGTGGACTCTAAGCCGTTGCACACCGCCATTCGCTACGGAGTGACTCAGGCCTGCCTTGACGCCGTGGCCAAAAGCAAAAAAAAGATGATGGCGCAAATCGTAGCACAGGAATACGGCCTCACCCTCTCCGACCGGCTGATTCCGATATTTTCCCAATCCGGCGATGACCGATATACCAATGTTGACAAAATGATTCTCAAGGGCTCGGACGTGCTACCCCACGGTCTGATAAACAATATCACCAAGCTGGGCATCAAAGGCGAGAAACTGCTGGAATACATCAGCTGGCTCAGCGGCCGTATCCTACAGCTTTCCCCCCGCGAGAATTACAAACCCGTGATACACATCGACGTATACGGCGTAATCGGCATAGCTTTTAACAATAATTTCGACGCCATCGTTGACTACATGGCAAAAGTTCAAGCCGCCTCCGGCCCGTTTAAAATCCGCATCGAAGGTCCCGTTGACATGGGAAACCGCGAGGCTCAGGTTGAGGCTCTCGCGGCTTTGGTACGTTTGATGGATTCCCGGGGAATCAATGTGGAAATCGTGGCCGACGAATGGTGCAACACCTATGAAGACATTAAAATTTTCACGGATAACCGTGCCGGCCATATGGCGCAAATCAAAACCCCCGACCTTGGCGGAATTAACAATAGCATCGAAGCCGTGGCCTATTGCAAGGCCAATGGTATGGGCGCGTACCTTGGCGGCACTTGCAACGAAACCGACCGCAGCGGCCAGGTTTGCACCCATATCGCCATGGCCACATGCCCAGACCAAATGCTGGCCAAACCCGGCATGGGCGTGGACGAGGGCTTTATGATTGTGTACAACGAAATGAACCGGATTTTAGCATGGTACAAAAATGTCTCTTTATAATAGGCCTATTAGCTGTTACAGTTTGGAGGTGAAAAATATTATCAAACAAAAAGGGGAGAAGTATGAAACGAACTTTTGCAAAAAAATCTGTTTTACTGTTGCTGGCAATCATCACTATCTTCACACTTGCTTTATTTACAGCCTGTGGTAGCCGCGACCAAATACCCTCGTCCACTACAAGTGGTCTTGTTGGCTCTTGGGACTGGACTCTCGCTGGAATTACCACTGAGGGCTACTATATCTTCAATGCTGACGGGACTGGAAGCTTCGGCATGGCTGGTATGCGTACAGAATTCCGATGGGGAACCCGCAGCGGAACTATCTTTATGTGTGCAACCCTTTCGGTATGCGGGAGCTCCTGCGCTGCCCCAACCGAAATGCCCTACTCGCTCAATGGAGACACTCTCAACATCACTCTCCTAGGTACGACCTACACATACACTCGTGGAAATTAGCTGGGCGCACATAATAGACTTCTTGCGCAACTGTAATTTTCGTCTCGTGCTTGCGCGGCAAGACGCTTCGCTCCCTGCATTTTGCTTCGCAAAACGCTACGTGCGCTCAGCAAGCCGCGCCGCTTTCGCTAAGCCCTCTCCGAAAATTTTGAAGTTGTGCAAGAAGTCTAATATAGCCTTTTGGCGGCCGCCGATGTATTTATAATATTTGGCCCAACTTTGGTGTATGCAGAAGCATACGCCATTTTTGGTTCGGCTTATAAAGTCATTGAATTTTCAGGTCAATCATTCTATACTTTCGGAAAGAGGCCGAAGAGCGTTGGCAGGGTCGGCGGAGCGGGGAGTGAGGCGCGTGTCTAGCGAAGTCGGGAGGATTAGGGACGAACGGGAAGGCTAGTGCCATCGTCAGGCTGGCGTAGGCAGACCGACACAGGCACGGCCAGACCGGAGTCAATCATCCCACGACGAGTGTTAGCGCGCCCACTCCCCGCTCCGCCGACCCTGCCAACGCTCTTCGGCCTCTTTCTTAGGAGGAGGCAGAAATGCGTGAATTAAAAATTCTATCCCCAACGGCAATATTGGGGTACGGCTTTCCTATGACCTCATGGGAGGAAGGAATGCGGCGCAAGCCGGATGTTATCGCGGTTGACGCGGGCTCTACCGACCCGGGGCCGTATTACTTGGGCGCGGGGATTTCCTTTACCGACCGAGAGGCTGTCAAGCGTGACTTGGCCATAATGATTCCCGCGGCGTTAAAGGAAAATATTCCGGTAATCATTGGCACGGCGGGAGGCTGTGGCGCGGCCCCGCATTTGCAATGGAACAAGGAAATTATAGAAGAAATCGCCCGCGAGCTGAAATTAACCTTCTCGCTGGCGGTAATCCCCAGCGATATCCCCAAGGAAGTAATTTCGGAAGCCCTTCAAAAAGGCGGTATTAAACCTCTTCACCCCGCGCCGGAGCTTACTCAGGCGGACATTGACGACGCCGTTCACGTTGTAGCCCAAATGGGTGTCGAGCCGATTATAAAAGCCCTAACCGGAGGCGCGGATGTAATTCTCACAGGGCGGGCCTATGACCCCGTGGTCTTTGCGGCGTTGGCGTTCCACAGGGGATATGATAAAGGGCTATCGCTACACCTGGGCAAAATTCTCGAATGCGCGGCAATTGCCGCCACCCCCGGCAGCGGCAGCGATTGCATGTTCGGATATGTTGGAGGGGATTACTTCCGCGTCGAGCCACTATCAAAACAGCGTAAATGCACAACCCTTTCCGTGGCTGCCCACACCCTTTATGAAAAAACCAATCCTTATATCCTACCCGGCCCGGGGGGGATTCTTGACCTGCGCGAAACAATTTTCACTCAGGAAACCGACTCCTCGGTACGTGTGTCGGGAAGCCGGTTTAATCCCGTAAGCCCCTACAACGTCAAGCTTGAGGGTGTGAAAAAAGTCGGCTGCCGTACGGTTTCCTTCGCGGCTGTGGCCGACCCCGTGATGATTTCCCAAATCGACGACATCACCCCAAAGGTAAAAGCCCGCGTAAGGGACAATTTTACCGGGCTGGGTGATTACTTCCTTGATTTCAAAATATACGGGCGCAAAGACAATCCCGGCGTCATGGGCATTTTTAGCACCGCCGCTGGCGCGGGGCTGACACCGATTACATGCACCGGGAAGCCGTCGGAGCTTGCCATCATTATCGACGCCGTAGCCCCCACCCAAGAAACCGCTAATACGATTTGCTCCTTTGCACGGTCAACACTGCTGCACTATGGCTATCCCGGGCGCATTTCCACTGCGGGCAATTTAGCGTTTCCCTTCTCGCCGTCGGATGTCAAAATGGGCGACGTCTACGAATTCTGCATCTACCACGTAATGGAAACCGACGACCCCTGCGCGTTATTCCCGGTGGAGATGATTACTTTGGGGCTTGGAGCAGAGCTCCATTCAAATGAAAGAGGTGCGAAATGAAATACCATTTAAAAAACCTTGCGGATGTGATTCGTTCGAAAAACTCCGGGCCCTACGAGCTTACATTTGATATCATGTTCAAAACACAGGAGATTTACGAGGGCATTGTGGCTGCGGGAGTGATAAACAAAAACTCCTTTGCGGCCTTGTATAATATTTCGCCCGACGACATCATGGAAATCGTTCACTTTCACCCGGCCAAGGCTATAAAGGTGACAATCGCGCGGCCGGTCCCCTCGGGCCATTTACGCGAAACTGACGTTTACGGCGCGCAGCAGCACGCACCTCTGATGAATTTTACATTTGAAATGGGGGCTTAGTCATGCAGTACCGGGAAGATAAACATGGGAACAAGCTGAGTGTACTGGGGCTGGGATGTATGCGCTTCCGCGACAAGGCGGAAACCGAGCGGATGATTTTGGCGGCGATTGAGGGCGGCGTAAACTACTTTGACACGGCGTATATTTATCCCGGAAGCGAAGTGACCTTGGGCGGGATTTTGGCAAAGCATAACAAGCGCAAGGACGTCTATATAGCCACCAAGCTACCCCTTATGATGTGCAAAAGCCCCACCGACTTTGACAAGCTTTTTAACACACAGTTAAATCGCCTGCAAACCGACTATATCGACTATTATATGATGCACAACATATCCTCCTTTGGCCAATGGAAGAACCTTTGCGAAATGGGCATTGAGGACTGGCTTGCCGAAAAGAAAAAATCCGGGCAAATCCGGCAAGTGGGCTTCTCCTATCACGGAACCTGTGAGGATTTTATCAAGACGCTGGATTCATACCCTTGGGAATTCTGCATGATTCAATATAATTACTACGACGAAAATTACCAAGCCGGCAGAAGGGGCCTGCAAGCCGCCGCGGAAAAAGGCGTCATGGTGACAATAATGGAGCCCCTTTTGGGCGGGCGACTGGCAACGGGCCTGCCAAAGCAAGCCGTGGAAATGTTCGCAAAGGCCGACCCGAACGCCTCCCCGGCGGATTGGGCCCTTTGGTGGCTGTGGAACCAGCCCGAAGTAACCGTCGTCCTAAGCGGAATGAATTCCCTTAAACAAATGGAAAGCAATATGCGGGCGGCGGCGAATTCCCGTTCGTTAAGTGATAAAGAACTTGCCGTTTACGCAGGCGTTGTGGAGATTTTTAGGAAATCCTATAAAATCCCATGTACGTCCTGTGATTACTGCCTCCCCTGCCCCAAGGGCATTAATATTCCGGCATGTTTTTCCGCATACAACGCGCGATATGCTCAGGGCCTTGTCACGGGGTTTACTTTATATCTGACCAGCACCGCGCCTATGACGAAAAAGCCCCTAAGCCCTCATAGCTGCAATAATTGCGGCAAATGTGAAAAACATTGCCCGCAGCATATCCCCATTCGCAAAGAATTAAAAAAAGTAGCCCGAAAATTCGAGCCGCTTCCCATACGCTGGGTACTTGCTCTTGTGCGGAGGTTTATGTAAAGAGGCTGCTCCGAGTGAGACACAGGCAACTCCTTGGCTACAGCTTACATAATTGTACACGACATTGATTATTTACAGCTACAAACATGATATCTAAATGGATTTTGATTTCTTGGCCTATTATGAGGAGATAAGCACTCATCAATCGCATTATATATTTCATGCGAGCAAAAACCCTGCGCCACACACAAAAATTCGTCAAAGCACTGATTTCAGCAGCTGCATCAATAGTCCGTATTGTAAGTAATTTGTATTATTTTGTAAATACAAAAATCGCAAAAACATATTGTTAAAATTTTAAAATTAATTGAAGCAAGCGTTCTTGAAGTTAAGATAAACACATGATATGCTTGTGATGGAAAGTGAGGAGGGAACTCATGAAAAAAATTTTAGTATTAACACTTGTTTTAACGGTGTTAATTTTTTTGCCTACAAAGGCTTACGCTATTGAGACTGCGCATCGCGCATCGTCGGCATGGTCGCAACGGGGGGTAGACGAGGCCGCGGGCTTCGCGCCTTTTGATATGACCCTGACCGCGCCGATTACCCGGGCGGCAATTGTTCAGTTGGCGGAAAATTGGCTTCAATACACCATGGGTACCCCAGCAATGGGCCTTTTGACTAATGAACCCGGGGATTTTGTGACGAGGGCAGAAGCCGCATACATTATCCTGGCAGCCGCAAGAGCAGCCGAAATGGGTATAAACACGACCCCCGTGGTTTTTCATGATATTGGCGACATTCCCGAAAGAGAAGCTATTTATTTTGTGCGCAACCACAGAATTTTAATGGGAACGGGCGGCGGCAATTTCTCCCCCAACAGATATATTACAGTGGAAGAGGCAATTAACGCATTTAACAATATACGAGGCGGGGCGCGAAGCGAACGGCATAATGTCCCGTGGGCGTTTAATGTCTACCTAGAGCCTGATTTCCGCGCACAGCGGACGGGGCGTTTCAACCCGCAGGATATTATTGTATGGTATATCAACAATGATGGCTGGGCATTGATGGAAACTGCTAATGGCGAAAACTGGGTTTATCTACGTGCAAATCGCCGCTTTGTTGAAAGACGGTTGGGCATTTTTGCCAATATAGGCGACCCGACAGCTACTTCCCATGTAAATCCACAAGTTTTGACCATTTATGAGCAATATGGAAACTGGCTGTTGGTCGGCACATGGCTTGGCCCAAAATGGCTGTATTTGAATTACATGCCATCAACCTCCCACCTTGACGCGCTGTTGCGCCGGTGGGGCAATAATATTTCCGTATACTTTGAAAACTTGGAAACCGGATTTATTTATATGTACAATGCCAATTCGGTGTATTTTTCGGCCAGCGTGCCCAAGGCCTTTTACGCGCTTTACATCTACCAAAAGGCGGAGCGCGGCGAGGTTGATTTGGACAGTTTGATTACTTACACCTCGGCGGATTATTTCGGGGGGTCGGGGCGGATTCGGCATCGTTATCCCGTGGGGACGCAGATTTCCCAGCGGGAGCTGCTTCGCCTTAATCTTAGTTACAGCGACAATATCGCCACGCTGATGCTGCGCCGGGTTCACGGCCTTGAGGGATACAGGCAATTTCTGGCGTCCCTCAGCGCAAATCCAAACCATGTACGCAACAATATTTTCAATTCCCAACTGACTGTCCGCGACGCGGGGCTTCTCGCACGGGAAGTTTTCAACTATATCGAGTCCGGCGGCCGCTACAGCGAGGAATTCCGGGCGCATTTGTTGAATAATCAATATCCCTTCATTGTGAGTGACTATCCTGTGGCCAGCAAAACCGGCTGGACCCGCCCTCACGCTTGGCATGATATGGCCATTGTTTACGCGCCATCGCCATATATATTGGTGATTCTCTCCCGCCGCGATGGCTGGTCAGCTCAGGATTATCGCGATTTTGCGGAAATTTCCATGGCGTTTCAGGAGTTTAATGACCTCTGGTTCGTAAGGTGATACCAGTGTGCCGACCGCGTTAAATTTTAGGGGCGGTATATGGGGTGGAATGGCCGCGCTAACGCTTGTCGTGGGATGATTAACTCCGTCCAGGCAGTGCCTGTGCTGGTTTCGCTACGCGAACCCCGCGATGGCACTAGCCCGCCCGTTCGCCTCTAATCCTCACGACTTCGCTAGTCGCGCCGGCCATTCCACCCCATATACCGCCCCTAAAATTTAACGCGGTCGGCACACCAAAATGATTAACATTTTTTGTAGGTACAGTATTTGAATTTTAAATCACGGTGGGATTTTTCTTCGGACTCTTCAACCAGCCGCCACTCGGGAAGCGCGTCCAGATTTGGAAAGAACACATCCGCCGGAGGGGCGGAGGCCACCTTGGTAATGTGAGCGATGGTGCAACCCTCCAAAAGCTGGGTGTAAATTTTCTCCCCGCCGATTATAAAGATATCCTCGGGAGCATAGGGCGTTAGCAAGTCCCGCAGGTGCTCTAAAGAATTGCACATTACAACCCCCGGAATGACAAGGGATTCGTCACGTGATAACACGATGTTCGCCCGGTCAACTAGGGGTTGTTGTTTTGGCAAAGATTTGAATGTGTTGTGTCCCATTACCACTACCTTGCCGATTGTCAAGGACTTAAACCGCAGGTGGTCTTCTCTTATTCGAAAAAGCAAATCGTTGCCACGACCAATGCCCCATTCTGATGATACTGCCGCAATCAAGTTCATATAAATTGCTCCTTTGGAAGTTTATTATACCAACTTGCCATCTAGAGGCGACTAGCCTGGGGCGATGCCGTCGGAATTTTTAGAGAGCGGGGAGTGGCAAGTGCGGCGAGCGAGGGCAAATGCCACCGTTGGGCTGCTTACAGACCAACACAGACACTGCCCGAGACGGCGTAATCATCCACTGACAAGCGTTAGCGCGGCCACTCCCCGCTCTCTAAAAATTCCGACGGCATCGCCCCAGGCTAGTCGCCTCTAGATGGCAAGTTGGTATTAATAAGGATTTCTGCGGAGAAGCTTACTGCGTCATCTATGAAAGTCAGCATATCGTCGGGCGAGATAAAGCTGTATTCGTAGGTGTAGCTCGAAGAAGCGGCTGTTTTAAAATGCTCGTGCAAAAGGTTATTTTGAATGGCGCGAAGCTCTTCCTTCAGGGTCAGTCCGGGAATTTTATCCGGGACGCCCTTGGCAAGAAGCCGCATTATGTGAGGGCTTTCGGTCAGTCTTTTGTATAAATGCATTTCGATGGCTCTTAAATCGTCATAGTACCTGCTTGTATAACCCTTTGCGGCCTCCTCCGGATAATTTGTGCGGAAGCTGTGCCAGAGAGTCCGGTTATTTTGAATATCTGTCAATACGTGGACAGCGTACCCGGCGGAAAGCGGGCCAGGGTTGCTTGCCAGGAAATTTTTTACACAATTTATCCAGCCGTCGTTATCGGTTACTTCCCCCCAACGCTCGTTGCTAACCGGACACAGATGGGTGATTTTTTTTGCCGCGCCGATTTTTGCCATTTCCGCGCCCAAAAATTCTGCCCGATAATGAATCGCGTCCGGAGCGACCGACCCCAGCAAAAACTGTGCCGCGTCGGTTTCGGATAGCGGGCGGCTTTTAAGCACTCGAAACGCCACGTTTAAATGTGTAAAAGGAAATGCCATTTTGCAAAAACCTCCATTTAAATGCTCCGTGGGCTGCGGGGACGCGCTTTTGCGCGTCAAGTAGATTCAGTGTACAATAGACTTCTTGCGAGAGGAGTTGGGAACTCATGCCACATACTGCATTATACCGCAAAAAAAGGCCGCGTGCATTCCGGGAAATAGTGGGGCAGCCGCACATTGTCCGAACGCTGGAGAATCAGTTGCTGGCAAAGCAGATAAATCATGCCTACTTATTCTGCGGGACGCGGGGCACAGGCAAAACCTCGGCCGCGAAGATTCTAGCGCGGGCGATAAACTGCCTTGCGCCGGCGGGGGCCGAACCGTGCAATACCTGCGAGCTGTGCGAAAGCATATTGAAGGAACGCTGCTTGGATGTGGCCGAAATCGACGCGGCGTCAAACAACGGCGTCGATAACATCCGCGACCTGCGCGACGAGGTGAAATATCTGCCCACCCAGGGACGGTACAAGGTTTATATAGTGGACGAGGTGCATATGCTTTCACCGAATGCGTTTAACGCCTTGTTAAAAACGCTAGAGGAGCCCCCGGCCCACGTTGTCTTTATTTTGGCTACGACTGACCCGCAGAAAATTCCGGCGACGATATTGTCGCGCTGCCAAAGATACGACTTCCGGCGGATATCCCCGGCGGATATCGTGGAAACTTTAAAGGGATATCTGCGTGAGGAATCTTTGGAATTCGAAGACTCGGCCTTGGAATATATTGCCTATCATTCGGACGGGGCAATGCGCGACGCGCTGAGCCTGTTAGACCAAAGCCTTAGTATGGATTCCGGCGGCGTCAGCCTTTTAAATGTGCGCGAAATGCTGGGCGCGGTGGACAGAGCAATACTGTTCGAATTTACCGACGCCCTTGCCAACAACGACAGCGGCGCGATTATGAGCATAATATCGCAGGCTATGGACGAGGGGCGGGATGTAAGCCAGTTCGCCTCGGATTTGGTGAGGCATTTCCGCGACGTGCTTGTGGCTGGCTTGACGGAAACCGGTGATTTCTCATCCGAAATGACCTTGAGGCTAAAGGCTCAAAGCAAAAGTATTCCCGGAGGGCGGCTGATGGAATGCATCAATGCTTTCTCGGAGACCTTGAGGGAAATGCGCTTCGCACCGCATATGCGCACAGCCTTTGAAGTCTGCGCGTTGAAGCTGTGTATGCCAGCTACGTTGCCGCCTACTCAAGGGGAAATCGCGGTTGCTTCTCCGTCAAAAAACCAACTATCCGCACCGCCTGCCGATAAAACCGCCCTCCCTTCGAAACCCTCCGCACCTTCCGACGCACTAGGCGAAATCGTGTCCGATTGGGGCAAGCTTTGCCGCAGCTTACCTATGCCCTTACGCTCTTGGTGCGGACGCTGCGGCGTAGAGGCCGAGGCTGGCATGTTAAAAATCATCTGCGACAACGACGCCACAATTACGCTGATAAAAAGCAAGCAAACCATTGTCCGTGAAGCCCTTGCAGATTGTTTTAATCTGACAACCCCTCCAAACCTTGCCTTTGAAGTCCGGGAAGGATACAATAAGGGGGCGGTTGAACCGATGCGTCCCATTGAGGCGCAGCGCGAAGAAGTAAAGCCAAGGATTCAGCCAAACGAAAAACTGCTTGAAGCCGACACGCCCAACGATTGGGCAAGCTTCGGCCAAGCGGTTGTCAGTGACGAAGAATGGTAGAGGAGGATTTTTATGCCAAAAGGATTCGGCGGAATGCCGGGCGGCATGAACATGAACAGCTTAATGAAGCAGGCCCAAAAGATGCAAAAGCAAATGGCGGAAATGCAGGAGGAGCTGGCCAGCAAGACACTGGAGGTCTCTGCGGGCGGCGGCGCGATTAAAGTAACGATAAACGGAGAAAAGCAGCTTACCGGCTTACAAATTTCCCCTGAAGTCGTGGACCCCGACGACGTGGAAATGCTTCAAGACCTTGTAATTTCCGCAGTAAACGAAGCCATTCGTCAAATCGATGAATCGGTCAGCTCCCAAATGTCCAAAATAACCGGCGGCGTGAATCTGCCCGGAATGTTTTAATGCACATTTACGGCGGGCCGACTGCAAGGCTCATTGAGGAATTGTCACGATTACCCGGAATAGGAGGCAAAACTGCGCAAAGACTCGCCTTTTATATTATCCATTTATCTACGGAAAAGGCCGAAGCCCTAGCTGAGGCCATTTTGTCGGCAAAACGAAACGTGCGGTATTGTTCAATTTGTTGCAACCTGACGGATTCCGACCCGTGCCGAATCTGCGCTAATGTAAAGCGCGACACCACGCAAATTATGGTTGTCGAAGACCCTCGCGACATGGCCGCCTACGAGCGCACCGGGGAATTCCACGGCCTGTACCACGTTTTGCACGGCGCGATTTCCCCCATGCATGGCGTGGGCCCGAATGACCTTACAATTGCCGCGTTGTTAAAACGCCTGCAAGAAAACCCCTCCGAGGAAGTCATCGTCGCCACAAATCCCAACGTGGAGGGCGAAGCCACAGCCTTGTACATCGCAAAAATCCTGAAACCACTGGATATCAAGGTCACACGCATCGCCCATGGCGTACCCGTCGGCGGCGACCTAGAATTCGTTGACGAAGTAACACTTTCCCGCGCATTGGAAGGCCGCCGGGAGATTTAAGGAGCTGTCTAAAATAATCAAAAACATAGCACGGCGGCTTCTTTCGACGGAGTACATGGTGAAGCCAGAGGCGCGCCGTGGGGAAATAACGCCCAGCCGCAAGGCGTATTGGGCGACGTTGCTTATCGCGCTGCCGGCGGTTGCGGAAATGGTAAGCCTCGCGCTGATGGGCATGATTGACATGGTGATGGTGGGGCGGCTGGGATACCAAGCCGTAGCAGCCGTAGGAATTACTACCCAGCCGAGGATGCTGTTTTTTTCGGCGTTTTTTGCGTTGAACACAGCGGTTACGGCGATTGTCGCCAGGAATAAAGGCGCGGGGGACATGGACGCGGCACGAAGATGCTTGCGCCACGCGCTGGTGCTGGAGATATTTTTGGGGCTGTTATTGACTGTCGTGGCGATTTCTTTGTCGCGGCCGATGATGATTTTCGCGGGGGCCGAAGCCCATATCGTGGAGGAGGCGGCCTCGTATTTTCGCATAACCAGCTTCGCATTGTTGATTCAAATTATGACGGGCACCATTTGCGCCGCCCAGCGGGCTTGCGGCAATACCAAAATTACGCTGAAGGTTAATGTTACAGCCAAGGTTCTTTCCGTCGCGCTGAATTTTTTGCTGATTGAAGGGCGGCTGGGCTTTCCGGCCTTGGGCGTGGATGGCGCGGCATGGTCTACGGTAATCGCGGCCTTTGTGGCTTTCGCGCTGGCGTTGCACTCCGTTACGGAAAAGAATTCCATGCTGCGTGTGTCGTTTAATGATAATTGGCGGTTCGAGCGCGGCATGTTAAAGAGCATCGGCAAGCTGGCCTCCGGCGCGGGAGTTGAGCAAGTCGGCCTTAGGTTTGGATTTTTTGCCTACGCGCTGGTTGTGGCGCGTCTGGGCACGGAGGATTTTGCCGCGCACTTGATTGCCATGCAGCTGATGGTGCTAAGCTTTACCTTCGCCGACGGCATCGGCATTGCTACCACTTCCCTTGTAGGGCAAAATTTAGGCAAAAACAGGCCCGACCTTTCCATGATGTACGGAAAAATCGGGCTGCGACTGGCCTTTGGCGTGGCGGCGATTTTGAGCGTGGCATGTATTCTCACGCGCTTTCATTTCCCGCTGCTCTTTACGGCCTATTACAATACCGAGATTATCAACACCTCGGCCATGCTGATTATGATTTTGGCGATTATTATGCCCATTCAAACCACACAGCTGGTAATGGGCGGCTCTCTGCGCGGCGCGGGAGATACGCGATATGTTGCCCTCACCATGATTCTTACCGTGGGAATAATGCGCCCGCTGCTTGGATTCTTACTCACGTATCCCCTGGGCTGGGGGCTTATCGGGGCTTGGGTGGCCATTGTTTTCGACCAGGGCGCGAGGCTTGTGATGCTGTTTACGCGATTCGCTCGCGGCCGGTGGGCATTGGTGAAGCTATAGCAAATCCGGTCTTTTGGACTTTGTTCGCTCAACCGATTGCTCCCGCCGCCATTTTTCTATTTGGGCATGGTGGCCGGACAGTAAAATCTCCGGGACTTCGCGCCCTCTAAAAACCGCCGGACGGGTGTAGTGGGGATATTCCAAAAGATTCGCCCCTGCCCCGCTAAAGCTCTCGTCCTGATGGGACGCCTCCTTACCCAGCACACCGGGAATCAGCCGCGAAACCGCGTCTATTAATACCAGCGCGGCGGGCTCTCCCCCTGTGAGTACATAGTCTCCGACGGAAATTTCGTCGGTAACAATTTCTTCGATGATTCGTTCGTCGATGCCCTCGTAATGGCCGCACAGCAGTATTATCTCACCGGCTCTGGCGTTCGTGCTTTCGCCCCCGGCCAATTCCCGGGCTACAGCCTGATTAAATACGCGGCCTTGGGGCGAGAGGTAAATCACCGGCGGACTCTTTGCCTGGATTTGTTTTTTTACATATTCATAAGCATCGCATACCGGCGCGGCCATCAGAACCATTCCCGCGCCGCCTCCATAGGGCGCGTCGTCAACCTGCCCATGCTTGTTGACAGCGAAATCCCTAATGTTTACCGGGTTTACCCGAATCGTTCCGGCTTTTACCGCCCGCCCCAGAATACTGTAGCTTACCGCTTCCCGTATCATTTCCGGAAAAAGCGTAAGCACATGAAAGGTCACACTTGCCGTCATGCAAAAAGCTCCTTTAGGCCGTCGAATAACCGCACGGTCATTTTCCCTTTATTTATATCTACCTCGCGTATGACGTCCTTTATCGCGGGAATCATAAAAGGCTTGCCATCTTCTAACTCTACGACATAAACATCATTGGCCGCGGTGTGCAGCACCTTAACGACAGTTCCCAAAAGCTCTCCGCTCTCAGTTTCAACACTCAAACCCTCCAAGTCGCGCACATAGTATTCGTCCGCCCCCAAAGGCAATGCCTTCTCCGCCGGAATATGAATTTTTTTTCTGATTAGAGCCTCCGCGCCGTTGCGGTCGCTTACTTCTGCAAATTTTACAATTACAATGCCCCTTTGCAGCCGCGCGCTTGTTAGCGACAACGTTGTGCCGTCAACCTTCACACTTTGTCCGATTAGCAGCTCAAACCGGGACGGGTCATGAGTCGTGGGCAACACCCGCAGCTCGCCCTTAATGCCTTGCGGCTTTGTGATTAGGCCTATTTCAAAGTCAGCTTGATTCATGATGCACCTCCAAACAGAAATTTGCGCATCTGTGCAGTTGTATGATATTATTTTAGCGTCAAATAAACAAGTCTAGGGGGACTTATGGACGCAGCCGGTGTATTACATATTGATTCTTTGCAGCTGGGAATACTGCTGGCTGCCGGCGCAATTGTTTTACTTTTGTTAATTATTTTGGTGACCACACTGTACAATCGTTCGGTCAGCGAAAAGGCCCGGCTTGAAGAGCTGGTTTCAGAACGCACCTCGGCTCTGGAAATGGAAGCGGCCATTATGCAAACGGTATTTGATTCGATACCGGCGACAGTGTTCTGCAAAGACCGTGATTTGAAGATTTTGCGGGTCAACTCGGTATATGAGGAAATTTTTAGCGTTAAAAAAGAAGACGTATTGGGCAAGAATGCAAAAGAAGCCTTGGGCATTCCCGACGATGTATTTGACGAATGGAGTTCCTTCGATAGGCAGGTAGTTGAAGACGGAATAACTATCAATATGGAAGAAACCGTCCTTATCCATGGGCTGAAAACACGCATACATG
>Ga0209755_10000621_pt1 | contig 63287 bp, 88 predicted proteins | sample TergutCo191P1_FD_187301 | JGI IMG/M metagenome (GOLD analysis project Ga0209755, IMG submission 187301) | Cornitermes sp. P1 segment gut microbial communities from Petit-Saut dam, French Guiana - Co191P1 (SPAdes) (version 2) | ecosystem: Host-associated > Arthropoda: Insects > Digestive system...
TGTGTTGTTTTGGTGATATGATATTAACCATGTATCCACCAACAGAGCCGTTTTGTGCAGAAGTCAAATCGCCATTGTAGCCCTGCTTTAAAGGCACGCCAATTTCGCTGGCTACTTCATATTTGAAACGGTTAAGAGCCTCTTGGGCATTTTTTTTCGCGGCAGTGCCGGTATTGTTAGGAATGTTCATAAATCTTCCTCCTCAAAAATGTGTTGAAAGTTTATTACAATCCTATTATTCCATCCGCTAGGGATTTTATTATGGGAATTTATGTTTGAGAGGTATCAGGCAAAAAAGGCGGATACATCATAATGGCGTGGTTTTCGGCGATTGGCTCGTCATATAATAAATTATTGTCGAAATCGAATTTTTTGCGCCAGATGGCGTTGTGGCGGGTGTTGCCCCAGAAATGTGATTGGATGGCATGGTCTTTTTCGTAAATTTCATAGCGATAATCGAGGGGGATGTCGGCGCACCAGCGGCCTGCTAGATGGGTGTCGGTTAGATTCAGCAATAATTGGAATTGGTGGGGGGTGTCGTTGCGGAGCATTAAATCGCCGTAATTCCAATAGCAGGTCGCGCCGCTGCCGAAAGGCTGGGTGCGGTCGGCATCCGGGAAAACATCATAGCCATGGCGATGCCGCTCGGTGATAGTTAGCGGCGTATGCAAGGCCATCCAAAAAATCAAATTGGATAGCTGGCATAATCCGCCGCCCACCCCCGCTAAAAATCGCCCGCTATCCAGTATCATGCCGGGCAAATACCCCTTGCGGCGGGTGGGGCGGCCAATTAGCCGCCAATATGATAGCGTTTCGCCCGGATGCAAAATCACCCCGCTAATTCGCGGCAGGGCGATTTTTAGATTTTCTACCTTATTATATTGCAAATACATGTCAACATCTTTTAATTGCCGAAATAGCGGCGTTTGATGGGCGAAATGCTCATGGGGCAAAACCCCGCCGCGCCGCCGCGCAAAACAAAGCCCGCCAAATGCCCAATAGGCATATCGCCGCGCAATAAAATAAGCCCTGCCCAGCCGCAACCGCAAAGCCCCACGCTTTTTGGGTTGTTTAACAAAACGCCGCATCTATGCAAAAACCGCCGAATCTTTTAGGGTTTCGTATGCATCACTAATCATTGCCATATAGCTAACAATATCAATCAATTGCTCGCCAATACCCGCCAAGCCCTTTTCGTCTTGTCCACATTTTATAGCCGCATCGGCGATATATTCCTCAAGCGCGAGATATATTTCATCATCATTATAATCAGCATCCGGCGAATATGGAGCTTTGATATAGGCCAACAACTCTAATTGTTCTGGGGTAAAATCAAATTGCAGCTTCATGCAAATCACTCCTTTTCGTATTTTCGGCGGCGTCGCGCTCGTAGGGGCGGCCATTGGCCGCCTTTTGCAAATTGGCGATAGATATCGCATGTGGATATCGGGCGGCCAGCCGCTCTGTACAATGTACATTTTTTCGTGTGTGAAATAACGAAAGCAAAAGCGGGTGTTTCAGAAGGATGTATTCACTTCTGCTTGTCCGTAGATAATGCTTATTTTACAGTACTGATAATATTAATTACGTTTCGAAAAATATCTTCAAGATTCTCTTTGCTATCAAGCACAAATTCATCATTTAAAGCACTAATATCAAATGCCTGATAGTGATTCATAACCCATTCTACCGACTCAAACGATTGGTTTGGAGTTGGATTTTCAAGCCTCTGACTCATACGAACCTTCCATATTTCATCATCGGTGCAAACGCAGAGAAAATTGAAAACTTTGCTGTGTTTAAACTCTATATCATTTAAAAATCCTTTGATATAAGGCTTGTGTGGCAATGCAGCATCGACAATAAAATCGCTGCCTACGTCAATGTTGGTTTGAATTATCTTCTTCAATAATTTATATGACATATCATTCAACTGCCCATGCTCAAAATTAAAAGCAAATAACGTATCATAGAAATCATCTTTACGGAATACAGGGATATTAAGGCATTTACCCAGCATATTTGTTAGTAAAGTTTTCCCTGTTGCCGCTTTCCCTCTGAAAAAGTATATATTTCCCATTTCAGCCCCCATAAATATATATTTTCTTCAGCACTGTTCATGTCTCTAAACAAACTAGCACGAGTGCGCAATGGCCGCCCCTACTTTTTGTTGGCGCGGAGGCGCAGGGTGGCGTCTAGGATTTTTTTGCGGATGCGTAGGTTTTGGGGGGTGACTTCTAGTAGCTCGTCCTCGGCGATGAATTCTAGGCATTGCTCTAGGCTTAGGATTTCGGCAGGGACTAGGCGCAGGGTGTCGTCCGAGCCGGAGGCGCGGATGTTTGTTAGCTTTTTTTGTTTGCAGATGTTTACTTCCATATCGCCATTTCGGGCATTGCGGCCGATTACCATGCCGGCGTAAACCCGCGTGCCGGGCGACACAAATAGGCTGCCCCGCTCCTGGGCATTATACATGCCATAGGGGATGGCCTCGCCGGTTTCAAAGCTGATTAGCGAGCCCTGCGGCCGCTCGGGAATAGGGCCGCGATGGGGGGCATAGCCGTCGAAAAGTGTGTTGATAATGCCATTGCCCTTTGTGTCGGTCAAAAATTCGGTGCGATAGCCGATTAGGCCGCGGGCGGGTATGGAAAAATCCAGGCGGGTATAGCCGCCCTTGCCCGTCGACATCTGCAAAAGCTCGCCCCGGCGGCTGCCCAGCTTTTGGATAACCACCCCGGAAAATTCATCCGGCACATCGATAGTAACGACCTCCATAGGCTCATGCCGCGCGCCGTCGATATCCTTAAAAATCACCACCGGTTTACTAACCTGAAACTCGTAGCCCTCGCGCCGCATGGTTTCTATTAAAATCGACAAATGCAGCTCGCCGCGGCCTGTTATTTTAAAAACATCAGTAGAATCAGTATCCTCAACCCTAAGGGAAACATCGGTATTTAATTCACGATACAAACGCTCGCGAATCTGGCGGCTCGTAATAAATTTACCCTCCTGCCCGGCAAATGGGGAATTGTTCACCAAAAAATTCATAGAAAGGGTCGGCTCGGATATTTTTGAAAAAGGCAGGGCGGCGGGGAAATCCGGCGCGCAAAGGGTGTCGCCGATTTTTATTTCGGGAATGCCGGCAATCGCGATAATCGCGCCCACCCCGGCGGAATCCACTTCCTCCCTATCCAGCCCGGCAAATTCGTATAGCTTGGAAATTTTGACATTTTTGACAATATCTGGTTCATGAATATTCACAATAGCCATGGCATCATTTATGCTAATAGTGCCGTCAATCACGCGCCCTATGCCGATTCGCCCGATATAATTTGAATAATCGATATTATAAATCAGCAGGCGGGGCGGGGCGGCCAAATCCCCGGCGGGCGCGGGAATATGGGCAATCAGCGCATCAAAAAGAGGAGCCATGCCAGCCCCCCCATCCTCGGGGGTGGTGCTAGCAAAACCCTTTTTCGCGCTGGCAAAAATAAATGGCGAATCCAGCTGGGATTCGGAGGCCTCTAGCTCCATAAAAAGCTCCAAAACCTCATCCACCACCTCATCCGGGCGGGCATCGGGGCGGTCGATTTTATTTACGCAGCAAACCACGGGCAAATCCAGCTCCAGCGCATTGCGCAAAACAAATTTGGTCTGCGGCATGGGGCCCTCAAAGGCATCCACCACCAGCACAACCCCATCAACCATTTTCAGAACCCGCTCAACCTCGCCGCCAAAATCCGCATGTCCCGGGGTGTCCACAATATTGATTTTTGTGCCGCCATACAAAACGCTGGTATTTTTTGCCAAAATGGTAATACCCCGCTCGCGCTCCAAATCGCCGGAATCCATAACCCGCTCGGATACGGCCTGATTTTCGCGAAAAGTGCCGCTTTGCCAAAGCAGCTGGTCTACAAGTGTAGTTTTCCCATGGTCTACATGGGCGATAATAGCGATATTCCGTATGTTTTCAGTCATCTTTTTATCCTTTACTGGGGCACGTTGATTTTTGTTTGCCCTATCAAATTAGTATGCGCAAAATAGCATAAATGTATAATGCGCCCAAACACATTATACCATATTTTTCCGCAAATTTCAACAATTATTAAAAAAATTATGGGAGGGCGGAAAAATAGGTATTGCAATATCGTCCGGGGTCGTGTATAATATTATTAGCCATAGGTTAAATGGAAATAATTGAGGTGATTTTTTTGGATGAGGAAAAAAATGTAAATACCGAGGGGGGCGAAAAGCCCGATACTCTCAAAGAGGTTATTAGCTGGATTAAAGTGGTTTTGGCGGCGGTGGCCATTTCGCTTTTTATCAATTATGTGGTTATTGTAAATGCGGCGGTGCCTTCCGGGTCTATGCGCGAAACTATTCCTGAGCCTTCCCGGCTGGTGGCGTTTCGTTTGGCATATCTTTTTTCCAGCCCCCAGCGATTTGATGTGATTGTATTTAGATTTCCCGATAATGAATCGGTTTTGCATGTAAAGCGCATAATAGGAATGCCGGGCGAGCAGGTTGATATTATTGATGGACAGGTTTTTATCAATGGGTCGGCCGAGCCGCTGGATGACAGCTTTTTGCTAGAAACCCCGAATCCCGGGCGCAATCAACAATTTTTTGTGCCCGAGGGACATTTTTTTATGATGGGCGACAATCGCAATGATTCCCACGATTCCCGCACATGGATAAATTCATTTTTGCCCGAGGGCAATATTCTGGGGCGGGCGGTTTTCACCTATTTCCCCCGCTTGGGGCTAATTCGATAATCTAGGAGGGAAAAGCATGGGAATGACCGACCGCCAATTTGATAGCTACACTAAAATGCAGCTAACTGTGTTAAAAAAAATACTAGCAGATATTCGCGCCAAAGGCGGGGATAACAAAGATTTAGAGGATTTAATCAAGGACTTGGAAAGTAGTTTACAAAGACCATAAAGGAGGATTCAAATGGAAAAAATTAACAAAGATATGCTGATTAGCGATATTATCGCCGTAGAGCCCGGGTTTGCGAAAATTTTGCTGGGGCATGGGATGCATTGCGTGGGCTGCGGCATGGCAAAGGCCGAAACTCTGGCTCAGGCTTGCGGTGTTCATGGGGTTGATGTGGATAAATTGGAACAAGAACTAAACGATTTTTTGGCGACCACTGCATAGAGGTTAGATTATGGCATTGTTAAATTTTTTGCTGAATACAGCATTGATTGTTGTTGTAATATCGATTTTTTTGGTGGTGCATCAATGGGGGCATGCCCTGATGTATCGCCTGCTAATTCGCAATAAAAATTATGTAATGACTATCGGGGCGGGCGAGCCCATGATTCGCCTCCCCCGCCTCATTATCAATCGCTGGTTTTTTGTCGGGGGCAAAATCGATTGGGACCAAACCCAGGGCAAACGCTGGCAGCACATACTCATCCATTTGGCCGGCCCTATGATAAACGGCCTTTTTTTGCTACTAATCACCTTTGCCACCCCCATTTTAGCCGGCTTTATCAGCGACTACAGCCGCGCCGGCGATTTCATTTATGCCATAATTTTCGCCGCCTTCCGCGCCAATATGCTAATCGCCATAATCACCATTTTGCCCATCGTCTATCCCTATGGCATCAAAGAGGGCATGATTAGCGACGGCATGAAAGTATTTTTGCAATTGCGCTACGGCGGCAAAAAAGCCCAGCAAGCCACCAAAGAGGAAACCGAAAAAAATAAACTGTAATCTATGAAGGGCGAAAATAGTGCTGCTTTTATATTAAGCTGAGGCAAGGGTGAGCAAATGAAAGTGCTGATGTTTAATGATAGAAAAGATTATGACATGTCGCTTCCACGCTATATTCAAAACTCTGCTAATTCGATTATTAGAGCCGATAATAAAGTCGCTATGATTTATGTTGCCAAGCATAAATTTTACTCTTTTCCTGGAGGTGGTGTTGAAAGCGGTGAAACTATTATTGATGCGCTTATCAGAGAAACCCAAGAAGAAACGGGCTTGGTCATAAAACCATTGTCCATCGTCGAATTTGGCAAGCTAGTGGAAATCAGAAAAGACAATAAAGTTAATGGAATCTATGAACGACATGACCATTATTATTTATGCGATATTGAAAGCGAAACAGTGCCACAACGACTTACCAAGAACGAAATTACAAACGAGCATAGGTTTATGTATGTATCTATCGATGAAGCTATCGCAACAAATGAATTGCATATGCGACAAGGGTTTAATTGGACTGAAGGTATTATCTGTGTATTAAAAAAACTAAAGATACTATGAACATATACAATAGTAACATCATTTCCACCATTAGCAGTACGCCTTGTATACGCGATAAGCCGCCCATGAGGCCGTACAAAAAGCGTTGGATTTGAAAGAAATTTACGGATATTCGTATTACGACAGCCTTATTCTTGCCGCCGCAGTTTTAAGCGATTGCGATTATATTTTCAGCGAGGATTTGCAGGATGGGCAGATTATTGAAAATAAAATATGTTTCGCGTTGACGTAGGGGCGGCCATCGACCGCCCCATATGATTATCAACGCTATAATCATTTGTATTATCGGAGGTTGTCATGCCAATTACAAAGCTTCAGTTATATTTGAAAAATTGCGAACAAGCAATCGAGTTTTATAAAAAAGCATTTGATGCTACCGTTGGCAGAATATATGGCGACGAAAACGGTTTGATTGCTCATGCAGAAATAAATGTCTTTGGTCAGCGTGTAGCATTTATGGAGCAAAAATCAAATTGTGTTACTGGAAATACAATGCGGTTTTGTTTTTATTTTAATAAGGGCGACGAAGAAATTATAGAAAAAGCATACAATTTTCTTAAAGACGACGCGAAAATTGAGATGCCATTAGGTTCATGCGAATGGGCATCATTGATATTTTGCCTTGTTGATAAATTTGGGGTGAATTGGTTGCTTTGTATTGATTAAACCTGTTCCAAAACTTCGTTTTTTTCAATAGTCTGCGAACCGATTGTTGAGCGTTAAGAATTTTGCATAGTATATTTTCGGTGCTCTTTCCGAAAATATGCGGAGTCAAAATTTAGCTCAAGAATTGTGTGAGTAGGTTTTGGAATAGGTTTACTAATAAGTGACCGAGCGAACTTATACAAAATCAAGTATATTTTGACAAGTTACCAAAATGCGCCGTCTTGCATATGAGTGGATATCACTATGCGAGGCGGTGTTTTTATGGGGGAATATTTTATTCGCGGAGGAGCTCCGCTTTTTGGGGAAATCAAGATTGGTGGGAGTAAAAATGCGGTTTTGCCTATGCTGGCCGCCGCGATTTTAAATGCCGGGATTAGCGTTATTCGCGGAGTGCCGCGTATTGCGGATGTTTTGGTTTCTTTGGAGATTTTGCGGCGGCTGGGCTGCAGGGCTGATTTTGTCGGCGATGTTGTCACCATTGATTCATCCGGGCTAAATAGTTTTGATATGCCCGCCGAGCTGGTTAGCCAGATGCGGTCGTCTTTTATTTTTTTGGGCGGGCTTTTGGCGCGGTGCGGCCGGGGGCGGATATCGTCGCCGGGGGGGTGCAATATCGGCAGCCGCCCCATCGATTTGCATATCAGCGGCCTAAAACAGCTGGGCGCAGAGATTATCGAAAAAGACGGCATAATGGATTGCACCGCCAAAAATTTAACAGGCGCAACAATAAATCTGGCTTATCCCAGCGTTGGCGCGACCCAAAATATCATGTTATCGGCCATGGGCGCGAAAGGTGTTACAATTATCACAAACGCGGCGCGAGAGCCGGAAATCGAGGATTTGCAGACATTCCTAAACAAAATGGGCGGCAAAATTTCCGGCGCGGGCAGCCCCACGATTATTATCAAAAGCGGTGGGCAGCTCGCAGATTTAGAGCATCAGCTAATGTCTGATAGAATAGTGGCGGGGACATATCTGGCGGCGGCGGCCATCACCGGCGGCCTAGTGCGTTTAGAAAACATAAACCACACCAACCTAGCCCCCATCACCCAGCCTCTAGCCCAAATGGGCGCAAAAATAACAGTCGAGCCGGATGCCATCCTAATCGCCGCCCCAACCCCCCTACGCGGCATAAACATCACAACCGCCCCCCACCCGGGTTTTCCTATTGGCAATAAGGGAGGCAAATTATACAAAATAATAAATCGTTACCTCGGACCGGTATTTAACGATTTTCTCAATAATGCTCTTTATAGCATGGCTTTTATGCTCAAGTATGGTGTCACCGGAAAAAAGCACTCCGCGCACCTCTTGGATTTTGTTTTTCAGCGAGTGTACATCCACTTCATGAGATTCATGTTTCTTGATTTCGCTGAGTATGTTTTCCTCCTCTTTGCGGCAGCGTTCTCGATTTTCGCTATATTCCTCCAGACTATCCACGCCATTGGCATATGCCTCTTTGTGCCTTGCAAGGCGGGCTTGCACCTTTTTCAGGGTTGCGTTTAGTAAATCTATTTGTTTTTTGCAATCAACGCGGGGAGAAAATCGCGCGCCAGTCATATCGCCCATCATAATATCGTCAAAAGAAGCAATTAGCAAATCCTCCATCTTTTTAACGGCAATAAAATTTGAGTAATTACATGCGCCGTTTGCGTATTTAGAGCATCTGTAAAAGCGGTTGCCCCTTTTATCGGTCGAATGATTTAGCCGCCCACCGCAAACCCCGCATTTTAGCAAACCCGAAAGCCAATGTTTATAGGTATTAGATGAGCGGCTTTGATATGTAGGCTTGTTTTCAATTAAAATCTTAACCTTATCCCAGATTTCATTGTCAACAATAGAATCGTGTTTGCCATTATACACATTGCCGGCATAATTAACAAAACCTATATATGTGGAATTAGTCAGCATTCTTTTGATATCGCGGCTATACCACCCATAGGCTTTGCGTTTTGAAATGCCCATATCATTTAGCTTTGCCGCCACAGAATGCCAGGACGGCAAATCTATAAACATTTCAAAAATCATACGAACAACGGCGGCCTCCTGCTCATTTATTTGCAAAACTCCATTTTGCTTTGAATATCCATAGGGCGGCGGTGTTTGGTGAAAGCCTTTTTGCGCTGCATGCACCATTCCTCGTTTAACGGCTTTTGATAATTTACGCGAATGCAATTCATTTAAAGCTCCGAGCATTGCATCGGTAATCAATGCAGAATCATCATCCAGCCGAGGCTCGGTAGCAGAAATCAAAGCAACCCCATTTTTATTTAACACAGATTTATAAACAATTGATTCCTCCAAATTACGAGCAAACCGCGACGAATCATAAACCAAAACCCCATCAAAATCACCATTGCGGCTATCATCAATCATTTTCATAAAAGCAGGGCGCGAAGCCGCATCCCTACCGGACAATCCCTCATCCACATACCTATCCACAACCAACATCCCATGAGCTTTTGCATAATTTTCCAAAACCACGCATTGACTTTCAATCGAATTTTCCTGCTTATCCGTAGACATTCGCGCATACAAAACCACATTCGTCACGGCGTTTTTCATTGCATCAACTCCATATATTTATCGCCAATCAAGCCGAATGATACATTGCTAAATTGGCGCAAAACTTCTGTGCCTATTAGGTCGTGGGTTTCGTGGGTAGAATGGCATATTGCATCCACTTTGCAAACTTGGATATTTTGGGCTTTGTCTTGAAAAAGCGATACTGCGCCTAATTTTTTGAATTGACTTTTATCGCCGCTGGCAAGCCTACCGGTTATTACGGGCAGTTTTGCAAGCGAAGTTTCCGTAGTCGAAAAACCCATGCCCATCAAAGTGGTGTGACTTAGCACCAGCCCATTGCACCCGGTGTCCACCTTGAAATGTACGCGATATTTTCTATTTTGAAAAACAACCCAAACAGTCACAAACCATTGGTTGTTAGCATCAACTACGAGTTCAAATTTCATTCCACAAACAACCCCCCAACGCTCAAGGGTTCTAAAGCACCGCAAACAAGATAAGCCTCTGTGCCACCCAAATTCAATTCCGCCGCCACATTGCCAGCCTCTCTTTTTGTATCTGCGATATATTTTATCGTACCGCCCTTTACACCGCTATACATGCCCTCTATCAAATCCACCAGCACTATCCAGCGATATGCGCTTTGGTCTGCGATCTCTTGTACGGTAATATAGTCACCTATTTTCATTTATAACCAACTCCCTCAAATGTGTCATATGTATCAATTATACTCCATTTATATGCTATTGCATACCCTATTCATAAACCCACCCAATAGGGCGAGGGATATTTATTCTCTTTGGATGGGGCGGATGTGGAATATGCCATCTTCGCCCGCTTCGCATTTGAAATCATGAGGCGGGCGGGGCTTATTCAGCAAAAGGGTTTGGTATTTTTGACATTTTGGTGCTTTATCAGATCGCTTGGGTTTCCGAATTTCCAAATATTGGATGCTGATCCGGTTTTATATATTTATCAGATGCCACCATTGTATCTAATTGTTTAATCGAATCACGTTGCCCCTCTTCATTAAGTTGATTAAACAATTTAAGCAGCTCTCTCTCGCGAGCAATAGATTGGTCGCGTAGATGAAAAGTTGACACATCATGATCTGATTCATCCAATCTATCTGCAAGATTTGATAAATGCTTGATCTGCTCATCTTCGTTTTCATTATTGTCCCAATCGGTATTAAAATCCTCCATGGCCTTTAAACACTTAGTATATAACTTGTATTTCTCAGAGTCTGCAATTTCTTGGTTGAGCATAACGAATTCCTTAAATGATGACTTGATTCTATTTGATAGCTCTTCATTGATGTCTTTGATAGGCTTAAAAGCACTCTTAAAATCTTCATCGAATTTTTTCATCACATCGGATATTGGTTTCATTAAATCCTGGTATTTGCCGAAAATATTAATTCCCGCAAGGGGAGTTTGGATTTTTGGAAAGCTAATTTTGTTATTATTATCCATTGTTTTTCGCTCCTTTTCGCCTGTTGTATTCATTTGATAGTTTGTGCCAGTTAGTAAGTAATCAGTTGATACGCCGAAATAATTGGCGATTTTGATAACTGCATCTGTTGAGGGCTTTTGTAAGCCTTGCTTCCATTGGGTGACCTTGCTTTTGCTTATACCTAATTCAGATGTGAGCTTAGCGGCGATTATCCCCCTTTCTTCCATTAAAGCTAAAATTCTTTCGACCAAAAAAACACCTCCACAAAATATTTTTTCCGAAATCGTAAATAAACACTTGACAAATTCCGAAATCGGAGTTATACTATAATTACCCCTGTACCACGTACAGAGAAAACCAAAAACGACACCCCCTTTTGCGGATGTTGAAAATATTATCGACAATTTTATTTTACACCATTCGCAGGGGCGTGTCAATACCTTGTACAGATTGGAGGAATGTCATGATTGATGGTAAAAAAATACGAGAATTGCGGATAAATCAGGGCAAGAGTTTATTAGAAGTAGGCAATTTTGCCGGGATTTCGGAATCAATGATGGGTCACATAGAAAATGGCCGCCGCATCCCAAATGCGGAAACAATAAAACTAATCGCTGATTACCTAGGCACAACCGTCGATTCGCTCTATAAGCCAGCATAACCAAACAATTCAATGTGACAGTAGATTTTTTATTAAAAAACGAGGAGGAAATAAAATGATGACTGCTAATTATATTAATTGGGCTAAAGAAATATGTTCCGATCTGCTTTATGGAGCATTGCGAAATTGGGATGAGGTGGGAATCGAGGAGCTTGCCAAGCGGCTAAAAGTTGAGGTGCAAGATATCCATGATTGGATCGCAGGGGATAGTCTGCCTTCTACAAAAATTTTACTTCGACTAAATCGAATCTTAAACCCCAATCCGCATCTTTTGGAAAATGGTAGAAGTTTGATTTGGAATGTGGCTTACGAGCACGTATTCAGTATAGAGCTTGAAATTGAAAGACAAGGAAATATAAAGAAACAAGCAGATGAAAACGAACACGACATAGCCGCTCTAGCCGCCATAAAAATAACCCAACCAAAGGAGGATGCCCAATGAAAAAATTTGATATCGAGCAAAAATTATATGAGCTCGCCGAGGAATTTGTTTCCTGCACGAACAAGGACGATATGGAGATTATCTCAAAGAAAATCGATAGCCTAAATAGGATTCTCATGCATGTGTCGTCGTATGGCCAAAAGCAGACGCCGCATCAAAGCGGAGGAGGATGCTCCAATGAAAATCACAATTGAAGCACCGCCCAATGAAATAGCCGCCCTCATATCAGAAATACAAGAGCGGCAAGATGGTGATACTTTAACATTCACAGGGAGGGAGATGGCCGCTTTGCTTATTTCGCATCATTAAGAATATCCGAAAGCCACTCATGATAATCAGCAAGAACACTTAGAGTAAATCTTTTGCTCATCTTGCTAACGAGAGCAATGACCTCCTCTGCTGTTGGATTAAGGTGAATTGTAATTTTCTCTTCATCCCACATAGAGATAAACCTATCTTCATTGAATTGAAACTCGGTGAATGGCGGTATTTTCATTAGCTCACCCCCTCTCGGCTTATGACATGTTTTGCCTAGACAATAAAACAATATCACAAGCTGCGAGGGATGTCAATAATCAAGTAAATCACTATGAAAGGGGGGCATTGTGTGCATCAAATTGAAGAATATGTAAAAAAACCAAAGGGAAAACGCGAAAAAAGCCAAAGGCCAGCTTGGGACGAGGCGAAGAAAAACGGCACAGCTTGGCGCGATTTGCCCGAATTGACCTCCGAAAGGCTTGAGGCTTTAGAAATGCAATTTCATGTAGTCGCGGATTCGCTAAGAAGACATGCTGTAGGGCAAAATGATTTACGCAGCAATGCCTACAAAAGAATATACATTCTTGAATACATAGCGGATGAAATTTTTACTAGGCTTAATTTGATAAAAGGGGATGATAATGTATGAAGCGAAAAATCGGAATAGTTTTTTCTGCACTTTCGTTTATTGCTTTTACCATCCTTCATGCCATCATCATTGCATTAGAGGAGGAGGGCAGAGGTATACTGCATGGGTTGATTATGGTTTTAATCGCATATGCTTCGGTTGCTGTTTTTGTTGGATGGTTGATCTTTATGATATGGCTGCTAGGTAAATGGTAGTGGAGGTGAAGCAAATGTATGAAGCAATATACGAAATAGCGCAGGAATCAGGCAATATAGCCGCATGTGTTGTAAATGCTGCTGTAATCGTGGGGATGATTTTATCGATTGGCAGCGCGCTTTTGGCCAGATGGTATTATAAAAGCGCGGCAAAAGATGAGGAGGCGAGCGCACAAAGATATATCCGGAGGCTGGATGAGTATGAAGAAAGTGAAAAAAGATACTTTCAGCGGAAGGAGGAACTCGATGCTAAAGCTCGGCAGGAATTAGTTAAGGATGCCAAAGAAGATAGTAGCAATCGCCGATAAAGCGGCGAAAATAATGGCTATTGTTGCGAGGCGGTTGGCTTTTCGGTTTGCATCTGCCCGCTCTTTGCGCTCGATTTCATATTGTTTCTTGCGCTCATCACGCTCCGCCTCAAAATCAGAATCGAGCTTATCGAGCCTTTGTTCGATATTTTTGATAATTTCGGCGGTGCGCTCCGCAGCCTCGATACCCCGATTAAAATCTGGAGGCCCGTCAAAATCGGCGGATTCGAGAGCATCAATCATTTTTGATATGCCGGAATCATTATAAAGCTTTGATATTGGCGGTAAATTAGGCTTCATTAGTATGCACCCCAATCAAATGATTTAAATTAATTTTACACCATATGCAAGAGCGTGTCAATGGCGGCAGATGAATGCATAAAACAAGCCTCATGGTAAATAAATTCGGAAAAAGGGGGTGTCGTTGTGAAAAAGGAAAGCATTGAAGATTTGGTAACAAAATACGGCAGAGAGCCTGATGTGTGGATTGGCAAATCGCCATATTGGATTAACTATGTTGGGGTAGATAAAAAAACCGGGAAAGAAGTGACCGGGAAGACCCAAAAGCCAATTGGCGGCGATGAAGCGAGATTGAGGCGTACAAATGTTTTCCTAGAAAATGCCGGGTATTGCCCTGTAACCGACTGACAAAGGAGAAATTCCATGTACATGACCTTCAAAGAAATCCACGAACTACAACGCCTACCCCTAGCACTAAAAATCATCTATGCCCGGGATGCAATCGCGGCCGCCTTCGCCAAATGCCAATCCCGCCCAGCTATCGCCTTTTCAGGTGGCAAGGATTCCAACGTACTTTGGCATATTATCCGAAAGTATTTTCCGAGCCAAGCGGCGGGGATGGCTGCTATTTTTGGTAATACTGGGGTTGAGTTTCCGGAGAGCCTGCGCCTTTTGGCGACGCGCAATCCCCCTGCATCATCAAGCCAATCACAAATGGCAATTTCAAATATTTGGTTATGCCGCTAAGGCTGTAGTGTTTACTAGAAAGGGCGAATATAAAATGGCATTATCCGAATTTGAAAAACATCAAATCCGCGAGCAAAAGGAAAAAGAGCTTTCCGAACAGCGCAGGAAGCGCGAAGCCTTTAGAGAATTGCAGAGTTTGCCCTATGGGCGAAAAATAAATATCGCAACCACACGGATTATGGAATTTTACCAAACCATAACCATACAGCACAATGCAAATGTGCATGTCAGCGTTGGCGGGCTTGACAGCATCACGCTCTATGTTTTTGTCAACAAGGTTTTGAAAGAAATTTATGGTGTAAATGCCATAGGGGTTTCCGCATCAACACTCGAAGACAAGAGCATACAGGCGGTGCATGAGGAATTAGGGCTTAAAACGGTAAAGCCACTAAAGTCAAAGGTTGAGGTAATTCGGCAGTATGGCTATCCGGTTATTTCAAAAGTTGTTGCGAGCAAAATTGAAAAACTGCAAAACCCAACCGAAGATAACGCCACAGTACGCCATGCGATTATGACTGGCGAAACAGGCAAACAGGGAGGCTTTCGGAGCGGCACACGCATGAAATTGCCGCAAAAATGGCTAAATTTGTTTGCCGGCAAGGAAAACGACAAATATGGAACAAAATACAAACAAGCCCCATTCAAGGTCAGCGAAAAATGCTGCTATTATCTCAAAGAAAAGCCATGTGATGATTGGGCAAAACAAAACAATTCATATCCTTATTTGGGGCTGATGGCTTCAGAGGGCGGCCAGCGAGCATTATCTTTGCCTGTAAATGGATGTAATTACATAAGCGAAAAAACAAAGCGCAGCTGCCCATTTGCGATATTTGACAGGCAGGATTTATTACGGCTCGCCCTAGAACTAAATGTACCCATTCCGCAAATATACGGCGAAATAGCCCGCAAACTCGATGGCACTCTCTATACCACGCGCGCCCAAAGAACCGGCTGCTCTATGTGCGGTTTTGGGGTTCACCTCGATAAACGTCCGCATCATTTTGATATGCTATACGAGGACAATCCAAAAGAATGGGAGTTTTGGATGCATGAAATGGGCTGGGGTGAAGTGTTGAGCTATATAGGCGTGGGGTGGGAGCAGCCGATTGGTAGTGAAAATGGGCAGATATCGCTATTTGATTAAAAAAATAACAAAATTTACCAAAAGGAGCGATGCATATGCAAGCAAAACTACTATGGGGGCATAACAAAAAAGATGGCAGACAAGCCATGGTTTATAGCCTCGAAATAATGAGTACATATTTGGCCAAATGTGAGCAACACGGCTGGGAGGCTAGTTGGGAGGGATTCCGCGCTTATGGTGATTCTGTCGCGGCGGGGCTTAGGGCTTTTCCCGGGTGCGATTGGAGAGATTTGGGGGTGTCGGTGTAGATGGACAGAGATGAATATAGCAAAAAATAAAGAGCCGCCCACGTCTACCAAACATGACGGCTCTCATAAAACAAAAACAAAAATACATATAGCCCGGAGGCCTAATATCATTATAGCACAAAACCCCATCCGGGCGCAAGGAGGAAATTTTATGTCTTTGCAAGTACGAGAAAATCCTATCCAAATGATTCGGATAGAGAAAATCCATCCCCATCCCGATAATCCCCGGAAGGATTTGGGGGATTTGACTGAATTGGCCGATAGTATTCGCCAAAATGGAATACGGCAAAATCTGACTGTGATTACATATTTAATAGAAGAAACTGTCCCCGAAATGGGCGGAAAGACTAAAAAAGAGCGTTCGCGGGAGTATATGGTTATTATTGGACATAGACGGCTGGCGGCGGCCAAAATAGCCGGGCTGACTGAATTACCCTGTATTGTTGCCGAAATGGATAGAGCAGAGCAGATTGAGTGTATGATAGAAGAAAATATGCAGCGCAAAGATTTGACGGATTATGAGCAGGGCGAGGGTTTTCAACTGATGTTGGATTTAGGCGCAGCTCGGGGCGAAACCCGCAAAGATATTATTTCGCGGATTCACGAAAAGACCGGGCTATCAGAAGCTACCATTAGAAAACGAGTGCGCCTGATAGATTTGGAGATTCCGCGAGAAAAGCTAATAGATGCCGATGAGCGCGGCGGCAATTTGGATGATTATTTGGAGCTGGAAAAAATCAGAAAGCCCGAAAACCGGGATAAGGTGTTGGATAATATCGGCACAGACAATTTCCGTAATGAGTTGGCGAAGGTTATCCAATCCGAAAAGCTGGATAAAATGCGGGATGATATGGTGGCGAAGCTGCGGGATTTAGGACTTTCGGAGATATCCGCTGATGATGATTTGGAAAATTATGATGCAGTGAATGATATTTGGCATAATACTTGGAACTATGAAAATTTCGATTATGAAGATATCGATGATGAGGCCAAATATTTTTGTGTCACCGCCAAACAAGTGTTAATCCTAGCCGATGCAGATGAGGATAAGGATAAGGATGAGGCCAAGGATGAACATGATGCCGACAAAGCCGCCAAAGAAGCTGCCGCCAAACAAACCGAGGCTGCCCGCGCCGCTAAAACAGCAAGTCTGCGTGAAATCGCCGCCCGGGCATATAAACTCCGAATGGACTTTATCAAATCCGGCAAAATCACCCTAAAAAGTAAATTTGGCATTATAGAAAAAATGGCGGCGGAGGTTTTGATTTTTGCCCGCGGAGTTTACAAAGAAGAAATCCTATGCGAATTGCTGGATATCGCCCCGGCCGACAAAGATAAGTTGCCCCAAGAAACCCGCAATCATGCCATCACATCATCAAAAAACTCCACCGAGCTTTTGCTATATGCCGTTTATACCCGAATCGAAAACACGCCAGCCCAGCATAGTTGTCATAATTTTAATGGCGACCATTATGTCAACCAATCTCTAAGCCAGCTATACGATTTTCTATGCGATATCGGTTATCGGATGAGTGATGATGAAAAAGCTTGGTTGGATGGTACGCATGAGGTTTTCACGTCCTTGTAATAAGTATTAAGATATCGACCACAAAAAAGGAGTGGTAATAAATGGCAAACATTTTAATATCTCAGCAGGCATTTTTTGACATTCGATATTTAATACTTTGTCTTGATGATGACAATCTTTCTATACATAGTCGCAAAGTTTTAGACCGGTTGGAAAAAGAGCTTGATGAAAAATACGAAAAAATGAGAAAACGAATGGAGTATAGCGAGGCTCTCAAACAATAATGCTCTTTGTCGCGGGTGTTACACCCGCGTGATTTTCTCATTGCACCACAACCAACCCACCAAAGCCGAAAGGGGGATGCCCATGCCGCGCCGCACCAAAAATTATGAGCATATTTTTAATACCGAACAAACCACCATAGACGACTATCTCGAGAATCTCCGGGATAAGAATATTGCCAAATATTGGACAAAGTTTATCAAAAGCGGAGATTTTTTGGAAATTAGCATTTATCCGCTATGGAAAACCAGCAAAGCCGATATTTTGGCCGCTATGCCAAAGCCCAGCCGAGATGCGCAGATTTTGCTAAATCACAAAAACCGCACAAAGCATATTGCGCGGATTATGCATTGCAATTTTACCATTTACGATATTTGGGCAACTCTTACATACGACACAAAGCACCTGCCCGCCGATGGAAAGGCCGCCCTGCGCGATATGCAAAACTGCATCCGCCGCCTAAAGCGATATATTAAAAAGCACAATCTACCCGACCTAAAATATATCTATGTGACGGAAAATCGCATAGAGAGCGGCGAAATAGGGCGGGTGCATCATCATATCATCATGAATTTTGCCGATAGGGATGTGGCCGAAAAACTCTGGGGCAAAAGCCAGCGCAACCAAACCCGCTATTTATCCCCGGATGATTTCGGCCTAGAGGGCATGGCCAATTATTTGACAAAAGAAAAACACAATACCGAATACCGCAAACACACAAAAAGCTATGGCTATTCAAAAAACCTAGTCCACCCCATAATAGAGCGGCGCGAAAACCTAATCCGCAAACGCAAAGCAGAGAACATCGCCAAAAACCCCGACCAAGCCCCCAAAATCCTACATGACCTAGCCGCCCAAGCCCCAAAAACCATCCGCGGCCAATATGACTTTCTGGATTTAGAAGCAAAATACAGCAATTACATAGGCGGGGTATATCTGTATGCTCGGATGCGAATGCGCCAGACCCCTAGCACAGCCAATAAGCGAAAACGAAAACCACGAGAGGAGATTTAGCAAATGAATTCACAAAATGACAGATATTTTTTTCGAGGCAAGCGCAAAGATAATGCTATGTGGATGCATGGCAGTCTTGTCGCTTTCCCAAATGACAATGAGCATTATGGCATTTGGTCTGAAAATGCGCAATCATATCTTTGGGTTATGCCAGACACAATCGGTCAATGCACCGGTCTAAAAGATAAAAATGACAAACTGATTTTTGAGGGGGATATTTTAGCCCAAGCCACGCACAACACTACGCTTATCACTGTGGCAAGGTGGTCAGATGGCGGATGGTTAAATGGCGGAGCTAGGGAATGTCAATATTCATCGCGCGCAGATAGCTATATCTTTGGTAGTTGTGAGATTATCGGCAACATCCACGACAATCCCGAATTACTGGAGGTGCATCATGAATAATTCATATAACCCAAACAAACCAAGCCTAAGCCTATCCACGATAAAAGAACGACATCGCAAAGCCACCACCGGCTCTGAATTGCAAAACAACAAAGCCGCCTATGCCACTCATACCGCCTATGAGGATGAAATCGGATATCTGCTGGATGTTATCAGTGGAATTTTGCGCATACCTGATGAGCAAAAGGAGGGTATTATCGAAATTGCTATCCGGGTAAGTAATGGCGAGCGGGGGCTTTGGGGGATTTGATTGGGGGCAGGCCATGCGAAAGGTATTAAAGCGGCCGCAACGCGAGGCGGTATTGAAAAAGACCAATGGCAGATGTGCATATTGCGGATGCGAGCTTGAATATAAGCAGATGCAGATTGACCATATCAGTCCGATTAGTGTCGGCGGGGATAATTCTTTTGAGAATTTGTTTGCATCATGCCAGCCCTGCAATCACCGCAAAGGCACTTTTAGCCTGGAGGGCTTTAGAAAAGAGCTTGAAAAGCAATTAAAGATTTTGCGGCGGGATAGTGCCACATACCGAAATGCGGTGCGCTTTGGGCTGGTGATTGAAAATTCTCACCGGGTGGAGTTTTATTTTGAGAAGATGGAGGAAGACAATGGATAATACTTACATTGAATTTGTAACCGAGAATCACAACGAAATGACCTTGAAAGTTGACGGCGCAAGCATAAAGGAGGGGGTCTCCGCTTTGGAGTTTGTGAGGCTGTTTCTTGACACCATTGGAAGTCCGATGGCGATTGTGTCGGCTCGGTTTATAAGCGAGCAGGAATATGAGGAAGTCGAGGAGGAAAATAATGGATAATATCGAAACGATACAAAATTTTGCAACAAACATCAAGCATATGCCGGCGGATGATGATTTTTATTATATTGTTGAATATGAGGATATTGAGAAGTTGGTTAAATATGCGAGGGATGCGGGTGAGCAGATAGGAGGCATATAAATGCTGTGGCTATGGATTCCGCTATATATTTTAGGCATAATCATAACGGCGGCCTGCATTAAGGTATTCACAGATGCATTTGACAATAAGCCATATGAGGACGCTTTTGGATTTGGGGTAATTGCTAGTTTGCTTTTCCCTATAACCGCTCTATTGTCCATATGCGCATTGATTTACCTTTTGCTGGTTAAATTCATACAATGGGTTAAAAAGCGGTTTGTGGACGAGCCTAAATTAGGATATAAACGCATAATCGAAAATGTTATGTCATTGGATTGCGTTTGTGGCAAATGCCTTAAATGTCGGGCAAATTAGGGGGTCGCTAAATAATGACTAGAGAGAGGGGTGAGGCGAAATGCAGACGGAAAAAGACCTTTGGCGGTATCTGGATTTGAAACGCAAAACCGAGGCTTTGGGGGATAAAATCGCCGAAATGGATAGCCCGCTGCCAAATACATATCTTTCCCATGCGCCTAAAGGCAATTCGCCGGGCGCATGGGAAAATGGCTTGGTTTATTTGATTGACCAGAAGATGCGCCATGCGGAATTGATGCGCGAAACCCAGCTGGCGCATATCGCGCTAAAGGATTTTATCCAGGAGCGGATGAGTGATGATATGCAGTATATTTTTTATGCCCGGTTTGTTTTGGGGTTAATTTGGGATGAGATTGCGGAGAAATGCGGCCTTGTAGCGCATCGCAGGGATATAACGATATTGCAACGCTACAAAGCCGAATTAAAACGACTAAATATATCGCGCTGATTTGTAAAAAATCCTTGACTTTTACGTATTGACATGCTATTATGGTATTATTGATATATTTGTGTGGAAATAAAATAGAGTCGGGGGCTTGCCTCGGCTTTTTGTGTTGTAGACATTACCCCCCACCCATCGCGGAAAAATAGCGCATCCTAGGAAAGCGTAGTGTCGGGGTGTACGCGTTGAATTTTCGATTTCAAAGAGGGGCTTTACAGCTAGATGTGAAAATGGGGGTTTTACAACTAGTTGTAAATCAATGGATTTTTAGGGGGTGTGGTTGCCATGCGAAAAACTATTAGCAATCTTAGCCGCCAAACGAAGGTGTCTCGACCCACAATATATTACGCAATGGAGCGGCTGGGAATCGCGAAATGCGGGGCAAAAGCCGAATTTGAGCAGGACGACTGGGAGCGGCTGCATGGCGAGATATCCGCTATCGCGGCGCGGAAAAATAAGGCCGCGCCGATTAAGGGCGGGAGCGATAGCATTTCGGCAAAAATCGGTCTGGGTTTGCGGCTGAATGATATCGAATCATCCACACTTCGGGAGCGATTGCAAAATGCAAAGCGGGAATATGACCATAATCTTTTGCTGATTGAGCAATTTCAAAGCGAAACAAAGGCATTTATAAATGAGCATGGCAGCACCAGCATGAAATTATCAAATGGCGCAATGGCGGCGATTCCCGCCGTTTCAAATCTTGATAAATATAGCAAACTCAATATTGCTTTGTCGAAACTGATTAATTCGCTGGAGCAGGATTTGGATTTGGAAATTGATGGCGGAGGCGAGAGTATTTTCGCATAATCTGGGGGGTGCGGCATGAATAATCCGATGGGAGAATATCATAGGATTGTCGAGAGCAATTCGGAGCGATTTAGTGCCGATATAGTGCGGATGACTAAATTGCAAAAGGTTATGTTTGGGATTTATGATTTTTTGCCGGAGCGCGCTGATGCGGTTATTAGCTGGATTGAGCGCAATTGTATTTTGCCGACTGGAGAAAATGCAGGGCAGCCGGTGCGGCTATTGCTTTGGCAAAAATGGGTGATATATTCGATATTTGGCTTTTGGGGCTGGTTTGATGAGGATGTTTATGACGAAATCGGAAATGTAGTAGATACTCGAAAAAAATATTTGCGGGTGGTAAATGATATTTTGCTGGTGGTTGCCAGCGGAAACACAAAAACCACATTTATGGGATTTTTGAATACATATTTGCTATTTGCCAGCAAATCATATCCGGCGGCAAAGGCTTACATTGGGTCTAATGCGCAGGTGCAGTCGAAACTTTGTTTTGATGTAACCAAGAGTATTATTCTCAAAAATAGGCGGCTGGAAAAGCTTGCGCGGGTTGTGCCATCTATGAATACAATCGAGATTCCAAAGGCGGGTAGTATGCTAATGGCAATGTCGCGGGATGGAGGGAATTTTGAGGGGATTATCCCGACCAATATCATCATTGACGAGCTGCACGAAATGAAAACATCAAAATATGCCGATGATTTGCGCAAATCGGTTAAGCGTGACGATAGCTTTATTTTCGAGATAACCACCATGGGGACAGTGCGGGGCGGATATCTCGACGCCAGAATCGAATATGCCGAAAAAATACTGAGCGGGGATATGGAAAACCACCGCTTTTTTTGTTGCATTTATCGCCAAGATAGCGAGGAGGAAATAATCCGAGCTTATGAAAGTGGGGATTTGGCTGTTTTTATGAAATCAAATCCTAGTCTAGGCTCTGCTGTTAGTCAAACAATGCTCAAAGACAAAGTGAGAGAGATGCTGGGCGACCCCACAAAACGGACTGTGACTTTGACCAAAAATTTCAATATTCCGCAAAATCCTGAAACTTGCTTTTTTAGCCATTTGGAATGTCAGGCAAAGCCGTTTGACGAATCAATATTTTATGGCGCGCCTGTATTTTGGGGATTGGATATGGCATATACCAGGTCGCCGGAAAATGATTTGGCTTGCCTTAGCATGATGACCGTCAACCCAATCACCGAGGAGGAATATTTTAAAGACTTTTATTTTTTGTCAAAATGGTACGAGCATCAAAATAAAATCAATGGCGAAATTGTTATTGAGCGGATGGATATGATAAAGGCGAAATCGAAGGTTGACACCGGGATTATTTACGATGCTAAATCCGGGAAATATGGGTATCAGATGTATGCCGAGCGCGGGGATATGGTTATTGTTGATGAGGGGCTGGCAAAGGATTTGGCGGCTCAATTTGGTCTGGATGCTCCGCCGGATTGCACCGGAATAACCCAGAAATTTATTTTGATTTATTTGGCATATCTTGAAAATCTATATGGCTGCATTACATGCAAATTTGGGTTAGACCCTAATAAAGCCGGGGATGTTTCGAGTTTTGTAAATGCCAATTTGCGCAGTATTGACGGCCTACCGGTGGGGGTAAAATTTTTGATGGAGCGGCAAGATTTGGCTGTGCCCATAATGGAATCCACAAAAGATGCTAGGGCGCGGGGATTGGTTTATTGCAATAATAAACTGACGGAGCTGCATTTTGCAAATGCGCAGGTGCGTCCGCGCGGGGATGGGTTTGTTTTAGCCAATCCAAAATATTCAAGAAAAGACGGTGTTATTGCCCAAATGGCGGCGCGGAGTGCTTATAATGTTTTTGTGAATAATAAGCATACGGGAGCAGCTAATAAAAGGCTTTTGGCGCAATGGTGGGGGGATAGGCTATGAGCTGGCGAGCGAAATTTTATAAATCAAAATCATGGAAAATTTTGCGGCAAAAGATGATAAATCAGAAAAAAGGCATTTGTGATTTATGTGGCGAGCTTATTATCGGCTCGCCGGAGGTGCATCATATGGTGGAGCTGACTGAGGCAAATGCAAAAATTCCGGAAATTAGCCTAAATCCTGCTCTTTTAGAGGTTTTGCATCACGAATGTCACGATAGGCGACATGGGCGATTTATTGGGGAAAAGCAGGGGATAATTGTTGATGATGAACTAAATATTGATTATGGGAGGCGGAAATATGCGAAACCCATTTCGTAGGTTTTTCAAAAAAAGCAAAACCGAGGATGCCCGGCCGGAGGAGCGCGGAATCAATATGATAGACCGCGCCACTGGAACGCCCATAGAATTTAGCGTATGGGCAAGCCGTTTTGGTGTGTCAAAAAAGACCCCTCTTTTGGAAAATATTTATGATACCATTGCAAGCGAATTTAGCAAAGTCGATTTAATGCTGGTGCGCGAGGGGTTTGTCGCAAATGAGGATGGCGATTTTGTGCGAACATATAAAAAATTAGACGACCATCATAATTACAATATTTTGGCTTTGCGCCCAAATCAATTGCAAACCAAAAGCGATTTGCTTTATACTATGGCATATCAATTGCATAAATACCGAAACGCGCTGGTTCGCATAGTGAGGGCGATTGATTCCGACCGCAATTTAGTTATTAGCCTAGAGCCGATAAATTGCGGCGATTATTTATTTGGGCAGGGATACGAGCTGGATGGAGATTTGTTTTTGCGGCTTTTGGAGAAAAAGACCGCAAAAGAGATTTTGATAAACTACGACGATGTAATCCATTTGCGCCTAAATCCAAATGATATTTTTTATGGCGACAAAAACGATACTTTTGATTTAACAAATTTTGTTAGGGTTTTTGATGAAAATTTAAGTGCCTTGTTAAAGAGCCTACAAGATGCCGGGACAATACGCGGGATAATCGAAATAGGCGGCGGAAATTTTGCCGGAGGATTTGGCGCATCATTGACCGGGCAAGGCGATAAAATCGACAAACAAAAAGAGGTGGCAGAGCGGATAAAATCCACGGATGCTGGCGTTATTGTTTTGGATAGCGGGGAAAAATGGCATGACCTAAGAGATAATTTTAAATCTATGACCTCTGATGAAATAAACAATATGATGAAATATTTGTTTAATTTCAAGGGCATAAATCAGGCGGTGATTGATGGCACGGCCACAGAAGAACAAATGGGAGTATTTTTTAACAAAACAATAAAGCCAATCTTAATCCGAATGATAGAGGAAATGAATTATAAATTTTTAACAAAAACCGCCCGCAGCCAAGGGCAACGGATTAAATATTTCAAAAATCCATTTGAATATACCACCATGGATAAATTATTATCAAAACTATATTTGGGTGCTATGTTTTTCACAAAAAATGAAGTGAGGGATTTGGCTTTGAGTATGTCGCCTATAGAGGGGGGAGATAAATTGCTGGATAACAAGAATTTTGGCAATATACATGGCGCGGGAGGTGATGATAATGATTCATGAAAAGATTGAAAAACGCCAATTCATTTTTGATGCAGAAATGAGGGCTATGTCGGATGAAAAAATGGAGGTAGAGGGATATGCGCTAAAATTTGACAAAGCAACAACCATCGGCGGTAGATATGGCTGGAGCGAAAAAATATCAAAAACGGCATTGGATGAAGCTGATTTGTCCGATGTCGTTTTTAATTTCAATCATGATATCAATAATATTTTGGCCGGAACGCGCAATAGCAGTCTTGATTTGATTATTGATAATATCGGGCTGAAAATCAATGCGCGGATAACGGATACATCCATAGGGCGAGATGTTTTTCAGCTGATTAAAGATGGACTGATTAACAAAATGAGCTTTATGGCGATTATCAAATCATCCAGCTGGAGCTGGGCAGATGACCCAGAGGAGCTGGATGAGCGGGAAATTTTAGGCTTTGGCAAATTTTTTGATGTTTCTGCTGTAACTTTTCCGGCCTATCAAGACACAGAGCTTGCCGCGAGAAGCTTAGGAATCGAAGATGCCAATATGCGTGCAGCGCGGCAATATGAACGGCAAATGCGCAGAATGGAAAATATTTTAAAGGGGAGATTATAATGTTATTTAAACACTGGAGAGATGCCGACAAAAGGGCAAATGAGATTAAAGCAGAAACCGAGGCAATCAGCACACAGATTGAGGCCATCCAAACCCGCATTGCGGATAGGGAACTGGATGTAGAGGCGCGGGATGGGCTGCTGGGCGAAATGAAAGATATGGTCGAGGCGCAAAACAAGCTGAAAGCCGCCTATGATGAGGCTATCGCCGCTCGGGATGATTTGCGCGGCCGGGAAAATGACCAAATAGGTCTGCAAGCCATTATTAGCGGCCAGCGCGTAGCCAGCCGCATGGAGGAAACCGGGGATATACTTTATGCATCCAAACGCTATGCCCTCGCTTGGGCGCGGTATATCCGCGGCGAAGGGGATGCCGAGGTGCGGCAATTGATTAGCACCGTTGATACATCCGCCGGGAAAATCGTCACGCCCACCACTTTGGTAAATCGTATTGAGGACAAACTGAAAACAGGCGGGCGCATTGTGCGCTTATGCCGCATTGAGAATATCAAAGGCATGACGGAGCATCCGGTCGTTCAAAGCTCGACTAATCTCACATGGCATAATGAAACCGGCCCGGTAAAAGGCGAAAAAGCCATCAATTTAACATCTGTGCAAATAGACCCGCAGTTTGTTGCCGAAACTTTGGCATTTACAAAAAAATTCGAGGCAGATAGCATCGAGGCTTTTTGGGAATGGCTAATGGCTGAGCTACCGGATGCGCTTTTGCGCAAAATTGATAATGAGATTCTCTTTGGCGCGGCCACAGGCACTAGCGGGATTCGCGGCATTTTGACAAACACAAATACTTTGTTTGTGCAAATAGTCAGCGGGGTTATTTTGGATTTCAATATCGCAAATTTAGCCATTAGTGCGCTGGATGACGGCACAGAGGATAATACCACAATAGTCATGAATCGCCGGACATTTTTTACAAATATCCGCGGCCTAAAAGGGGCTGACGGACACCCGATTTGGACGGCCTCCGCCAGCGAAGAAAAGCCGCAGTTTTATTTGGGCGGTTTTCCTGTTGCATTTAATAGCGCGCTTCCTGCCTATGATGATGCGGATATTGGCGATGCATTTATGGTGGTGGGTGATTTTAAGGCCATGCTGCTTAATTTCCCACAGGGCATGGCGCCCAATCTGGTGCGGGATGAAATCACACGAAAAAAGGAAAATATTGTTGAATATTTGAGCGAAATATATGTGGGCGGAAATATCACGAGGCCGGGCAGTTTTGCTGTTATTCAAAAAGGCGATGCGGCGGTTGGTGCTGTTGGCGATATCGGCGGATTTAGCGCGGGTATTGAATTTGGAGAATTGCAGGCCGAGCTTGCCGAGGCAAAGAAAAAAATAGAAGCCTTTGAAAAGGAGGCCACCAAAGCGGCAAAAGCCGCAAAAGTCCCAAAGGCGGATGAATAGCCATGTTGCTTGAACAGGCTCGCGATATATTGAGAATCTCGAATAAATATTTTGATGATGAAATCCAAGGATTGATTGATGCCTGCGAGGATGATTTACGCCTTGTGGGCATCAATCAAATCAGGCATGACGACCCGCTGATAAAGCGCGCCATTTTTACATACGTAAAAGCGCATTTCGGGTATGAAGACCCAAACAATAGATTTTTGCGGGATTATACCATGCAAAAATTATCTTTGCGGGATTCGGCGCAATACCGCGCAAAAAAATAGTGGCAGGGGGGGAATTAGATTGAAGCCATTTAACCTAGGCAATTTAAGGCATAAAATAACAATCCTAACCCCGCCGCCGGCGAATATGGATAGCGATTTCGGAGAGCCATCTGATAATTGGTGTACCCTGGCCACGGTTTATGCCTCAAAAGTGCCTTTGCTAGGCCGCGAGCTGTATCAGGCCATGACGGCGGATAATCTGGTGCGGGTAAAATTTATCATGCGCTATATGTCCGGCATTGATGAAACCATGCGGATAGAGCACGAGGGAAAACTATATGCCATAGTATCCGCCCAAGATGTGTATTCCGCCGGGGTGGAGATGGTTTGTTATTGCAAAGAAATCCAAAAAAGATAAATCGGGGGCGGTGAAAATATGGCGAAAATTGAAATTGTCGGGATGAAGGAGCTTGAGCGCAGTTTTAGGCGGATTGGCGATGTGCCGCAAAAATATGTGACAGGAGCGGCGAAAAAGGCCATGAATACAACGCTTAAACTGGCGCGCAAAGAAGCCCCCGAGCAATCGGGCGACCTCCGCCGAGGCATTATTAAAATCGGTGAGCGTTCGCGAAGAAAAGGTCGAAAGGTTTTTCGCCTTGTTTTCGACAAAAAGAAAGATGAAATTTTCCAAACCAAAAACGCCGCCGGTGAGATTGTCGGATATTATCCTGTATCACAGGAGTATGGATTTTTTGCTCGCGATGGTACATATATCCCCGGCTTTAAATTTGGGCTGGATGCAATACAGGCCACTAGCGGACAAATCGAAAAAATCGTAGTTGCCGACCTAGGCCGGCGCATTGATAAACAAATCAAAGCAGGGGGGCTGAAATAGATAGAAAAAGCTTTGCGATACGAGCTAAATCAGATTTTGCCGGGTATTCGCATATTCCCGACAAATGCCCCAAAAGACGTTAAAGGAAATTTCATAATTTACTATCGCAAATCCACAGAATGGCAAAAAGACCTAAGCGGATTTGTTAAAAACCAGAGCATCAATTATATTATCAATGTGATGGGCGAGAGTTATGAGGAAATGTATAATATGCGCGAGGCTGTTGAGGGATTGCTGCGGGATATGATAAGTGCCTATATTGGCGAAAATGACGAAATTTTAGTTAATGATGTTGAGTTAAATAATATCGGCGAAATACACGAATTCCATTTGGGGCTTTATCGTGGAATCGTTGATTTTGTAGTATTTATTTGAGAGGAGGCAATTTATGTCAAGAGCATCAAGAGCGGTGGGTACTCGCCTGAGGGTAGAGGCCACACCGCCATATTTTATTGCAGGGCTAACTAATGTCGACACGCCCGACCTTGCCCAAGAGGAGCTAGAGGATACTACTCTGGATAGCGATGGGGGATATCGGACATATGTGCCGGGATTTAAAGACCCCGGCTCTGCACCGCTAGAGGGGTTTTATTATGCAGAACCGGAATCCGGCCAGCGCAATTTGTACGATTTATACGAAAGCGGCGAGGCTATCGATTTTGCGACTATTTTCCCAGACCATTTGCAAACGGTTTGGAAATACAGCGGATTTATTTCTGCATTTAAAATCGGGGGTATGGAGGTGGATGGGCTTATTCCATTTACGGCCACGGTGCGAATATCCGGAAAACCCCAGCTTTTGCAGGGTGCAGATGCTGCCCCATATTACATAGGCGGCACAAGCGGCACGATTGCCGCATTAGCCGCAAAAACCCCACCAAGAAAGGATGACTAATATGCTAGGAACACCAATTATGCTGGACAAAGAATATAATTTGCGCTTTGGAATGGAGACCCTTTCCGTCATCAAAAACAAACACCGAATCGATATCAATAGGGTTTTGGATGAGGGTTTCGATGTGGATAAATTTGTCACAATAATGCGAGCCGGAATGGGCGAGGATGGTAAGCAGCACACCAATGAATCCTTGATGAAACTAATCGACCAGCATATGCGCGTTAAGGATTTTTTGAAAATCATGAAAGATGCCCTTGAAAATGATTTGGGTGTTGGGGATGATGATGGGGATTCGCCGGATGGCGGCGAAGCTGATGGCGAGGCAAAAAACGAATAGGGGGCGAGTCTTGTTTTATTGAGGATTCAATGAAACTCGCCGCCCTTGTTGGTATTAGTATATCTGATTTTTGGAAAATGACATATAAAGAAATCCGTATTTATGCAAAGGCATATAGGGAGCGGACAAAATACGAGAGCGAACAATCGCGGAAAATGGCGGTTTTGACGGCGTATTTGACTAGCCGGCTGGTTTGGCAAAAGCGGGTAGATTTGCAAAAGCTGTTGGGCGAGGATGCTGCAAAATCCAAAAAGGCTATGACTGATAAGGAAATGCTGGCGGCTGTTATTGCGCGGCATAAGGCTATTGAGCAAAAGGGGTGAGGGCATGGCGCGAAGAAAAGAATACAACTTTATTGCGCGAGGTGGGGCGGATTTTTCGGGCATAAACAAAGAGGTGCGAAAATTATTAAAGAGCCTACGCGGCTTTGGCAATAGCATAAAATCCGCCTTGCGCCCCCTTTCGCTGGTGCAAAGGACTGTGGCAAAAGCAGTAAAGCCTTTTGTCGCTGTTGGTCGGGCTATTGGGCGCATGGGCGGCGCGCTTAGGCGCGTTTTGCCGGGGATTCGCATTTTTAATCGCGAAACTGGCCGCGCATCTGCAAATATGGGCATGTTTTCCCGGGGGATAGTGCGTTTGGCGGCGGGGATTTTTGTTTTTAATAATGTCCGCAAAGCTATGCAGAGCATGATAAATACGACACGCGCCCTGCTCCGCCAGCATGATGAATGGAATACCAGCATGAACGCCGTCCGAGTAAATCTCTGGACGGCGTTTGCGCCAATATGGGAGGCGATTACTCCGGCTTTGCTGGCTTTTGGGAATATATTAGCGCGGGTGACACAGACCCTGGCCACATTCGTTTCCATTTTAGCAGGCACTACATTCGAGGCCGCGCGAGATGCGGGGGAGGCTCTGTATGGACAGGCAAAGGCATATGAGGCGGTAGGGTCGGCGGCTAATGCCGCTCGCCGCCAGCTTTTTGGGTTTGACCAAATCAATCAGGTTGCCGATAATTCCGGAGATTCCGGCATTGATGCGGGGCTAAATTTCGGGGCTGTTGCCTCGCCTGATAAAGGGCTTGTAGGCTGGCTGGGCGAGCTTGCTAAAAATTTGCGCTCATTAGAGCCGGATTTGAAATATTTTCATAATCTGGGCTATAATCTGGCGGCGGCTATCGGGCGCGGCCTCGGCAATATTCCATGGAATGGAATTCAAAACCGGGTTGCTACATGGGCAAAAGAATTGGCTAGCTTTTTAAATGGGATAGTGGCAAATGATAGCTTTTGGACAGGATTGGGCAGCACCCTGTTAGGCGGAATCAGAACCATGCTAACAGGCGCGAATAATTTTATGCGCCAGTTTCAATTTTACGATTTTGGCATACGCATCGCCGAAATTTTCACCCGCCTAATCGGAATTTTGCCCGAACTGGGCGAAACGCTGGGGATATATATCAATTCGATTTTTAGCGCGATATCCGGATTTATCCGCAATGTGGATTGGCAGGAGGCCGGCGCAGCTTTATCCGAGGGCATTGGCAATTTTATTGGCAAAGTCGATTGGGGGGCGGTAGGCGAAACTATTGCCGATGGGCTAAATGCGGCGATTCGCGGCCTATATGGATTTGTAAGCACATTTAATTGGAGTGGTCTAGGGACGGCCATGGCCGCCTCGGTAAACCGATTTTTTGATACATTTGATTGGCCGGGCACAGCGCGGGCTATTTTCGGAACACTCCGCGGCGCATTAGAAACAATATACACATTTTTAAGCGAGGTCGAATGGCGCAATATCGGATATGGAATCAGGGATTTCCTAATAGAAGTCGAATGGCGCGAATTATTTGAGGATGTAGTGCGGGTGATGGGCGCGGCCTTTGGCGCATTGAGCGATATTTTAGAGGGTGCTTTTGGCATTACATTAAAAGATGCTTTAATTCGCGCCTTTGCCGTGGTATTCACGCTAAAATTTTTGAAAAAACTATTTTTGAAAATAGCACTACCAGCCATCTTTGGCGGAATAAAGGCTCTAGACGCAAAGTTATTGGTTTGGACTAATGTGGCATCGGGCAAATTGATAGTTGCCGCGATAAATGCAGCATTTACAATCAAATTTTTTAAAAAGTTGTTTATTGCCAAGGGGTTGCCAGTTATCATTGGTGGCCTAAAGGCCTTGGGGGCAAAACTGCTGGGCTGGCTTAAAGTAGGATTGGGTAAACTGGTAGGCACTGCGATAAAAGCAGCATTTACAATCAAATTCTTTACAAAGATGTTTATTGTCAAGACGTTGCCAGCTATCCTAGGAGGCCTAAAGGTTTTGGGGGTAAAGCTATTAGGCTGGCTCAAAACGGCATTAGGGAAATTGCTGGGCGGCGCGTTAAAGAAAATACTAAAGCTATTGGGCGGATGGAAAATAGCTTTGGGGGTTTTGGTGTTTGGCATTTTCGAAAGGCTATGGTCGTATGTGCGTAATTTCTTTGACAATATGCTGGGCGGCATACCGATAATCGGGGATATATGGAATGCGATTGCGGGCAAAATCGATACTGCTGTCGGGGTGATTCGGGGTGTTATTGATGGAATCATGCAGGTATTTAGGGGATTGATTGATTTTATCGCCGGGGTGTTTAGCGGGGATTGGGAGCGCGCATGGGATGGGCTTGTTAATATTTTCGCTGGGATTTTTAATGGGATTACATCCATTGTTGCAGGAGTTTTTAATTTGGTAATCGGCGGGATAAATTCCGGGATTCGGGGTGCTGTTGCTGCTATAAATCTGCTTATCCGGGGGGTAAATCTTGTCCCCGGTGTTAATATTAACCTGATTGAGCCGCCGCAAATTCCTAAGATTGATATACCGCGATTGGCCAGCGGGGCGGTTATCCCGCCGAATAGTGAGTTTTTGGCTATTTTGGGCGACCAGCGGCGAGGGACAAATATCGAAGCACCGCTATCCACAATCGAGGCGGCGGTGTCAAATGTTGTAGGCAATATGCGAATTGACCCCGGGGATATTGCCGCGATTGTAAATGGCATAAATCAATCTATGGCGCAAATGAATTCCGGCAGCGGCCAAAATAATTCCCAGGGGCGGGATGTTGTTTTGGAACTAAATGGCTATGAGCTGGCGCGGATGATGCTAAATGGGGATTTTCAAGGTGCGGCGGATAGGATAGGGCTTAGGTTAATGCCGGTTTAGGGGGATATGAAATGATGAGATTTTCATATGCGGGGGTGGATTTGCCCAGACCAAAGCCCGATGGGATGCGGCTGGAACTGCAGGATATCGACAAAGCCGAGCGCAATGCCAATGGGGATATGATAATTGAGCTAGTGGCGCAAAAATGGGTTTTGGCGGTAAATTGGGGATTGCTAACAGCAAGCCAAGCCCAGCTAATCGCCGCCACCCTCGCCGCAAATCGCACGGGAATGCTGGAATACTATGATATCGCCCAAGGAGGCTATATTTCGCGGCGGGTTTATCATGGCGCGGGGTCGGGCGTTACATATTACCGCTATGATGATAATTTGGAATTGCAAATGTATCAGTCGTATAGTGTTAATTTTATTGAAATGTAAATTTCTTGACTTTTTTCGCCCGGGATGGTATTATTATATCATGGAGGTGAGGATGTGGCGAGCATAAAAAAGGTTGTCGATAAAATGAAAAGGCAGCCTAATGGTATTCGATTTGATGAAGTGGATAGGGTTTTGCGACATTATGGATATCACACATGCCGCAAAAGGGGGTCGCATATGAATTTTATTAATGATAGCGGCGATGTGATTACCATCGCAAAACGCACCCCGACTATTAAATCCGCCTATGTTAATTCGATTATCGAAAGGCTTGGACTATAGCCTTTTGGTTTTATTGTTTGCCCAAAATTATGACAAAAACTGTGGAATATTATATGAGTTTGCCATACACCTTTATTATTCAGCCTTATGCTGATGAGGGCAGCCTATATTATGTCGGCCGGGTTTTGGAATTGGATGGGTGTATGACCGATGGGGAAACGCGCGAGGAATGTCTGAAAAATATTGCAGAAGCCATGGAGGGCTGGATTGAAACGAAGCTGGAATTTGGGTTTGATGTTCCAGAGCCGAATATATTGCAAACACTGAGCCGCTAAATGCGGCTTTTTTATTTGGGAGGCGGGAATATGCGAGAGGATTTTCAAAATGCAATCTATCAAGACACCCGCCGCACTGCTGCCGAAATCGTTTATCAGCTGACCGCGCCTGATAGCAAAGAGGGCGGGGGCATGGAATTTCCGGATGAATCGGAGCTATCGCGCAGCTGGCAGATGATGAATGAGGAGCGAAATCAACCTGCGCCTGTTGGCACGCTAGAGCCCGAGTATTGGAGCTTGGAGGGGCGATTTATGATTGCGCCCGAGGCGGGGGCAGATGATGGGCTGGAGATAGGGTATTGGTCGGCGGCCATGAGTGATGAGGCGGGATATTTTGCCGCGCCGCAGGTTATCCGCCGGGATTTTGCTTTTGCCCAATCATTTAATGCTTTGACAATAACTTTTGATATAGAATCACAAAATTTTGCTATGGATTTTGATACGGAATTTTATGATGGATTTGATAATTTGGTTTATTTTGAGCAGGCGCGGGGCAATGATTCGCCTGTTTATGCTACATCAGCCGCGGGGGTAAATATCGCATATTGCATTATGCGGTTTTTTAGGACGAATAATCCATATCGCTTTTTGCGCATTATCGAGATTGATTTTGGAATCACTTTGAGATTTACCGGTGATGAAATATTTAGCGTTGATTTGGTTCGAGAGGGGAACTATTCGGGGCAGGGTTTTATTTATCCCGAGCTTAGAATATCCATCGCCAATCGCGGCGGCTATAATCTGCTCGATTCAAATAGCTATGCCAATTATTTTTTGCAAAGACAACGGTTTACATACCGCCATGGGCTAGTGATGCCAAATGGTATGATAGATTGGATAGATTGCGGCACATATTTTTTGCATGATTGGCGGGTATCTGATGAGCGCGTGGAATTTACCGCCCGCGGCCGCACAGCGAGGCTATCCGCCGGAATATATCGCGATAGCACCTTTAATCTTTTTGACATTCAACAACTAGCCAGAAAAATATTTGCACAAACAGACATCGACCAACTAAACCTAGCCCCGCAAATACCGGGGTTTTTCGGCAATATAAATCATCGCCAGGCCATGGCTATGCTAATCGAGTTTACATCATGCCTAACCTTTGAAACCAGAGATAACCGAATCAGATTTGTTGACATAATCCGCGATGACGCCTTTGTTTTAAACACCCTACCACCACACCAGCGCAAAATATACCGCTGGATAGATGACAATAGCTGGGACGACAATTTAAACTGGATTGACAATGGGGGGTAACATGAATATTCAACAATTCGAAAATCACGAAAGCGGAGCATCCGTACGCCAAAAGATTTTAGGCAATTTTGACGCGCTGGCCGCCAAAGCGGATGAGTTTGATATTTCATTAGGAGTTCAGGCGCAGGAACTGAAAGATTTTGCAGCTCGCCGCGATAACCCAAATCAGGTAACAGCCGAACAAACAAAAGCAGTCCCCGAATCATCCCGAAATCAGCCAAATGGCTTTGTCGGACTGGATGCACTCGGAAGAATTATGGAGCTTCTCGCAGTAGTTGCAAGACATTTAAGCGTAACAGAATCGGCAAATATTGACGGTTGGCTCAATGTCACAGGCGGCATACAATCTGAAAGCAGAATGCTCATTGGTGGGCTAGAAACTACGGATGAGTTTGAGGGTGATGGTAACGCGGTATTTAAAAAGGATGTCACAGTACATGAGGCATTAAATGCATTAGGCGATATAATTGCAAGCGGAAGGACTATTGTCCAAGAGCCACATCATCCAGATGATGCCGCTCGTCTATACGACCTCCAAGAAATAGAAGCTCGCATAAATGCCAAAATCGCTGCGATTCTTAAAGATTTATCATGGCAGGGGTCGTATGATGCCGCCAATAATATCCCGGCTTTGCCAAATATCCCCACAATGGCAAGACAATACTGGATTGTCAAGGCCGCGGGGACATTTGCTCCATTGAATATTACTTTGAATGTACAAGATATTTTGGTTGCAACAAATGATTTGCAATGGGATGTAATCCCCGCCAGCGCGGCTGACGCGGCTTTATTGGCGCATATCAATTCATTGACAGCACATACACCCCAAGCGGTTGGCGCAGCCCCTGCCCGCCCAGTTGTAACCCAACCACAAGCTGAGGCGGGTACACTGAACACAGTCGTTGACTGGACGCCGGAACTACAGAGGGCGGCGGTTTTAAGCAATGCCAATATGCCAGATGGCACGCTTTTACCCGCGGGAAGCAGGCGCAATTTTCCTACGCGCTTTTTACCGGGTGCTGCGGTAAATATCAACTCCATCCTCATCGATGGGTTTTATCAATTTACCGAAACTGTTGCCTCCGGTGATATGCCACCGGGCGTTTCATACTTTGACATATCATCATTGCTGGTTATGGGAGGATGGTCAGCAACTATTTATTCACCTATGACGCGCTCTCGTAATGTCCGCCAAATACTCTTTGCCGCTGATAACGGAATGTTTTCAAGACACGGAATCTTTGGAGATTCAGGAATAACTTGGACACCTTGGCAAACAGTAGCCACCCTAGACGATATCCCGGATGTTGCCAATTTAATTTCCCAAATAACCGCTGAATCTATTGGAGCAGTCCCTGAATCCTCACGCAATCAGCCGAATGGGTTTGTTGGGATTCAAGCAAATGGTGATGTTAATGTAGCTAGAAATATTAGCGCAGAGGAAATAAATACACGCGAAGGTATTTTTGTTAGAGGGGATAGTGCCTTTAATTCTGATGTCGAGGTTGGCGGAAATGTTCGCTTAATGATGAGGGCAACTGACCCATCCCATGCAACAAGCTTGCTTGATTTAACCACAGCCATCGCAGAAGTAGTAGCAGCAAAACACAACAAGGATATATGGGATGCCGACACTAACACGCCGACTTTGCCCCCAGTGCCTGTAGTTCCCGATATGGACGATTCATATTGGATTGTGACAGTGCCCGGGACGCAATTTGGAATGACGTTTGAAATCGGTGATTGGTTGCTGTCTATCAATGGCGCATGGAAGAAAATCCCTGTCGCCACCGCATTGCGCAATATAATCAATATGCATATCAATGCCACATCAGGCGCGCATACACCCCAAGCGGTAGGCGCAGCCCCCGCAAATGTAACCCTAGCAGATAACGCTGGCGCAAACATATTGCCCCCAACAACCAGCACAGCCATTGGGGATATATTGCAAACAGTGCGAAATGGATTGCGCTGGCTTTTCGAGCGGTTTAATACGTTGGGACACGCCCTCCGCGCCGTGACGGCGGATACTCTTACCACAGCGCGAAATATCAACAGTGTGCCGTTTGATGGCTCGAAAGATATCACAATTCCTGTAGGTGATGCAAATCTTGCCCTTATTTCTCAGACTGATGCGGAAGCGGGTACTCAGGAAACTCCAGCCGGATGGTCATCATTGCGGGTGCGTCAAGCCGCCTCAGCCGCTGCGGGGGCATATCGGTTTATAATCCGTATTTCTTTTGATTCATCCATGACAGGGCGGGAATTCGTGGTGTCATCCGCAGATTTTACCTATACTGGCATAGTACCGCCCTCGCTTGTTATGGAAGTATCTGTACCCATTGGCGGAGTTACATATATGGTGTGGGTGGATAACTACCGCCGCGCCGTTAATGTTGGCACACATTTTGGGATATATACAATCCGCATTGATGCAATCGAATTTGATTTGCACAACCTCACATGGGCGCAAATTGCAGGTATTATAAATGCCGGGAATGCGCAGGACTATTGGAGCATCGGGGATGAAAAAGATATTCAGCTAATAGGGCCACTTGCTGGCGAAGTGCTAACTTTGCAAATTTATGGATTCGACCATGATGATTTAGCTGATGGAAGTGGCAAAGCACCAATAAGTTTTGGGTTAGCACGTTTGATGGCCGATTTAGGGCGCATGAACCCTACCAACACCACTGCTGGAGGGTTTATTAACACCGAAATGTATGGCTGGATGTTGGGGGTACTTTGGGAGTCCCTACCGCTCGATTTGCGCAGCATTATAAAATCGGTAAATAAAGCGTTTGCAATGAGCAGCGCCGCGCCATTTGTTAATATTGCCCCAATGGATATTTTTCTTTTTGCGCCAATTGAGCTTGGAGTTTCAGGGACAGAGCCAATGCTTCAGTTTGATGGAGAACCTTACTCAATTTTCACTGATAATCAAAGTCGAATCCGAAGATTGCCAAATGGGGTCGCACGTGAATGGTGGTTACGCTCAATAGCTCCGAGTTTTCCCACTGTACGCTTTATGACAATTCTTGGTAGTGGAGTTGCTGGTGGCTCTGGCGCGGCTGCTAACACAACTACTTCAAATGGCATAAATTTCGGATTTTGCATCTAATTTAGGAGGTGGTTTTGTGCACTATGCAAACATACCAAACATTGGCATAATACCAATCGGAGAACGCCCCACATGGGTTAAATCCCAGCAAAACGGAATAATGATTTTATGCCCCGAGCCTGATGGCCAGGGCGTTGTAATAAACGGAGAAACATATCACATCAAAGGGCGCAAACCCTTCTCCATTGGCGATTATCCCACGGTTAGCCTATTTTGGCAAGACGATATAAAAGCCATCAATGCCGCAATAGACAACAATCCAAAAATCTTATTAGGTGTCGTCGCCCTATGCCAAATTATGCTGGCAAAGCTTGCCCCCGAAATATCTGATGAGGATATAATCCGCATGGCGGGGTTAATCCCGCAATGGCAGCCGGGAGAATTTAATCAAGGAGATGTATGCCGAATATCCGAGCAAATATGGCGGGCAAAGAAATCCCATATGAGCATGTCGGCGGATGAGGCAGTCCCCGGCGGGGATGATAGTGGGGATTATTGGGATGGAATTGATATTATTTTGCCAGAGAGGCCGGGCAAATTAGGATATGCGGAGGGTGGCGAATGAGTCAAGATAGTTTGGGATATGAAAAGCTATTTAAAAATCCTGCGCCGCGGATAAAGCCGCCATATAATGCTATTTTGCTGATGGAATATACTCCCTCATCTGAATATGGGCAGATATCGCGTACGAGCCATTTGCCCGGGGATATCGCGGTTGTTTTTAGTCGGCCTACCAAAGGCGAGCCGACATATGAGCTAACGCCGGGGTATGCCTTGATTGAGCCTATATGGCAAACCATGGGATTGTCCGCCAAAATTGTATCAACGCCAATTATGGGGGCGACCCCGCCGCTTAGAGCCGAGCTTGTAATCCGCGGGGAGAGCATTGTATTAACTGGTTTGGAAAATATCTATCATGCCCCATGGCATTCCGGGCGGGAAGCCACTTTACCATACCCGGTAAATTTGCCGTTTTTTATTACGACTACACAGGGATATGAGAATATGCGGGCGTGGTTTTTAGCCAGAAAATTTAAGCTACTGCAATTGCAAATAGAGCTAAATGCGCCATGGCGCGGCAATCCCGAGCGAGAGGTCGCTGATTTGATTGAAATGCAATTTGATAAATCAGGGCGCGCGCAATTGATGGATATTGTATCGACAGAAATGCATTTTCGCGGCGGAGGATTGCGGGGGTATATAAAAGCAATCGGGGAAAATCCCATGCGCCAAGGATTATGAATTTTGAGGCTTTGGATTTAACTTGACATTATAAGCAATATTGCGTATAATAAATTCATACAGAAAGTAGGTGGATTTGGTGTATTATGTGTATTCGGCGGTTTTTATGCCCAGAGATGATGGTGGATATATTGCCAAAGTGCCTGATGTGCCCGGATGCGTATCTGGCGGCAGGGATTTGATTGAATCTATGAAAATGATAAAGGATGCCTTGTGCGGCTGTTTATGCGTTTTGGAAGATGAGGGCGAAACCCCATTAAGCCCAACGCCGCCAAATAATTTCAATCTAAATCCGGGCGAATTTGCCGCCATAATCGATGCAGATACAGGAAAATACCGCGCGCAATATGATAGCCCCGCTATTCACAAAGAGCTGCAAGCCGCAGAATGATACTAAATCAATTATAAATGACAACACCGCCGAAAGGCGGTTTTTTATTTGTCGAAAACAGAGGAGCGTGATTATGCTGTCATCGGATTATCTGGATTTAATTTGGGATGCCATCCGCCGGGAGGATGCCCCAAATACTTTTTTGACAATCGAAATTATTCGCCGCATTTTCAATTATCAACGGCAAATGCGGGAGTTTATCCTAGAGCGGTTGGATAGGAATACATTTTTAGATTTGCCCGATATTTCGGCGGGCGAGCGCATCATACCATTTGCCCGATTGTTTAATGCAATCGAAAATAATCTGCGCCTGCTGGTGGCCGCGGATATCACCCCCATGATGGAATTTACAAAAATATGGCGGGGCGGATTATCAGATATAAAATTTTTGGATTATACCGATGTAAACCGCTGGTTTCGTACTTTACAATTGCTCCGGGATTATATTATGACGCTAACGCGGCGGCATTTTGTCGCCGGCACATTTAGAACCGGCTCAAACCGCTATCATCAAATGATTGGAATAGGGAGGATATAGCCATGGCCGATTTAAGACACGCCCGCCCGGTTTTTCAAAACGAAATACTGAGTCCTTTAAATGGAACAACTATCGCGCAATTTGATATAAATAACCCTAGTCTACCCATATTAAATCAGATTTTACAATATGGCGATAATCTAAATGCCGGAAAAATGAATAATCTGATTTTTTTGGAAAACATCATCGCATGGGGCGGGGCGAAATTTCGGATAGATGCCACAAATCGCCGAAATATCACAACGACCGTATTTAGCATAGGCGAGGATGGCAGCGAGATTGTTCATTTAACAAACCAAGTGCGGGAAATCACCCCGGGAAATTGGGAATGTATTGAGCGGATTTTTGATACTGTGCTAAACGAATCCAGCGGCGAGACGCACCATATACAGGTGCAGGAACGCAGGGCAAATATGCAGATAAACGGCCGCATTTTAGAGGGCGAAATTTTAATGGAATAGGGGGGGATGAATATGCTCGGAGTTTTAGCGCCATTGGCGCAAAGGCTTGGCGCAGGCGGGGCGGTTTTTATTGGGCAAACCACCGGCACAAATAATTATACCGCGCAAAGCCCGGAAATAGTCGAATATGAGGAGGGGCAGGAGCTAATAATCCTCTTTGGCAATACAAACACCCAAGCCGCCACCATAAATATCAATGGCCTCGGCGTGAGGGATATCACAACGGCCGACAATTCCGCTTTATTGCCGGGTGCTATCATAGGCGGCGGAGTGAGGCATATGGTTCTTGTCGGTAATACATTCCGCCTTTTGGCAGAAACGGGCCCGCGCATTAGGCAAATAGCCCAGGGCATTTTTCAAGGCAACTTGCCCGTAATAACATTTGCAATACCGACCTTGGTTAATACAAACAATACTCTAGCTTGGGTTGTTGGTGAGTCTTCTGGACCAACGCCGACAGGGGTTGCATTCAACCCGGTTGTTTTAGATGGACTCACAAACACAACGATGACAGCCAGAAGCACATCGGGCAGTGTAGACTCAATATTTGGTAACTGGTATTTAATTGAATTTTGGTAAAAATTTTGCTTGTATATGAGGAGGTTTAAAATGAATAAAACCCAAATGGTTAAAATGCTAACCGCCACATCAGAGAGCGTAAAGTCTGCTCATAAGCGGATTGATAAAGCAGACAGGCTACGCTAGGTGTATTAGTAAATTGGCGGTGAATGTGGGTACGCTTTCCGCGGAGGTAAAGGGGTTGGCGTCAGAAACGGCGGGGGTTAGAGAGGGGCTGAAAACCCAAGGCGAGCGCATTGGGGCTTTGGAAAATGCCCCCGGCGAAAAATGGAAATCTTTGATGGGGTCGGTTGTTTGCGCTTTGGTTTCTTTGGGCGTTGGGGCGATATTTGGAAATATGTTTTTGTGAGGGGGATAATATGCAAAATAATATTCATATAAATTTTGCTGTCAGAGATTTGTCAATTAGGCTTATTGACAATATACATATCCCAGCGGGCAATCGCAATTTTATCCGCGCCAGATTTGAAATGTCGGCATCATGGGACGGGCTGGATGGGATTGCTATTTTTGCGCGGGATGATATCGGGGTTTTGCATATGCCGCTAGAAAATCGAGCCTGCGCCATTCCGAACGAGCTAATGGCCGAGCCCGGCCGCATTGATGTTTCGATTTTTGCAGGCGACCGGCGAACAGTAAATGCGGCGCAAATCAGAATCATAGAAAGCGGATATCGAAATGAAAATCCGCCAAAACCCATTGAACCGCCAGCACCGCCCGGCGGGGGTGATATTAGCCAGATATTTCGGGATATTCTTGCCTTGCAATCCGAGGTCGCGGCTTTGCAATCTGTTGATGGAAATTTATTGCAACTAATCAGCGATTTGCAATATCAAATCGACAATCCGGCGGATGTCGATTTTAGCAGCATCATGGCCGATATTTTGGCTTTGCAATCCGGCCTTTCGGATTTAAAGGGCGTTGTCGACACCGCCATATCTGATTTTGCTGATTTGCAATTTAAAGTCACAGCCCTGGCCGAGCTTATCGGGGATGGATATGACATTGATTTATCGGGAATTCTCTCCGATATCCGCGCCCTGCAAAATGATTTATCTGCCGCCGAGAATAATCTCTCCGCCGAAATAGCAAACCGCGAACAGGCCATTTCGGATAAACAAGCCCAGATTGATAATCTCAATACCGCTTTGGGCAATGGACTAACCATGCTAAACAATGCCATTATCGAAACCAACCGTATAGTAGGCGGCGGGGTGACGCGCACAGCGCAGGGGGTAATCCTGAACTCTATACCCTTGAAGATTACCGAGGTAGCAATTTCCGCCTTCCCGGTGCTAAACCCGCCAATTGAATTCATCCAAGGCGCGACTTTGATTAATGGCGATAATGACAGCGGCACTTGGGGGGTTTATATTGGGCACAAGGATGCGGATACGATTTACGTGCAGACCAAAACCACAGCCGGCGGCAATTTAGGCCTAGCGCGGACAGCCTATTTCAACGACCAAATCCAAATAACTAACGGAATGGCGGCATTTATCACCGACACAGGCATAATGCTAAAAGACGGCGCGAATTATGAGGTATGGGTCAGCGCGCTAGAGGGCAATAGCGGCGCATCCGTTAGCTCCGGCAATGGCATCACCCTATATATGTTTGATGGCAATGCCTATACGCCTTTTGGCCAGCTGCCTAATTCAAACGCGATACTAAATGCCGAATGGCGTTTCCGCTGGCAAATGCACCCGAATATTGCCCAGCCGGGTTTTAATAATGTCAATGCATTTCCTCGCCATGGCGGCGGGGTGATTATTGATATGGTTTACACCAGCTCCGCAAATATCGGCGTGGATTATGCAGGATTAGCCCGAACCACAGCACAAGCCACCGCCGCAATACAACGGATATCCCTACCCGATGCGGCAAAGCCCACTCTGGCATTTGGTGTGGCGAATACACCATCTGCCAATATTCGGTTTATGGTGAAAATAATCGAGCAGCAGTCGGCATTTCCGACTAATTGATTGAGGAGGAGAAAAGATGAGCAAAAAAATATTCATAGACCCAGGCCACGGCGGCCGCGACCCGGGGGCTGTCGCCAATAGTTTGCGAGAATCTGAAATAGTTTTGGATGTGGCTCGCGAGTTAGATTTGATTTTGAAATCAGAGGGGCTGGATGTGCGGTTGTCCCGCAATTGCGATTTGGGGGCTAACGAGCGGCTGGGTATTGACGACCGCTGGCGGGCGGCCAATGCATGGGGTGCGGATTATTATATTAGCATCCATGCTAATGCCGGGGGCGGCACTGGGGCAGAAACATTTTTCGCCGCGAGTAAACCGGATGATTTAGCCTTTGCCCGGACTGTCAATGATACATATGCCGCCGCTATGGAATTACGCAATCGCAGGGTCGCGCCGGATACCCAGACGCATGTTGGGTCGCTGGGTGTATTGAGATTTAGCCGCATGCCAGCGATTTTGGTCGAGCTGGGCTTTGTGGATGCTCCCATGGGCGCGCCGGATGTGGATATTTTGCGAAATCGGCGGCGGGATATGGCGCAGGCTTTGGCGGATGGGATTATCAGACATTTGGGGATAGAGCAGATATTTGCCAAAGAATCAAATGATGCTAATCGCCAATTCGCCAGAGAGCAAACCATCAGATTCAACATTGACGGCATACCCATAGATATCGACGGCTATATCGAAAATGGCACAACCTATGCCCGAGCGCGGCAATTGCTAGAGGCTTTGGGTTATGATGTGGGATGGGATGCTGATGCGGCGGCGGTTTTGGTTAATCGCAAAGCTCCTATCGGCGTCACCGAGGAGGAATTGCATTATTTGCAACAGATTGTCCATGATGAGGCGCGGGGAGAGGGGCTAGAAGGGCAAATATTAGTGGCTAATGTTGTCTTAAACCGTGTAAACAACCCTCAATTTCCAAATGAGATTATTGAGGTTATAAAAGAAAATCGCCTAAATTCAGAGGGCAAACAGCAATTTCAATTTACCCCGGCCAGCCGCCCGACCTTTGGGAGTGCTATAGTCAACGCAAATACCATAAAAGCCGTATGCATTGCACTTTCCGGGCGCGACTATTCACAGGGCGCGTTGTTTTTCGACAGCGCGCATACGGAAAACCCGCCGCGGCAAAGCTGGGCGGCGCAAAATCGGAATATGGTTTTTGAGCATGGGCGGCATCGGTTTTATGTGTAGGTAGCCCATAAAATAAACCCTCCCTTATTGCCAAATGGCTTTCCGACGGATATGCAGGCGCAATTTACTGCGCTGGCCAGCATTTCGGAGGGGGTTTCGGTTATTAGCGAGCAAGTTTTTGAGAGTCGCGGCGGGCATATTGTCGATCTGCGCAAAATGGGCGCGGATATTGATATTTCGGGGGATAATCGGGTTTTCACCATTCGCGGAGTCGAGCGATTGCACGGCGCGAATGTCGCGGCGGCGGATTTGCGCGCAGGCGCGGCTTTGATTGTCGCCGGGCTGGCGGCCGCCGGGGAAACTATTGTGAGCAATGCAAAGCACATCCTGCGGGGATATGAGGATATCGCCCGGGATTTGGGGCAGCTGGGTGCGGATATTCGGCTAGTTGCGCCGCCCGCGTAAAAGAATCATGCGCAATAGCTGTAGCAGCGCCATGGCGGTGGCGGCAACATAGGTCATCGCCGCGGCGCCCAGCACTTTTTTGGCGGATGGCAGCTCGTCATCCTCGAGATATCGCCCATCCGCCAGCATTTCCATGGCGCGGCTAGATGCGTTAAACTCAACAGGCAATGTCACCATATGGAAAAAAACGGTAACAGCAAAAAAGATTATGCCCAAATCAATAAAAACCTCGGTAAATTCGCCCGCGCCGGCCATAAAAATCCCGATAAAAAACAGCGGCCACGCCAAAAAGGAAGTAATGCGAACCAAGGGAAAAATCCCCGTGCGAAAGGCCAGGGGCATATAACCCTGATTATGCTGGATTGCGTGGCCAGCCTCATGCGCCGCCACCGCCACCGCCGTAATGCTTGCGGTTTGAAAATTATGCGCCGAAAGGCGAATTGTGCGGCTTTTCGGGTCATAATGGTCGCCGCCGCCCTCGAGCATTTCGATAGGCACATCGCTGATTCCGGCGCGCTCGAGCATGGCCTGCGCCACCTGCGCCCCGGTGAAACCCCGCCGGGAAACAACCTGCGAAAACCGTCCCATATTCATGCTAACCCGCGCCTGAGCAAACAAAGCCAAAATCACCGCGGGAATCAAAACAAAAAACGTCGCATCAAACATAAGAAAAGGAAACATAATAACCTCCCCAAAATTTTCTCTACATATATTATAACGGAAAATTGTGTACAAAGTATGAAATATTAGATAAACGCATAAAAATTTTTTGCGGGGGGCAAAGAGGATTTGAAACCTTTCACCTCCCGGTTTGCTCCAGAGCCAGGGTCAGACGAGGAATGAGAAAAATAGAAATTATTCATCTTCGCTAAATTTTATTTCCCCGTGTTCTTGCTCATAACGTGCAATATGCAGTTTGCATAGATGCTCTAGCATATTGCTTAAACTTCGAGTTTCTTCTCTGGCAATGACCTTTATTTTCCTTAAATATTTTTCGTTCATGTGGAAGGTGAATGGCGCTTTATTCGTTGGCATACAATCTCTCCTTGTATTTTTATTTAACCGTTCAGCAACGGTCAAATATATCGTATTACGACAGAAGATATTTGTATATATCAACGGTTACATAACAGTTTAATATATTTATAATTACTGTTTAATATTTTTTGAGAAAATCGCTTGACAGACAATGCAATTTGTGGTAAAATCTAAAGTGTTAGTCAGTTTACAAGAAAATTGGAAATTATACAACAAATCATAAATTGTTGCAGATAAAGAATCAAATATGTATAGTGGAGGGAGGTGGAAAAGGGTGAAAAAACGTGGACATATCAATACGGTGGGAACACAATCATAGTGAAAAATACTTGGTTTGGTGGGTGCGAACTGATTGTTAATGGTCAGTTGCAAGACAAGAAAACCGGCGTTACTGATTCAGACGACCTTCGTGGCAAACTAAATAACGGCGAGGAAATAAAGGCATCACTTGGAGGCGCACTAACGGTTAAGTGTACTCTGTTTATTGATAACAAACTACAAACTCCTTTACCAAAGTAATGCAATTTCATGCAGGAGCGCAAATGCAAAATAATGGCGCATACCAAAACTGAAAGGGGATATTTTATGGGAAAATATTTTAAAGTGTTTTTAGTTTTTGTGTTCTTGTCGGCGTTCATACTTTCTTTGGTCGCTTGTGAACGTAACGACAATAATCTGCCCCGAAACATTAACCGGGCTTTAGTAGGAACTTGGGAACTTTCCGAAAGTAATATGTGGGGCGTATCAGACACAGTTACATTTCGGAGTGATGGTACTGGCACTATGGGTCTTAGCGCGGTAAGAGAAGAATTTACATGGTCTGTTGATGGTGATGAATTAATTATTGTTCAAGGCGGGGGATTGCTTACGGTAGCGTATACTATTACCATGCTAAATAATACTACGCTATCATACGAAGCGGATATTCCGGGGCTTGGATTTATACGTGTAACGTACATAAAACGATAATAGCGTATGAATAAACACCTATCGGCACTATAAACGATAGGTGTTTATTCATAAAAACCCAATTAGGTAGTGTTATGGGAAAATACAAATTGCCAAAAATTTACAAACTTCGATATGCCTTTTCATAAATACTTTAGCGAAATTCGTTATCACACTACAGATTACTCAAAGATAAATACAAGCAGAACAAAAAATGGAAAATTTTGGAAAAATTTTGTATATGAATCCTATTGCAATTGTCCTCCCTTTTTGTCACAATTAGGTAAGGGAGGTGTTATTTTGAAAAAATTCAAATATTTGGCAATTATTGTTTTACTAATATCGGTATTTGTATTTCCGATAGGGGCAAATGCCGATTTGGTGGCATTGCGGCTGTATTATTATCCGCCGGAATCGGATGCGCCCCTGCAATACATATCCATTATTGTGCCAAAAAATTTAAAAATAGAAAATCGGGCAAAAGTTATTTTTTCGCTGGTTTTTGATGATTTTGAACCCTCGCGGATGAACTATACACCGGCGAATGTGGAAATTTTATCAATTGGGTATTTGGCGGCGTACTCTCATTTGGTGATTGATGTATCGCCGCAGATTCGGGATTTTGGCGGCGGGCATTTTGAATATCGGCTGGTGGCGCGGCTTTTGCAAAACGCGCGGGGGTTGGGTGTTAGGCAATTCACAATGCTAATTGACGGCGAGGTTTTGCATTTGCCCGAAGGGTCGCTGTTGTTTTATGTGGATTTGTGTGAAACTACTTATTAAAATCCACAATCCGGTCAAAATATGGCTTGCTCGAATTTCGGTGGCTAACGCAAATAATGGCGCGCTCCGGATATTCGTTAAATATTTCACGCAAAATTTTGGCCTCCAACTCCTCATCCATATTGGAAAAAGCCTCGTCAATCAGCATGATTTCGGGATTTGCGGCAAGCATTTGCGATAGCCCCAACCGGGATTTTTCGCCGCCGCTCAGAATTTTGTTGTTCAAAATGGCCTCGCCTTTTGATTCCTGCTGCCCCTCTAGCGCGGCCAGTTTAATAAGATTCGCCAATTCTTTATCACTTTTATCAGTCCCCAGCAAAATATTTTCCCGCAAATCCAGCGTTAGCGCATTGGTATGCTGGAAAGTTATTCCAAAAATACGGCGCAGGGATGCCAAGCTGATTTTGCGCAAATCTATGCCGTTAATCAGCACATCCCCCTCATATTCCAAAAAGCCCAAAATAATATTGAAAACTGTGGATTTGCCAATGCCGCTTTCCCCGAAAAACATTATTTTTTCAGATTTGCTAATTTTAAAATCAGGAACGCTAATAGTCGCGCCGCCCTCAAAAGAAACCCTAACCCCCGCCGTTTCCAGACTTTCAAAGCCAGCGATATCGATTCCGCTTTCATCCTCGGGAATAGCCTCGTCAAATTCCTGCAATTTGGCCAAAAATGGCTTTGCCATTTTATACTCAATATACCCCCGATGAATATTGGACAAACCGCCCAAAAATAGCGGAATATTGATAAAAAGCACCATAACATTACCTGCGCTGGCCTCGAAATTTCCAGAAATTCCCATGGACACAAAAATTATCAAAAGCGGCGCAATCATCCGCACCAGCCCGGTTATGTTAGAAATATAACTTTCGATAACCGTTACTTTAACAACAATCTTTTTGATTTTGCGCAAAACCGCCGCCGAACGGCCAATGAAAAAATCATATGCCCCCTTGGCCTTTACATTCGCCACATTTTCGAGGGATTCCTGGGTGGCGGTAGCCAAATCGGCCACGGTGGCCACATAGGCATGCTGCTGGTCGGAAACCTTGTTGCCCAGCCCAACGGTCAGCAAAAAATAGACAGGCAAAGCCACAATCGAAAAAATCCCCGCCCATAAATCAAAACGAAAAACCACAATTCCATAAAACACAAAAATAACAATCCCCGAAATCATGCGAATCATCTGGCTAAAAAACCTGCCCGTAACCTGCGAAACCGTCCATAAATTTGAATAAAGCTCGGCGGTGGGGCGGTTTGTGAAAAAACTAATTTTCGCCCGTAGCAAAACAGCGATATAATGGCGGGTCAGCCTCGAAATAGTGCTATATTCATAATTCGTCAAAAGAAACGAATCCAAAATATTTTTCGCATAAACCAAGGCAAAAAGCCCCGCCATTAGCAAAAGCCGGGGAATGAATCCATCAAAATTTTGCACCATCAAATAATCATTGAAAATCAGGGCGAGCAAATCATTGGCAAAAAGCAACAAAAAGCCGCCGCCAATGGCAATCAAAATATAACAAATCAGGATTAGCTTTATTTTGCCACCTTTTGCAGATATTGCGATTTGGGTTTTCATGGTTTCGCCCCCCTAAAGAGCAGGCGGCCAGTGGCCGCCCCTACTTATTCTTTCACTTCTTCTTCTTCTTCGTATTCGTATTCCTCATCTTCGTATTCGTATTCCTCATCATCATATTCATCATCATAGGCCACATCGGTCATCATGCCGCCTTGGGTTTCTTTGATTGACAAAGAAATGCGTTTTTTGTCGATATTTGTGCCGGTGATTTTTACCTCGACAGTTTCGCCTACAGTCAGGGCTTCGTCGGGCTTTTCAATGCGCTTGTGGGAGATTTGTGAAATATGCACCAAACCATCCAGACCCTCCTCCAACTCGACAAACGCGCCAAAATTAGCCAGCCGCACAACGCGCCCCGTAGTAATAGCACCCACCGGATATTTCATTTCGATATTATACCAAGGGTCGGCTTCGACATCTTTCATCGACAGGGAAACCTTGCCAGCCTCTTTATCCAGGCGTATAATCCATGCCGTAACCTCGTCGCCCTCTTTAACAACATCCTCAACACGGCGAATCCGCGCCCAGCTTAGTTCGGAGATATGGATAAGCCCATCAACCCCGCCCAGCCCAACAAACGCACCAAAATTAGCCGTCCGCGAAACTATGCCTGTCACTTTTTTGCCAACCTCAAGACCCTCCATGGCCTTTTCGCGGTTTTCGTTCTCCTCTTTGGTGGCCAAATCTTTGCGCCCAGCGACAATCCGCCTTTTGCCCCGGTCAAATTCCAAAATGCTAAAATTATATTCATGGCCTAAAACCGTTTCCAAATTGCGAACAAAGCGGTTTGAAACCTGGCTATTCGGCACAAAAGCCCGAATGCCTTTAATCATAACAATAACGCCGCGATTAACAACCTCGGTGATTTTCCCGGGCAGAGGCGTTCCTTCCTTATATGCTTTTTCGATTTCGAGTTGGCCTTTTTGGGCATCTATGCGCTTTTTGCTCAAAAGCACATTGCCATCCCCATCATTCACCCGCAAAACGTAAACCTCAATTTCATCCCCGGGGGAAAGCTCCTCGGCGGGGTCGGCATCGGTTTTGTCGGAATAATGGCCGCGCTGGATAATCCCATCGGATTTATAGCCGAGATTTACCATGATTTCGCCATTATTGATGCTGATTACCGTGCCTTTAACGATATCCCCTGTATGTAAAGTCAGGATAGATTCGTTTAGCAGCTCCTCGAATGATTCGCCATTTTCCGGTTCATCCGGCGCGGGTGCCGCGGCGGTCTTTGGGGGAGATTTAGCAATCTCTGGCGTTTCACCGATGTTTTCACCGTTTACATTTTTCTCTAGTTCAGTCATAATAATCATTGCCTCCTCTAAAATGTCAGGGGGCGTGGACGCACCCGCAGTTATTCCTATTATATCACCTTTACAAAAAGATTTCAAGTCTATTTCGTCAATAGTTTGAAATAAATATGATTTTTTTTGTATTTTATGGCAAGTTTCGTATAATTTTTTTGAATTGGACGAGGCCAAATCGCCGAAAATTAGCATTTTATCGACAGTTTTTGCCAGCGCTTTTGCGGTGGATTGTTTTGTCTTGGTTTCCGGACAAATACCACCAGCTATTTCCAGATTTGGAATAATCTGGGATATATTGTGAATAAACTCATTAAAATCCTCTGCCGATGCAGTGGTTTGCGCAATTAAAAAATATTTGTCTTTCTTATCTAAATCAACAAAATTATTAGTTTCGCTGATAACAATCGCACCATTATCCAGCCAACCCAAAATCCCCAAAACCTCCGGATGATTTTTATCGCCAAAAATTATAATTTTAGCGGATTTTTGCGCATCTATTGCCCGGCGGCGATTTTCCGCCACCATGGGGCATGTTAAATCGATAAAATCGATATTTTGCGCGGCCAGCGCATCATAAACCGCCCTACCCTCGCCATGGGCGCGGATTATGATAGTTTCGCCGGGTTGGGCCTCGTTTATACGCTCAATCACACGCACCCCGGCGCGCTGCAGATTTTCAATCACCCGCCTATTGTGGGTAATCTCGCCCAAACAGGCTACGCGCCCGGCTTTCGCCGCATCCAAAGCCCCCTGCACAGCCCGCCGCACGCCAAAACAAAAGCCCGCGCCATCCGCCAAAATCACCTTCATTCGTCGCCCTCCCCCAGTCGCGCGATTTCGCCCATAATTTTTTGGGCGACCATCGACAATAATTCGGCATTTGTACGACTTTCGTAATATTCCGATAAATCAATCGGCTCACCAATATTTACAATCACTCGTGAAAAAAAGCGGAATCTTTTTTCGGGATTTATATGAATAGGCACAACACGCGCCCGGCCTTTGATTGCAAATAGCGCGACGCCGGATTTGGCCTCGTCTGCCTCCAAATTTTCGCGCCGCCCGCCCTGCAAAAAAATACCCATGGCGCGACCTTCTTTGAGAATTGCAATACAGGCCTTTAGGGTTGCGAATGTTGGTTTTTCGCGGTTTATCGGCACAGCCCCCAGCCGCCAAAAAATCCGCCCCAAAATAGGCACGGCAAAAAGCTCATCCTTTGCGATAAAATGCACCTTTCGCGGGCAAACCACCGCCAGCAACGGCACATCATGCATAGAGGTGTGGTTTGCGCAAAGAATAATCCCCTCATCTCTGGGAATATTTTCCACCCCCCGCACCCGTATCCGAAAAATCAGCCGATAAACCACAACGGCCAAATTCCGCACAATCCAGTAAAGCCAGCGCGAACGAATAAAATCTTTTTTGTCATTTTTCATACAAACCCTCATTCCCCAAACATATGAAAGCCTAATTTTTCCGAAACCCGCTCAATCGCACGAATTCCACCAATGCTATTGCCTTTGCAATCGAGCGCAGGGCCAAATGCGCCAATGCCAAAACCTGCCGCAGCCGCCAAAATCCCGCCGCCCACGCCGCTTTTTGCGGGGAGCCCGGCCTTTATCGCAAATTCGCCGCTGGCATCATACATGCCGCAGGTCAGCATCAGGGTTTTCGCGGTTTTCGCCGCATCCCGCCCCAGCAGCCGCCGCCCGGTCAGCGGATTTTTGCCATTATGCGCCAAAATCAAACCCATATGCGCCAGGCTTTTAGCAGTCGCCTCCACAGCGCATAGGCGAAAATAATAGTCCAAATATGCCTCCACATTCTCGCTCATCATACCCTTGCTCGATAGCAAATAGGCCATCGCCCAATTCCGCAGGCCGCTGCGCCGCTCGCTAATATAAACCGCCTCATTTACCCGCGCCCGCTCGCCCAGCATCTCCCCGGCAAAATCCAGCATTTCATCAAATGGCAGCGTATTTGCTAAAACACTAACAATCACCAGCGCGCCTGCGTTTATAAAGGGATTGCAGGGGCGAAGAGCCCCGCCCTCCAGTTTTATCAAAGAGTTAAAAGTTTCACCAGATGGCTCCATCCCGACTTTGTGAAAAATTTCATCATGCCCCAAAACCTTTATGGCGGCAATAAATGACAAAACTTTGGCAATGCTTTGTATGGTAAAAACCGCATCAGCATCGCCGGTATGGTAATATTTGCCATCCGCCGAAAGCAAGGCCAGTCCTAGTGCCGCGGGGTTTGCATTCAAAAGCTCGGGAATATAATCCGCCAGCGCGCCCAAATGCAAAACCCGCCGCCCATCCGCCAAAGCCTCGCCCAAAACCCCATCAATAAACCCATCCGCAAATCCCACAAAATCACCCCTAAATCATAATAACACATAAAACAAACTTTTTCAATAAGTCATGAAAATGTAATTGTAAAAGCCCAGAAAATAGTTTATACTATAAATTGACAATTTTACAAAATTCGGAGGGGTAATTTAATGGAGATAATCAAAAAAATGGACGATGGTATTATGATTGTGGGCTATTCGGACGCGCTCGCGCCCGCTATTGCGGAGCTTTTCAGCGCGGCGCGCGAAGAATGGGGCGGCTCGACATCCCGCACCACCCCGGAGCAGGTGATTCAAAATCACTCTGCGGGGGCTAATTTGGCGGTTTTTGTGGCCATGGATGGCGAGCGGGCTGTGGGATATTGTAGTTTTAGCAAATATTGGAAAGACGCCGAAACGGCGTATGTTGGCCTTTTGGACGTTTTGACCGAGTATCATGGGCGCAAAATCGGTAAAGCTTTGGTGTTGCTTTGTGTGGAAAAAACCCGCGAGCTGGGGCTGGGGCGCATCGATTTGCATACCTGGCCGGGAAATACCAAGGCTGTGCCGCTATATAAAAAATGTGGATTTTTGTGGGAAGACCGCGGCGACACCACCCATCTCGTTAATTTTATGCCATGGGTGCTGTCCGAGCCTATGTTTGCGGGCTTTTTCGCCCATGCGGATTGGTATGAAAATACCACAAAAAATGTAGGCGAAATTGTGCCGGATGAGATTCGCGTAAATAAATTCGGCCTGTTTGGATACACTTGGGAGCATGGCGGAGAGGCTCTGGCTCTGGGTTTTGAGCGCAGCGGCCGCGCTTTGCGAATGATTGAAACCAATGATTACAAAATCGAAATGATGGCGGAAAATCACGAGCTGGCCTTTGGCGCAAATTATGATGTGGTTTTCACAATCACAAATAAATCCGGCAAAAAATTAGATATCCAAATATCTGGCGAGCGAAACGACCTGCTGGATTTTGACTTTTCATTCCATGATGAAAATTTCACAGGCACTCAGGAGCAGACCGGAAAATTCCGCGTTGGCAAAATAGATTCGCCGCAGGATAAAGACCGGGTGCATCCGTGCGTCGCCGCAAAAATCACCTTAAATGGCGAAACTGTGCGCTTTGGCATGGGTATCGAAATTCGTTTTCCGCTGCAAGTAGATTTAATAACGAAGCCTTTGTGGCTAACCCAAGCCGGCGTTGGCGAGGAGCGGTATTTGAATATCAAAAGCGGGCTGGCGCATGATGCGCGGGTGTTTTTCGACCTGCCGGAAAATAATTTGGTAAAATTTAGCAATTCTGAATTTGCCATCGATATTCCGGCGCGGGGCAAGGCTTCCATACCAGTAAATCTAATACCGCAAAAATTTGGCCATGAGTCACTTCCTATCAATTACAATATCAAATTAGAATCGGGTGATTTTCATTTCACAAAGCCCCTGCATATTGTAAATACAGGCTTTGGCGCGGCTTTTGGTTATGAATGTGATGAAAATATCAAAGTCCATTGCGGCGCGTGGCAATTGTCGCTGGATAAAGAATCGAATTCATTGGTATTGTCAAATATTTTGTCAAGCAATGATGATGAAATATATTTTGAGGCCCCCATGCTGGGCAAGCCTTTTGAGGATGAATTTACCCTATCAAAGCCCGAATTTTCAATATTTGAGCAGGATGGAAAAATGATTTTGGAGGAAAAATTTGTTTCGCGCAAATTTGAGGGGCTGGTTTGCAGCCGGGTTTTCAGTTTTGGCGCAAATGGGCAGGCGAGCAAGTTTTATCGTATCAATAACACCGCAAACGCGCCCCAGCCCGCCCATATTATGTATGAAATGTTTTTCCCAAGCTCGACCGATACCGCATTTCATTATAATGGCGAGCTAACCCGCGACAGGGCTGTGCTTTCCGGCGTTGAGCCAAATAAATTGACAGAGAATTGGTTTTTTGGCACATACGCCGAGCGGCCGAATTTCGGCGTTTGCTGGAGCAGCGCATATCAGGCCTCCTGCCGCGGCTGGGGCGATTTGTATTTCGAGTTGGATTGCGGCATTTTGCAGCCGGGCGATATTTTTGAGACAGCCCCGACAGAAATTTATCAGGGAATTTTCCCCGAATTTTCGACCTTCCGCTCGTTTGTTTGCCAAAAATATATCGATGAAATCGAGCCAATCGCAACACCTATCCAAATTATTCCAAATGGGCATAATCCTTTTGTTTCCGGGGATTCTTTCGAGTTGTCCGTTAAAAATAATCGCAATATCGAGCTGGAGGGGGATGTGGCGGTTTCCTCGGAAATGTTTGATAGCCAAAGCCAGCACAATCCCGGCGGCGAGGCGGTCGCGGCCAATAATTTCGCCTTTGATTGCACTTTGCCAAAAAATGGCATTGGGCAATTCGCCGTGGATATGAGCCTTGTCACCCGCCAAATTCGCCATGAGCGCGCGCTATTTTTCCCGCGCGGCGAGATTCGCTGTTTTGGCGAGGGCAGCTCGCTCGCCTGCGCAAATGGCGCGCTCGAGTTTCGCGCCGACCCCGCCTATTCTCACGGCATTTATTCGATTAAATTCGGCGGGCAGGAATGGCTCACAAATAAATACCCAAATCACGAGCCCTATAGCTGGTTTAGCCCGTTTTTTGGCGGTATTCACACAAACATTAACGATTTGAGTACATCTATGGTTTTAGATGAAAAAATCACCGCCGGCTTTGCAGAAATTTCCGACAATTTTGGAAATATTTGGAAAGGAATTCGGATAACTCTAGAATTCAGCGAATGGGAAGAGCGCAAAGGTATGACCTTACATTCCTATTTCCTAACATTGCCAGGTCTGCCAATATTATGCCATTTTGGCAAATTCTGTAATAATACCGGCCTATATATTGATGATGAATTTCACAATAGAGCGTATTTTGATATGGGTGAACTAACAGATACTACCATATCTGCAAAATATTTCCAAAATCTGGATTTTACTATACGCAACGGCACAGCCCAAATTGGTCGCTTTTTCGATAAATTGATGCGCGTACAATCAAAGCGCGACGCCAGTTTATACGTATACAGTAGCCCAAAGGGCATGAGATATTCTAATCATGGCGGAGGTGATAATAAGACTATCTGGTATACTGCCTCACTTTCCGCCGCCATCCCAAATGGCAAAGAATTCACAACCGCCCCCGATTTTTATATTATCAGCGACCAAAATATTTCAAAGGATGCCCTGATTGATTTGGAGAGGATTGAATTTTATGAGAATAATTGATGCGCATATGCATTTTTCTAATGTGTCCGCATTTTATGATGCGGCCAAGCATTCCGGCGTGGATTATAGCCGCGAGGGCTATTTGAAAGAGTGCGAAAAGGCCGGGATTATCGCATCCGTTTGCATGGGTCTGGGCGAATCAGCCCCCGGGGCTTTTCCCGACCATGGGGCGCAAAATCCCATGCTGGCCGATTTGGCGGAAAATCCGCCCCAGATTTACACAAATATCGGCATAAACCCCCACGACCTGGGGGATGCCGCCATTGCGCGGATTCTCGCCCATATCGACGCAAATCCGCGGGTCGTTGGGTTTAAAATTTACGCGGGATATTATCATTTTATGATTCACGACCCGGTCTACGACCCGGTTTATCGCATTGCGACCGAGCGCGGCCTGACCGTCGCCATCCATACCGGCGATACCTATTCCGAGCGCGGCCTGCTGGAATTTTCCCATCCGCTGGCGGCCGATAGGCTGGCTATGGCTTGGCGCGGCGTGAATTTCGTCCTTTGCCATATGGGCGACCCATGGATTATGGATGCCTGCGAGGTGGCCTACAAAAATCCCAATGTTTTTGTGGATATTTCCGGCCTTTTGGCGGGCGATGGGGCGCATATCGCCGCCACCGAGGCCCGCCCCCCAACCATGCACCACTACACCCAGGGCATAAATTATCTAAACAACTACAAAAAAGTCCTTTTCGGCACGGATTGGCCACTAGTCCCGCTGGCAGAATATGTAAATTTCTGCAAAAAACTAATGCCCCCCTCCGCCTACGAGGATGTATTTTACAACAACGCCGCAAATCTTTTTGGCATTGGCAAATAAACAACAAACCCCCGTGGCCTATGATGGCGCGGGGGTTTTGGGTTATTACTTATTAACGGCATCTTTGAGCACCTTGCCGACTTTAAAGCGGGGGGCTTTAGAGGCGGGGATTTTCATGGGCTCGTTGGTTTGTGGGTTTCTGCCTTCGCGGGCTTTACGCTCGGCTACATCAAATGTGCCAAAGCCCACCAGCTGCACACGGCCGCCACGGGCCAATTCTTCAGTAACAACCTCGACAAAGCCCTGCAAAATTTTCTCAGAGTCTTTTTTCGTCATTGCGGTCTTTTCTGCAATAGCAGACACCAATTCTGTTTTGTTCATTTAGTATTTCCTCCCTTTGGGGTTTTCTTGGGTAACCTACCCTTGGCTATTTCACGCGGTTTATCCCCATGCAAAATACCCTATGATATATTTATAAACGAATTTAAGCCATTTGTCAAGGTTTTTTGCGAAAAAAATTTCGATTTTAACGAAATTGTCACATTTTATTAGATTCAAGGACGATTTCGCCATCTTTTTCGTCAATTTGTAGCTTTTTTATCCCTCGCAAATCGCCGGCCAAAATCCGCTCTGCCGCCAAATCCTCCACCTTTGACTGGATAGCGCGGCGCAACGGCCTCGCGCCATAGGTGGGGTCGTATCCCGCCTCGGCGATATGGGCTATCGCCGCCGGGCTATATTCGATTTCGATTCCCATATTTACCGCCACCCGCTTGACGGTTTCATCCAGCATTAGTTTGGCTATTTGCTCGATTTGCTCTTTGTTTAGCTGATGGAAAACGATAATATCATCAATCCGATTTAAAAATTCCGGGCGGAAAATCCGTTTGACCTCCTCCATAATGCCGCGTTTCATATCCTCGTGTTTGGCCTTTGCATCGGCGGCGGTAACAAACCCCAGCTTTTTCGGCTCGATAATCTGCCGCGCGCCCACATTGCTTGTCATAATAATAACAGTGTTTTTAAAATCAATTTTGCGCCCATGGGAATCGGTGATATGGCCATCATCCAGTACCTGCAGCAAAATATTAAAAACATCGGGATGAGCCTTTTCGATTTCGTCAAAAAGCACAACGGAATAGGGTTTGCGCCGGATTTTTTCGGAAATCTGGCCGCCCTCGTCATAGCCGATATAGCCCGGCGGCGAGCCTATCAGCTTTGAAATGCTGTGTTTCTCCATATATTCGGACATATCCACGCGAATCATAGCATCATCCGCGCCAAAAAGCACATTTGCCAAAGCGCGGCAAAGCTCGGTTTTGCCTACGCCGGTGGGGCCCAGAAACAAAAAGCTGCCTGTTGGGCGTTTGGGGTCTTTTATACCCACCCTCGCCCGCCGAATGGCGCGAGAAACCGCGCTAACGGCCTCATGCTGACCGATTAGCCGCTGATGGATATGGTTTTCCATTTCCGCCAGCCGGGCGGTTTCCTCCTCCTGAAGGCGTTTGATGGGCATGCCCGTCCAGCTGGCCACAATCCCGGCGATATCCTCATCATCAACCACATGCGCTCCGGCTTGATTTTTCTGGCTCCAGCCCTGCCGCGCAGTTTCCAAATCGGCTTTTGCCAAATCCTGCTCGGCCTTGATTTTGGCGGCTTGTTCGTATTCTTGAGTTTTGACAGCTTCTTCCTTTTCTTTTTCCAATCTGGCAATATTTTCCTCTATTTCCTTTATATTGGTGGGGGTGGTGACTGTTTTTAGGCGGACGCGACTGGCGGCCTCGTCGAGCAAATCAATGGCTTTATCTGGCAAAAAGCGGTCGTTAATATATCGACAACTAAGGCGGACGGCGGCGCGAATGGCATCATCCGTGATTTGCACAGAATGATGCGCCTCATATTTATCCCGCAGACCCAGCAGCATCTCGATTGCTTCTTCTTCGCTGGGCTCGTCCACAGTAACAGGCTGGAAACGCCGCTCCAGCGCGGCATCACGCTCGATATATTTGCGATATTCATCCAGGGTGGTCGCGCCTATCATTTGCAGCTCGCCTCGCGCCAGCCCGGGCTTTAGGATATTGCTGGCATCAATAGAGCCCTCGGCCGCACCCGCACCAATTATGGTATGGATTTCGTCCATAAACAAAATCACATCACCGCTGGCTTTTACCTCATTGATAACGCGCTTTATGCGCTCCTCAAATTCGCCGCGGTATTTGCTGCCCGCCACCATAGCCGACAAATCCAGCGAAACAATCCGTTTATTTCGCAGGGTTTCAGGGATATCTCCGGCGATAATTTTTTGCGCCAGCCCCTCGGCAATGGCGGTTTTGCCCACGCCCGGGTCGCCTACCAAACAAGGATTATTTTTTGTGCGGCGCGACAAAATCTGAATAACCCGCTCGATTTCCTTTGCCCGCCCCACAATAGGGTCGAATTTTTGCTCAATAGCCAGCTGGGTAAAATCCCGGGAAAACATATCGAGGGTGGGGGTATTTGATTTGCGCGCGCCTTTTTTATTGGCGGCGGGATGGTTAATATTCGGCGAAAACTCCGATAGCATCCCGATTATATCATTATATGTCTTTTGCAAATCCACGCCCAAATGAATCAAAATTTGGGTGGCCAAACAATCCGCCTCGCGCAAAAGCGCGATTAGCAGATGCTCTGTGCCGATATAGCTGCTTTGTAGGCGATTGGCCTCGATATTGCTGGCCTCTAGTATGCGTTTGGTTTTGGGGGTATAGTCCCGGGGGTTTGCCCCCTGCGCCTTTGGCCCCTGCGCCGATTCCACTATCTCAATCACCTTTCGCTCGGCAACATCCTCAGTCACACCCTGCTGCTCCAAAGCCTTTGCCGCAATAGAATCCGTGGTGCGAATCAGCCCCAGCAGCAAATGCTCCGTGCCAATATAGGCATGTCCCATCCCCGCCGCCGCCGCCCCAGCATTATTGATGGCCTCCTGCGCCTTTTGTGTAAATCGCGATTGCATATTATTTCTCCTTCCATTCGATATCGGCCCATTCCGCGGCCTCGCCATTAGCAAGCTCCGCCTCCGCCAGCCGAATAAAATACAAATCCTCGGGCATATCGTCATCCTCGGATTCGGGCAAAAAATTATCAATTATTTCCAATATCAATCTTTTTTTGTTATCATCCAAATAATTTACCTTTTCTTGAATCTGCAAACTCAATTCCATAGCTACACCCCCATTTTATAGGATTTACCCCTAAAATTAATGATAACAATATAAATGCGCTCATCCTCCAACCATGTGAAAATAATGCGATAATCGCCAATGCGAAGCCGCAAATATCCCGCCATGCGCCGATAGGGGGTAATATCGCCTTCAGGTATTTTTTCTATGGCCTTTTTCAACCTTTGCTGCGCCTTAAAATCCAAGCCCCCAAGAAATTTGCGAGCTTGATTTGAAAATTTTGGCAATTGTTTCTGAATTCTCACGATTCCTCCCCCAAAGCGGCGCGATGCTCTATCACCTTTTTTCGCTCGACTAAAATATCCAGCAGACTCTCCAATTCCTCTATTTCATATCGCGCCACCATTTCTATAAACATATTTGAATTCCTCTTTTCCTCGAAATCTTTAAAGCATTGGATATATTTTGTTCTATCTGTATATTTTACATCAATTGGCTGAAACCCAAATTTTATTAGCTCCAAATTCATTATAAGTCTGCCTGTTCTGCCGTTGCCGTCGGAAAACGGATGAACCCGCTCGAAAAGTATATGAAAATCTGCAATCCGCACAATTGGATGGCGGGTATCCAAAGCATAGGCATCTAGCAAATCAGTCATGTGTTGAGAAACTTGTAATGCATGGGGCGGAATATCATTTGCTCCCCCAATAATCACATTTGCTGTGCGGTATACCCCTCTATGCGTGGGCTGGTCGACCAAAACCATTGTATGAATATCTTTTATCGTTCTCTCGGTCAGAGGGGAGCGATTTCGAGATATTTCAACAACATAATCAAACGCCTGTTTATGCCCAATTATTTCCAAATGCTCTCTTATGGATTTTTTGTTAATTGTTACACCTTCCATAATAATCAGAGCAGTTTCAAATTGGGTCATCGAGTTGCCCTCGATGGCGTTAGAGTTATATGTGTAATTAACAACGAAGTTTTCGTCAAATCTATTTTTTTCACATTCTGTTAGCTGTGGCAATGCTTTTATTTCGCTTTGCAATTTGTCAATTTTATCCAGCATATTTTGCAGGCTCATAATCTGCCCCCCTAATGAAAATTCAATTGCGAGCGGATGTATTTGGCGCGGTTTATGTCTAAATCGCGGGTGTTGTCTACGTCGCCCATTAGCTCGCATAGGTTGAATGGTTGGATGTTAATCATTAGGTTATAGATGGTGCAATTTAGGATTTGGCGCGAGAGTATGCCCATTAGGCAGCCTAGGCGGACATCCGACAATAAGCTCATGGCCTCGCTTAGGCTGATTTTGCGGCAGCTTTGCAAAATGCCTACGGCGCGGCATACCTTGTCCTCGCATTCCGGGCGATAGTCTTTTAGGTATTCCTGCCGCAGGGTGTTTTCGCGGGTAACTAGCTGGGCGGCCAGATTTTGCAAGGCTTTTATTATTTCGTTTTCATCCCGCCCCAAAGTCACTTGATTTGAAATTTGGTAAATACTGCCAAGGGATTCAGAGCCCTCGCCATGTATACCGCGAATGGCAAAGCCCGCTTTTGTAATAAAATCCGCGCTGTTTTTTAGTTTGCCGGAAAACTCCATTAGGGGCAGATGCAGCATATATGAGGCGCGCATGCCTGTGCCGGTATTTGTCGGGCAGGTGGTCAGATAGCCAAAATCCGAATCAAAGGCAAATTCCAGCCGCTCGCTCATATGGTCGTCTATCCGCATGGCCATATCAAAGGCACTATATATACTATCGCCATGAAAAATGCCCTGTATACGCACATGGTCTTCTTCATTTAGCATTATCGCCACATTTTCATGGGTATCAGAAATCAAGCCGCGGCGATAATTGCGATTTACCATCTCAGCAGAAATGGCGTGGCGTTCCGCATATTGAGCCATGGCGGGCTGGGACAGGCTGGAAATTTCAACATAATTTAGGCCGGGGGCGATATCATGCCCATCGCGAATAACCGCGCCCACCAGCTCGTCAATCAGCGCCTGCGCCTCGGCATAGCTAAGCTCGCGCGGGAAAAGATAATCCCGCAAATTTCGCGCCAGCCGCACCCGGCTGGAAATAATAACGGTAGTATCTACAGCCTCGTGTTCATACCATTTATACATCCTCTTTGCCCTCCTCCCCATCTTTTGCCATTTTTTCCATTAACTGGCTAATGACATCCCGGTGGGTGGCGGCCAAAGCATAATCCTCGGCCTCAATGGCGAGTTTTAGCAGCCGCTGCTTTTCGGTCAGCTCGCGCTTTACCAGCAAATCCCCAAACATATGCGCCTGGCCTTTGGGCAATTTGCCCGTATGGCGATTTGCAGAATGTATATTATTTAACGCCTCTGCCATATTTTCACGAAAAGCCTCATAGCAGGCGGCGCAGCCCAGCTTTCCGCTAGAGCGAAACACAAGCCAGCTAGTTTCGCAATCCTCGCAAACCAGCAGCTCATCCGCCACCCGCGCCGACGCACCCCGCGCCAGCTCTAAAATATGCTGCAAAATAGCTTTAATTCCCTCATCCATAGTTTACTCCTCATAATCATATCTTGATATATCCATTTCATTTCGCTCCAGATATTCCCGATATGCATCTTTTTCTTCGGGGCTTAGTTTAACCCAATATTCCATAGGCATATAGCCGTCGCTTTTGATATTTCTGCGGCGATTTTCCTCGCGCTTGCGATTAGATTTAGCCACATCCTCCGGCGTATAGCGGGTAATGGTATATGTGTCAGTTTTGCTGCAATACGCCCGGGTGGTATATCCATATTTCGCAATTTTAGCCGCATGGGGATTTCTAATCCCGCCCTCTAATGAAGTTATTTCGGATATATCAGAAAAATCAATATTCTCTTTTAGTTTAACCGAATCCATGATAATCGCCCCTTTCTTCATATATTGCTTTCTCATCGGCCGTAGCCTTTCTAGCCGATATGATTCGTATTATTTCACCATCTTCATAATAACAATGGCACACCACAAGTATTTGCGATTTTTCGCAATATCCGATGATTTTATATCTGTCCTCAAAATCCGAATGGTCATAATCAAAAAGCAAAACAGACAAGTCGTCTTTAAAGACCGTTGTGGCATGCTCAAAAGAAATACCGTGTTTTTTCAGGTTTGTTATTTTTTTATCATCATCCCAATCATATAGTTGCCCATCTATCTCAAACATCATTATCCCCCAATATACACAAAACTACATAGCCCGGCCGCAGCTTAGGCAAAATTTATCCCGCCAATTATTGCGGCTGCCGCATACACCGCAGATTTTGATATCTATGCTAGGGGGCGGCAGGGGCGGCTCTGGTTCTGGTTCTGGCTCGGGGGGC